>Ga0302202_10003348_pt1 | contig 17681 bp, 16 predicted proteins | sample II_Bog_N3_3_FD_194579 | JGI IMG/M metagenome (GOLD analysis project Ga0302202, IMG submission 194579) | Peat permafrost microbial communities from Stordalen Mire near Abisko, Sweden - II_Bog_N3_3 | ecosystem: Environmental > Terrestrial > Soil > Wetlands > Peat | place: Sweden: Abisko...
ACCATCAGGTTCTCGTACACATAGCCCAGCCGCGTCATGGCGCCAGTGGTGATCATGTTCAGCACCATCTTCTGCGCGCTCCCCGCCTTCATGCGCGTCGAGCCGGAGATGACCTCCGGGCCCACTTCGGCAACGATGAGGATGTCTGCCGCTCCTGCCAGCGGCGTGTCGTGATTGCACGTAACAGCGGCAGTGTGCGCTCCGCGGGCGCGAGCATAGGCCACGGCGGCAACTACATAAGGGGTGCGGCCTGAGGCGGAGAGCCCCACCACCACGTCCTTGCGCGTCGGACGCCGGCGTGCAATATCCCGCTGGCCAAGCTCTTCCGAGTCTTCGTTGACCTCGACGGCCGAGGCCAGCGCCTTCGGTCCGCCGGCCATGATGTACTGCACCTGTCCTGGAGCCGTCGAGTAAGTCGGTGGACACTCCGATGAATCGAGGGCGGCAATCCGTCCGCTCGATCCAGCGCCTACATAGATCAATCGGCCACCGTCGCGCAGGCTGCGAGCCACCTGGTCGATTACCTGGGCAATCTCCGGCAGCGCCTTCTTGACCGCTGCTGCCACCTTCGAGTCTTCGTGGTTGATGATCCGGGCTATTTCGAGTGCGGACTTTGTGTCGAAGCCTTGAGAGGCCTCATTCTGGCTTTCGGTGGTCAACTGCTGAAGCAGGGAGGCCTGGTCTTTCTTGGTATCGTGCGGCTGTGTGCCGGCCGTCTCCTGGATCGGTGAACTGGTAATCATGCGTAAGTCTCCGAGACTTGATTGTATCTGTAAAACGCGCAAGACCGGAGAGAATTCCGCCGCTGGGACCCACGTTGATCATGACCACGGAATGAAATTGTTTACATAATTTCCAATACTTTACGCACAGAATCGTGAAACGCGGGCCGCACCTGGCGGATCAACTGGCTCTTCCGGTCCGGCCAGGTCCGGTTGGTCAACAGCACCACCGCAACCCCCGCCTTGAGGTCAATCCACAGGGAGCAGCCGCTGTAACCCAAATGCCCAATCGAATGCGCAGAAAAGTGGCTGCCCGACGAGGAGTTCTCCGACGGCGTATCCCACCCCAACGCCCGGGAGCTGCCTTCCGGTCCCTGCCGCTCGGCAAAAATCTCCAACGTGCCGCGCTCAAATAGCCCGTTTTCTTCGCTTTCCGAGCCGGCCTTCAGAATCTCACCGGCAAACCGCAGCAGGTCTGGAACATTCGAGAACAGCCCTGCGTGGCCGCCCGCACCCTTGAGCAGCCAGGCATTTTCGTCCTGCACCTCACCCTGGATCCGCCGGTGACGCAAATGCGTGTCCTCTTCGGTAGGCGGAATGAACGGGCGGGCCGCCGGTGGAGGACAAAACCCGGTGGAAGCCATTCCCAGGGGCTGAAAAACCTGGTGCCGCACCCATGTGGCCAGGTATTCGCGGTTGATCACGTCCAGCGCCTTGCCCAGCAGCATGAAGCCCGGATCGGAGTACTCGGCGCCTACGCCTGGATCGGCCGCCAGCGGAAGTTCCAGGCAGGCCCGCAGAAGGGCGGAGGACGTGGTTGCGGTCTGAAAGAACTCAACGTATCCCGGCAGCCCGGAATTATGCGCCAGCAGGTGTCTCAGGGTGACCAGGCGGGCCTTGGACCCCGGTGCGCGCCCCACCACAAAGCCCGGCAAAAACTCCCCCAGGGGCGTGTCCAGTTCCAGCAAGCCGCGCTGATGCAGCAGCATGGCCGCCGCCGTGGTCGCCACCACCTTGGTCAGGCTGGCAACATCGAAGATCGTTTCCGGAGTGACGGCCGGCGCGCCTTCTTCATAGGTGAACAAGCCCAGCGCGTCCTGAAGCACCACCTGGCCGCCGCTTAGAACTCCAAACGCGCAGCCGGGAAACGCCTGCGCTCGAATTGCTTCTTCCAGCACGCGATACGCCGCGGCAAAGCGATCGCGCTCACCGGCCGGGGAGGGTATTGGTTGAGAGGGGTTTGGCTCCATCGCTGTCTTGCATCGTAGCGCGAATCGGCTTCCACCGCAGTGATACAGGCGCATTTTTCGCGGGTTCGTTTCGAAAAAAGCTATCCTTCGATGCAAGTGAATCGTCTATCGTGGTAACGGACTCCCGGAGGATGGTATGCGTGTGTTCAAAGGAGTGACGGTCGCAATTGCCCTGGGACTGTTTGCCGCGGCCTCCGGTTCTGCGCCAGCCCAGGAGCCCATTCCGCCGGAAACAGCCGCTCCCGCCGTAACCGCCCCTCCGTCCGCGCCGGTCGATACCATCCCGGCCGCACCCGCGAAGAAGACCTACACCGTCCCCGCCGGAACCAAAGTCCTGCTCCAGTTGCGCAGCTCCATCAACACCAGGAGCGCCAAGCTCGGCGATGGCGTATACCTGTCTTCGACTTTTCCCGTGGTGGTCGGCAACAGGGTAATGATTCCCGCGGGCGTATATGTGCAGGGCGTGGTGGACCGTGTGGAACGCGCCGGCCACGTGAAGGGCAGGGCTCAACTCGATATGCACTTCACCTCCATCATCTTTCCCAACGGCTCGGTGGTTGAGATTCCCGGACTGGTCAACAGCCTTCCCGGCGCCAGTAAACAGCAGGTCAAGGACGATGGAGAGGGAACCATCGAGCAGAACGCCGACAAAGGCCGCAACGCCGCCAAGGTAGCCGAGGTCGCCATTCCGGTCGGCGGCACGGTTGGCTCCATCGGCGGCCTCGGCTCGGGGCATCCGCTTGCCGGAGGCCTCGTTGGAATCGGCGCGGGACTTGCCACCGCCGGCCTGGTTTCGCTCTTCACCCGCGGCGCAGACGTCAACATCGAATCGGGCTCTCAGGTGGAGATGCTCTTGCAGCGCCCCTTGCTGCTCGAAGACGCAAACCTGGCCGAAGTTGGCGCCCCTGGAACGGCTCCGGCCCTGGTTCCTTCGGCCAACCAGCCCAAGCCGATGGCCAAACCGGCGCACATGCGCATCCTCTGTCCCCCCGGAGGGCTCGGTTGCGAGTAATCTAGAAGAGAGATGCAAACGGCCCCCAACGACCCCCTGAACCAGCCAAACACCCCTGAATCGGCGCACCTCGTGCCGTCAGCGTGCCCCACGCCCCCACCGGAGCAGAACCGCGGCGCCTTTCGCCTGTGGGTCCGCGACCTGCTGATCTCCGCCGTTGCTTCAATCTTCATCATCACCTTCCTCTACCAGCCCGTCCGCGTGGAAGGCACCAGCATGCTGCCGCGCCTGGAAGATCGCGACCGCCTGTTCATCAACAAGTTTGTCTACCACCTCTCTGCCATTGAACGGGGCGACGTGGTCGTCTTCCACTATCCCCGCGACCCGGAAAAGAGCTACATCAAGCGCGTGATTGCACTTCCGGGCGACCGGCTGCGCATCGATCGCGGCGCCGTCTGGATCAACGGCAAGCGGCAGGTTGAGCGCTATGTGCCCGAGGAGTACCGCGATACCCGCTCCATTGAGGAGATGATCGTTCCCGACGGCAGCTATTACATGATGGGCGACCACCGCTCCATCTCCTCGGACAGCCGCGAGTTCGGCCCCGTCGAGCGCTCGCTCATCTACGGCAAAGCCGTCTTCGTCTACTGGCCCACCCGCGACGCCGGCGTCGTCCGCTAAACAGGCGAGGGCGCAGCGGGTTTCTGCCCTGAAATCCACGACCAAACCTGTTAGCATAGGTTGAATCCACTCCTCGGAGAGGCAATGCAGGCAATCCTAGCGCTCGAAGACGGGCGCATCTTCACTGGCCTCGGGCTTGGCGCAACTGGCGAATGCCAGGGCGAAGTCGTTTTCAATACATCCCTTACCGGCTACCAGGAAATCGCCACCGATCCCTCCTACTCCGGTCAAATCGTTGTTCTCACCAATCCCCAGATCGGCAATTACGGCACCAACCAGGCAGACAACGAGTCGGCCAGGCCCTATATTGAAGGCCTGATCGTGCGCGAGTTCTCCGCCATCAGCTCCAACTGGCGCTCCGAGCAGGTCACCGACGAGTACATGGAGCGGTATTCCGTCCCGGTTCTCGCCGAGATCGATACGCGCGCCCTGGTTCGCCACCTGCGCACCCACGGCGTCATGCGCGGCGTCATTTCGACGGTTGAAACCAATCCCGAAGTCCTCGTCCAGAAGGCCAGAAGCATCCGCAAGATGGATGGGACCGACCTGGCGCGCGTGGTCTCCACCAAGTCCATTTACCAATTTGATTCCTCCAGCCCCGGCAACCAGAGCGGCGATTCTTTGCTCCCTCCCAACGACGTGTGGGAAGGGAAGAATCTCCATGTGGTCGCCTACGACTTCGGCATCAAGCAGAACATCCTCAGAATGCTCACCCGCGAGGGCTGCCGCGTCACGGTCGTTCCGGCCGAGACTACGGCAGAGGACGTGCTAGAACTCAAGCCCGACGGCATCTTCCTCTCCAACGGCCCCGGCGATCCCGAACCGGTCGATTACGCCGTCCGCGCCATTCAGAAGTTCCTCGGCCGCGTCCCGGTGTTTGGAATCTGCCTTGGCCATCAGCTTACCGGTCTCGCCCTGGGAGGGAAGACCTACAAACTGAAATTCGGGCACCACGGCGGCAATCACCCGGTGCGCAACAACACCACCGGCAAGGTCGAAATCACGGCCCACAACCACAACTTCGCCGTCGATCCCGATTCCATCAACGCCAACGAAGTCGAGTTGACCCACGTTGACCTGAACGACAACACGCTCGAAGGCCTGCGCCACAGGACGCTGCCGCTCTTCAGCGTCCAGTACCACCCCGAAGCCGCCCCCGGCCCGCACGACTCGCATTACCTGTTCCACGACTTCCGCAAGATGATGGAGGAGTGGAAGGGATGAAGCACTTAGCCACACAGAAGACAGTTTTCGCAACCGCAGCGGGGCCCCGGCTCCGCTGTTTTTTGAGCGCAGGAAAGTGATGATCTTTGGGAATGTTTTGAAAGGGCACGACTTCAGTCGTGCCGAAGAAGCAAGAAGAGAAGCCGGGCTTTAGCCCCTGAGGGATGGTTTTGAAACCCGCACGCGAGCACGCAACGAACAACGCGCAGACTTACTTCATCACGTCCGATACGTGGGAACGTCGCGCACTTTTCCACGCCGAGCCTTGGGCGCGCCTGTTCTTCAAGACATTACACTCACATCGTGGGGATGCCTATCTCCTGCACCAATTCGTTCTGATGCCCGATCATTTCCACCTATTGATGACGCCAATCACATCGCTGGAAAAAGCTGTCCAATTGATCAAAGGCGGATTCTCTTTCCGAGCAAAGAAGGAACTTGGCTCCAATTTAGAAATCTGGGGTAGAGGCTTTGCAGATCATCGAATTCGAGACTTTGAAGACTATGACAAGCATCTCCATTACATTCATCTGAACCCGGTGAAGAAGCACTTATGTGCCATCCCCGCCGAATACAAATACTCTTCAGCTTACCCAGGTTGGAAACTCGACCCCATCCCTCAGGGGCTAAAGCCCGGAGACTTTGTGGGAACTCTATGCGGCACGGCTGAAGCCGTGCCCTTTCAAAGCCAAAGCCCGAATTTGATGAAACGCACCAGTTTGACGAAATAGGAAATCAAGAAAAATGCCACGCAGAAATGACATACAAAAGATCCTGGTGATCGGCTCCGGCCCGATCGTCATCGGCCAGTCCGCCGAGTTCGACTACTCCGGCACGCAGGCCTGCAAAGCCCTCAAGCAGGAGGGCTACGAGGTCGTCCTCGTCAACTCCAACCCGGCCACCATCATGACCGATCCCGACCTCGCCGACCGCACCTACATCGAGCCGCTCACCCGCGAGTACGTCGAGGAAATCATTCGCATCGAGTCCGAGATGCTCACCTCGAAGCCCGGTTCCGGCGTCTTCGCGCTTTTGCCGACCGTTGGCGGCCAGACAGCCCTCAACCTGGCCGTCGATCTCGCCGACACCGGCATCCTCGAGCGCTACAACGTCGAACTCATCGGCGCCAAGCTCGAAGCCATCAAGAAGGCCGAAGACCGTCTGCTCTTTAAAGACGCCATGCTCCGCATCGGTCTCGAAGTCTCAAAATCCGCGCTGGTCAACAACCTCCGCGACGGCCTCGACTTTGCCTCCAAACTCGGTTTTCCCGTCCTCATCCGCCCCAGCTTCACGCTCGGCGGCACCGGCGGCGGCATTGCCTACAATCGCGAAGAGCTGATGGAAATCCTCGCCCGCGGCCTCGATCTTTCACCCGTCCACGAGTGCCTCGTGGAAGAGAGCGTCCTCGGCTGGAAGGAGTACGAGCTCGAGGTCATGCGCGACCTCGCCGACAACGTCATCATCATCTGCAGCATTGAAAACTTCGACCCCATGGGCGTACACACCGGCGACTCCATCACCGTCGCCCCCGCCCAGACCCTCACTGACCGCGAATACCAGAAGATGCGCGACGCGGCCATCGCCGTCATGCGCGAAATTGGCGTCGAAACCGGCGGGTCAAATGTACAGTTCGCCGTCAATCCCGTCGACGGCCGCATGACCGTGATCGAGATGAATCCGCGGGTCTCGCGGTCTTCAGCTCTCGCGTCAAAGGCCACCGGCTTCCCGATCGCCAAGATCGCCGCCAAGCTCGCCGTCGGCTACACGCTCGACGAGATCCCCAACGACATCACGCGCAAAACGCCCGCCTGCTTTGAACCCACCATCGATTATGTAGTCGTCAAAATCCCCAAGTGGCAGTTCGAAAAATTTCCCGGCTCCGACGACACGCTGGGCCCGCAAATGAAGTCCGTCGGCGAAGTCATGGCCATGGGCCGCACCTTTAAGGAAGCGCTGATGAAGGCATGGCGCGCCCTTGAAACCGGCAAGAAGACCGGCGCGGAAGTCCTGGAGCCGCGCCGCCTCACGCAAAAACTGGTCACGCCCCAGCCTGAACGCCTCAGCTACATCCGCTACGCCTTTGAGCGCGGCATGAGCGTCCGCGCCATCGCCCGCCTCACCGGCATGGATCCCTGGTTCCTCTACCAGCTCCAGGAAATCACGCTGGCCCAGATGGGCATTGCCGAAACCACGCCCGACGCAATCTCGACCGAACACCTGCGCCAATTAAAGCGTCTCGGCCTGAGCGACGAGCGCATCGCCACCGAGTGGAAGCTCGAAGGCCACGCCGGCATCCAGCAGGTGAGGGAACTGCGCGAAGGCAAAGGCATCATCCCCGTCTTCAAACTCGTAGATACGTGCGCCGCCGAGTTCGAGTCGATGACCCCCTACCTCTACTCGACGTACGACGAAGAAGACGAAGCCGCGCCCACAGACACGCCCAAGATCATCATTCTCGGCTCCGGCCCCAACCGCATCGGCCAGGGCATCGAGTTCGATTACTGCTGCTGCCACGCCGCCTTCGCTCTCAAAGACGACGGCTACGAGACCATCATGGTCAACTGCAACCCTGAGACCGTCTCCACCGACTACGACACCAGCGACCGCCTCTACTTTGAGCCGCTCACGCTCGAAGACGTGCTCGCCGTCTACAACCATGAGGCCCAGTCGGGCGCAAAGATCGGCATGATTGTCCAGTTCGGCGGACAGACCCCGCTCAATCTGGCCCAGCGCCTGCGTGCAGCCGGAGTGCCCATCATCGGCACCTCGCCCGAATCCATCGATCTTGCCGAAGACCGCAAGCGTTTCGGCAAGCTGCTTGAAGAGCTCGAAATTCCCCAGCCCCCCGGCGGCACAGCCACCAGCGTGGAAGAGGCTCTCGCCGTCGGCGAGCGCATCGGCTACCCTGTGCTCGTCCGTCCCAGCTATGTGCTCGGAGGCCGCGCCATGGTGATTTGTTACGATGGCGACGCTGTCGCGCAATACATGACGCAGGCAGTTGAATACTCGCAGGAGCGTCCGGTCCTCGTCGATCACTTCCTTGAGAGCGCCATCGAAGTCGACGTCGACGCCCTCTGCGATTCCGAGGACGTGATCGTCGCCGGCATCATGCAGCACATTGAAGAAGCCGGCATTCACTCCGGCGACTCATCCTGCGTCCTTCCCGCCGTCAGCATCCGTCCCGAGACCCTGGAAACCCTTCGCACCTATACCCGCAAACTGGCTCTCGCGCTCAAAGTCGTAGGCTTGGTCAACCTGCAGTTCGCCATCCAGCGCGACGCCCAGGGCCAGGATCACGTCTACGTCATCGAAGTAAACCCGCGCGCCTCGCGCACTGTGCCCTATGTCTCGAAGGCAACCGGAATTCCTCTGGCCAAGGTCGCCGCGCGCCTCATGACCGGCCGCAAGCTCCGCGAACTTCTTCCGGCCCAGCTCGCCTCCGGCAAGGATCTCGGAACCGGCGCGTTCTACTACGTCAAGTCCCCCGTCTTCCCCTGGTCCAAGTTCGCCGGCGTGGATACGGTTCTCGGGCCGGAGATGCGCTCCACCGGCGAAGTCATGGGCGTCGCCTCCACCTTTGGCGAGGCCTTCGCCAAAGCCCAGCTCTCTGCTGGACAAATCCTGCCCACCGGCGGCACGGTCTTCTTCAGCGTCAACGACCCCGACAAGACCGCAGCCGTCGATCTCGCCCGCCGCTACGTCAATCTCGGCTTCCGCATCGTCGCTACGGAAGGCACAGCCAACGTGCTGGAGAAGTCCGGCCTTATCGTCGAGCGCGTCTTCAAGGTGAAAGAAGGCCGCCCCAACGTCGTTGACCTCATCAAGGGCGACCGCATTCAGCTCATCATCAACACGCCCCGTGGCCAGGACACCTTCTTTGACGAGAAAGCCATTCGCCGCGCCGCGGTCCTCGCACGCATTCCCACCATCACCACCATCGCCGCCGCGCAGGCCGCCGTGGAGGGAATCGCCGCCATGCAAAAGCACCAAACCACCGTCTTCGCCCTGCAGCAGCTCCACGCAGAGACCGCCGGCTGAGCCGAGCGTCTGCCGGACTGCGGTACTACGCCTGAGAAAGGGCACAACGCCCCGGCGAACTTGAGGGTTCTGACGTAGATCTTTGAAAGGGAACGACCCCCGGCGAACTTGAGGGTTCTGACGTAGATCTTTGAAAGGGAACGACCCCCGGCGAACTTGAGGGTTCTGACGTAGATCTTTGAAAGGGCACGACCCCCGGCGAACTTGAGGGTTCTGACGTAGATCTTTGAAAGGGAACGACCCCAGGCGAACTTGAGGGTTCTGACGTAGATCTTTGAAAGGGCACGACTTCAGTCGTGCCGCAAATCATCTAAAGTGAGAGAAATGGGGCTTCAGCCCCATGCTCTCCGCGTTGCCCCGAGTCTTTGTCTGCAGCCTCCATGACGTTCGTCAATTTGAGCGTTCTACAATAAAGCCATGCTGATCGAAGGCATCTACGCCGCCATTACCACGCCGTTTTATCCGGATGAACGCCTCTACTTCCGCAAGATCGAAGCCAACGTGGCTCGCTACTCGCGCAGCCTCTTGTCGGGATTTCTAGTCCTCGGCTCCACAGGCGAAGCCGTCATGCTTGACGACGCCGAATCCCGCGACGTTCTGCGCGTAGCCGCCGAAGCCGCCGCTCCTGAGAAAGTCCTCATTGCCGGCGTCGGACAAGAGAGCGTAGTCGCCACTGTCCGCCTCGCCGAAGCCGCAGCCAAATTCAATTACGATGCCGTCCTGGTGCGCACCTCCAGCTACTTCGCCAACCAGATGAGCACCGCCGCGGTTCTGCATTACTTCCGCAGCGTGGCGGACCGTTCGCCGCTCCCGGTTCTGCTCTACAACATCCCCGTCTACGTCCCTTACCAGATCCCCATCGAAGTCATCGCCGAACTGGCCCAGCACCCCAACATCATCGGCATCAAGGACTCAAGCGGCAGCGCCGACCGGATCAGCGCCACGGTCGAAGCCACCCGCACGGCGCCCCGCCGCATTGAAACGGTTACGCCCATCTTTGAAGCCGCAACCGGCCGCATGCTCGCGCCTAAGTTCGAAGCAACCGGCTCCTTCGTCTCCGCCGGCTCGCTTGCCGGGGGCACAGCCGTAGCCACCGCTCCGCCCGCCGTCCCCATCAAGACCCGCACCAAGGAAGTCGGCTTCCAAGTGCTCACCGGCTCCTCCACCACGCTTCTGGATTGTCTGAAAGCCGGCGCCAGTGGTGGCATCCTGGCCTTCGCCGCATTCGCCCCGCAGGCCTGCCAGGAGGTTTATCTCGCCTGGAAGGACCATGACCTCGCGCTTGCCGCCGAGAAGCAGGAGCGCATCGCCCAGCCCAACAAGCGAATCGTCGGCCAGATCGGCATCGCCGGCGTCAAGTACGCCTGCGACTTCAACGGCTACTACGGCGGCCGTCCCCGCAGCCCGCTCCTCGGCGTCACCGCCGACGAGAAAGCCGAGATTGAAGGCATTCTGGAACTGATCAGGAACTAGAACGGGCCTGCTACTGGAGCTTTGAAAGGGCACGACTTTAGTCGTGCCGAATGGATTGGAAAAATCGCAGGGCTTTAGCCCCTGAGGGACCGTTCAGGACGTACCAGGTTTGTGTTTTCCCCTGACCTTCCTATAGTTTCTTAAGCACCCCAAGCCCTCAAACTTCTCCAAGCAAATTGCGAGCTCGAAATGAAAGTCGATTACGAAGCCATTAGTGAGCTCTTTCGCCTACACGATATTGAAGGCTTGATCTCATCAGGCGCACCGGACGACGAATACGAACCCGAAGTCGACCGAATTGTCACGGCACTTGAAAATCTCCCGCCTGAGCAAGCCTCCGCCGCCGCTGTCGCAGACATTTTTGCCGTGGTGTGGACACAGATGTTTGGCCTGTCGGAACAACAGACGCAAAAACGACGTTTCGACTTCGATGAGATCGCAGAGAAAGTGGTGCGGTTTTTCGTATAGTTCGCGACCTCGCCTAGCGAGCACCATCCAATCAGCTTGTCGGCATTCCGGCTATATCCTCGCCAATCCCAAAACTGTCCATCGCCCAATAAGAGCGAGAGTTTGTATTTTCCCGCGATCTTCTATACCTTCGTAGCAAAGCCAATCTCCATGCGAAAATCACGGGAAGTCCCGCTCACTCTCCTTGCCATCGTAGCCCTGTCCATCACCGCCTGCCGCGATGAACCTCAAAACTGTGTCGATGCCCAAAACCACCTTCTGCCCAGTGGAGCCTGCCAATCCGGCAGCACCGTTCCCGGCGCGCATTACGTTTACGGCGGCTCCAGCGGCGGCCACGTCGGCGATGCGGTCGTCGGCAGCTCTGTCAGCCGCGGCGGTTTTGGCGGCTTTGGCAGTTCCGGCGGCGGGGGAGGGGACGAATAGATGCGCCGCCTCACCACCACCCCGCGCAGTGACTGGCAATCCCGCGTCGAGAAGATCGGCCTCACCTATCACACGCTGGCCGACGGCTCTCCTTATTGGGACGAGTCGGCCTATTGGCAGTTCAGCGCCGCGGAAATCGACCGCCTTGAAGCCGCGACCTCCGAAATTCAGACCCTGGCCCTCGCCGCCGGCGACGTCATTCTCAACCAGGATCGCCTGGCCCAAATGGGAATTCCCGCTTCGGCCGGTCCAGCCATCCGCGCCGCCTGGAATGGCGAGCCACCCGCGCTCTACGGCCGCCTGGACCTGGCCTATGACGGCACGACGATCAAGCTCCTTGAATACAATGCCGACACCCCCACCGGCCTGGTGGAAGCCGCAGTCGCCCAGTGGTACTGGCTCCAGGACTGCTTCCCAGGCTCTGACCAGTGGAACTCGCTGCATGAGAAACTCGTCGCTAAGTGGAAGGATCTAAAGGACTACGTCATCGATCCCGTCCATTTCGCCGACGTTGGCACTGAAGAAGACGGCATGACCGTCGCCTACCTGCGCGACACCGCTCAGCAGGCCGGCCTGCACACCCGGCGCATCGCCGTGCATGAGATTGGATGGGACGCAAAGGGCCTGCGCTTCGTCGACCTCGACAACCATCCGATAACCACGCTTTTCAAGCTTTACCCCTGGGAGTGGCTCTTGAAGGAGCCGTTCGGCGTCCATGCCCTCGAAACCCTCCCGCCTGCCTCCGCCTTGCAGGAGTATGGCCCGCGCAAGGACCGCCGCGCCTGGGGCTCCATGCTGTGGATCGAGCCGATTTGGAAGATGATGTGGTCCAACAAAGCGCTGCTCGCCATCCTCTGGGAGCTGAATCCAGGCCACGAACTGCTCCTGCCGGCCTATCTCGACGGTCCGCACGATATGAAGAGCTACGTCCGCAAGCCGGTCCTTGGCCGCGAAGGCGCAGGCATTGCCGTGGTCCGCGATGGCTCAGTCGTCGAAGGAACCCTCACCGGCGACAGCTCCGATGGCTATGTGTACCAGCAACTTGCATCCATGGCGACGGCCGGCGGCAAGACAGCTGTGTTCGGTTCCTGGCTCATCGATGGGGAGCCGGGAGGCATGGGAATCCGCGAATCGACAGGACTGGTGACGAACAACACCAGCCGTTTCGTGCCGCACCTCTTTATGTAGGCGACTTTATCGTCAATGTCTGATAACGGATATTCTGTATAGTTAAACGCGATCGAAAGAATCCAGCCTGATTTCTCTCGATGGTTGCCCTGACATGGTCAAATCAGGCCTCGAAGCTTCCCTTGCGATGAGAATCGTGTGATCCCGTTTTTGTCAGGACAGTAGTTCATTCCGGGGCAAAGCGCAAAATTACATCTTGTATTTGCTGCCCAGGTCCTCGTCGTTCAAGCCCTCAAGCCAGCCGCGCAACTGCTCTGTCGAAGAACCTTCGGCTGGACCGGAAGTGTTAAGCTTGGCCGCCTGCATCACGTCTTCGGTTACGTAGATCGGGCAATCCGCGCGCAGCGCCAACGCGATCGCATCCGAGGGCCGCGCGTCGATCGTCAGCGGCTCGTTCCCTTGCCGCAGCCAGAGCGTTGCAAAGAAGGTATCGTCCTTAATCTCGGTAATCACAACGCGTTCCAGCTCGGCGTTCAAGTTCTGGATGAGGTTACGGGTCAGATCGTGCGTCATCGGTCGAGAAGCGGCTACCTTCTCAATTTCGTTGAAGATGGCGTTGGCTTCAAAGATCCCCACCCAGATCGGCATTACCGTCTCTGAAGCAACATCCTTGAGCACCACGATGGGCATGTTGGTAGACGGGTCCATCATCAGACCCCGAATTCTGACCTCAATATCCATTGCTTCCCTCTTCCCGTTACCTTTTCCGTGACCGTCACACCCAAGGCTTGCGCCTCAGGACTCCCATCTTAGACGCTTTCGCCCACCAGACTATTCGGAAAAGCGGAAGTAATTTTGACTCGGGCATAACTCCCCGGTGCAGGAGCAATAGGTTGTGCGCAGGTAAAGTTCACCGGCTTGTTCTGGCTGCTGCGCCCGGCCACCTGTCCGCGCGCCGGATGCATTCCCTCAACCATTACTTCCATAACTTGCCCGATGTGCTTGGCATAATTGACCCTCTGAATTTCTCGCTGACGATCCAGGAGTGACTGCAGCCGCGCGGCCTTCTCGCTGTCGGGGATGGAATCGATCATGGTCAGCGCCGGTGTATTCGGCCTCCCCGAGTACTTGAAGCCGAAGACGACGTCGTATTCCACCTCCGCCAGAAGATTCATGGTCTGGATGAAATCGTCAGGCGTCTCGCCCGGAAAGCCCACAATAATGTCCGTCGAAAGCGAAATCTGCCGCTTCGCCGCCTTCACCCACGCGATCCGCTCCAGGTACCATTCCGGCGTGTACTCGCGCGCCATCATCTTCAGCACCCGCGCCGAACCCGACTGCACCGGCAGATGAACGTGGTCGCAAAGTGTCGAATAGGCGTCAATCGCCTCGACAATATCCCGCGTAAAGTCCCGCGGGTGGCTGGTGGTAAACCGCACCCGCCGGATGCCCGCCACCTGCCCAACTGCAGCCAGCAATTCGGCGAACGTCAACTTCCCTTCCGGATCCTTGTAGCTGTTCACGTTCTGGCCCAGCAACTGAATCTCGGTGTAGCCCAGATCGGCAATCTTCCGCGCCTCTTCAAGAACTGAAGAACCCGTCCGGCTGCGCTCCTTGCCCCGCGTATAAGGCACCACGCAATAGGCGCAGAACTTGTCGCACCCTTCAATAATGGTGATGTACGCCCGGTGCGGATTCAGCCGCGCCGTGAACTCGGTCTCAAACGTCTCGTCGGTCTGCCGGTCGTCCAGGCCCGTGATCCGCGTCTCGCCCGCCTCCAGCCGCATCAGCATCTCCGGCAGTTTGCGGTACGACGCCGACCCCGAGACCAGCGACACATACGGCGCCCGCTCAAAGATCTTCTCGCCCTCCTGCTGCGCCACACAGCCAAGCACGGCGAACCGCTTGCCGGCTTTATGCAGCTTTTTGTAGTCGTTGAGGCGGTTGAAGACCTTTTGCTCGGCTTTATCGCGGATGGAGCAGGTGTTGTAGAGGATCAGGCCGGCTTCCAGTTCGGTTTCCACCTGGCTGTAGCCCTGCTGCTTTAATGTGCCAATCACCTTTTCGGAGTCATGGGCATTCATCTGGCAGCCGAACGTCTCAAGGTAGAAGGTTTTCTCGGTTGCCATAGCAATCCCCAGTATAGCGTCTCACGCTTTCAACCCATCCTGGCAAATACAAACCCTCCATTTGTCTGGTTGACATCCCAGACTTACAAACTCGCAGACGAACGAGCTTGCACCTTGCTTCAGAAATCCGCCCTGGGTGCGCACCGTATCAGGGTACGACTTCAGTCGTGCCGCAACTTGCTGTAAAATGAGAGAGATGGTGCTTTACAGCTTGCTGAAAAACTCAGATTTCACGTAGATGTGCGAAGGGGCACGACTTCATAGCCTGCCCTGAGCGCAGTCGAAGGGTGCCATAAGCTGTTTAAAATGAGAGATGGGGCTTTAGCCCCTGCGAACATCCCAAAACGCCTGCCGCTTTCTTACCGCAGCCCGGTATGCAGATAAGCCAGCAGCGCCGCCATTTGCTCGTCGTCGAATCGCCCCGCAAACCCGGGCATCATTCCCCTGCCGTTCAGCACATTCAGCCGCACCTGCGCATCGGTCGCCGGCAACCCGCTGGGCAGCTTGTCATGCTTGAAGACCCCATGCAGATCCGGCGGAGCCTTCTTCAACGCCAGGTCGTTGTCCTCGTGGCAATGCGCGCAGCGCACATCGTAGAGATGCTTCCCTGCTGCCTCCTGCGGCGTAAGCCGCGGCTTCGCGTGGCAGCCGGACAGGCCAACTCCCAAGCCGGCCGCCAAAGCAACTGCCCAACCCCTTCCCAGGCCCAACCGGCCAAGCCACGATTGCTCGGCCATCTACGCCTTCTTCGCGTACTGCCCGCTGACATAATCCCAGTTCACCACGTTGAAGAACGCCTTCACGTAATCGGCGCGCTTGTTCTGATATTTCAGGTAGTAGGCATGCTCCCATACGTCCACGCCCAGCACCGGCTTCATGCCCACGCTGATCGGTGAATCCTGGTTTGGCGTGGTCATAATTGACAACTCCCCACCCGGCCCCGTCACCAGCCAGGCCCAGCCGCTGCCAAAAACGTGCATCGCCGCGTCGGTCAGCTTGTCTTGAAAACCGGAAAGCGAGCCAAACTTCGCATCGATCGCCTTGGCCAGCTCACCCACAGGCGCAGCGCTGCCCTTGCCGAGCGTCGGCCACCAGAAAGAGTGGTTATAGTGCCCACCCCCGTTGTTCCTGATCGCAGTCGTCGCGCCCATTGGCAGCGTTCCCAGGCTCTCCAGCAGATCCTCCACAGACTTCCCTGCCAGCCCCGGATTCGCCGCAATCGACCCATTCAGATTGTTCACATATGCCTGGTGGTGCTTGTCGTGGTGCAGGTGCATGGTCTCGGCATCGAAGCTCGGCTCCAGCGCGTCGTAGGCGTAGGGCAGCGGAGGCAAGGTGAAGGGCCCGGTCGGCGGCGTGGCCGGTGCGGCGGCAGCCTGGCCCCCCGCGGTGGGTTCGGCATGGAGGGTTTCGGCGAGCATCGCAGCGCCGGCGAGGGCGCCCATCTGCAACATGGCGGTTCTGCGGTCGATCAGGTTCATGGCGTGAGATTCCTCCAGGGAGTTTGAATTCGAGAAGCAGGCGGCAGAGCAATCCGCCGGGAGAAGGTTGGGCATATTTGATACATGCTCGCTTCCCCAGTCTGCGCGGAAGAAGCGTCAAGGTCAAGAGAAGCTTGTCTTTATGACAGACCGTTCATTTCTTGAATGAACGCTCCGCCTTCTTTGCACGTATGCTGGAACCATGCAGCTCCCTTCGCTCGCCCAGATCCGCGAGGCTCAGACCATCGTCTATCGCCACATGCCGCCTACGCCCCAGTACACCTGGCCGCTCATCAATCGCCGGCTCAAGGCCGAGGCCTGGATCAAGCATGAAAACCACTCGCCGGTGGGCGCATTCAAGCTGCGTGGCGCCCTGGTTTACGGCACCTGGTTGAAAGAAACGCAGCCGGGACTGCAGGGCATGGTCGCAGCCACCCGCGGCAACCACGGCCAGGGCGTGGCCATGGCCGCCCGGCTGCTTGGCATGAAGGCAGTCATTGTGGTTCCCCGCGGCAACAGCCGTGAAAAGAATCAGGCCATGCTCGCCCAGGGCGCGGAACTGGTGGAACGTGGCCACGACTTTCAGGAAGCGCTCGAATTCGCCCTGCGTCTCTCAGCCGAACTCGGTTTCGCCATGGTCGACTCCTTCCACGAGCGCCTGGTGATGGGCACAGCAACCTACGCAATCGAGCTCTTTGAAGCCGCTCCGCCGCTCGATACGGTCTATGTCCCCATCGGCCTGGGCTCGTCCATCGCCGGCATCTCCGCGGCGCGCAACGCTCTCGGCCTCAAGACCGAGATTGTCGGCGTGGTGTCTGCCCAGTCCCCTTCGTATGCGCTCAGTTTCGCGCAGCACCAGGTCGTCGAAGCACCCTCGAACACGGTCATCGCCGACGGCCTCGCCTGCCGCCGGCCCAACCCTTCGGCCATGGAAGTCATCTGGGAAAATGTCGCCCGCATCGTCGAAGTTCCCGACGCCGCCATCGCCCAGGCCATGCGCGCCTACTACGAGGACACGCACAACCTGGCCGAAGGCGCCGGCGCTGCCGCCCTTGCCGGAGCAATCCAGGAAAAAGACAAGCTCGAGGACAAGCGCGTCGGCATCATCCTGACCGGCGGCAATGTCGATCGGCCGGTGTATGCCCAGGTGCTGGCCGGAACGCTTTGACGAGGTAGCCATGACCGACTCCCACAACGCCCTTACGCCCTTTGCCCATGCCGCGCAGAATCGCTGCTTTGGCTGCGGACCCGCCAACACCAGGGGCCTTCATCTGGAGTTCCTGCTCGCCGAGGACCACTCGGTGGTCTGCCTGGCCGCGATTCCCGACACCTTTGAAGGTCCTCCCGGCCATCTGCATGGCGGCATCATCGCCACCCTGCTTGACGAGGCCATGAGCAAGGCCGTCCGCGCCCGCGGATTCACCGCCATGACCCGCCACATGGAGGTCGACTACCTCCGCCCCATTCCATCCAAGTCGCCCATCAAGCTTGAAGCGCGCGTCACTCACAACGAAGGCCGCAAGCATTGGACCGAGGCCAGCATCGTCAATGAAGAAGGAACCGCCCTGGCCACCGGCAAGGGCCTCTTCATCGAAGTCCGCCCACGCCAGCAATCAAACACGTGATTGGGTGGGAAGCAATACGCCAGTGCGAGCCTCCCGCGAGCGTCTGCCGCACTGCAAGTGCCGAGCGTCTGCCGCACTGCAAGTGCC
>Ga0302202_10003353_pt1 | contig 17671 bp, 17 predicted proteins | sample II_Bog_N3_3_FD_194579 | JGI IMG/M metagenome (GOLD analysis project Ga0302202, IMG submission 194579) | Peat permafrost microbial communities from Stordalen Mire near Abisko, Sweden - II_Bog_N3_3 | ecosystem: Environmental > Terrestrial > Soil > Wetlands > Peat | place: Sweden: Abisko...
CGCCGGGGTCAACCACGTCGTGGACATGGTCCGGGAGCACCACGTCACTCCGGGCACCGCCTTCGTGTGCCTCGGCGACTTCGGTCTGCCCCTCTCGCTGTGGGCGCTCGTGGTCACGTCGCACGCTCGCTGACGCCGCTCCCGAGTGGAGGGCTCCGGCCCGGCCGGCTGGGCCATGGCGGCGCCACCGTTGGACGGGACGTCCGGGGCGGGACATGCTGCACCCTCGGGGTGACCGTCGGGGTCACCGTGACGCGAGGGGAGGGGCCCGTGAAGGTGTTGGTCACCGGGGGGACCGGGTTCGTCGGCTCGCACACGGTGGCGGCCCTCATCGGTCGGGGCCACGAGGTCCGGGTGCTCGCCCGCCGGCCCGAACGGCTCCCGCCGGTCCTCGAGCCGTTCGGTGTGGAGGCCGAGGCACGCGCCGGGGACGTCACCGACCCCCGGGCGGTCAGGGCGGCGCTCGACGGCTGCCATGCCGTCATCCACGCCGCCGCCGAGATCGGGGTGGGTGGGGCCGGTGGGCAGACCAGCGACGTCAACCTGGTCGGCACCCGGACGGTGCTGGCCGAGGCGTTGGCGGCCGGGACGGACCCGGTGGTCTACACGTCGACGGTCACGGTGTACCTGCCCAGCCGGGATGCCGTCGTGACGCCGGCATCGACGCTGGCCGAGCCCCTGTCCGCCTACGGCGCGTCCAAGCGTGACGCCGAACTGCTGGTGCGCCGGCACCAGCAGGAGGGTGCGCCGGTCACCAGCTTCGCCCTGGGCGGCATCTACGGGCCGGTCTCGCCGCATCGGGACGGGAGCTTCCAAGCCGTGCTCGGCGCGCTGGGCTCGATGATGCTGGTGCCCCCGGGCGGACTGGGCGTGGTGGATGTCCGGGACGCGGCCGAGCTCCTGGCCCGTGCGCTGGAGCCGGGCCGGGGGCCGAGGCGCTACCTGGCCGGCGGTCGCTACGTCACTTGGGCGGAGTGGACCGAGCTGATGGGCCGGGCGGCACGGGTCGACCTCCACGGGCACGTCATCACCGCCGAGGACATGATCGACATGGGCCGCCAGCTCGACCGGCAACGCGAGTCCGGTCCGGTGGACATCCCGCTGTCGGAGGAGGCGGCCATCATCATGACCAGCGGGGTCCCCACCGACGACTCGGCCACCCTGGCCGATCTGGGCGTGACCTACCGGCCGCTGTTCGACACCTTCCGGGACACGGTGGACTACCTCCGGGCCGCCGGGGACCTGCCGCCGCCCTAGCCCCGTGGAGGGCCGGCACGACCGGCGCAGCCGGTCGGGGCAGCGGGGTGGGGCGATCCGGGTGCACCCGGCGCGGTACACCCGGATCGCTCTCCGCCCCTCCGGTTCCCGCCGGCAGGGTCATTGTGCGCCTCTGCCTCCGGACCGTCTGTCACCGGGGGGACACCTCCGGATCTCCTGTCGCCGGGCCGGCCGGGGCCGGCCGACGTCAGTCGTCGTCAGCGTCCAGGAGGGTGATGTCCTCTTCGACGGCGTGGAGCGCACCGTCCTCGCCCATCACCGACAGCGTCTCCTCGACGACCGCATCGCCCTCGGGCGTGATGACGGTCACCGTCTCGTCGGTGGCCACGACGTCGCCCGCCCCGTCCACCGCCACCAGCAGTTCGTCGATGACCAGGTTGCCGTCCTCGTCGATCCCCTCGGACTCGACCTCGACCACCTCCAGCGAGTCGTCACCGGGTGCCGGGGCGCCCGCCCCGAGCCGGGTGTCACCCCCGGCATCGACCCTCCCCCCATCGGTCCTCCCCGCCCGAACCCTCCGGACCACCGAGCCCACCGCCACCAGGGCACCGGCACCGAGCACCACCCACACGACCCGCTTGCGTCTCATCCTCTGACCTCCGTGTGCTCCATTGTGACCGGGTGGGGCCGACCTGACCAGCCGGGCGGTCGGCCACGGGGACAGGAAGGAGCAGGGTGGTGACCCGGTCGGACCCGAGGGCCCGCCACGCGGTCCCCGCGTCAGCCCAAGGTCTCGTTGATCCTCTGGAACAGGAGCTCGAACCGGTCGAGCGTGGTCGGCCGGAGTACGAAGGTGGCCGTCTTGCGGTGCCGGAGGAACCAGTTGGCCGGGTCGTTCCGGCTGAAGTCGCCCTCGACGCGGCGGATCCGCTCGGTGATGCACTCCCCGTCCTCGGCGAGGTCGCCGATCTTGAGGGCGGACTCGAACGTGGCGTTGTAGGTGACCAGATAGTCCTCGGGATAGAAGAGGTCCTCGGTGTCGGCCAACCCCAGCCCGACGATGTTCCCGAGGCCGATGATCCGCTTGGCACTCAGCACGCCCTCGTCGACCAGACCGTACAGCCGCTGGGAGAGCACGCTGGTGCTGTTGACCACGACGGTCACGTCGAGCTGCTGGCCGAGCAGGGCGACGGCTGCCGCCATCGACGCCATTCCCCCGGACGGGAACACCCGCCACCGCTCGTCGAGGTGCTCGCGACCCTTCTCGCGGAGCACATCGGACATGACGGTCAGGTAGGTGTAGTCGGCCAGCCCCTCGACCACCAGGTTGTCGGGCTCGGCAAAGGTGTGCTGGGCCAGCTCGTGGCCGAGCAGTCCCTGCAGTGGGGAGAGCGTGTCGGGATCCCGTGAGACCAGGCGGGCACTGACCTTCGTGCCCTCATCGGGGCCCAGGTCCTCGACGACACGGACCCGTTCGAGATGTCGGGCGTCGACCATGAAGGGCGAGTGCGTCGTGTAGACGACCTGGTGGCTGTCGGCCAGGGTGTCCTCGATGAAGTCGAGGAAGTCCCGCTGGGCCCGGGCGTGCAGGGCCAGCGCCGGCTCGTCGAGGAGCACGATGATCGAGTTGTCCGACTTGAACTCCTTGAAGGCGGCCAGGAACGAGATGAACCAGCGGAACCCCGACGACCGTACGTCGAGGTTGTTGGTGAAGTAGTGGCGATCGTCCTCCACCCGGAGCTGGAGCAGTTGGACGCTGGAGCCGTCGGGGTGGAGGTCGGCCGTGGGCTCGATGTCGATCTTCAGGCGCAGGTGATCGTTCTGATGCCAGTACCTCCGCACCTGGCGGGTCAGGTCGGCGGCCACCGCCTCCATCTCGCCACTGCGCTTCTCGTAGTCGGGATTGACCAGCTCGTCGGAGGCGAAGCCCAATTTCAGCAGCGCCAGGGCCGTCCGCTGGGAGTCGTCCAACGCCGACTCCGAGTCGGACTGGAGCGCCTCGATGAGCGGCCCGATGTCGGTGCGGCCCATCAGCTCGCTGTACTCGTCGAAGTGGAAGAACCGGGGGACCAGGGTGGCCAGGAACCGGACCACCGACTCCTCGACGGACTCCGGATACAGCGCGTCCAGGGCCGCCAGGGCGTCGAGGGCGGCCTGGGCGGTCGGCGTGACCTTCTCGGTGCCGTCCGAGCGGACGGCGCGGCCTCCGGACCGGTCCTCCAGATGTCCCCGGAGCTCGGCCAGGTCCTGGGACCCGGCATCCAGCCCGTGGAGGGACTCGAAGGCCCGGCAGGCCGCGCTCTCGTCGACGGTGACCACGCCCTCGCGGCTGTTGTCGTAGCGCACGCTGAGCGACCACTGCTTCTCCAGCAGGACCCCCTCGCCGAAGCGGGCGGTGATGGCGTCGGCCTCGTCGTCGCTGAGCTCGAAGGTGGCCGAGATGGGGAAGGCCGACTCGTACTCCCCCGATCGCTGATGCTCCTTCTGCAGCCAGCGCGGGTACTGCTGCTCGTCGAACCGGCGGTCGTTGAGGGCCGGGTTGAGGGCGTGCAGGGCGTGGAGGATGTTGGTCTTGCCCGACTCGTTCTTCCCCACCAGACAGGTGACCCTGGGGTCGACGTCGATCGTTCCGGAGTCCAGGATGTTCCGGAAGCGGACCGCTCTAAACGAGATGAGATTCACTGCCGCTCCACGTCCGGGTGACCGCCGGGGCGACCGGGGCCGGCCGGCCGGGCCCTGGGCCCCCGCAGGTTCCGTACCGGGCACCACCGAGCTGCCGACGTTCTGACCAGGCGCGCCCCATGGATCCGTTCCCCATCGCGCCTTGTATCGGCAGTTCGCAGCGGCTCCTGAAGCGGGACTTCTCCCGCCCTGGTCCTGACCCGGTCCTGACCCGGTCGTGCCCCGGCGGACGGGACGGATGGGCCGGACGACCGTCCGCACCGGTCGGCTGACAAGATGGGCGGCGGCCCGACCAGCGGCCACGGGTGACGGGAGTGGCGAGATGACCGACGAGCGCTTTGTGGACAACGGAGATGTCACCCTCCGGGTGGAGGTGACCGGCGACGGGCCGGTGGTCCTGTGCGTGCCCGGCTGGCCCGAGCTCGCCTCCTCGTGGCGCCACCAGGTGGCCCATCTGGCCGGCCAGGGGTACCGGGTCGCCGCCCTCGACGTCCGGGGCTACGGCGGCAGCTCGGTGCCAGACGAGGTCGGGCGCTACACCCTGCGGGAGCTGGCCGGCGACGTGGCGGCCGTGGCCGCCGCCCTGGACGACGACCCGGTCGTCCTGGTCGGGCACGACTGGGGCGCCCCCATCGTCTGGACCACCGCCATCCGCCACCCGGACCGGGTGCGGGCCGTGGCCGGGCTCAGCGTGCCCCACACGCCGCCGATGCCCGTCTCCCTCGTCGACCTGTTCGACCAGATCTACGCCGACCGGTTCTTCTACATGCTCTACTTCCAGGAGCCGGGCGTGGCCGAGGCGGCCTTCGGGGTGGACCTGCGGGCCGCGCTCAAGCGGGTGTACTTCGCGCTGTCCGGTGCGGCACCACCCAACACCCTGCTGGCCGAGGCGCCCCGGGGGGCCGAGCTGCTCCCGCTGCTGCCCGACCCGCCCGACGGTCCGCTGCCCTTCCTGCCCGATGCCGAGCTCGACCGGATCGTGGCCGCCTTCGAACGGACGGGGATGACCGGGGCCTTCAACCGCTACCGGGCCCTGCCGCTGGACGTGGAGGCGTCGGCCGACATCGTCGGGGCCACCGTGGACCAGCCGTCCTGCTTCATCGCCGGCGAGCTCGATCCGGTCCGGGGCATGATCCCCGGGGTCGACGCCTTCGCCGACCCGGGTGGCGGCTGCGCCGACTTCCGGGGCAGGACGCTGATCCCCGGCGTCGGCCACTGGGTGCAGCAGGAGGCCCCCGACGTGGTCAACGACGCGCTGTCCGCCTTCCTCGACTCCCTCTGAGCCGGACTGCGGACCGGCCGGCCACCTCGGGCCGGGACGGGCGATCGCCGGTCAGAGCCGGTAGACGCGCTCGGCGTTCCCGGCGAAGAGCTTGTCGCGGGACGCGGCGTCGAGGCCCCCGGTGACGGCGCCGAACACCCCGTAGAGGTCGTCGAAGGTGCCGTACATCGAGTCCACGGGGAAGTTGCTGGCGAACATGCAGCGGTCCACCCCGAAGGCACCGATGGCGTACTCGAGCCAGGGGGCGAAGGCGTCGACGCTCACCGACTGCAACGGCATGGACAGTCCCGACAGCTTGCAGACGACGTTCTCCCCGACGTCGGCCAGCGCGTCGATCCCGGTCCTCCACAGGTCGCGCTCCTCGTCGGACCCGGACCGGGGCCAGCCGGTGTGCTCGACCACCACGCTCAGGCCGTCGAACCGGCCGAGCTGCTCGGCCGCCGGCCGGAGCTGGTCGGGATGGCTCATGAGCTCGAACACCAGGTTCCGCTCCTGGAGGGCGTCGAGCACGCCGGCATCGGGGAGCGGCTCGGTGAACACACCCATGGGCCGGACCCCGCGAAAACGCGACGCGCCCATCTGGCGGTCGAGGAGCCCGATGGCCTCGGCCACGCTGTCGGTGGGCGGCAGGCCGCCGATGATGGCGTCGGGACCGCCCCGGGCGGGAGCCGCCCGGCCGAGCTCGAGGGTCTCCTCGATGGAGTGACGCCCGGTGGCGGCGGCCACGTTGACGAACTTCTCGACGTTCCACCGGGCCGCCTCGGACCGGTAGGTGTCGACGTCGAAGGGGCGGTACATGCCCGACGGGTCACCGCCGGCACCCTTGGGCGGATGGGCCAGGTACGGGTACCAGTCGCGGCGGGCGGGGTCCCACAGGTGGACGTGGGCGTCGACGACCCGGGTGGGCCGGGCGGTCACCGGGCCTCCGTCAGGGACGGGTGCGGGGCCACGCCGACGATCTCGCGGAGGGTGCCGTCGAGCCACGCCGGGAGGGCGGGCCCGCCGAAGGTGACGCTCCCGATGGGACGGGGGTGGCTGCGGAGGCCCAGCCAGCCCGGCCCCACCACCAGCTCGGCCCCGGCCAGCGCCCCCGCCTCGGCGTGGGTGAGCAGATGGGTGACCAGGGCACCGACGGCGATGCCGGCATCGGCCTCGGACGCCTCGATGCTGGCGGCGAAGGCGGTGACCCGCCCGTCCGTGGCACCGGCGGCCACCCGGGCCTGCTGGGCCGAGGCCTGGGCCCGGCTCCGGCCCCCGGTGGTGACGGCGTCGGTGAGGGTCACGAGGCGGACCGGGCGATCGGCGGCAGCCGAGTAGTCGGCGACCGCCCGCGCCCATCCGGCGTCAGCGTGCAGGTGGCCGACCATGCCCTGGTGGTCGGCGAGCACCTGCTCCCACCCGGCCGCACCGCCCGGGGCGGGCTCCGGGCCGGCGGCGGCCACGACGACGGCGTCGACCGGTCCGGCGGCATCGACCGCCCGGTGGAGCGCCCCGGCGGCGGCGGCGAAGCCGCGGGCCGGCCCGACCGGGTGGCAGGTGATGGACCGGGCCTCGAGCGCGGCGGTGATGGAGGCCGCCAGGCCGGGGCGGTCCGACACCACGGCACAGGACCGCACCTCTCCCGGCGCAGCTCCGGCGGCGGCCGGCTCGTCGAAGATGGCCCCGAACCGGGGGTTGCCCCCACCGGCACTGGCCTGGGCGGCCTCGGCCCGGGCCAAGGCCCCGGGGACGACCTCGTCCAGCACCCGGTCGAGCGAGACCACCCCGTCGGTGCGCACCACCTCCAGCAGCCGGGGCTCGTCGACCACGGCCACCTCCGGGCCCCCGGCGAACAGCACCCGGCCGCTGCACCACCCGAACGCCTCGTCGACCAACGAGGCGCCGAACGGGCCCAGGTCCTCGGGTCCCGCCACCGACAGGAAGGAGATGCCGCCACCGCCCGACTGGCCCGCCTTCCGGGCCCGCTCGAGCGCCGACGCCATCATCCGGGTGGCGGCGATGGGCGACATGGCGTTGACCACCACGCCCGGCGGTGCCTGACGGCCCAGCTGCCAGGTGAGGGCGGCGACGGCGCGCTTGGCACAGCTGTAGGCCCCGGCGTCCGCCGCCCGCCACCCCGAGCCGGAGGTGACGCCGAGGATGCGTCCGTAGCCGGCCGCGGCCATGAGCGGCAGCGCGGCACCCAGCACGTTGAGGTAGCCGTCGAGGTGCACGGTGGCCACCGCCAGCCAGTCCTCCTCGGTGCCCCGCCCGAAGTAGGTCTGGCGGGTGATGCCGGCCACGTTGACCACGGCGTCGAGTCCCCCGTGCTCCTCGACCAGCTCGCCGAAGAGTCCACGGACGGCCTCCCCGTCGGTGACCGACACCGACGAGGCCCGGGCCGAGCCGCCCGCGGCCACGATGCGGCCGGCGGTGGTCTCCTCGGGTTCGGGGAGCGGGGCGGAGCCGTCCAGGGTGACCAGCGGGTCCAGGGTGACGACGAACCAGCCGCGGCGGCCGAGCTCCTCGGCGACGGCCGCTCCGATCCCACCCCCGCCGCCGGTGATGACGGCGACCCGCTGCCGCCCGCTCACGACGCGGCCGACCGGACCCTCAGTTCCAAGCCCTCCAGGGTGCCGGCCTCGAGCCACCGCTCGAGCAGGTCCCGGTAGGCGAACCAGTCACCCAGGCCTCGGCCGTAGTTGCCGTTGCGGGGGTTCATCTCCTCGGGGTGGCCCTCGTTGTTGAGCCGTGACGGCGTGCAGGCGGACATGACGGCGGTGGGGTCGACGAACGAGCTGACGATCTCCTTGGTCCACGCCTCCTCGGCGTCGGCGCTCACGTCGAACACCTCGACGCCCTGCTGCTCGAGCCGGGCCACGGCGCCGGCGATGAATTCGGCCCCGAGCACGGCCAGCTGCGTGTAGTTGACGGTGACCACGGCCTGCTGGCCCGGTGCGGGCATGACGAACATGTTGGGGAAGCCCCGGGTCATCATGCCGAACAGGCTGGCGGCGCCGTCGGCCCACTTCTCGGCCAGGGTGACCCCGCCGCGGCCGACGATGTCGTGGCCCACCCGGCGGAAGAGCGGCGTGAGCTCGGCCTCGAACCCGGTGCCGTAGATGATGCAGTCGACCTCGTACTGGGTCCCGTCGACGACGGGTCCCCGTTCGGTGATCCGCTCCATCCCACCGGGGCAGTCGACCAGCGTGACGTTCGGGCTGTTGAGGGCCGGGAGGTACTCGTCGTGGAAGCACGGGCGCTTGCACAGGTAGCGGTAGTAGGGCTTGACCTTCTCGGCCGTGGCCGGGTCGGCCACCAACGCCTCGACCCGGCGGCGGTGCGCCTCCATGACCTCGAAGTCGACCTCCTCGACGGTCCGCAGGTACTCCTCGATGGTCATGCCCTCGGTGCGCCGGACGTTGCGGGTGGCGGCGTAGTCGTGGGTCCACCCGTCATCGACCAGGTCCTCGTCCACGGGCCGGCCCATGATGATGCCCTGGAAGTTGTCCATCCGGGCGCGCTGCCAGCCCGGCTCCAGCCGGTCGGCGAAGTCGGGCTCGGTGGGCCGGTTGCCCCGCTCGCCGATGGCCGAGGGCGTGCGCTGGAACACGTAGAGCTGCTTGGCCGACTCGGCCAGGGGCGGCACGCACTGGATACCGCTGGCCCCGGTGCCGATGAGGGCCACGCTCTTGTCGGCCAGGCCGGTGAGCGGCTCGTGCGGCCCGCCCCCGGTGTAGGCGTAGTCCCACCGGGCGGTGTGGAACGACCGCCCGCCGAAGGACTCCATACCCGGGATGCTGGGCAGTTTCAGCAGGTTGAGGATGCCGACGGCCAGGACGTACCACCGGCAGTCGACCTGGTCACCACGGTCGGTGGTGATCCGCCACTGCGATGCCTCCTCCCGCCACTCGGCCCGGGTCACGCCGGTGTGGAACAGGGCCCCGTCCTCGAGGTCGAACCGGTCGGCCACCGCCTGGAGGTGGCCCCGGATCTCGTCGCCGTAGGCGTAGCGCCGGGAGGGGACGTAGCCGAGCTCCTCGAGCATGGGGATGTAGATGTGGGACTCCACGTCGCACATCACGCCCGGGTAGCGGTTCCAGTACCAGGTGCCGCCGATGCCCCCGGCCTGATCGATGATGCGGATGCGGGAGATGCCGGCCTGGCGCAGCCGGGCCCCGGCCAGGACCCCGGCGATACCCCCGCCCACGACGACCACGTCGACGGCGTCGGCGACCGGGTCGCGCTGGATGTAGGGCGTGAACGGGTCGTCCCGGTACCGGGCGAAGTGCTCGTCGGTCCGCAGGTCGCGGATGGCGGCGCGGTCGGGGACCAACCGCTTGTCGCGCTCGGCGAGGTACTTGGCGCGGACGGCCTCCGGATCGTAGGTGGGGCCGGCCGCGGTCGTTTCGGACATGCCGTGATACTAGGTCAGGCGCACTGTTCCGGACCGGGGCGACAGGGCCCGACGGTCACGCGTCGACAGGGGCGAGCGACGTGCCGGTGCCGCGGGCGATCCGGTGTCCCGGTCCGCCGACATCGCCGCCGGACGGGTGGACCACGCGGTGCCGGGGGTGCCGACCACCGGGGACGCGCGCGGTGCCCGACCACACCGTGACGCGCCTGGACGATGTCGGACGCGTGGCACACGGGCCGGACCGGAGGCCCACGGGTCCTGTAGGGGCCGGGGTGACTATCGTCGGACCATGCCCACCGACTGGCCCGCCATCTCCTATGACCGGTGGAGCCGGACGTGTGACACCCTGCACGCCCACACCCAGGTGCTCGGGAAGCTCGCCGTGGCCCTGGCGCCACCGGAGCCGCAGCTCCAGCACGCCGCGCTGCGCCTCACGGCGAGGGGATGGGAGACCCCGCCCCTGCCGGCCCCCGACGGGTCCGGGACGGTGGCGGTCGTCCTCGACCTGCGGGCCCACCAGGCGGTGGTCGAAGCCAGCCACGGCGGTGTCGGGCGGGTGCCCCTGGCCCCCGACCGGGCGGTGGGCGCGGTCACCCGGGAGGTCCTCGACGCCGTGGCCGACCTCGTCGGGCCGGTGCACATCAGCATGACCCCCCAGGAGGTGCCCTGGACGGTGGGCCTCGACGTGGACGACGAGCACGCGCGGTACGACCCCGAGCAGGTGCGCGCCTACTTCGCCGCCGCCACCCAGGCGGCCCTGGTCCTGTCGGCGTTCCGGGCTCCCTTCCGGGGGCGGTCGACCCCGGTCAACGCCTGGTGGGGCGCCTTCGATCTGGCGGTGAGCCTGTTCTCGGGACTCCCGGCCGATCCGCCCTCCCAGGAGTTCATCATGCGCAACGCCATGGACGCCCAGGAGGTGGCCATCGGGTGGTGGCCGGGCGATGCCCGCACGCCCGACGCGGCCTTCTACGCCTACGCCCACCCCGCTCCCGAGGGATTCGCCGGAGCGACCATCGCCCCGGGCCCGGCCCACTGGGACGAGGAACTCGGCGAGTACATCCTGCGGTGGGACGACGTCTGTGCCAGTCCCGACCCCCGGGCCACGGCCCTCGAGTTCGCCCACTCCGTCTTCCTCCACGCCTGCACCATCTGCGACTGGGACCCGGCGCTGTCGGCCAGCGCGGAGGGCACACCCCCACCCGTCATCTGATGTGACGTCCGCCCGGGCCCGGGACGCACGCTCGAGCCCGGTCAGCCCAGCGCAGTTCGGGTCAGCGCAGTTCGGGTCAGCGCAGTTCGGGTCAGCGCAGTTCGGCGGCGATGCGGCGCACCACCGCACCGGCCGGCTCGGGCCGGACGTCGCGCCAGCCCGAGCCCGCCCACAGGTTCGGGATGCTCGGATCGCCGGCGGCGGTGGCGGCAGCCCGCAGGGGCGCGGTCAGATGGTGGACCTCCGGGTAGGCCTCGGGCGCCGAGTCCCCGTACCGGAGGGCGAAGTCGTTGGCCAGGCCCCGGGCGAACCGGCCGCTGAAGGCCCGGGTGACGATGGTGTGGGCATACGTCTGCTCCAACAGGGCGGTGCGATGGACGGCGGAGGTCCCCGCCTCGGCGGCGCAGAGGAAGGCCGTCCCGAGCTGCACCGCCACCGCCCCCTGGCCGAGCACCTCGGCGGCGCGGGACCCGGTCATGATCCCCCCGCTCGCCACCACGGGCAGCGTCGAGGCCGCCCGCACCTCGTCCACGAGCACGGACAGCGGGGTCAGGTTGGGGGTCAGGTCGAGGAAGGACCCCTGATGCCCGCCGGCCTCGGTCCCCTGGGCCACCACGAGGTCGGCGCCCACGCCCTCGGCCACGCGGGCCTCGCGGCCCGAGGTGACCGTCACCGCCACGCGGCAGCCGGCGCGGTGGAGCCGGTCGACGACGGCCGAGTCCGGGCACCCGAAGGTGAAGCTGACCGTGCCCACCCGCTCGGACGCCACGATGTCCAGCTTGTCGCCGAAGGCGTCGTCGTCCCAGACCGGCTCGCCCGGCGCCACCCCGAGCCGTTCCGACGCCGGCTGGATGTGCCGGCCGTACCGCTGCACGGTGGCCGGGTCGGCCGGGGCCGACGGGATGAACAGATTGACCCCGAACCGCTCGGCGCCCCGTTCCCGGGTGGCGGCGATCAGTCCGGTGAGCTGCTCGGGAGACCGGTAGCCGGCGGCCAGGAATCCGAAGCCACCGGCGCGCGCCACCGCCGCCGTCAGCTCCGGGGTGGACGGGCCCCCGGCCAGCGGGGCCTGGACCACCGGCACCTCCCCGAGGAGCGGTCGGTCAGCAGCGGCCATCAGCCGCACCGCGTCCCCGTCCGGCGTCGTGTCCCCGTGGGGAGGCATCCGGGGACGGTGCCACCTCCGAACAGGGGGTGGCCATCCGGGCCGGGGTCCACGAGGGCCGCCCGGCCCCGCCCACCGGCCCATCGAACCGAGGTCGCACACGGATGTTCCTGCTCAGCCCAGCCAAGGTGCTCGTCGTCGTGGTGGTGGCACTCGTCGTCCTGGGACCGGACACGCTGCCCCGCGTGGCCAGGCAGGTCGGTGCCCTGTGGAGCACCGTCACGCAGTTCCGGGCCCGGATGGAGTCCGAGGTGCGGGACACATTCCCGGACCTCCCCTCCACCGACACCCTCACCCAGGCCATCCGGTCGCCTCTGACCCTGCTCGACACCCTCGCCGGCGACCACGGCACCTCCGACGACCACAGCACCCCCGACGACCACGGCAGCACCGACGGTCCGGGTGACCACACCGGCGACGGGCTCGCCCGGGCGCCCACCGAGGTGGACCGGGACGCGCCCGGTGACGCGGGGGCCGGGGACACCGACTGGCTCCGCTCCCTCCAAGGGCTCGGGGTCGACCTGTCGGAGCTCAACTGAACCGCACCGGGCCGGGGGCCGATGGGTATCCCGACGGCCGGTGCCCGGTCGTCACGACTCAGTGGTCCGGGTCCGGCTCGAAGAACTCCAGCACCAGGGCGTGGAGCCCAATGCCGTGGACCGTCCACAGCTGCTCCTCCCCCGCCGGCCCGGTGGGGCGGGCGATGCCCAGCATCTTCGAGTCGACCCGGTCGCGGAGCGAGCACCCCTCGGACAGCGCCCCGGCCGCGTTGAGAAATTGCGGCACCGTCAGCGGCACCCGCAGCCGGTACCCGAGGATGCTCATCAACCCACTGAAGGCCTCCTCGCCCTGGTCGTTGATGGCGTCATAGCTCTCCATGAGTGTGGCCAGGACGCGCTGGTGCCGGTCGGGCAGCTTGCTGGCCGTGGCCATGGCCCACAGATTGATCCACACCGACCAGCTGGCCGAGGAGCGCAGCGCGTCACCGAGGGCCTCGCCGACCACCCGGCAGATCTCGGACAGGGCCGCGGCGCGGGCATCGACGGTGGACAGGTCGCGCCCGTCCAGGGTGTCGGCCACCAGGCCGGCCACCTGGGGAACGTTGGACCGGCTGGTGTCCCGGGCCAACTGCACCAGCACGTCGGTCTGGTAGTCGGCCAGGTTGTCCCAGACCCGCCCGATGACCGAGGCGTTGGACAGCCGGATGCCGGTGTCGGCCTCGATCCGGTCGAAGGCCCGCTTGAAGTTGAGGGCGTCCGCCACCGTCCCGAGGCCCTCCTCGACGAGGATGGACTGGCCGGCCTGCAGCAGGAGCACCCGCAGCTCGTCGCGGCTCTGCCGCGGTCGCCGAACCGTGTCCATGCCGACCTCCCCACGCTGGCATCGCGGCGCCCTGCCGACTGCCGACCGGCTGGTGCAGCAACCGGAGCCGCCCGACCCGGTTGCCACAGGAGCCGGCGTTCCCGCCAACGCCGCGACGCTACCCACTGCGACTCCGGGTAACAAGTGCGTCGCCGGCCACGATGCCGGCCCGATGCCGGCGCATCGGACGGTGCGCCGGCGCCGGAGGACCGGCCCCGGGTGTGGCAGGGCGGGGCCGTCGTGCCTTACGGTGCTTGCGCATCGCGCCGCCACCCCGGCGCACCCCACGACACCGACCCGCCGGCCTCACCCGTGGAGGCGGGCAGAAGGCATGGACCGCCATGAAGTTCTCCGTCACGTATCCCATGGTCACCCACCCGGCCAGTCCGGAGCTGACGACCCGGGCGGCCGTCGGGGCCTTCGCCCGGACCGCCGAGGCCGCGGGCTTCGACGGCATCGGGTTCACCGACCACCCGGCACCCACGGACCGCTGGCTGAAGGCGGGCGGGCACGACGCTCTCGACCCCTTCGTGGCCCTGACCTTCTGCGCCGCCGTCACCGAGCGGATCCGGCTGATCCCCAACATCGTGGTGCTCCCCTACCGGCATCCCCTCCTCGTGGCCAAGATGGTCGCCACCCTGTCCGTGCTGTCCGAGGACCGGTTCACCCTGGCCGTGGCCACCGGGTACCTGCGCGGTGAGTACCGGGGCCTCGGGATCGACTTCGAGGAGCGCAACGCCCTGTTCGACCAGGCCGTCGAGGTCCTGACGGGCATGTGGACCGAGGACGACTTCTCCTTACAGGGGATGGGCATCGACGCCACGGGGCTGACCGCCAACCCCAAGCCCCGGATCCTTCCGCCCCTCTGGATCGGCGGCAACAGCCGGCTGTCGCGCCGCCGGGTGGCCCGGTACGGGGCCGGATGGTCGCCCTTTCCGGCGCCGAGGGCCCTGTCCACCACCACCAAGACACCGCCCCTGGAGACCGTGGAGGACCTGTCCGCCATGCTCGACGAGCTGTGGCAGTACGTCGACGAGGAGGGCCGGGACCGCTCGGAGATCGATGTGGCCTTCGCCACCCCCGTCGGGGGCCGCCTGGACGGGGACTTCGACGCCGGGGCCCACAGGGCCGCCCTCGACGAGCTGGCCGGGCTGGGCGTCACCTGGGTCGGGGTGTCGGTGCCGGGCACCTCACTGGCCGCGTCCCTCGAGGGGTTGGAGCGCTACGGCTCCTCGGTGATCGCCCCGTCCCGGTCGTGACCCACAGCAGCCGGTCGCCGATCAGTCGTCGTCAGCCCAGCCGAGCTCGTCGGCCAGGAGCAGGAGCACCCGGTTGGGCAGCCGCTCCCCGCGCTCGAGCAGCTTGAGGCAGCCCTGCACGTAGGCCTTCCGGCCCTCCTCGATGCCCCGGTTCCTCGGCATCTCCCGGACGGGGGGATGGATGCCGATGATGTCGGCCAGCTCAGCCAGCTCGGCCGGCTGGCCGGTGGGACCCCGCTCGTCGAGCAGCGACTCGAGCACCCGGAGCATCGACCGGCGCGGGGGCGAGCCCTGCTCCCACCGGGCCACCGACTGCTGGGTCACCCCGAGCTGCTCGGCGAGGTCGCGCTGGGTCAGATCCCGGTCCAGCCGGTAGTTGCGGATGCGCTCGGCGAGCCCCTCCGGTGGTGCTACTGCGTACTCGTGTGTATCCACTACGTGTACACGGTAGTGGCGCGGGTGGGGGCCTGACAAGGCCCGGGCAGGGCCGGGACGTCACGGCGTGTCGAACCACATGGATGTCATTCACACGCCACGTGTTGGTGTCGGGAGCGGTCCCGAGCACCGCCGGCCGGTCGGGTGGACAGGGCTCTGGGTCGGGACCTACCCGATGCGCCGCCGCTCAGATCCGCACCGCCCGCCAGCACCGACAGGCCATCGGGAGCTCGACCGGGCCCGAGGCGGCGAGGGACGACGCCGCGGCGGCCACCCGGGCCAGCTCACGTTCCCTCTCGTCCGGGGCCATGGTGATGGTGGCGCTGTAGGTGCCGGCCAGGCCGACCAGCTCCTCGGGGCCCACCGGCAGGGACCACTCCACCACCCTGCGCTCCACCGCGTCGAACGGCGATCCGGGCGGCAGCACGAAGGCGTGGCGGGTCCGCAGGTCCCGGTCCCCCGGCGACGGAACCCGCGTCCCCAGGAGCTCGGCGACCCAGTCGACGGACCGGTCGGCGCCGTTCCAGATCACCCCGAAGACCCCGCCGGGACGGAGGACCCGGGCCACCTCGGCGGTGGTCCGGTCGGGGTCCATCCAGTGCCAGGCCGACGACACCGTCACCGCGTCGAGGCACGCCGGACGGAGCGGCAGGGCCTCGGCCCAGCCGCGGAGCGCCGGGATGTCCGGTGACCGGCGCCGCAGCACCCCGGCCATCCGGGCGTCGGGCTCGACGGCGACGACCCGGCCGGCCCGTCGGGCCAGCTGCCGGGTGAGCGCACCGGTGCCGGCACCGATGTCGGCGGCCACGCCCCCCGCGGTACCGAGGACCCAGTCGACGGCCTCCGCCGGGGGTGCCGGCCGGAACCGGTCGTAGGCCTCGGCCACCGACCCGAACGACGACGCCCGCTCGTGGAGGTCCGGTTCGGCCATACCCGGACGGTACCGGCCCGGCGACGCCGTGGGTCATCGCCCGTGCCGCGTACCGCCCGGATCCTCGCCGGCGGCACCCGGGGCTGCCCGGGCTACCATCCCGGTGCGGCCCGGCGAGCGGCGGAGGCTGACGTGCGACAGCAGGAAATGGCGAGGGTGGGGAAGCTCGAGGAGGACCCTCCCCTGGCGCTGGCCTCGGTCGGCCTGGCGGCCCGCAACCCCGAACGGCTCCGGCGTGAGTGCGAGGAGATCTCCGCCTCCATCGCCGCCGTCGAGCGGGGCGTCACCCGGAGCGAGCGGTCGTTTCCGGACACGTCCCCCGGGACCCCGGACCCGCCGTGCTCCTGATCGACGCGGCCAACGTGGTCGGTTCCCGTCCCGACGGCTGGTGGCGCGACCGGGCCGGGGCGGCACGCTCGTTCGTGGACCGGGTGCGGGCCGCGGCCGACGCCGACCGGATCAGTGGACCGGTGGTGGTGGTCCTCGAGGGGGCGGCCCGGGCCGGCGTCGAGGCCGGCCTGTCCGGGGACCTCACCGTCCTCCATGCCGGCGGTAGCGGCGACGATCTCCTGTTGGCCGTGGCGGCCGACGCCACCGCACCGGTGACCCTGGTGTCGGCGGACCGGGCCCTCGGCCGGCAGGCCCGGGCCCTGGGCGCCGAGGTGGTGGGCCCGGGGTGGCTGCTCGGGCGCCTCGACGGGTGAGGGCTCAGGCCGTGCCGGATCCGTCGGGCGGGCGCGACCCCGGAGCCAGGTCCCGGAGCGGGACCTCCTCGGCGGCGTAGACCGACAGGCCCGACGGCTCGTCGGTCAGCGCACCGACCGCCGTGACGAAGCCGGCCGACTCCTCCACGCCGAAGTGGGCGAGCAGGGCGTCGGTGTCGGCCCACCACTCGACGAAGACCAGGCGGAGCCGGTCCTCGAGGTCGCGGTGGACCGAGTGGGAGATGCAGCCCGGCTCCTGGCGGGAGCGCCGGACGTGCTCGAGGCTGAGGGCCTCGACCTCGTCGATGGTGTCGGGACGGGCCCGGACGGTGCCGGTGACGATGATCACGTGCCGACCCTAGCGATGTCGCCGGAGCCGGGAATTGTCGAGCCCGGCTGAGCGGTCGGCCGCCTCCGGGTCCGGGCGCTCCCTCAGCCGCCCTGCTGCAGCAGCTGGCTGAGGGGGATCACCTCGTCGGCGGGTGGGGCGGTGATCGAGGTGGCCGTCCCGTAGTGGCTGAACGTCAGGGACTCGTCGACGGGGACCGGTCCCGCACTCCCGACGGTCTCCACCACGGAGTACCGCACGCCGGCCAGGGTCCCGTCACTGCCGACGTACACCTTCTGGGAACCGGAGTCGACCGTCACCTGGGACACGGCCTGCTGCAACCATGCCGGCAGATTCGCCTGGGCCAGTTCGTGCTGGATCACGGTCGGATCGAGTGTGACCCCGTACTCGTGGACCGGTGAGCCGTCGAGGGTGGTCGTGCCCAGATCGGTGACGGTGTTCCCCTGCACCGCCAGGGCATGGAGCATGGCGAGCGGATTGCCGCCCAGGCCACCCACCCCCTGACCGGTGGCCTGGGTGAGCCACGAGAGGTCGAGGGACACCCACGACTTGCCCGGATACACCTGGGCGATCTGGGGAAGGCTCTCGTAGACGACACCCCCCAGGTACACCGCCTGCTCGGTGATCTGCTGGCCCTGGCTGGCCAGGCCCAGGTTCATGGACAGGGCGTCGGTCCCG
>Ga0302202_10003369_pt1 | contig 17619 bp, 14 predicted proteins | sample II_Bog_N3_3_FD_194579 | JGI IMG/M metagenome (GOLD analysis project Ga0302202, IMG submission 194579) | Peat permafrost microbial communities from Stordalen Mire near Abisko, Sweden - II_Bog_N3_3 | ecosystem: Environmental > Terrestrial > Soil > Wetlands > Peat | place: Sweden: Abisko...
CGCCGAGCGGCAGCCGCGTGTCGGAATCGAGGATGATGACATAGCGGACCCCCGCGGGCGCCACGGGCGAATGGTTCCCGGTCGGGAGGAACGTGGTGTCCGTCGCGCCGCGCAGCAGCCGGTTCAGCTCGTGCAGCTTGCCCCGCTTGCGTTCCCAGCCGATCCACCGGTTCTGGCACGGGTTCCAAAGCCTGCGGCGGTGCAGCAGCCGGAAGCGCTCGCCGGACGGCGCCAGCCCATAGCGCCGGTTCAGCGCCGCGATCCCGTCCACCGCGGCTTGCAGCAGCGCGTCGTCGCCGGGGTTGGTTTCCGCGGTCGAGTCGGTCCAGTCCGACAGCAGCGCGAAGCAAAGATCGCCGTCGGAACTGGCGAGGTGATGCACCTCCAGCCGCTTGACCTGTTCGGCGATCGCCGTCACCGAGGTCAGCAGAGTCGGCATAACGACCATCGTGCGCAGGCTGGACGGGACGCCGCCGTCAAGCTCCAGGCCCGGCAGCCGGGTCGCGGCGAACCGGTTGGTCGCACCACAATTCACCAGCGCCATCGCGGCATCCGAGGCCGGGATGGCACCCAGCAGGGCCAGCACTGCCCAGCCCCAGCTCAGGTGCCATTCATGGTCCCAGGCCAACGCCAGCCCGAGCAAAAGCGCGGTGACCAGGGCCACCACCCCGACATAGCCGGACACCCCGATCGCGGCGTTGGCGCGGACCAGACGGGTTCTGACCGGCACGCGGCAGTTGATGGATTTTTCGAACGCTTCGCGTCCCCGGGCGACAAGATAATAGCCGGGGTCACCCCGCCGCCCCGCCGCGACATCGCCAGCCTGCCCGGCTTTCGTGGCCAGGCCGGCGGCTCGGACGACCTCGCTGGCGATCTCGGATTCGGTGAAGGCGGAACCCCGAGCAAGCACCTCGATCGCGCGGCGGTAGAGCTCGCGTGTCGGGAAATCGAGACTGGCGAAGTTGCTGCCCGCCCGCAGAATCGCATCCGACGGGCTGACGCTTTCGAACACGTCCTTCCAATCGATCGACGACATCAGCCGCATGCTGGTGATGACATTGCGGATCGAGACGCTGGCCGCACCCTGGCGCTGCTGCTGGGTTTCGACAACTTTGTCCGTGGTGGTTCCCTGCGTGGCCAGGGCGGCATCCAGCCAGCACAGTGCGGGTGCGACCGCGGGATCCTCCTCACGCAGCCGGCGCACGAGCTGCACGGCGAAGGCCGTCCGCAGGGGCGTGGCAACGCGGGCGAGGACGGCTTCGGCCGGTTCGGTCCCACCGCCGAGGATTTGGTCGGCCAGGATATTGGCTGCCTGGCGCGCGACCTGGTCGGTCACCATTTCCTCGGCCAGCCGCCGAAGATTCTCCACCAGCACGACGCGCAGCGCGATGGCGACCGCCCACAGCTCGCCGATCGTCAGCGGCTGCACGGTCTGGTAGGCGCGCAGGAAGCCGCGCAGCATCTGCGGATCGAAGCGGCTGTCGGTGTGGGCGACGAAGGCCCAGGACAGGCCGTAGACCCGCGGGTATCCCTGGAACGGCCCGTTGATCAGCCGCGGCAGTTGCTTATGGAATCCCGGCGGCAGATCGACCCGGATTGCGCGGACCTGTTCCTGCACGACATGAAAATTATCCACCAGCCAGTCTGCCGCGGGGGTAATGGACCGGGCATCGCGGGCCGCCGCGACGGTGATGACATAGGCTTTGCGCAACGCCTTTTCATTGTCGCGCAGCCGCCGTTCCAGCCGGTTGTCGCTGGTCGGGCGGGTCGCGACCTGTTGCGCAGCCGCAAGACTTTCGGCATGCTGCTCCAACCGTTCGATACCGAAAAGTTCCGCTCGGATTGGTTGCTCTGTCGTAGCAGATGGCGATTCGGCGTCGTGCCCGAAGAGGCGTCTGATTGCATGCGTAAATACCTCGCCGAACCACGATAGCTGCGGAACGGCCTGCGGGACAGGTACCGATTCGGCGGCAGAATTCACGATGATATCCCCGTTCTTAGTTGAAGTCAGTTGGTGCAACAGCCGGTACTTGAGGCGACCGCACGGTTCTCCTTGTCACGGTGCGTGAAGGCGCACGATGACGCAGAGGCGTTCTGGATCGCCTGACTGACCGAATGCCGCATAAATGGAATGCGATGCGCCGTGTTACGCTGATCTTAATCCACCCTGTGTTGACCGGGGCAGGGTCGGAATCTACTCACCTGGCTGGATAGGCAATTCGTAACAAACGCAATTGGTCCCGGGGTACTTTCCGAGTCTGTTAAACTGGATGATCCGCTTGTGCGGCAGTGGTGTCGGAGCCTCGATTGCCGCGAATAAGATTGCCGGTGTGCGGGCCGCGCTGATCCACGACGGGTTCTCCGCCCATCAGGGTGTCGAGGACGACGCGATGGACGTGCTGTGCACGGGCGGCAAGATCATCGGGCGTTCGCGCTGGAACCTGTCATGACATTTTTGCGAGCGCGCAGCAGCGGAGCGCCGCGCCACCAGCGCCGGGTGGCGAAAGTGCAGGCACTGGAAAGGCCGGATTGAACGAATTCAAACGATCCCGAGTCGGGCGAAAACCGGGATCTTGACGAGGTCCAGCACCAGCCCGAACACCACCGCGGCGCCGAAGGTCATCGCGATCAACGGGACTGGCAAGGCTGTCATGGCGATGCCGGTGGCGGCCAGGCCCGCCCCAATCGCGATATCCGCGGCCGAGGACACAAGCATCCAGACAGTGGGTGGCGAACCCCAAAGATGCCGGCGCTGGCGGATCGCGTAGATCGTCGCCTGACCGCCGAACACGATGGTCAGGAACGCGAGCGTTTGCAGCGCTTGCGGCCCAAGCAGCAGTTCGAACCGGCCGGCGGCAAGGACGCCCAGGCAGAACGCCAGCAGGCACAGGCCCATGATGACACCGGCGATCGTCAGCCGGCCGATCCGCCAGACGTTGGGCGTCAACGAAGGATGGACGTTGTCTGTAGTTAATGACATCGCCAGGAAATCGCCGATGACCATCAGCAGCACCATCAGCAGCGGCGTCAGGACCGCGTGGCCGGTGGTCAGCAACCCAACGATCAGCAACAGCAACGTGACGATCTTCTTCAGGATCGAGTTCAGGGTGTAAGTCTGGATGCGCTGGAAAGTGATCCGGCCCTCCTTCACCGCCGCGACGATCCCGCCAAGACCCGCGGTGGTGAGCACCATGCCGGCCGCCGATTTCGCGACGTCGGTTGCCGTGGAAACCGCGATGCCGATCTGCGCCTGGCGCAGCGCAGGCGCGTCGTTGGCGCCGTCGCCGCACATGCCAACCGTGTGATCGCCGACCTGGAATGCTTTAACCAGCTTGAATTTGTCCTCCGGCAGAACGCCCGCGAAGACCGCGTAGTCTTCGGGAGCGACTGCATCCGGCACCCTGTCACTGGCCTTGCCGGACAGGCCCACCGCGTCTGCAACGATCCGCGCGGTGGCCGCGGCGTCGCCGGTGACCATGACCAGGCGCACGCCCAACCCGTGCAGTTCCGTGACCAGGGCGGCCGAGTCGGGCCGTGGCGGGTCGCTGAGCGCGATCAGCCCGGCCAGCGTCATCGCGTTCGGCGGGCCGGACGCCACGGCGAGCACGCGGTACCCCCGCGCCTCCAGCGCGCCCGCCGCGGCGGCTGCATCCGGCCGCGGCGCTGCCAGTGCGGCGACCGCGGCAAACGCGCCTTTCACGATCCGGCCGGCCGGGTTGGTGACCGTCGCCGCGGACATTTTCGTTGCTGGGTCGAAGGGCACGAACACGGCCAGAACCGGCGCATCCGCAACGCCCTTGGCAGCCGATGCGGTCCGGATCGCGGCATCGACGGGATCCTGTCCACCATCGGAACTTGCCAGCGCCGCCAGCGCCAGAACATGAGCCTCATCAACGCCGGCCAGCGGACGCACGGTCGTAACAGACAGCGCGTTCAGGGTCAGGGTGCCCGTCTTGTCCACGCACAGCACGTCCATCGTTGCCGCCTCATCCACCGCGGTCAGGCGGGTCGGCAGCACACCCTGGCGCGCCAGGGCTCGGGCGCCGAGGGCGGCGGCGAGGGTGAACGTGGCGGGGAGCGCCACCGGGATCGAAGCCAGGATCGCGGTCAGGATCAAGGGCACAATCTCGGTCAGCGGCGCCTTCAGAACCCAGGCATAGCCGCCCATCAGAACGATCGCCACGCCGCTGAACGCCGCCAGATTGCGGACGACACGCAGCACCGCCTTCTGCTGGGTACTTTCGACATGCGCGGTGCGGACCAGTTCGGCGGTGTGACCGAACTTGGTGCGCACGCCGGTCGCGGTGACCAGGGCCTCGGCTTCGCCGCGCCGTACCAGGGCGCCGGCGTAGGTCTGCTGGCCGGCGCCGGCCTCGATCGGCACCGACTCGCCGGTCAGCATGGACTGGTCCAGTAAAATCTCGCCGCCGGTCAGCCGTACATCGGCGGCAACCACGCCGCCCAGCGACAGTTTCACCGTGTCGCCGACGACAAGGTCGGCGGCGGGCAGGTTCACCCAGGCGCCGTCGCGGCGCACCGACGCGGTCATCGCCAGCCGCGAGCGCAAGGCCGCCAGTGTCGCCTGCGCGCGTCCTTCCTGGAACAGACCCAGGGCGGCATTGAACAGCACCAATCCGCCGATCATCCCGGCCTCGGTGTATTTCGCCAGGGCCAGTTCCAGCACCATGGCGGCTTCCAACATCCAGGGAACCGGCGCCCACAGCTTCTCGATCGCCCGACGCAATGGGTGCACGGTGGTGTCCAGCATGGTGTTCGGGCCGGATTCCGCCAACCGGTCGCGCGCCTCTGCGCTGGTCAGGCCCGCGGCGCTCACGTGGTGAGTTCGTCGCGGATCGATTGCAGCTCGCTCAGTTGCGCGACATGCCCTTCCAGCCGTTCTTTGTTGTGCTTCCCGGATTTGCACCCGGGGTCGAATTCGGTCGGCCGCATGCCGAGACGGACGGTAGCGCGTTCCGGGATACGAAAGTCCTTGAGATGAATTTTCATGGTCTATCCTTCCAGGGGCGGAATTTCAGGCCGGCCGCAACGGCACACCCCGAGCCCCGGCTTCGGCCGCCGGCGGCGCAGCTTTGTCCACATCAAGACTGCAATCGGTCAGCACCATAATTCGGCCGGTCACCGGGAACCAGGTCAGCGCATAAGCCCAGCTCGCTGGCGACGCTCATAACCACGCGGATGTGCCAGGCTTCCGGTTTATTCAGAAACCGAATATTATCGCACGCGATCGACAGGGGTACGCCGTCATTAGAAAATAAGAACGATCAAACCGATCAGCAGCGAGCTCATCGGATCCTCGAGGGCGATTGTGAACCGGACAGCGAACGACGGAAGGTTGGCCGGGACACGCCTGGCTGTCGGGCGCGTCGTGGTTCTAATCTTCCGGGCCGCGTTCGGCCTCCATGGCCTGGCGTGCCGCGTCCCGGGCTCTGCCGGCGGCGTTTTGCTTTTTGCCGGCCTCGCGCTCCTCGATCCCTTTCTGCCCAAGCGCCGGATCGCCGGTGATGTTGCCGAAGCCCTGCCGCAACGCGCCTTTGAGTTGATGGCCGATGCCCATGATGCGATCCGCATCGATTCCGATCACCTGACCCGAACTGACACCGGCCGCACTCTGCGTCTCTCCGGCCGATCTCTCGGCGGCACCATCGATCGTCAGTTTGGCGTCGCCAAGGATCTTGCCGAGACCTTCCTTGAGGGTCCCTTTGACCTGAAGGCCGATGCCCTTGATCCTGTTCTTGTCCATGGAACTGCCCTTTCACATGGTTGCCATTAAGCAAGAAACCCGGCGCGGCGCCGGGAACAGGACGCCATGACATCGACGCCCGCGCGGTTCAAAGCCTAACCGTGTGCTTGCCAGGCAACAGCCTCGGAAACTACTCAGCCGTACCTGGCCAAGGGCTGCCAGCGCAGGGCAGGCGATCACGACTTCCTGATCTGTCGGCATGACGCGCACCGCAATGGCATCGCCGAGGTCAGCAGAACGGAGCGTCGCATTGGCATGGTGTCCTTATTGCTGTTCCGATATGGCGCTGGACAGGCGGTTCATGCGTTCAGTGCGACCCCGGCCACTATCGGCTCGTGCAGCGCGCCATTCGGGCGCGGCGCGGCGCCGGCTTTCTCCAGCAGCTCCAGGAACGGCTTGATAATGTCGATTGGCATCGGAAAGATGATGGTTGAATTCTGTTCGGCGCCGATCTCGGTCAGGGTTTGCAGGTAACGCAACTGCATCGCGGCCGGGATGCTGGACAGGACCTTCGCCGCATTGACCAGGGTTTGCGAGGCCTGGAACTCGGCTTCCGCATGAATGATCTTGGCTCTGCGGTCACGTTCGGCCTCCGCCTGCTTGGCGATGGCCTTCACCATGTTGTCGGTCAGCTCGACCGTTCTGATCTCGACATTGCTGACCTTGATCCCCCAGGTTTCGGTCTGTGCATCCAGGATGCTTTGCACGTCCACGCTGAGTTTCTTCCGTTCCGACAGCATCTCATCGAGTTCATGCTGGCCCAGGACGGCGCGCAGCGTCGTCTGCGCCAGCATATTGGTCGCCGGCAGGTAATCCTGCACCTGAATGATCGCCCGTTCGGGATTGACGACGTTGAAGTAAAGCACCGCATCGACCTTCATCGAGACGTTGTCGTGCGAGATGACATCCTGGGTCGGGATCTCGATGACCTGGATGCGCAAATCCACCCGGACCATCTCCTGGATGAAGGGAATCAGCAGCACCAGGCCCGGGCCTTTGACACGCTGAAAGCGCCCAAGCGTAAAGACGACGGCGCGCTCGTATTCCCGCAGGATCTTCACGGCTGCCAGGATCAGGGTGAAAGCCGCGATCAGCAGAAACGGAAGGACGATATAAAGGGTCGAGAAGTACACGAATTTGCGCCTTTCAGAGATCGAACGGCTGTCTCTCCTGTCAGCAACCGAGACGTGCTGCCGGCATGAAGAACCACGCGCGACTATTCAACCGGATCGGTCGCCAGGAACGGAGATATTGCTGGCGGACACGGTGCGGCTAGACTCGGAAACTACCTAGGGACCGGACGCGGTGCCGACACGCCAGGAAGCGGGCGGCGGGGCCACCGCGTTTCGGGCAGGTCCAATCGCGTCTGATATGTCAGACCGGAAAAGAAACTATCTGACTCGACCGATTTGGGGTTGCAATACCAATGGCCCGCAACATCGGCCCCCGCCCGGTGATTGGATTGCCGGTCCACTCATCGTCGCCACATAGCCGAACACATCGCTTTAGAAACAATACAATACCATAACATACCGGCAAAACCCCGCGTCATCACGGACCCGGCGCAGCCATGAACACGCTGCTCGGCTCGTCTGTAAAGGCCGGGTTGCGGTCGAGGTGACCGACCATCGCCTCGACATAGGGCGCCGTGGCGCAAAGCTGCTCGAAGTGGCGTTCGCTCAGGGCGAGGCCGGCGCGGCGGCACAGCGCGGCGATCTCGTCGCGGCGGGCTTGACCGATCTCGGCTGTTTCCGGCGCCGGGACCGGCGGCTGATCCGTGGAAAACACGGTATCGGGATCCAGCGCCGGGCGGCGTGCACGCCACGGCGTCGCGCGTTCGTAGGCCTGCGCGATCCGCAGCACGGTTGCATCGGCAAAGGGCCGGCCGGCGACCTGCATCGACAGCGGCAGCCCATCCGCGGTGAAGCCGATGCACTGCACCAGGGCCGGACCGCCCGTGACGTTGAAGGGTGTCGTCACCGAATTGTTGCGCCAGAAGTTGATCGTCCGCCAGGCATCCAGCCGGCCGGCCGGGCCGGGACCCGCGGTCACCAAGGCGTCGTAGCGTTCATAGAGCGGTGCCATCTCGGCGATCATCCGCCGCCGCTGGCGCGACGCCTGCATATAGTCTGCCCCCGACATGAACAACGCCCCCAGCGCGCGGCCGAGAAAGTCCTCGCCGAAATCGGCCAGGCGCCGGCGCAGCACGGGTTCGTGCACGGCATAAAGCTCGCTTTCGGCGCCGGTGATCTTCACCGCGTGGTAGTCGGCGGCGGGGCGGATGCGGGCATCCTCCAGGTCCGCGCCCAGGCCGCGCAGCACGTCGTACGCCGCGTCGAGCGCGGTCTTCAGCGACGCGGCGACCGGCACGTCATCCTCGTACAGATGGCGCAGCACACCGATGCGCATCCCCTTCAGGCTGCCGGTCAGGCCGGCACGATAGTCCGGCACCGGCCGGTCCGAACTGGCCGGATCCTTCGGGTCGTGACCGGCGATGGCCTGCAGCAGGATCGCGCAGTCCTCGGCGGTCCAGGTCATCGGGCCGGCGTGGTCGTAGCTGAAGGAGTTCGTGTAAACGCCGCTGCGGCTGACCAGGCCGTAGGTCGGCTTCAATCCCACCAGCCCGCACAGCGCCGCGGGATTGCGGATCGATCCGCCGGTATCCGATCCCAGCGACCCCAGCATCAGGCCGGCGGCAACGCCGGCACCGGACCCTGATGACGAGCCGCCGGTGACGTGATCGCGGGCCCACGGATTGCGCGCGGCCGGCCAGGGCAGGTCGAAGGACGGGCCGCCATGGGCGAACTCATGCGTCGCGAGCTTGCCCAGCAGCACGGCACCCGCCTCGTAAAGCCTGGTGACCGTGGTCGCATCGAAGTCCGGCACGTAATCCGCCCGGGTGCGGGAATGGCAGGTCGTGCGGATGCCGGCGGTGCAATAGATGTCCTTGAGCGCGACAGGGATGCCATGCATCGGGCCGCGATAACGGCCGGCCATGATCTCGGCTTCCGCCGCTTTCGCCTGAACCAAAGCGTGGTCGGCCGTGACCAGCAGGTAGGCATTGAGCTGGGGGTTGAGTGCGGCGATGCGGTCGAGGAACGCCCGGGTCAGCTCGACCGGCGAGAGCTGGTGCCGTTCGATCAGCCTGGCGGCTTCGGCGATCGTGAGGTAGTGCAGGTCGGCCATCCCGGGTCCTTGTCAGAAGCGCACCCCCAGCGAGGCGGAGCCGAACTGGTGCCAGCCGCCCCGTTGACCCTGGAACTCCGGCGACTGCACCACATAAGCCACGGTCAACCGCAGGCCGTAGGCGATGAGGGCGGCGCCGGCCTGCGCCTCGGCCACGTCCCAGGTCGTATTGACATGCGGCCCCGAACGGAACGGATGGGACTGCAGCAGCAGGTCATAGCCGACCGCCTGGCCATCAGCGCCCGCGAACACATACCAGGTGACAGGTTGGGTCGGCACATAGACGTCGCCCCCGCTCAGCCCGGGGCGGATCCGCGGCACGCCGAAATCGGCGTTCAATCCCTGCCCGATGCGAACGCTGCCGCCGACCTGCACGTAATCGCGCACATCGCCCAGCCCGATGCTCAGCGAGGGCAGGAAGTCGGTCTCCAGCGCGCCCACGGATCCCATGGACACGCGCCAGGTGCGTTCATGCAGGATTTCGATCGCGGCGGTGTCGGGGATCTGCGACGCCCAGCCGTGGTCATGCCCCTGGCCAATCAGGTCATGAAACGAGTTTTGCAGCGACTCGGCACCCGAATCCGGTCCGATCAGGCCCAGGCTCAGGATCAGTACGCTGCGGGTGGTATCGGTGTCGCTCATGAGCGTGATGTTGCCGGACAGATACCCGGCATAGGGCCGGTCATGCGGATCGGCCGGGAACGCGACGGTATTGTCCGGCGTGTACATCTGCTGCGACAGGCCGAAACCGATCCGCTGCTGGCCGGGGCCCCACAGGGTATTCCCCAGCTCCGCGAGGAAGCCCGGGACCTGACCGGTGGGGGAGGTCCAATTCAATTGCAACCCGTTGGTATAAAAGCGGTCGGTCGGCTTGTTCGCGGAAACCGAGGCATTCTCCCCTTGCAGGCTGAGGATGGCAGCCGGGTCCGCCGGGGTTTCGGCGCTTGCGGCGGTGACGGGCACCAACAGCGCCACAGCCAAGGCCAAGGTTTTTCTGGAGGTCATTGTGTCTTGCATCCGGGCTGGGGCTGTTAGTCGGCCAAGGCAGTTCAGACCTGTAACAGACAGGTTGCTACGGAGTTCGTCAATATGCAGCTTGACGGACCGGACCGTGGCCGCGATTCAAACTTCCAAACCGACCGACAGGGAGCCAGGGGCATGACCGGTGCAAGCGACCGCAAGGCGCAAATCAAGCAGGACTTCATCGACGCGCGCGGCTACTGGAGCCGCGGCTGGGACCCGCTGCTGGACCTCGCGCCGGACTTCTTCGAGGCCTATTCGAACCTGTCATCGGTGCCCTGGAAGCACGCCAGCCTGTCGCCGAAAGTGAAAGAGCTGCTTTATATCGCGATCGATTCCGCCACGACCCACCTGTATGAACCGGGGCTGCGGGTGCACATCCGCAACGCGCTCCGCCATGGCGCGACGCGGGACGAGATCATGGAAGTCTATCAGCTCACCGCCTCATTGGGGGTGCACACGATCACCATGGGCGTGCCGGCATTGATGGACGCGATGCGCGAAACGGGCCGCGGCGCCGAGGTGGAACCGCGTCCGCTGACCCCTCGGCAACAGGCGCTGAAAGCGGCCTTCATCGCCAACCGCGGTTACTGGTCGGCGATCTGGGACGGTGTATTGGCACTGTCGCCGGATTATTTCGAGGCTTACGCGGCGTTCTCCTCGGTTCCCTGGACGACCGGGACCCTGGAGCCGAAGATCCGAGAATTCGTTTACATCGCCATCGATGCCTCGACGACCCATTTATACGAGCCTGGCACGCGCATCCACATGGCCAATGCGCTGAAGCTTGGCGCCACGCCGGCCGAGATCATGGAGGTGCTGGCGCTGACCAGCGTGCTGGGCATCCACACGGTCTCGGTTGGGCTGCCGGTGTTGCTGGACGAGTTGCAGAAGGCGGCGGACCGGCAGGGCTGACACGGACCTACAGCGGCGCCGAACGGCCGCCATGGAAGGCGGACCAGGCGGCGGGGTCGGGGAGGAAGGCTTCGACGATGGTCCGGTCGGCGGGGTCCAGCCCGGGATCCAGCCGCAGAATATCGTCCCAGGTCGCCAGCGTGTGCAGCTTCAGGCCCAACCGAACCAGCCGAGCCGCGCTGCCGGGAAAAACGCTGTGGTAGAAAATCACCAGGCCGTCGGTCACCTCCGCGCCCGCGGTTCGCAAACCGGTGACGAAGGCGACTTTGCTGCCGGCATCCGTCGCCAGATCGTCCACCAGCAGAACGCGCTGGCCATCCACCGGTCCGCCTTCCACCTGCGCATTGCGGCCGATGCCCAGCGGACGCTTGCGCACATAGCGCATCGGCAAAACCAGCCGGTCCGCGAGCCAGGCGGCCCAGGGGAGGCCCGCCGTCTCGCCGCCCGCGACCACGTCGAAAGGCAGGACCGACCCGAGATGGTGCCGCAGCCGCGCCAATGCAAGGTCGAGCACCGCGCCGCGCACCACGGGATCGCCGATCAGGCGCCGGCAATCGACGTAAACCGGGCTGGCCCAGCCGGCCGCCAGCATGAAGGGCCGCTCGCGGCTGACCTGGATGGCGCCGGTGTCCAGCAGCAGACGCGCCATGGCGGCGCCGGTTTCCATGGTTAGGCTGCTCCGTCAGTCAGGACGGTCCGCAAGACCTCGGCGCCGGCCAGGAAATCGTCCATCTCCATGCCCTCCTGCGGGTTGTGCGACCCGTTCTGGTTGCGTACGAACACCATGGCGCTTGGCACGCCGGCGTTGGCGAACACCGCCGCATCGTGACCGGCACCGCTCGCCATCGGCTCGTCGGTCAGGCCCGTGGCAACGATCGCTTGCCGGATGCGCGCCACCCAATCCGGGTCCATCACCGCCGGCGCGGTGTCAAGCCGGCGGTCCAATACGAAGCGGACCCCGCGGGAGTCCTCCAGATGGCGGCACTCGGCTTCGAACAGCGCGTGGAACGCGGTCATCGTGTCCTGCGACTGGCTGCGGATTTCGAAGGCGAAGCGGACGGTGCCGGGGATGCGGGCGATGGCGTGCTCCGCCGGGTCGGTGCCCAGGATGCCGGCGGTCACCACCAGGTCGTGTCCCTGGGCGAGCAGGGTCTGCCAGTGGCCATCGACGCGGGTGAGCAGTTCGGCGACGGCGAACACGGCGTCGTGGCGCAGCCAGCGGGGCACGGCGCCGGAGTGGCCGGCCTCGCCGATGCAGGTCACGCTCCGGTGGCGCAGGTTGCCGCGGATGCCCGTCACCGCTGCGACCGGCAGGTTGCGCGCGATCAGCACCGGGCCTTGCTCGATGTGCAGTTCCAGCCAGGCGAGGACACTGGCCGGGTCCAGCAGCATTTCGCCCGCTTCGATGCGATCGATCGCGGCGCCCGCCTCGCGCATGGCGTCGCGCAGCGGGCGGCCGGTCGCGGTGTGCGGCAGGGCCAGGTCGTCCGGCGACAGGCGCCCGAACAACGCCGAGGACCCGATATAGGCGCGTCCGAAGGCGGCGCTTTCCTCGCCGCGGAGGCCGTACAGGCGCAGCGTGCGGCGGGGGACGATGCCGTCCGCGCGCATCCGGACCAGCGCCAGCAGCCCGGCGATCACCCCGGCGGCGCCATCGTAGTTGCCGCCTTGCGGGACGGAGTCGAGGTGCGACCCGCAGGCCAGGAATGGCAGCGCCGGATCGGTGCCGGGCAGGGTCACCACGAGGTTGGCGGCGGCATCGCGGTGGGTGTCCAGGCCATGGCTGCGCGCGGCGGCCGCGATGATGTCGAGCGCTCGGCTTTCACCGGTGCCGTAGCTGTCACGGGTGATGCCGGTCCCGTCGCCGGTGGCTTGGGCCAGTGCCGCGAACAGGTGTTCGGCCAAAGCGCGGGTCATGGTGCGGAGGACGTGGGGCAGGGGGTGACAGTGACAGCGAGTCTCCCCCTCCCCTTGTGGGAGGGGGCTGGGGGGATGGGTCGGTTGGAGGTAGCCTGAGACGGCGGAGCCTCTCCTGGCGGAGCCCCCTCCCTCAAGGGGAGGGGGAGTCAGCTTGTCACCGCCCATCGGCGGCCACCCAGGACAGGTCTTCCTCGTCCGTCTCCTCGTGCTTCAGCGCCCCCGTCAGCGCCGACACCTGGCGGAAGCCGCGCGCGTCGCAGAAGCGGTCCAGACCCTCGATCACCTCGATCATCGCCCGAGCATTCAGGAAGGTCGCGGTGCCGACCTGCACGGCGGTGGCACCGGCCAGCATGTATTCGGCCGCGTCCGCCGCGGTGGAAATCCCGCCGCAGCCGATGATCGGGATGCGCACCGCGCGCGCACACTGGAACACCTGACGCAGCACGATCGGCTTCACCGCCGGGCCGGACAGCCCGCCCATCACGTTGCCCAGCCGCGGCTTGAAGCTCTCCAAATCGATCGCCATCGCCAGGATCGTGTTCGCCACCACCAGCGCATCCGCCCCCGCCGCCTCGGCGGCCCGAGCAACGTCAGCGATCTCCCCGGTGTTGGGCGTGAGCTTGACCCAGAGCGGCAGGGCCGTCGCGGCGCGCATCTGCCGCACCACCGCCTCCGTCGAGGCCGCACGCATGGCAAAGGCCTTGCCGTCCTCCTCGATGTTCGGGCAGGAGATATTCGCCTCGATCGCCGCCACCCCCGGCACGCTGACCTCGGCGGCCAGACTGGCGAACCCCTCGGCGGTCGGGGCGGAGATCGACACCACCAGCGGCGGCGTCCAGCTTCGGTACAGCGGGATGGTGTGCTCCAGCAGGTACGGCACGCCCTTGGACGGGATGCCGATCGCGTTCAGCATCCCGCCGACGACCTCGGCCACCCGGGGCAACGGATTGCCGGCGCGCAGCTCCCGGGTGATGGTCTTGGTGACCAGGGCGCCGATCCGGTTGAGGTCGATCGCCTCGCCCAGCCCCTCGGCGAAGGTGCCGGAGGCGGGCATCACCGGGTTGGCCAGACGCAGCCCGCCGATGGTGACGGACAGATCCGTCATGGCAGGGCCTCCCGGATGTCGAAGACCGGTCCGTCCCAGCAGACGCGCTTGTGGACGATCGCGCCGTCGGTCAGGAAGTCGCGGACGCAACAGAAGCACATGCCCAGGCCGCAGGCCATCTGCTGCTCCAGCGCGACCTGGCCGGGGATGGCGAATTCGCGCGCCAGGATTTGCTGCACCCGCAGCAGCCGCGAGGAGCCGCAGGTGAAGAAGGCGTCGCAGCGTTGGTCCGCGATCAGGCCGCGCAGCAGGCGCTCGACATGGGCGGGGCCGCTGTTGCCCTGGCTGTCGGTGACGGTCAGCACCGTCGCGCCCTGCGCTCGGAACAGCGCGTCCGACACCACCAGATCGGGCCGTCGCGCCGACAGCACCGCGGTGACACCGATCCCGGCGGCCCGCGCCGCCTTGGCGAGCGGGCCGAGTGTGGCGAGACCCGCGCCGCGGCCGATGGCGACAATGTGCTTCCAGGCCGGGTCCAGCCGGTAGCCATTGCCGAGGGGGCCCAGCAGCGGCAGGCGGTCGCCTTCCGCGAGGGTCGCCAGGCCGCGGGTGCCGGCGCCGGTCACCTTATAGAGGAACGCGATCCGCCCTGTTTCCGGGTCGGCGCCATACAGGCTCATGGGCCGGCGGAGGAACGGCGCTTCCCCCGGCGGGGCCGGGCAGAGCAGTTGGAAGAACTGGCCCGGCTGGGCTGCGGCAGCCAGCGCGCTGCCGGTGACCACCAGATGGCGGTATTCGCCGTTGACCGGGTCGTTCGACACGACCGTCGCCGGCGCCTCCGCCACCTGCGGGTGGAACCGGGTCATGCCAGAGCGGCGCCGCGGCGTTCCGGGATCAGCAGCCACATCGCCAGGATGTCCAGGCCGTACAGCACCGCCAGCAGCGCGATCGCGGTGGCGAACCCGACCTGGGCGGCGACGAAACCCACGACCACGGGGCCGAACCCGCCAACGGCGCGTCCGATGTTGAACAGCACGTTCTGCGCGGTGGCGCGGGCGGCGGTGGGATACAGCTCACTCATGAGGGCCCCGTAGCCGCCCAGCATGCCGTTGACGAAGAAGCCCATGACCGCGCCGGCGAACAGCAAGGCGGTGGCGTCGGTCAGGCGGGAATACACCACCACCATGACCCCCGCGCCGAGCATCCAGGTGAAAAAGGCGGGCTTGCGGCCGAGGCGGTCGGCGGCCTGGCCGAAGGCGTAAATGCCCAGCGCCATCCCCAGAATGGTGACCGAGGTCCAGGTCGCCGACTGGGTCAGCCCGAAGCCGAAGCGGCTGGACAAATAGTTCGGCAGCCAGATCATCACCCCGTAATAGCCGAAGTTCTGCACCGAACAGAGGATCACCATCCCCAGGCTGATCCGAGCGGTGGCGGCATCGGCGACCAGCAGGCGCAGCGCGGACTGGCTCTGCGGCTTCGCGGCGTTCTCGACGAAGACCTCGGGTTCGTGCAGGTCACGGCGGATAAAGTACGCGGCGACGGCGGGGAAGATGCCGACCGCGAACATCCCCCGCCAGCCGATCAGCGGCAGCAGGATCGGCGTCAGCAGCGCCGCGGCCAGCACCCCGGCCTGCCACCCCAGCCCCACATAAGACGATGCGCGTCCGCGCATCGAGGCAGGCCAGGCCTCGGCGACCAGCGCCATGCCGATGCCGAACTCCCCACCCAGGCCGACGCCGGCGATGGTTCGGTAGGCGAGCAGGTCCCAGTAGCCGCGCGACAAAGCGCACATCCCGGTGAAGACGGCGAACAGCACGATGGTCCAGGTGAGAATGCGCACCCGGCCCAACCGGTCCGACAGCATGCCGAACACCACCCCGCCGATGACGGCACCGATCAGGGTGGCGGTGACCAGGGAGGCACCCTCGGCCGGGGTCAGATGCAGGTCGGCAGAGATCACCCGCAGCATGAACCCCAGGATCAGCAGGTCGAACCCGTCCATCGCGTAGCCGATCGCCGATCCCGCCAAAGCCTTCCAGGCGGCCGGGGTGACCACGTCACTGCCGGCAGGGGTCGCGCCGGTTGCATCGTCGAGCATTGCCGTCATCGCCGCGCTCTCCCTGGGTGCCGCCGGTCATGCTTAGCCGGGGCCCGGGTGCTCGAACAAGCATCGATTTTCGCGCAGGATGCGGCCGATCGGCGTTGGCGCGATTCAGGGGTGGTGGCGGAGACCGGCCACTGGCTATTCGAGCGGCCGGCCGGCAAGTTGCGCCTGACAGGAGCGGGCGCGTTCGTGGTGCATCACGTGACCGGGTTGCCGCGCGACGCGGAACGGGTCAAGTCGGCACTGGATGTGCTGCAAGGCCCGCGGGCGGAGCACGGCGATGGGCACGCATTGGCGGGACTCTGCAAACCGATCGTCCCGGCCGCTCTGTGCCGGCTCGCCACGCCGTGTCGCCTTCATTGCCGGCATCGCCTCGCGGAAGGGAGGCAGCAGAGGTGCGGCGGCAGATTTTCGCGCCGACTGCCACCCCTTCGGCTCTCGCAGGGGGGAAGTCCTTGGGCCGGAGACAGGCACCCACGATCGCGCCCTCCTACAGCGGCTCCGTATCCAGCGCATAGCCCGCGGTCCGCACGGTCCGCACCAGGTCCAGTTCCCCCTCGCCATTGATCGACTTGCGCAACCGGCGGATATGCACATCGACCGTCCGCGGCTCGACATGGATGTCGGGGCCCCAGACCGCGTCCAGCAGTTCCTCGCGGGAGAACACCCGGCGCGGGTGCTGCATGAAGAACTCCAGCAAGCGGAACTCGGTCGGTCCCAGATGCAGCCGCCGCCCGTTCCGGCTCACCCGGTGCGCGGCCAGGTCCATGTCGATGTCGTGGAACCCGAGCGGGCCCTTGACCGGCACGGCGTTGGACCGGCGCAGCAGGGCACGCATGCGAGCCAACAGCGCCTCGATGCTGAACGGTTTGGTGATGTAATCGTCGGCCCCGGTGTTCAACCCGCGCACCGCGTCCTGATCCTCGGTCCTGGCGGTCACCATGATCACCGGCAGGTCGCGTGTCGCCGCCTTGCGGCGGATCTGGCGGCACACTTCCAACCCCGACAGGGTCGGCAACATCCAGTCCAGCAGCACCAGGTCGGGCTGCGTCTCGGCTATCCGCGTCAGCGCTTCCTGCCCGTCCGCCGCCTCATCGACCCGAAAGCCCTGCTTTTCCAGGTTGTAGCGCAGCATGGTCGCAAGCGGCGCCTCGTCTTCGACCACCAGCACCAAGGGCTTGGGCAGGCTGGATACACCGTCGGGCATGAGCATTCCCCTCGTTTCCTATTCCTTCGGCCGCACCACGGCATAGGCCGAGGTGTCGCCTTTGGGCCGCGTGTCCGGCAGCACCTCGCCCTTCACCGCGTAATAGACCGTTTCGGCGATGTTGGTGGCATGGTCGCCGATCCGCTCCAGGTTCTTGGCGATGAACAGCAGATGCGTGCAGGGCGTGATGTTGCGTGGGTCTTCCATCATGTAGGTGATCAGTTCGCGGAACAGCGCGTTGTAGATGTCATCGACCACGCGGTCGGACCGCCAGACCTCGATCGCCTTGTCGGCATCGCCGGCACCCATCGCATCGATGATCAGCTTGAGCTGTTCCTGCACCAGATGCGCCATGTGCGCGAGGCCGGCCAGCGAGTAGGGAAGTTGATATTGCCCCAGCACGATGCTGCGCTTCGCGACATTGGCAGCATAATCGCCGATCCGTTCCAGATCGCCGGTGA
>Ga0302202_10003371_pt1 | contig 17604 bp, 17 predicted proteins | sample II_Bog_N3_3_FD_194579 | JGI IMG/M metagenome (GOLD analysis project Ga0302202, IMG submission 194579) | Peat permafrost microbial communities from Stordalen Mire near Abisko, Sweden - II_Bog_N3_3 | ecosystem: Environmental > Terrestrial > Soil > Wetlands > Peat | place: Sweden: Abisko...
CGGCTGGAACAGGCCGACGACGCCTTGGCGACTCTCGCCGGTGCGGATGAGCAGGATCTTGGACTTCTCGCCCTCGATCCCGATCTTGTCGGAGGGGATCAGCGGCACGCCGCGCCAGGTGATGAACTGCGAGCCGAACAGCGAAACAGTCGGCGGCGGCACGCCGCGACGGGTGGCTTCGCGCCCGAACGCCGCGATCGCGCGGGGATGAGCCAGGAAGAAGCCGGGCTCCTTCCAGACCTTCGTCAGCAATTCGTCGAGGTCGTCGGGCGTCGGCGCGCCCTTGCGCGTGCTGAGGCGCTGGGCGGGCGTGACGTGACTGAGCAGGCCGTATTCCGGGTTGTTGATCAGCTCGCTTTCCTGCCGCTCCTTGATCGTCTCGATCGTCAGCCGCAATTGCTCGGAGATCTGATTGTAGGGGCTGCTGTACAAGTCGGAGACGCGGGTGTGGACGTCCAGCACGGTGTTGACGGCGCTGAGCAGATATTCGCGCGGCTTGTCCTCGTAGTCGACGAAGGTCTGCGGCAGCACGCGCTCGTCGCGGCCGGAGCAATCGACGTCGACCGACGTGCCCTCGCGCACGCGGTTGAGCCGATAGATGCCGGCCTCCACGGGAACCCAGGCCAAGAGATGCGTCAACCAGCGCGGCGTGATGCCGGTGAGCTGCGGAACCGTTTTGGTCGCGTTGGCGAGTTGCCTCGCCGCGACGTCGCCGAGGGCCGTGTGCGCGCCCGATTCGTCTACCATGATATATCTCCGGAGTTATGGGATTTTTGAGAAGCGCTGTTTACGAGATATGTCCCGTTCGCGTCCGCGCCTGGGTGACGTTGCTGCCCGGCGGCACGCTCTGGGTCAGCCAGACGTTGCCGCCGATCGAGGAATCATGGCCGACGGTGATGCGCCCGAGCACCGTCGCGCCGGCGTAGATCACGACGCGGTCCTCGATGATGGGATGCCGGGGTTCGCCCTTGATCAGCGCCCCGGTCGCGTCGGTGGGGAAGCTCTTCGCCCCCAGCGTCACCGCCTGATAGAGGCGCACATGTTCGCCGACGATCGCGGTCTCGCCGATGACGACCCCCGTACCGTGATCGATGAAGAAGCTGCCGCCGATCTCGGCGCCGGGATGGATATCGACGCCGGTGGCCTCGTGCGCGATGTCGGCGATCGTGCGCGGGACGACAGGGACGCCGAGCCGATACAGCGCATGGGCGAGCCGATGATGGATGATGGCGTGCACGCCGCGATAACAGAGCAAAATCTCCGAGACGCTGGTGGCGGCCGGGTCGCCGCTGAACGCGGCCGCCAGATCGGTCACGAGCTTGTTGCGGATGTCGGGCAGCTCCTGCGCGAAGGCGCGGGTGGCGACGATCGCCTCCGCGCGCAATTGCCCTTCCGCCTCGGCGTCGAAGCCTGGCGCGAACTGCAAGCCGCGACGGATCTGCTCGTTGAGCGACAGCAGCGCGTCGTTGAGCGTCGCGCCGACGAAGAAGTCGATGCTCTCGTCGGTCAGATCGTGACGGCCGAAATGGGTCGGAAACAGCGCGGCGTAGAGATCCTTGATGATGAGGCCGAGCGCGGCGCGCGAAGGCAACTCGCGGATACGGCCGTGGAACCGGACGCTGTGCGTGACTTCACGGGATTCGCGCAGTCGATCCACGACGGAGCCGATGTCCCACTCCGGCGCGGCGCGGCTCGCCGTCGCGGATCTGGCGGGGCTCGTCGCGGAGGGACGCGTCTCGCTCGGGCCGTTCATCGCCGACCGATCTCGCCGGCTCGCGCGGCATAGGGATAACGGAACAATGAACCCTCTCGCGCCGCGCGCGCCAAAACCGATGGCGCTCTTTACGGAGCCGCACGCGCGCGCGACAATTGAGGAAAAGTAAAAGGACGAGTTAGAATTATTCAAGTCCGAGGGAAGCGCGCCGCCTGCCCGCCCGTGCCCCGGCTTAGCTCCCGCTATCGGGCGGCAGCGCCTCGAGCGCGGCGCGGATGCAGGCAAGCGCGTCGCCGGCCTGCGGCAGAACGCCGCCCATCGTCAGGAAGCCGTGGATCATGTCGGCGAAGGCGATCTCCTTGGCGACGACGCCCGCCCGGCGCAGTTTTCCGACATAGGCGATCGCTTCGTCGCGCAGCGGATCGAAGCCGGCGTGCACGATGATGGCGGGCGCCGCTCCCGCGAGGTCGTCGGCGAGAAGCGGAGAGACGAGCGGGTCTTCGGGATCGCGATCCCTCAGATAATTCTCGACATACCAGCGATAGAGCGCGCCCGTGAGCAGAAATCCGTCCGCGAAGTCCTGGTGCGACGGATGCGAGCGGGTCAAATCGAGGCAGGGGTAGATCAAGACCTGCGCCGCGAATTTTTCGCCCAGTTCTCCTCGGCGATTGAGGAGCGCCGCGACCGCCGCCAGATTGCCGCCCGAACTGTCGCCGATCAGCCCGATGCGCGTGGCGTCTAGGCCCAAGCTCGCGGCGTTGGCGAAAATCCAACGGCAAGCCGCCAGCGTGTCGTCCAGCGGAGCGGGAAACGGATGCTCGGGCGCCAACCGATAGTCGACCCAAAGAATGTCGGCCCGCAGGACATGCGCGAGGCGACGACAAAGCGGCTCGTAGGTGGCGAGGTCGCCGACGGTCCAGCCGCCGCCGTGCAGGAACAGGTAAGTCTCGGCGGGGCCGACCGCTCCTCGCAAAGCGGGACGAAACAGCCGAAGCGGCGGCACATCCCCGGCTGCGGCGATATCGACGATCTCGGCGACCTCGTCGAGGGGCCAGAGATAGGGTGTGCGCGAGCTCGCGTAAGTCTTCCGCGCGGTCGCGGCGGACAGCTTCGAAAAATTCGCGAGCGTAGGAAGCGAATCGATCACGCGTCGGGCTCGGCGGTCCAACCCAACGGCGTCTGTCGTTTTGACGATTTGCAGCACGAGGATTTCCTTGGCTCCTCCGAACGACTCTCATCGCGCACTCAAGAGTTTTGCGACCCACCCGTCAACATATCCTTGACGAAGAAAACTGAGGCCAAGGTTCGAAATTCCTCAGGTGTCCGCGCCGGCGCGCGATGCTACCGCTTGGGGGCGAAGCGGCCGGTCCTTGGGCGCTACGTAGATTTTCCTCCTCCGACTCCGCCCGCCATTCCCGAACAGGGATGGCGGGTTTTTTCATTTGGACGCGACGCGCTTTGGGGTTTGATCCCGACGCGCGAAGCTGTATAGAAATTATTCTATAACCTTAGTAGAATTATGGTCGCCGACGCTCATGAGTTCCCTTGATCGCAAATCGCTGCCGCCGCTGAATGCGTTGCGGGCGTTCGAGGCGGCCGCGCGGCATCTCAGTCTCTCCCTCGCAGCCAAAGAGCTGAACGTGACGCCCGCCGCCGTCAGCCATCAGGTTCGTCTGCTCGAGGATCACATCGGCCTCGCGGTGTTCGAGCGCAACGGCCGCGGACTCGTGCTCACCGACGCGGGCGCGGCGGGCCTGCGCGACCTGCGCGAGGCGTTCGCGCATCTCACCGCCGCGATGGACGCGATCGGCGCGCTCGGCGAAACGGGCACGCTGACGGTCAGCGTCGCGCCGTCCTTCGCCGCGAAATGGCTGTTGCCGCGACTGCAATCGTTCGAGCGCGCGCATCCCGAGATCGACGTGCATGTCTCCGCCTCGATGCAACTGGCCGATTTCGCCCGCGATCGGGTCGACGTCGCGATCCCCTACGGCGCCGGCGGCTACGCGGACGTGTTCTTCGAGAAAATTCTCGCCGAGACCGTGGTCCCGGTCTGCTCTCCCGAACTGTTGAACGGCGAGATTTTGCGCTCGGCGCGCGACCTCGCGAATCTCACGCTGTTGCACGACGACAGCCCCGACAATGATCCGTCCTGCCCGAACTGGGACATGTGGCTGCGCGCGGCCGGGGTCGACGACGTCGATGTCGATCGCGGACCGCGGTTCAATCAGGCCAGCCTCGTCATCGAATCCGCCATTCTCGGGCGCGGCGTCGCTCTCGCCAAATCGACGCTCGCCGCCGCCGACATCCAGGCGAGACGGCTGGTGCGGCCGATCGCGACCGAGCGCCCGGTCGACTTCGCCTATTACTTCGTCGCGCCGCGCGCCAAATTGAATCTGCCCAAGGTGATCTCCTTTCGCGAATGGCTTCGCGGCGAGACCGAAAGCAAGGACGAACCGCGCGACGTCGCCTGACCGTGCGACAAAAGCACTCATGTCCGAGGCAAATAATCCTCGATTGTGCGGCCCCGCTCCCAAGCTCATGGTGGCTCGCCGATCAAGGCGATGCTTTTCAGGGGACCATGATGCAGACCGCGTTTCGCAAACCGAGCTCAAAGGCCGACAGGCCGCCGCTCGTCGATCGCGAGTTGACGCTTTACGAGATGCTCGCGGATCCGATCGTCATCCGAGTGATGCGACGTGACGGCGTCAGCTACGCGGACATACTGAACCTGTTCGTATCTCCGGCGCGAGAGCGTCTTTGTCGCGCGGCCTGAAGAACACGTCCCGGGCTCGGCGCTGGCCCACGGGTTGAACGTTCGCTAAGCTTGCCTCGAACGCAGTACGAAGCGGCGAGGCCTTGGCGGCGATGACAACGAGCGGAGATCTCGACCCCTCCGACTGGGACGACTTTCGCGCTCGGGCGCATGGCGCGCTCGACGGAATGATCGACCATCTGAGGACATTGCGTGAGCGGCCCGTTTGGACGCCGGCGCCGCTCGAGGCGCGAGATCCGTTCAAAACTCGCTTGCCTCGCGGCGAAAGCTCCCTCGCGGAGGTGCTCGCTGACTTTGACGCGTTGATCAAGCCCTATGCGACCGGCAACGCGCATCCCGCTTTCATGGGCTGGGTGCACGGCGCGGGAACGCCGGTGGGCATGATCGCCGAGATGCTCTCCGCCGGGCTCAACGCCAATTGCGGCGGCCGCGATCACATCGGCATCGAGGTCGAGAAGCAAATCGTGCTGTGGATGCGCGAGGCTTTCGGGTTTCCCGCGACGGCGTCGGGCTTGTTCGTCACGGGGACCTCGCAGGCGAATTTCCTAGGGCTGTTGATCGCGCGCAATCGCGCGCTCGGCGACGGCGTCAGAAAGACCGGCGTCGCGGCGGGACCGCGTCTCGTCGCATACGCATCGAAAGCCGCCCACGGTTGCGTCATACAGGCGATGGAAGTCGCCGGCCTCGGTTCCGACCAGCTTCGCCTGCTCCCTTGCGTCCCCGCGGCGCCATGATCATCGATTCGCTGCGAGAGCGGATCGCCGAGGATCGGCGCGAGGGTCTGGCTCCCTTTCTCGTGGTCGGCACGGCGGGCGGCGTGGATATAGGCGCCATCGATCCGCTAGGCGAGATCGAGGATCTCTGCGCCGCCGAGAAGCTCTGGTTCCATGTCGATGGCGCGTTCGGCGCGATGCTCGCGTTCTCGCCGACGCAAAGACCGCGGATCGCGGGGATCGAGCGCGCCGATTCGATCGCCTGCGACTTTCATAAATGGCTGCATGCGCCCTACGACGCCGGCTTCCTGCTGGTCCGTGACGGCGAGGCGCATCGCCGGACCTTCGCCAGCGAGCGCGGTTATCTGACCCGCTCGGATGTCGGCCTCGCCGCAGGCGAGACGTGGCCCTGCGACCTGGGGCCAGACCTGTCGCGCGGCTTTCGCGCGCTGAAAACCTGGTTCACCTTGCGGGTCTTCGGCGTCGATCGCCTGGGCGCCAGCATCGATCGAACCTGTCGCCTCGCGCGCCGGTTGGAGGCGCTGATTCAGCGCTCGGCGCATTTCGAGACGCGGGCTCCGGTCGGTCTCAACATCGTCTGCTTCAGCGTCAAGAGCGCGGATCCCGACGCCGACAATCGGCGGATTGTCGACCGGCTTCATCTGAGCGGCAAGGCCGCGCCTTCGATCACGTTGCTCGACGGAATCGCGGTCATCCGCTGCGCGATCGTCAACCACCGCACCACCGAGGCCGACATCGACGCGTTCGCGCGCGACCTCGAGGAGGCGCGGCTTGCTAATTCGTCGGCTCAACAAAGCTAAGTTGACCCGACATGACGTTCATCAGACTAGTGTGCCAGTAGACATATGCCGATTGGTCGCCAAAACAGCGCCACGGCGACGGCTCTGGAGAATCCGAATATGACGCGCGCCTGTCGAAGCTGACCGCTTTCCGTCCGGATCGCGTCCGGAACCTAGCCTACCGATAAATCCCGAGGACGCCCGTTTCCATGCCGCCGCATCGGCGGCGAACGAGGGTCCGCACTTGCAAAGGAATTCATTCATGTCGTTTTCTCGTCGCTATCTCCTCGGCCTCGGCGCGGCGCTGGCCGCGATCACCGTCTCCGCCGCGGGTCTGGCCGATTCCAAGAAGGTCGTCGTCGCCTATCAGACGGACGCCCTGCCCTCCAGCATCGCGATCGCCAACGGCGAATTCGCCAAGGCCACCGGCACGGAGATCGACTTCCGTCGCTTCAATTCCGGCGCCGAAATCTTCGCCGCGATCGCGTCGGGCGACGTGCAGATCGGCTATGTCGGCTCCAGCCCGTTCGCCGCCGCGACCAGCCGCGGCCTCGACGTGAAGGCGTTCTATCTCGCCTCGATTTCCGGCACCGACGAAGCGCTGATCGCCCGCAACGGCTCCAAGATCGAGAAGCTCGCCGATCTCAAGGGCAAGCGCCTCGCCGCCGCGCCCGTCTCCACCGACCATTATCAACTGTTGTCGGTGTTGAAGCAGGAAGGCATTCCGGAGAAGGACGCGCAGGTGTTCGCGATCCCGCAGCCGGAAATCGTCGCGGGCTGGAACCGCGGCGACATCGACGCGGCCTTCGTCTGGGATCCGGCCCTCACCGAGCTGAAGAAGACCGGCAAGGTGCTGCTGACCTCCAAGCAGGTCGCCGATCGCGGCGCGCCGACCTTCTCGGCCTGGGTCGCGACCGCCGCTTTCGCCAAGGAGAACCCGAAGTTCCTCTCGACCTTCGCGGCGGTGATCGACAAGGAGTCGAACTCGTTCATCAAAGACAAGGCGGCCTGGGGAGCTGACTCCGACAACGCCAAGGCGCTCGCCAAACTGCTCGGCGGCACGCCGGCGGACCAGGCGAACGGCTTGACCAATCTTTCGCTGTTGTCGGTCAGCCAGCAGGCCTCGCCGTCGTGGCTCGGCGGCGGCGAGAAGAGCGGCGCGGCGCAGATTCTGAAAGCGACGGCCGAATTCCTGAAGGATCAGAAGAAGATCACCGCCGTGCTGCCGAGCTACGCGGCTTTCGTGACGCCCGATTATCTGCAGGCCGCCGCCGCCGCGTCTAACTGAGAGTTTCGGCCCGCGAGCCTTACCCTCCTCAGGGGCTCGCGAACCGAGAAGCGCGGGGACCGCTCGAATTTCGAGCGGTCCCTTGTCTGTTTCCTAGGGGAATTCATGCTCAACATTCACAACGCCAGCGTCTATTTCGCCGGGCGCGGCGGGTCCCCGGTCAAGGCGCTCGACCGCGTGAACCTCGACATTCCCGCCGGCGGCATCGTCGTCGCGCTCGGGGCCTCGGGGTGCGGCAAGTCGACTTTGCTCAACGCCATCGCGGGGTTTCTGCCGCTGAGCGAGGGCGCCATCACGCTGAACGGCCGCCCTGTCGCCGGCCCGGGCGCGGATCGGGGCGTCGTGTTTCAGAAGGACACGTTGCTGCCCTGGCGCAGCGTCATCGACAATGTCGCGCTCGGCCTCGATTTCGCCGGTCTGCCCCGCGCCTCGGCGCGGGAAAAGGCGCGGGCGTTGCTCAAACTGGAGGGCCTCGAGGATTTCGCTCGCGCCGCGCCCTATGAACTTTCCGGCGGCATGCGCCAGCGCGTCAACATCGCGCGGGCGCTGGCGACCGATCCGGCGATCCTGCTGATGGACGAACCGTTCGGGGCGCTCGACAGCCTGACCCGCGAGCAGATGCAGGAATTGCTGATCTCGGTCTGGGCCAAGACCCACAAGACCATCTTCCTCATCACCCATTCCCTCGATGAGGCGCTGTCGCTGGGCACGCATATCGTGGTGATGTCGCCGCGGCCCGGCCGCATCGTCGCCCGCTACGACGTCGATTTTGTCAAGCGTTTCGCGCGCGACGGCGATTGGCGCCCGATCAAGACCGATCTCGAATTCGTCCGCCTGCGCGAGGAAATTCGCGGCTTGATCCATCAATCGGACGCCGTTGACGCTCCCCACGAAAGGCTCGCCGCTCATGACTGACGTCGCCGCGGAATCCTCAAAGAGCGCCCAACCGTCCGAATCCGCGCCCCGCATCGTCGCCATGCGCGACGTCGCCTTGGCCGGCGGCCACACGATCGTCATCAGCCTGGCGACGATCCTCGCGTTGCTCACGCTCTGGGCGGGCGCGACCAGCCTGCATCTCGTCTCGCCGCTGTTCTTGCCGACCCCCTACGAGGTCGTGACGCAATTCGTCGCGGTCTACCAGGACGGCTACGCCAACGCGACGCTGGCTGAACATCTCGGCGCGAGCCTCTTCCGCATGGCGGTCGCCGCGGCTCTGGCGCTCGGGCTCGCGATTCCCATCGGTCTCGCGATGGGGCTCAACCGCTGGGCGAAGGGCATTTTCGATCCGCCGATCGAGTTCTACTGGCCGCTGCCGCCACTCGCTTATCTCCCGCTGATGATCATCTGGCTCGGCATCGGCGAGACCTCGAAGATCGCGCTGCTCGCGCTGGCGATGTTCGCGCCGATCTGCCTCTCCGCGCAAGCCGGTGTGCGCGGCATCCCACTGGAGCGCGTCAACGCGGCGTTGTCGCTCGGCGCGACGCGCTGGCAATTGTTTCGCCACATCGTGCTGCCGAGCGCGCTCCCGGAAATCCTGACCGGATTTCGCATCGCGCTCGGCGTCGGCTGGGGCACGCTGGTGGCGGCCGAATTGATCGCGTCCACGCGCGGCATCGGCTACATGATCATGTCGGCGTCCAACTTCCTCGCCACCGACGTCGTGTTCGTCGGCATCGCCGTCATCGCCGCGTGGGCGTTTGTCTTTTCCTATGCCTTGCGCTGGCTGGAGCGCGTGCTCGTGCCCTGGAAGGGAAAGGGTTGAGGGCCCGCGGACCTGCCGCAGGATCGCGAAATAGGTGAGGGGGCGACGCATGTCGAGGGCATCAAGCCCTACCGGGCCTCGCTAATGCGCGCTTGGATTCAATAAAACTATCATATGCATCAAATTTATAGACAGTTGCCGATTGTTTTGAGGCGCCCGACATAGAACATGTTAACCGGAGGTCAACGGACTTGAGCACGCTCATCGCCTACCTCGCCCAGAAACGTCGGGCGTTGCTCGATCGGCGCGCGCGCATTTCGCTAGGCGAACTCGGCCCCCTCACGCTGAAGGCGACCGCGACAGCCGAGGGACGTAGCGGCATTCGCCGCATCCGCGTGCGGGATTTCCAGGTCATCACCGACAGCCCGCCCGACTTCGCCGGCTACGACCTCGGCCCCAGCTCGCCCGAACTGCAATTGGGCGTGCTCGGCTCCTGCCTGAATCACTCTTTCTTGATCCAGGCCGCCGCGCTCGAGGTTCCCATCGAATCCATCGAGGTCGAGGTGGAAGCGACGATCGATCCGCGCGCCCTGAGCGCCGGGTTCGAGACCACGCCCGTTTATCCCAAGAACATCTCTTATGTCGTGAAGATCGCCAGTTCGGCGCCGGAGGCGCGGATCGACGAATTGCGCGCGGCGGTCGAGCGCGCCTGCCCGATCCTCAACCTGCTGAGGAACCCGCAAACGATCGTCGGCCGCGTGGCTCTGACATCGCCGATCGCCGTCGCGGCGGAATGAACGACACCCCTATCGCTTTCTGAGAGGCGCGCCATGTCCATCGAATTCATCGGCTTCATCGGCAATCACAATTCATCGGAGATCATCCCCCGCACCGGGCCGGTCGTCGATCGCGACTATATCGAGACGGTCTCGAAGGCGCATGAATACGCTGGTTTCGATCGGGCGCTGCTGGCGTTCCACGCCGACGCGCCCGACAGCTTGCAGATAGGTCAGCACGCCGCGAGCGTCACCGACCGTCTCGGCATCTTCATCGCCCATCGTCCCGGCTTCACGGCGCCGACCGTGCTGGCGCGCCAGTTCGCGACGCTCGACCAACTCACGCGCGGCCGCGTCTCCATCAACGTCATCACCGGCGGCGACCAGCGCGAACTCGTGCGCGACGGCAACACGGTCGCGGACAAGGACGAGCGCTACGCCCGCACCCACGAATTCCTCGACATCGTCCGCTCGGAATGGACGAGCGAAAAGCCGTTCTCCTACAACGGGAAATACTATCAGGTCGAGAACGCGTTCTCGTTGGTGAAACCCTACAATCCCAAGGGCATCGACATCTATGTCGCGGGCGCCTCCGACGCGGCGATCGAGGTCGCCGGTCGGCACGCCGACATCTTCGCGCTTTGGGGCGAGACCTACGAGCAAGTGCGCGACCTCGTCGGCCGGGTGAAGGCGGCTTCCGCCAAGCATGGTCGTAAGCCGGAGTTCAGCCTGTCGTTCCGCCCGATTCTCGCCGACACCGAGGAGGCCGCCTGGGCCAAGGCGGACGCCATTCTGCAACGCGCCAAGGCGCTGTTGGAGAAGACCGGCTACAAGCGCGGCGACGAACCCATCAACGAGGGTTCGCGTCGCCTGCTCGCCGCCGCCGCCAAGGGGCCGCGGCTCGACAAGCGATTGTGGACGGAGATGGCGCAACTCACGGGCGCCAAGGGCAATTCGACATCGCTGGTCGGCACGCCGGATCAGGTCGCCGACGCGCTGCTCGACTATTACGACATCGGCATCCGCACCTTCCTCATCCGCGGCTTCGATCCGCTGCCGGACACGCTGACCTACGGCCGCGATCTGCTGCCGCGCGTCAGGGCGCTGGTCGCCGAACGCGAGCGATCTCGCGTGGCGGCGGAATAAGGCGGTGCTGATTTCTCTTCGTCGGTCCGCGTTGGCGCTCGTCGTCGCGGTTTGCGCTTGGACGGTCGGCGCGCAGGCGCAGACGGTGCTGCGCGTCGGCGATCAGAAGGGCAACGCCCGCGCGGTGATGGAGGCGGCGGGCGTTCTCGCCGATCTCCCCTACAAGATCGAATGGTCGGAATTCCCGGCCGCCGCGCCGCTGCTGGAAGCGGCGAGCGCGGGCGCCATCGACGCTGGCACGGTCGGCGACGCGCCCTTCACTTTCGCGACCGCCGCCGGAGCGCCGCTGAAGGCGATCGTGGCGACCCGCTCGGTTCAGGAGGGGCTCGCCGTCGTCGTGCGCGGCGACTCGCCCGCGCATGCGTTCAAGGATCTCGTCGGCAAGCGCATCGGCACGGGGCGCGGCTCGATCGGACATCAACTCGTCCTGGCGCAACTCGAAGCCAACGGCCTCAAGGCCAGCGACGTGCAACTGGTGTTTCTGCCGCCGTCCGACGCGGCGGTCGCGTTGCGGACCGGCGCCATCGACGCCTGGTCGACGTGGGACCCTTACACCGCGCAACTCGAAGTGGCGCAAGGCTGCCACCGGATCGCCGACGGCGCCGGGCTGACGCCGGGGCTCAGCTTCTTTTTCGCCCGCGACGAAGCGCTCGCCGACGAGGCCAAGCGCGCCGCGCTCGGCGATTTTTCCGGCCGCCTGGTGAAGGCGCGCGAATGGGGCCTCGCCCACATCGACTCCTACGCCCAGACCTGGAGCACGTTGGTAGGACTGCCTCTCGACGTCGCACAAAAACTGTTCGCGCGCGCGCAGGCGCGCGCCGCGCCGATCGACGCGGGCGTGATCGCCGACGAGCAGAAGACCATTGACCTCTATGTTCGGGCGGACCTGATCAAGAAGCCGATCGAGGCGAAAAACATCGTCAGTACGATCTTCACGCCGACCATCATCGCGGAACTGAGAAAATGATCTTCGACGCGGCTCAGGACGACATCGACGTCACGATTTCGGCGCTCGCGGCGGAATTCGCGCGCACCGCCGCCGAATACGACCGCACGGCGGCGTTCCCGTTCGCCAATATCCAGCGTCTGCGAGACACCGGCCTGCAGGCCCTCGTCACCCCCAGGGAATTCGGCGGCCGCGGGCTCGGGCTCGCGCGCGCCGAACGCGTCGTCAACGGGATTTCGCGCGGCGAGGCGTCGACCGGGCTCGTGCTCGCGCAGCAATATCTGTTTCATGCCGGTTTGCTGCGAAACCCGGAGTTTTCAGAGTCGCTGCGCGAAAAGATCTTCCGCAGTTCCGTCACCGACGGCGCCTTCGTCAACAGCTTGCGCGTCGAGCCAGACCTCGGCACGCCGATCCGCGGCGGCCTGCCCGCGACGCTGGCGCGCCGAACGCCGGACGGCTGGTCGTTGACCGGGCGGAAGATCTATTCGACCGGCGCGCCCGTTCTCGCCTGGAACGCCGTTTGGGCGCGGACCGACGAGGAGACTCCGCGCGTCGGCGTGTTCGTCGTTCCCGCGGGTTCGAAAGGCTTTCGCATCGAGGAGACCTGGCGGCAACTCGGCATGCGCGCGAGCGGCAGCCACGACGTCGTCTTGGATGACGTGCGAATCCCCTTCGATCACGCCGCTGAATTGAAGACCCTGGCGGAGCGCGCCGCGCCGGACGCGACGCAGATCGCCTGGGTCAGCGCGCTCTTCAGCACGGTCTACGACGGCGCGGCCCGCGCCGGACGCGACTGGTTCATAACCTTCCTGCGCGACCGCGCGCCGAGCAATCTGGGCGCCTCGCTGGCGACGCTGCCGCGGATGCAGGAAGCGCTCGGCGAAATCGACGCGGCGCTCTACGCCAACCGCGTCCTGCTGACCAACCTCGGCGAGCGCGTCGATCGCGGCGACATTCCGCATCCGCAGGAGAGCCTTTACGTCAAGCACAATGTCGCGCGCAACGCGCTGCACGCGGTGTCGAAGGCGCTGGAACTGGCGGGCAATCCCGGGCTCTCGCAGAACAACCCGCTGGAGCGGCATTACCGCGACGTGCTCTGCGCGCGGGTTCATTCCCCGCAGACCGATTCCATTTTTCTCGGCGGCGGACGTGTGGCGCTCGCCAGCGCCGGCGTTCCCTTCAACGCCTGAACATGTCTTCAAGGAGCGCGACCATGAGCGGACCCGACAACGAACAGAACCCCTCCTCGCGCCGGACGTTCCTCGCGCAAGCCGCCGCGTTGGGGCTGGCCGCGCCCATCGGCCTCGTCGCCGGCAAGGTGTTGGCGACGCCGCGCCCGGCGAAGCTCGACGCTTTGAACTTTCCGATCTGCCGAGCGGCGGCGGAGGGCGATGTTTCGGCGGGACCGCTGAAAAAAGTGACCTTCGCCTGGAACGCGGGCGCGCCCTGCCTACTCGCGGTCACGGTCGCCAAGGACAAGGGCTTTTTCGCCAAGCACGGCCTCGATGTCGACCTCATCAACTATTCCGGCTCGACCGATCAGTTGCTCGAAACCCTCGCCACCGGCAAGGCAGACGCGGCGGTCGGCATGGCGCTGCGTTGGTTGAAGCCAATGGAGCAAGGCTTCGACGTCAAGATCGTCGCCAGCCTACACGGCGGCTGCATGAGGCTGCTGGTCCCGGCGGACTCCGGCATCAACGAAGTCGCCGACCTCAAGGGCAAGACCATCGCCATCAGCGACATGAACTCGCCATCCAAGAACTTCTTTGCGATCCAGATCAAGAAGGCCGGGCTCGATCCCGACACGGACGTCGAATTCAAGCAATTCCCGGGGCCGCTGCTGCGGGTGGCGGTCGAGAAGGGCGAGGCGCATGGGCTCGCGGACGGCGATCCCAACACCTACGGCTGGTTGAAGGACGGTAAATTCAAGGAGCTCACCTCCAATCTCGCCGGCGAATACGCCCATCGCACCTGCTGCATCGTCGGCGTTCGCGGCGGGCTGATCCGCGATGACAAACCGACCGCGGCCTCGATCGTCATGGCGCTGCTCGACGCCGCCGAATACGCCGCGCAAAATCCGGCGGAAGCCGCCGCGACCTATGCGCCGTTCGCGGCAGGTAAGGTTCCGCTGGAGGACCTCGTCGCGCTGGCCAAATATCACACCCACCATCACCATCCCGTCGGCGCCGACCTGAAGAAAGAGCTCGCGCTCTACGCCGAGGAACTGAAGCTGGTGCGCATCTTCAAGCCGTCGACCGACACGGCCAAATACGCCGAGCGCATCTACGCCGACGTGTTGAGCTGAGGGGGAGCGGCCATGTCCTCGCTGTCTTCGGCCGCCCCGCGCATCGAAACGTCTTCGAAGGGACAGGTCCGCGCCGCGGCGCGTAAACCGCTGGCGCGCTCGGGGCCGGCCGTCGCCGCGGGGGCTTCATGGCTAGCCCTCGCGCTCATTACGGTGCAATGGCCGGACCTCGGCGATTGGGGGCGTGGTCCCGAACTCGCGGTCGGCGCCGGCGCGCTCGGCGCTTTCCTGATCCTCGCGGGCCTGTTCGGCGGCCTCTGGAAAGACGGCGCCGCGCGCCTGCGAAGGCTGACGCCCTGGCTGCTCGCGCTCGGCGTTGTGTTCTCGGTCTGGCAGGCGACAACCGCCAAATGGGGCTGGCTACCGCAGCCGTTCTTCCCCCCGCCGCACGCGATCCTCGAAGTCTTCACCGACGATTGGGCGAAGCTGCTGCAAAGCGTGTGGGCTTCGGTCAAGCTCGAATTGCTGGGCTTTCTCGTCGGCGCCTCGACAGGCTTCGTCACCGGCGTATTGCTCGGTTGGTCACGGACGTTCGGCTATTGGGTGCACCCGATCATGCGCCTCATCGGGCCATTGCCCGCGATCGCCTGGTTGCCGATCGCGTTCTACGCGTTTCCCTCGAGCTGGAGCGCCTCGATCTTCCTGATCGGCTTGACCACGGGCTTCCCGGTCGCGGTGCTGACATGGTCCGGCGTCGCGGGCGTCAACACAGCCTATTACGACGTCGCGCGCACGCTCGGCGCGAGCCGCTGGTTCCTTGTGTTCAAGGTCGCCATTCCGGCCGCGCTGCCGCATGTCTTCGTCGGGCTGTTCATGGGGCTCGGCGCGTCGTTCGCGATTCTCGTCACCGCCGAAATGATGGGCGTGAAGGCGGGGCTCGGCTTCTATCTGCAATGGGCGCAAGGCTGGGCGGCCTACGCCAACATGTACGCCGCGCTGCTCGTGATGTCGTTGATGTGCACGGGCTTCGTCACGCTGTTGTTCAAGATCCGTGATCGCGTCCTCTCCTACCAGAAGGCGGATCTGAAATGGTGAGGGCGGCGCGGCTCGCAACGGTCGGCGCTCCCGGGGCCGATCTCGACATTCGTGACGTCAGCCACAGCTTCGCCTTCGAGGGCGCGCCGCTGCCTGTGCTGGACCACATTCAACTGAAAGTGGAGCGCGGCGAGTTCGTCGCGCTGCTCGGGCCCTCGGGCTGCGGCAAATCGACGTTGCTGCGGCTGGTCGCCGGCCTGGAGCCGCCGAGCGAGGGCGAGATCGAGGTCGAAGGCAAGCCGATCCTCGGCCCTGACCCGTCCCGCGTCGTCGTGTTTCAGGACCCGACCTTGTTTCCCTGGCGCAACGTCTGGGACAATGTCGCGCTCGGCCTCGAAGCCCAAGGTTTGCTCAGAAGCCGTCACGGCCGCATCGACGAGACTTTGCGCCTCGTCGGGCTGACAGGCTTCGCCAAGGCCTATCCGCACCAACTCTCCGGCGGCATGGCGCAACGCGTCGCTCTGGCGCGCGCGCTCGTCAATGATCCCGACATGCTGATCCTCGACGAGCCGCTGGGCAAGCTCGACTCGCTGACGCGGCTCACCATGCAGGGCGAGATCGTCAATCTATGGCGCGGCGCCGGCTTCACGACGCTGCTGGTGACGCACGACATCGAGGAGGCGCTACTGATGGCGACGCGCATCATCGTGCTGAGCGAGCGTCCCGCGGTCATCAAGGCCGACATCCGCATAGACAAGCTGTACCCCCGCCATCGCGGCGATCCCGATCTGGTGGCGAAGCGGCAAGAAATTCTCGGCCTGCTCGGCTTCGAGGCGGCCTGGTGACCAAGGAGCTCCTATGACGAATCTCTCCCGTCTGCGCGATTTCGTCGTTTCATCGACGCGCATCGTCGCAGGCGCGCCCGGTAATGAAGCGGCGCAGATCGCCGGCATAAAGCCGCTGCTCGCGCGCCTCGTCGCGCATGACGATTGGTTGCCGGAAGAATATGCTCTCCCCGATCCGCGATATTATCGGCAATATCTGCTGCACGCAGATCCGCTCAGCCGTCTCTCCATCGTCAGTTTCGTCTGGGGACCGGGACAGAAGACGCCGGTGCACGACCATCGCGTCTGGGGCCTTGTCGGCGTTCTGCGCGGCGCGGAGCTTTCGACGCCATTCGAGGCGTCCGTGGGCGGCGCGCTGGTCGCTGGCGAACCCGAGCGCCTGGAGCCGGGCCGCGTCGTCGCGGTGTCGCCGACGCTCGGCGACATTCACACCATCTCCAACGCCTTCGAGGACAAGGTTTCGGTCAGCATTCATGTTTATGGCGGCAATATCGGCGCGATCCAGCGCTCGGTGTTCGACCTCGCGAGCGGCGTTCAAAAGCCGTTCGTCTCGGGATACGCCAACGCGAGCGTTCCCAACCTCTGGAACGTGGAACAGGCGGCCTGAGATGGTGGAAGAAATTGACGCCGCGCGGCTGCGCCAATTCTGGCGCCGCGGCGAGGAGATCGCGCTGTTCGATGTGCGCGACGAGGGCCCCTATTCGGAGGCGCACCCGTTCTTCGCGGTCTCGCTGCCGCTCGCTCAGATCGAGTCGCGCATCTCCGCGCTGGCGCCGCGTAAGTCGACGCCGATCGTGGTCTATGACGACGGCGAGGGCTTGGTCGCGCGCGCGTCCGAGCGTATCGCGGCGGCCGGTTATTCCGACGTGCGCATCCTGACCGGCGGTCTCGCGGAATACCGCCGCCACGGCGAAGTGTTTCGCGACGTCAATGTGCCCAGCAAGGCGTTCGGCGAACTGGTCGAGGCGATTCGCCACACGCCGTCGTTGTCGGCTGAAGAGGTGAAGCAAGTTCTCGATGCGCGGACCGACGTCGTCGTGCTCGACGCGCGCCGTTTCGAGGAATTTCGCGCGATGAGCATTCCGCGCGGCATCAGCGTGCCCGGTGGCGAACTGGCGCTGCGCGTGCACGATATCGCGCCGTCGCACGACACGTTGGTGATCGTCAATTGCGCGGGACGCACGCGCTCCATCATCGGCGCGCAGAGTCTCGTCAACGCCGGCATTCCCAACAAGGTCGTCGCTTTGCGCAACGGCACGATCGGCTGGACACTCGCGGGCCAGAAGCTGGAATCCGGGCGTTCGGATCGTTTCGGAAGCCTGTCTGAAGCGGCGCACGAGAAAGCGCGCGCCTCGGCTCGGCGCTGGGCGGAGCGCGTCGGCGTGAAGATCATCGACGCCGCGACGCTGGATCGCTGGCGGAGCGAGGCGGAGACGCGCACGCTGTATCGTTTCGACGTCCGCACGCCGGAGGAATATACGACGGCCCATCCCGCCGGCTTCGTGTCCGCGCCGGGTGGACAATTGGCGCAGGCCACCGACGAATGGGTCGCGACGCGCGGCGCGCGCATCGTCTTGTTCGACGATGATGGCGTGCGCGCGCGCATGGCCGCCTCGTGGCT
>Ga0302202_10003374_pt1 | contig 17591 bp, 18 predicted proteins | sample II_Bog_N3_3_FD_194579 | JGI IMG/M metagenome (GOLD analysis project Ga0302202, IMG submission 194579) | Peat permafrost microbial communities from Stordalen Mire near Abisko, Sweden - II_Bog_N3_3 | ecosystem: Environmental > Terrestrial > Soil > Wetlands > Peat | place: Sweden: Abisko...
CCTGCGCTGGCCCGGCAGACAGCTCGACATCGAGCAATCGGCGGGCGTGGTCACGATCGCATCCCTGGGCACCGCGCAGGTCTACAGGCCGGGCGCCGCCGGCGCGCGCAACGATCGGGAGACCCGTGCGCGCGACCGGGGCGGAGCGCCGGCAGCCTGCGGGTGGGACGGCAAAACCCTGGTGGTGCAGTCGGAAAACCCCGACGATGAGCGGCCGCCCTTCGAGGAACGCTATAGCCTGTCCGACGATGGACAGCGCCTGGTCGAGGTGGTGGCTTTCAAAGGGGGGCGCTCGGGAGGCTTTACGGTATCGCGGGTCTGGGACCGGGTGCCGGCCGCCAATGCGGTTCAGGGTAACCCGCCCGGCCAATAAAAAAGCCGGGCAATGCCCGGCCTTCAAGTCCCCATGCCTTATTGCGGCGCTGTTCTGTGGCGCTCCGGCAATGATCGGTCTCTTTTACTTCCCTACCGCTGTATTGCGTCCGAGCAACACTCTAGCGTTGACTGAGGCTTGGCGCTAGCCTTATTACGAGCTGGGGCGAAAATTAATGTGTTAAAAAAGCCACAAGTGAGCGGCCGGCGCGGTCGCGATGGGGCTGATCGAGCGGGCCGCGACTCGCGTATCCTTGGACTGGAAAACCTTAAATAAAACCGGAGGCTAAAGCGTGGTCAAGCAACCGAAATTGACAGCTCCCGTGACGGTTCGCACGCGACGTGCGTACTTCGATTGCCGATTCGGGCAGCTGCACGTTCGGACGGGCTTTCCGGCAACGGGCGGATTCGACGAGGGGGTCACCCTGTTCTGTCTCCATCCGAGCGAGGGCTCAAGCCGGGTTTTCGAGAAGTTTTTGCCGGAGATAGCCGACGATCGTTCTGTTTACGCCCCGGATTTGCCAGGGTGCGGTGAATCGGACGCGGCTCCCGCCATGAGTTTCGAGCACGCCGCGAATGCGGTGGCGGACTTGGCCGCCGACCTGCGCTTGCGGCAGATCGACCTGCTCGGGTTTAGGTTCGGGGGGGGCACCGCGCTCACGCTGGCGGCGCAGCGGCCGAACCTGGTCCGGCGCCTGGTGCTGGTCGGGGTGCCCCCCGTCAACGGTCTCGCGCCGGTCTCCCAGGAAGCGCTGGTGCTGCGAGTCAAACTGGGGCCGGGCGATGAATCGCAGTGGACCAAGGGCGTCCTGACGCGGGCAAAAATCGTCGACCTGAATGAGTATTCATCGGACATGTTCGAGGCCGCCCCCAAGACCCTCGCGAAACCGATCGCCGCGTTTCTGGCGGTGAAGGCCTGATCCCGCCCCATGCGGCTGAACAAATACATCAGCGAGACCGGCGCGTGCTCCCGACGCGAGGCCGACAAGTGGATCGAGGCGGGCCGCGTGACCTGCAACGGGGCGATCGCTTTGCTCGGCACGCGCGTCGGGGACGCGGACGAGGTCAGGGTCGACGGTGAACTGATCGGGCAGAAGAAGAAGGCCGTCTACATCGCGCTCAACAAGCCGATGGGCGTCACCTGCACCACGGAGCCGGATATCGAAGGGAACATCGTCGATTTCATCCATCATCCGGAGCGCATCTTCCCCATCGGCCGCCTCGACAAGGACTCCGAGGGATTGATCCTGCTGACGAACAACGGCGACATCGTCAACGAAATCCTCCGCTCGGAGAACAACCACGAGAAGGAATACGTGGTGACGGTGGATCGGCCCATCACCGATCTGGCGCTCAAGATGATGGCCGACGGCGTGAAGATCATGGGCGAGATCACCAAGCCCTGCCGCGTGTCGAGGACCGGCGACCGGACCTTTCGCATGATTCTCACCCAGGGGCTGAACCGGCAGATCCGGCGCATGTGTTCCGCCTTGGGCTACAAGGCGCAGCGTCTGAAGCGCGTGCGCATCATCAACATCGATTTGGGCGCCCTTGGGACGGGGGAATGGCGCGAGTTGAGCGACAGCGAGGTCCGGGGCCTGCTGTCCCGCACGGGACCGTCCGCGGCTACCCAGGCAGGGTCTTAGCTCGCCCTCAGGACGGCCGGCATGACGCCCTCCGTCCAGCGCTGCGCGCTGGCCGCGCGCCATTCCGGGCGTGCGGCGCGAGAGGTCAGCCAGACGAAGAAATCATCGCCCTGGTTGGCCCAGTACGCATGGCTGAACAACACCTGCCCGGCGGCGGACTCGACGGTGAAGCGCCTGCGAAGCCCGAAGCTCATCCAGCCGCGGCTCCATCGGACGCGGGGCGACTGGTCGGCGAGCGAAAATTGCTGGGAGCCCACTTGAAGGCGCAGCGTGCCGTCGCGGGCGTAAAGGCAGATGTTCGGCTGCGACGCGCGAATCAGCGCGACGCCGTGAACCGTGGCCGGCGGCACGTCGCAGCCGGTCCAGGTGCCTTCGAACGGATTCCACTGGAGCACCATGCTCTGCCGGCGGTAATCGATGACGGAAACGGGAGGGGGAGTCGGTGGGACCATGCCGGCGGAGCGCTATTCGCGCATCATCTCGAGTCCGGGCTCGCCACGTCCGCGAACGCGCGCTGCACGATGGTCGGCGTGAGGAGTTGCGGCAGCACCAGCGGCTCGTGCGTTCCCGGCTTGGCGTTGTAGACCAGGTACAGCGGCACGCCGCCGCGTCCGAAGGCCGCCAGCGCCTGAGTGATGGCGGGATCGCGGTTGGTCCAATCGCCCTTCATCAGCGTCACTGCCTTGCCGCGAAAGATCTCCTGCACCGCGGAGTCGGCGAACGCATTGCGCTCGTTGACCAGGCAGGTGAGGCACCAGCTCGCCGTGAAATTGACGAGTACGGGCCGGCCCGAGGCGGTGATTTCGGCCAAGCGCGCGGCGTCGTAGGGCTGCCAGCCGTCGGCGGGTGTCCCCAACGCCGCGCCGCAGGCTTGCGCGACCGCCACTTGGGCAATGCGCGACGGCAGAACAGCCGCCAGCACGACGGCCACGACGGCCGTGATCACCGCGGTTTTGTGGCCGAGCGTTCCGCCCTCCTTGGATTTCTGATAGGCCCACGCCGCGAGACCGAGGAGCACCGTGCCCGCCAGCGCGGCGGCGAGTCCCAGAGACGAGGTCTGCTGAGCCAGCACCCAGAGCAACCAAGCCGCCGAGGCATACATGGGGAAGGCAAAAATCTGCTTGAGCGTGTCCATCCACGCGCCCGGCTTGGGCAGGCTGCGCCGCAACCACGGCGCAAACGACAGCACCAGGTACGGCAGCGACAGGCCGAACCCGAGGCAGGCGAAGATGATCAGCGCCATCGCCGCGGACTGGGTCAGCGCCGCACCGACGGCCGCCGCCATGAAGGGCGCGGTGCAGGGAGTGGCCACCAGCGTGGTGAGCACGCCCGTGAAGAAGGAGGCGTGATAGCTGTCCCCTTGGGTCAGGTCATCGCCGAGGCCGGCGATTCCGCCGCCCACCTCGAACACGCCGGACAGGTTCAGGCCCACCGCCATCAGCAGATAAACCATGAAGGTGACGAATATCGGGGACTGCAGCTGGAATCCCCAGCCGATCTGTTCGCCACCGGCGCGCAGCGCCAGCAGCACGACGGCGAGCGTCAACATGGAACCCACCACGCCGAGCGCGAACACCAGTCCCTTGGCGCGGACCGCCGCGGGATGCTTGCGGGCGTGTTCGGCGAGTCCGATCGCCTTCATCGAGAGCACGGGAAATACGCAGGGCATCAGATTCAGGATCAGTCCGCCCAGCACGGCGAGCATGATGAGCGAGGACATCGCCAGCGCGGGCGCGCTCTTGGGCGAAGCGGCCATGCCCACTGCGCCCAGCGCGGCGGCAATCTCGATGGGCACCGCAACGGCGGCGCCGCCCGTGGTTTCGCCGGCCACGAGGACGCCGCGAACGGCGCCGCTGCGAGGCGGCTGATCGCCCACCTTGATGCTGAGCCGCAGCGCGTCGCGGGTGCGCGTGAGCGTCTGCGGCGCGCCGTACTCGATGCTGCCTTCATCGTAGGGATAGAACGCCAGCGACTGAATCTGCGACAGCGTGTCGCCCCAGGCCTTGCCGAGGGTGATGACGAGCTCACCGTCGCGAATCTCGGCGCGGGTGGGTGCGGGCTCGTGATTCGGCAATTCGCTGCGCGCCGCGGCGAACAGCGCGGCGTCCGCCGCGTCCGCGGGCGCGGCAGCCGCGACCGCGGGCAAGCGGATCTGCAGCACGGCATCCTCCGGAACGCAGACGTCCGAACACACCAGCCAGCTCGCCTTGGCCTCGAGAACCGCCGGCGCGCCGCTCTTCAAGTCCTGCGGCGCCGTGATGGGAACCAGGTGCACGGCGTGCGTCGCGTACCCATAGTTGACCAGCGGCGGCAGGTCGAAGCGATGCGGAGCGGTCCAGACGATGCCGCCGGCCGAAAACCCCGGGGGGAGGTTCCAATGGAGGGCGGTGGCCTGGCCGGAATCCCCGGGATTGCGCCAATAGGTGTGCCAGCCGTCGCGAATGTCGAGTTCGAGGGCCACCCAGATGGTCTGCCCGGGACCGACCGCGCCGGTTTCGCTGACCAGGCGGGCCTTGACGTGGTCCGTCGCCACGGCGGCCCCGCTCAAGGCGTAGACCGCTGGAGAGGCGAACAGCAACCCGAGGATCCACCACTTGACCATCTGCATGGGCCGTATGTTACTCAATAAACGCCACGCCGGCCCGAGGGGAAGTCCGGTTGTGGATTGGATCACAGTCCTCGAGGGCCATACCGCCGCCGGGTCGCTTGAGCTAATGTAGGCGCGCCCAACCAAAGCCAATCATGCAAGAAACCTATCTAGAACGCATTCTCAAGGCCAAAGTATACGACGTTGCCGTCGAAACCCCGCTGGATGCGGCGCCGCGCCTGTCGCGCCGCCTGAACAATCGCGTTCTCTTCAAGCGGGAAGACCTCCAGCCGGTGTTTTCGTTCAAAATTCGCGGCGCCTACAACAAGGTGGCACAGCTCTCGGCGGCGGTGGCCGCGCGCGGCGTCATCTGCGCATCCGCGGGCAACCACGCACAAGGCGTCGCCCTCGCCGCGCGCACCCGGGGCATTCCCGCGCTCATCGTGATGCCGGTGACCACGCCCGACATCAAGGTGAGCGCGGTCGCGGACCTGGGCGGCGAAATCGTGCTGCATGGCGATGATTACGATCAGGCGTACGAGTACGCGCTGGTCCTCGCCCGCGACCGGGGCCTGGTGTTCGTGCACCCCTTCGACGACCCCGATGTGATTGCCGGCCAGGGCACCATCGCGATGGAAATTCTGCGCCAGCGGCACGGCGACGAGATCGACGCGATCTTCGTGCCGGTGGGCGGCGGCGGCCTCATCGCGGGGATTGCCGCGTACGCCAAGTCGCTGTATCCGAAGATCAAGATCATCGGCGTCGAACCCGAGGATTCGGCCGGCATGTACGAGTCGCTGCGCGCCGGCAAGCGCGTGACCCTCGACCGGGTGGGCATCTTCGCGGACGGCGTGGCGGTGCGCCGGGTCGGGGAGGAGACCCTGCGGCTGGCCCGCGAGTACGTCGATGAGATACTGCTGGTGACCACCGACCAGATGTGCGCCGCGATCCAGGATATCTTCGAGGACACGCGCTCCATCGTCGAACCCTCGGGCGCCCTGGCGGTGGCGGGCATCAAGAAGTACGTGGCCCGCGAAAACCTCGCCGGCAAGACGCTCATTTCCATCAATTGCGGCGCGAACATGAATTTCGACCGGCTGCGCTACGTGGCCGAGCGCGCCGACATCGGGGCGCAGCGCGAACTTCTGCTCGCGGTGGAGATCCCCGAAGGCCCGGGTTCATTCCTGCGCTTCTGCGAGGTTCTCGGCAAGCGCAGCGTCACGGAGTTCAACTACCGGCACGCGGATCTGCGCGCGGCGCAAATCTTCGTGGGCGTCGCCCTGTCGCACGGCCGGCCGGAGCGCGACTCGCTCATCAAAACCATCTCCGCCGCGGGCTTCACGGTGCGCGACATGACCGACAACGAAATGGCGAAGCTGCACGTGCGCTACATGGTGGGCGGGCACGCGCGCGGCCTCGCGGACGAGCGCCTCTATCGTTTCGAGTTTCCCGAGCGTCCCGGCGCGCTGCTCAAATTCCTGCAGGCCATCGGCACCGGCTGGAACATCAGCCTGTTCCATTACCGCAATCACGGATCCGACCACGGGCGCGTGCTCGCCGGGATCCAGGTGCCGCGCGAGACCTACGAGGATTTCTGCCTGCACCTGGCCGAGCTGCACTACGACTTCGTCGAAGAGACCGGCAACACGGCCTACAAGATCTTTCTGGGCGGATGAGGATGGGGGCGTATCAAGTGCGCAGGGCGCCGCGCCACGCGGCGGCGCGCGTGAGGGGGCTCGAGATGCACCTGACCCGCTGGGGTCCTCCCGCCTCCGACTCGTCCCCTCCGGTGCTGCTGCTGCACGGCTGGCAGGACACCGGCGACACCTTCCAATTCATGGTCGACCGATTCGCGCGCGACTGGCCGCTCGTGGCGCCCGACTGGCGCGGCTTCGGCAGGAGCGAGTGGCCGCAGGAGGGCTACTGGTTTCAAGACTATTTCGCAGACCTCGATGCGCTGCTCGACGAGTTGTCGCCGGACGCGCCCGTCGCGCTCGTCGGCCACAGCATGGGCGGCAACGTGGCGAGCATTTATGCAGGCTTGAGGCCGCAGCGCGTGCGATGCGTCGCGGACCTGGAGGGCTTCGGCCTGCCGCGCACCGCGCCGGAACAGGCACCCGTGCAACTCGCCAAGTGGCTGGACCAGGTGAAGTCCGCCCCGGTGTCGAAGGATTACGAATCCGTCGCGCAGCTCGCCTCGGTCATCCAATATCGCTATCCACGCTTGAGCGAGGCGCAGGCCGGGTTCGTGGCGGCGGCATGGAGCCGGCCGGAGGGGGGCCGCGTGCGGCCGTCGAGCGATTCGCGGCATCGATGGGTCAACCCCGTGAGGTATCACCGCGAAGATGCGGAGGCCTGCTGGCGGCTGGTGAAGGCGCCGATGCTGATGCTGATCGGCGACGAATCCGACTACCTGCCGAAGCTCGGCGCCGACGGCAGCGACGAGGCCATCCGGAGCATCATCCCGCACATCGAGATCGTCCACATCGCCGGCGCCGGCCACATGCTGCACATCGAGAGGGCGGAGGTGGTGGCGCCGTTGGTCGAGCGTTTTCTGCTGTCCGCTTGAATGACCAGCTCTGAGCCCCGGCTCGGCACGATCCGCGAGGTCTACGACGGGAGCCTCACCTCGGACATCCAGGTCGCCACCTTCCGCCACATGGACCGCCTGTTCCCCGTGCGGGTGGTCCCGCATGGGGATCGGATCCTGGCGTTGCCCCGGCGTACCCAGCCGCTCTCGACAATCGAGTTCACCTCGGGCGGCAAGCCCTACGATCTGGTCGACTACCTCGCCCTCAATCGCGTGACCGGACTGCTCGTGCTCAAGCGCGGCGAGATCGCTCTCGAGGACTACGAAATGGGCAACACGGCAGCGACGCGCTGGGTGTCGATGTCCGTGGCCAAGACCGTCACCGCGACCCTGGCGGGCGCGGCGCTGCGCGACGGCCACATCAAGAGCCTCGACGAGGAGGTCACGGCGTATGTGCCGCAGCTCGCGGGCAGCGCCTACGACGGCGTGAGCATTCGCTTCCTGCTGGAAATGGCATCCGGCGTGAAATGGGACGAGACCTACACGAATCCGCGGTCGGACCGCCGCCGCATGCTGGATGCGCAGATCCTGCAGCGGCCGGGCGGCCGCTCGCCGATTATTTATCCGAGCGGATCTGGAGCCGGGCCGGCATGGAATGCGACGCCACCTGGTGGCTCGAAGCTCCCCACGGCTTGGAAGTCGGCGGCAGCGGTCTGTGCGCCACGCTGCGCGATTACGGCCGCTTAGGATTGTTCCTGATGAATGGGGGCGTCGCCGCGGACGGCGAAAAAATCCTCCCGGACGGGTGGGTGCGGGAGGCGTGCAGCCCCCGGATCATCGGCGGCGCGCCCACCGCCTACGGCTACCTGGTCTGGCCTCTCGAGGCCCCGGCGCACGAGGGCGCGTTCGAGGCGCGCGGGATCTTCGGCCAGCATCTCTACATCAATCCGCGCGAGCAGGTGGTGATCGTGGTGTGGGCCGCGCAGCCCAAGCCCACGGGTTCGGCGGTGATCGCGGACGCCGATTTCTTCGCCGCGGCTACCGCCGCGCTGCGTTAGGCTTTCGCTTGCGGACGCGGGGCCCGGCGTCGCGCGCGGCGCCGGCCGCCACCGCGCGTAGCGCCCACGCCACGCACTCTTCCGGGTCCTCGAGGACGTCCGCCGGGACCTCGTAATAGCTCATGCTGACCTGCGGCTTGTCGCGATAGGGGCGAAACGGCGGCATGCCGCGCTTCGCGAAATCTTCCCGGTTGGCGTCGCCGGCCTTGAGATACAGCGTGTCGCCGCTGACGATGCCGAAGAAGATGCCGTCGCGATACAGCCCGACCGCGCCGAACATGCGCTTCGAGGAAATTCGCCCCGCACCCGAGAGCTGCTCGAGCACCCAGCAGAGATAATCGCTGCCCACGCCCATGGTCTATTATAGGCGCAAGCTCCCGGCGCCCGCGCCGCGGCGGCCTGAAGCTGGAGAACAACGGGTGCGGGAGGATAGATGCGCCAGCCGCTGATTTCGATGTGCCTGATCGGCGCCATGGCCCTGGGAGCCGCCATGAGCGCGTGGCCGAGTCATCGGCACCGGGAGAACGGCGGGATCCCGGGACAATTCGACTTCTACTTGTTGTCGCTGTCCTGGTCGCCGGCGTTCTGCCAGCAATCGCCCCGAGCCGAGGAATGCAACGGTCCGCGGCGCTACGGCTTCATCGTGCACGGCCTGTGGCCGCAGTACGAGCGCGGCTGGCCCGAATTTTGCGGCGGCACTCAGCTGCCGGGCGACGTGGCTCAAGGGATATCGGACCTGATGCCGGCGCGCGGGCTGGTGTATCACGAGTGGTCGGCGCACGGCACCTGCAGCGGATTGGAGCCCGCCGCGTTCTTTGCGCTGGTGCGCCGTGCCTTCGAATCGATCGCAGTCCCCGGGTCCTTCACGCAGGGCGGCGCCATAGAGCAATCGCCGGCAGCGGTGACCGGCGCGTTCTTGCGGGCCAATCCGCGCCTGCCCGCCGATTCGGTGGTGGCCACCTGCAGCCGCCAGGGCGCGCCGCGGCTTCGCGAGGTGCACGTCTGCGTGGACCGGTCCCTCGCGCCGCGCGCCTGCTCGGCGGATGCGCTGCGCGAGGCGTGCCGCGGGGCGACCGTGATCGTGCCGCCTATTCGGTGAGCGCAGCGGGCAATACCCGGCCTCGGCGAGTTGCCATCCAGACGCCCCCCACCACCAGGGCGGCCCCGAGCAGCGTCGTCACGGTCAGCGACTCCGCGAGCAGCTGCACGCCGGCGCCGATGCTGACCAGCGGGATCATGTACAGAAAGAGGCCCAGGCGCTCCGGCGGCAGCAGCGTGGCGGCGTAGTTCCACAACAGGAATCCCACGAGGCTGGTGGTCACGCCCATGGCGGCCAGCAGCGCAATGGTCCTCCCATCCGGCAGCATGCGGCCGTCGACGTTCGGCAACGACAGGGCGAGCAGCGCCGCGCTGCCCACGACCAGCGTGGCGCCGGTCACGCCCAGCGCACCGTGACGTTGATTGAGCGGCCCTGCGATCACGGTGTAGCAAGACCATGAGAAGGCGCCCGACAGGACCTCGAGCGTGCCGAGCCAGTGCAGATTCTGGTGCGCCGTCAGCAGGCCGGAGGTGAGCGTAATGCCTGCGAGCGCGACGATGCTGCCGCCGACCACGGTGACGTGAACCGAGCGGCGCTGAATGATCAGGGTGAGTGCGGCGATCATGAGCGACTCGGTGGCGATCAGCACGCCCATTTCCCCGGCGGGCACCGTGCGCGCACCCAGCGAGACGGGCAGGTTGTATCCCGGGACGGACAGAGCGGCGCAGGCGAGCAACTGCAGCTGATCCTTGAGATTCCAGCGCCAGGGCTTGACGCAGGCGCACAGCGGCAACGCAGCGCAGCCGGCGGCCGCGAAACGGATCGCATTGAACATATACGGGTCGACGCGCAGCACGAAGTAGCGGGTGGCCACCGGCACCAGCGCCCAGATGAGCACCGCGAGCAGCGCCGATGAGTAGGCGCGATCCGAGGAATTCGCGGTCAATGAGCCGTCGCCGGGATCGTGGGCATTGTCCCGCCGAGCTTGCGCCGGATCGCGCTCGCTGGCAACGGGGGACGCCGTGGGGCGGCCACGAGCGAAAGTTGGCTTGCGGGACGGGCGGGCGTTTAAAATGGGCGCCAGAGCCCACTCACCGACCCTTAGAGCCGCCCCATGGATCGACCTCCCTTTCCTCCTTTCACCCCGGAGACCGCCGCTCAAAAGGTGCGCCTGGCCGAGGATGGCTGGAACACGCGCGATCCCGCGCGCGTGGCGCTGGCCTACACCGCCGACAGCCGCTGGCGCAACCGCGCCGAGTTTCTCCAGGGCCGCGAGGCCATCCAGGCCTTCCTGGCGCGCAAGTGGTCGCGCGAGCTCGATTACCGGTTGATCAAGGAGCTGTGGGCCTGCGCCGGAAATCGCATCGCGGTCCGCTTCGCCTACGAGTGGCACGACGACAGCGGCCATTGGTTCCGCAGCTACGGTAATGAGAACTGGGAATTCGACGAGCATGGCTTGATGCGCGTGAGATTTGCCAGCATCAACGATCTTCCCATCGCGGACGCCGAGCGAAAATATCACTGGCCCCTGGGACGACGGCCGGACGAGCACCCCGCGTTGAGCGCGCTCGGACTGTGACGCGGCCCTGTGCTCGCGGCGCCCCGCGGGCCTAGATTCATCGAAAGGACGACCGCGCGCATGGATCCACCCGCTCACGACCACCATGATCACGGCCACCATGACGACCATGGGGGTCACGATCACGATCATGCCCACGATCACGATCATGCGCACGGCCACGGCCACGCGCACGCGCTGAGCGCCGACGGCATCAACGCCCGCATGGGCGTTGCGGTGGCCCTGAACTCGATTTTTGTCGTCATCGAGGGAACATTCGGATTCCTGTCGAACTCGGTGGCGCTCATCGCGGACGCGGGACACAACCTGGGCGACGTGCTGGGATTGGTCTGTGCGTGGGCGGCGATCCACCTGTCGCGCCGGCCGCCGGGCGGAAGATTCACCTACGGCCTGGGCCGCTCGTCCGTACTGGCGGCGTTGACCAATGCCGTGTTGCTGCTGGTCGCCTGCGGCGCCATTGCCTGGGAAGCGTTCGGACGAATCGCGGCGCCGCCGCACGTCGCGGGCACCACCGTCATGGGGGTCGCGGCCGTGGGCATCGTCCTGAACGGCGTCAGCGCGTGGCTGCTGCATGGCGGCAGCCATGACGATCTGAGCCGCCGCAGCGCCTTCCTCCACATGCTGGGCGATGCCGCGGTCGCCGCGGGCGTGCTGATTTCAGGCGGTCTCATCGTGCTCACCCACTGGGACTGGCTCGATCCGGCGGTGAGCCTGGCCGTGGTCGCCGTGATCCTGGTGAGCACGTGGAGCCTGTTGCGCGATTCGGTCCACCTGTCGCTGGACGGCGTGCCCTCGGGCGTCAACTCCGGCGCGGTCATGTCGTTTCTGGCCGGGCAGCGCGGCGTCACCGACGTTCACGACCTGCACATCTGGGCGCTGTCCACGACCAGCGTGGCGCTCACCGCGCATCTCGTCGTGCCCGAGCGGGAGGCCGAGGACGAGCTATTGCACACCCTGGCGCCTTTCCTCAAGAAGCGCTTTCACATCGATCATGCGACGCTGCAGATCGAGCGGGACCGGTGCGATCACGGATGCGAGGCGTAGGCGAACCCGATCAGCGCGGGCGCACGCGCCGGGTCGGCGCGGCCGTGTACGGATCCTCCGGCCAATAATGCTTCGGGTAGCGGCCCTTGAGGTCCTTCTTGACCTCGTGATAACCGCGTTCCCAAAAGCTCACGAGATCGCGAGTGATCTGCACGGGACGGGCCGCCGGCGAGAGCAGCTTCAGCAACAGCGGCAGGCGGCCGGCCGCGATGCTGGGCGTCGCTTGCATGCCGAAGAGTTCCTGCAGGCGCACCGACAGCGTGGGTACCTCGCCGTCGAGATAATCGATGGGAATACGCGAGCCGCTGGGAACCACGAAATGCGTGGGCGCCTCGCGCTCCAGGATCGCGCCCTGGGCATAGGAGAGGCGGCCGCGCAGGGCGTTGCCCAAATCCATGCGGGCCAGATGCTCCCGCCGCGCGAACCCCGTGATCCACGGCGGCGCCCAGCTGTCGAGCGTGGCGGCGAGAGCCTCATCGCTCAAGTCCGGCCAGCTCTGCGGCGCGGGCACCGCGAATTGGCCCATGAGGGACACGCGGGCCTGCCATAGGCGCAGCTCCCGGGTCCAGGGCAGCGCGGCGATGCCGAGCTGCCGCACGCCGGTGAGAGCGGCGGCGGCCCATGCCGCCGGATCAGGATCCCGCAGGTCGCTCGATTGCAGCAGCAGCGCTCCGAAGCGCCGCTCGCGCCGGGCGCGGATCGCCTGTTCCCGCTCGTCCCAGGCGATGTCCGAATCCTCGCGGATATGCGCCGCGAACAGCCGCTCGATGTCGGCGAGAGCGATCGGCGCCGCCAGGAAAATCCGCGCCTCGCGGTCGGCGCCGTCGAGCTCCGCGGCGACGATGAACTCGGATTTGGCGAGCGCCTGGGGCTCGCCGAAGCGGGCGCCCCGGCCGTTCGCCAGCACATAGCGCCCACCGTCCCCGCGCGCTTTGCCGACGCGGTCCGGATAGGCGAGCGCGAGAAGCGTGCCCGTGCTCTCGTGCGGGTCGGCGCTCTCCTTGCCCCCTGGCGCGAATTCCCGCTGCCACTCGGCCGAACTGCGCCGCGCCTGCGTGAGCGCACGCGCGTCGACTTCCATCCCGGGCGGCAGCGCGTGGCCGTGGCCGCGCAGCGCGCCGACGCGCAAGCGCAGATCGACATCACGCGCGCCGGGTGCGGCGCGCAGAATGTCCCGTTCGCCCAAGATTGCCGCCAGATCACTCGCCAGCCTCGCGGCCGCCAGGTCGCGGGCCTTCAGCAGCATGTGCGCGAGGCGCGGATGCGCTGCAACCCGTGCCAGGGCGCGGCCATGCGGCGTGATCCGCCCCTGGGCGTCGATGGCCTCGAGCTGCCGCAGCAGGTCGCGCGCCTGGGCCAACGGGGCCGCCGGCGGAGGATCGAGCCAGCGCAGCGCGGCCGCATCGGCGGCGCCCCAGCAGGCGAGCTCCAGACCCAAGGGCGCGAGATCGGCATGCATGATCTCGGGCGGCGTATGCGGTGACAGCGAGGCCTGCGTTCCCTCGGACCACAGCCGATAGCAAATCCCGGAGCTCAAGCGGCCGGCGCGGCCGCGGCGCTGGTCCGCCGCCGCTTGCGAGACCTTTCCGGTCACGAGCTGGCTCATGCCCGTGACCGGGTCGAACTCGGCATAACGCCGCAGCCCCGAATCGACCACGATGCGAATGCCCTCGATGGTCAGGCTGGTCTCGGCAATGCTGGTCGCCAGCACTATTTTGCGCTGACCCGGAGCCGCGGGCGCGAGGGCCGCGTCCTGGGCGGCGCCGGTGAGATCGCCGTACAGCGGCAGCACCCGCACGCCCGGGGCAAGTCCCGGCCCCTCGAGCGCCCGCTGGACGCGGCCGATCTCCGCGGCGCCGGGGAGAAAGCACAGAAGGTCTCCGCCGTGTTCTTCGAGGGCGCGGCGCACCACCTGCGCCACCTGCAGGTCGAGGTGCAGCTCCAAACGCCGCGGCACGTAATGGGTCGCGACCTGGTAACTCAAGCCGCGGGCGGCGACCACCGGCGCATCGTCGAGAAGCTTGGCGAGCGAGCCCAAGTCGAGCGTGGCCGACATCACCAACAAGCGCAGATCCTCGCGCAGGTTTTGCTGGCTCTCGATGCACAGCGCGAGCCCCAAGTCGGCGTTCAAGCTGCGTTCGTGGAACTCATCGAAGATCACGCAGGCGATGTCCGCGAGCTCCGGGTTCTCCTGCAGCATGCGGGTGAGAATGCCCTCGGTGACCACCTCGATGAGCGTGTCCCGTCCCACGCGGGTGTCCAGCCGGGTCCGGTAGCCGACGGTCTTGCCCACAGGCTCGCCCAGGAGGTGCGCCATGCGCGCCGCCACCGCGCGGGCCGCGATGCGGCGCGGCTCGAGCATCAGGATCTTTCGTCCCTGCAGCCACGGGCTCGGGAGCAGGGCCAGCGGGACGATGGTGCTCTTGCCCGCGCCCGGCGGCGCGTGGAGCAGCACCCGCGGGTGGCCGCGCAGCGACCGGGTAAGCGCCGGGAGGGCCTCGTCGATGGGCAAGGCCGGCAATGCGGGGAGGGTGGGCGGTCGGGGCGGCGTCATGGCAGCCTCAAAGATACCCGAGGAGCCGGGCGCGCGCCGCCCGAAGCCTTGAGGACCAGCGGCGCAGCCGCGTGCTAGAATTCCCAGGGTCGGGCCTGTAGCTCAGTTGGTTAGAGCAGGGGACTCATCAAGTAATGGTGCCTTCGCATCGCAAGGTGCGAAGTGGACGGGATGAATTCAGGGAAACCTTAACGGCGAGGCCGATGGCAACCCTGAGCCAAGCCGGCGGTGCACCGCCGGAAGGTGCAGAGACTACCTGAGCGCTGCGAGTGCGCTTAATGACAGGCTAGAGCGTCCCGCACCCCTTATTCTGCGCAGAGTAGGGGGTGAAGAGATAGTCCACTCCCTCCGGAAACGGCGGGGCTCAAGTGAATCCCTTGGTCCTCGGTTCGAGTCCGAGCGGGCCCACTAAATTGCGATGTTCGGGGAAGATCGGTAACGATCGGGGAGGGACGGCATTCGGGTCAAAACACCGGAAGAACAGGTGTATTGGACTCGAATTGGCCTACAAACGATGGTCGCTAACGATCGCCGAGGATCGGGGGCAGCCGGACATTTCCGGGGTAACTTTGGAGGTAACTTCAGGTGGGCTGTTGGAGTTACCCCCGGAAGGAGTCCTCTTTTGATGCAAAAATTAGCGCCGAAACGCTATGCAAACCCATCCGATTCGAATTCCCGGGTTTTAATTCGATTTCGCAATTTGCATTACCGAATTAATTTATCGTCACGCCGCGGCGGGACTGAAGGTATCGCGAACTCTGTAGTGGCAGACAACGATATCTATTTAGGGGTAGGACTCGCTTGGGATCAGGCGATTTAAAGGTCTCAGCCATCTAAGTTGGGCTCAGCAGCTTATTCAGTCGTTGAACTTCATCTGCCATGAGTTCCCGAGCCTCGCGATACTGTGCATTTTGCTGCAGCGCCGTTATGGGGGTGTCGAGTTCCGCGCCATTCATCCTGGGTACAAGATCTTCGATTTCTACCAACAGATCTCTATAGACGGCATCGATTGCTATAAGACTGGTTTCTTCATCACCACTCCACTCTTTATCCAGTCGTTGAGTGATGTTATCCAACTCTCCCCAGAACCCGGTTTCAAAAGTCCCTACACGCAGCAGGTATTCGAACCGCAGTCGCTGCCGCTCCAACCATAACGTCTGCAGCCTAAGATGTGTTTGCAATATTTGTCGTTGGCGTTCCGAGGACTTTATTGCAATTGTGCATCGCTGAAACGCCTTCCAGAATTCACCGCACGATTGCATGTATTCGCGAAATGTATTGCGGACGATGACGAACCGGGCGAATTCGGTATCCATTGCAATTCAACCATAGTCTCTTTTTAGTCTACTGTACGTCGAGTAGTTACCCAGGCTTGGAATTCCGGATCCTCGAAGCGATAGGCTCCGTGATCCACGCGCGCTAGCAGTTGCTGCTTGGGACTCGTAAGCCGGCGTAGCGATGTCCGGGGCGCGCTGACCGTCACGTTGGGAGAGCCCAGCAGATCTTTAAGCTGCTCGAGCGCGTGGATTCCATAAAGGTCCTGCACACCACGGGCCGCCAACAGCAGTATCGCGCGATCAGCGCGGTTCAACTCCTTCCAAGTCTTGGTGTAACTCGTGTCGTCGTGTATTCGCGCCTGGATATATCGCAGTGCCTCCTCAGGCCCTTGGTGCTGGTAAATCAGATAGCGCTCGATGTACCAACGAAAGAACTCGGGAGTTTCCTTCAGGGCAGCAAACGCCTTCAAGGCGTCGTCCAGGCTCAAGGGGCGCTTTGCTACGGTGGCCAGCTGTTTTACCGTGGCAGCGACAAATTCGCGTCCCAGCAGTGGGAATGGTTCCAGTGGAGCCCAGTTGTAGAACGGCGCTGCCGCACGCGAAAACATCTCCCGCAGGGCCGCCTCCGAGGACCCTGCGAATAGCACCTTGATGCCGGGCTTGCGAATGTCCAGTCCCGCGCGTAGCGCGTGGGCTACTGACTTGTGTTCCGGCGCGGCAAGTACCTGTGCTTCGTCGATGACAAGTAGCAACCGTTTCTTGGCTTTGTCAGCCGACTGCAATGCAGCTTGGATTGCGGGCACCGCCGCCTTCTCCTTTTCATCCAAGTCCAGCTCGACAGAACCTTCAATGCCCAAGGGCAGCTTGCCGCCGCCTTTGAGTTTGCGAATCGGGGCGTTTAGGTCCGTCCAGAACTTGCCCAGTCCCTTCGGTTGCGTCGCCAACAGAATAGCTGTCGCCAGCGCCTGCCCTGGATGGTCGGTGGAATCCCAGAGGTTGGTGTAGGCTGCCAAGTATCCGTCGTGTATGGCTGCGGGAAGCAAGTCGTGCTTTAGAAATTCACTTTTGCCCATGCGACGACGTGCAAATAGGCCGCGCGCCGACGTTAACCCGAGATCAAATCCCCGCAGGTAGGACTGCGCGAGCTCGGGACGAGGAAAGTGCCAAGGGTCAGTAGGTGCGCTCATCGACATATTCTGACATATTTTCGTCAATTGACAATACCATGTCGTAATCAGTCGATATCACATGAAACAATTGGGTTTTGACCGGCTTTCACGGGGAAACTCGCAGGCCAAACCGCCGGGGTAACAAACGGGGTAACTAACATCATCGAATTAGTGAAACGCCTATAAAACTAGGCATTTTATGCGGTAATTCGATGGTGAGCGGGCCCACCAACCCTTCATCCGCGGACGTCTTGGCGTGGTGGCCGGCGTCTGATGGGGTAAATCCATAGTCATATAAAACAGTGCTTTACATGCCATCCGGGTCCAGCAGCGGAAGGGCGTGTCCATTGACAGGACGGCATTGTCGGGGGCAACTGGTCAGGACGGCCATTCGTATTTCGGAGTTGCCCCCATGCGGCTCTCAACCGCGAAAATTCAGAAGGCCACCGCTCAGAAGAAAACCGTCCGCTTGTTCGACGGCCGCGGCCTATATTTGGAGATCGCGCCGACCGGCAGCCGTTAGTGGCGTTTCAAGTATCGCTTCGCCGGCAAGGAGAAGCGGATTTCGATCGGCGTGTACCCGGACGTCGGATTGAAGAAGGCGCGCGACCGGCGCGACGAGATGCGCAAGTTGGTCGCGGATGGCATCGATCCCAGCGCGGCGCGCAAACAGCAAAAACTCATGGCCCTCGATGCCGCCGCGAATACCTTCGAGGCGGTCGCGCGCGAGTGGTTC
>Ga0302202_10003377_pt1 | contig 17577 bp, 9 predicted proteins | sample II_Bog_N3_3_FD_194579 | JGI IMG/M metagenome (GOLD analysis project Ga0302202, IMG submission 194579) | Peat permafrost microbial communities from Stordalen Mire near Abisko, Sweden - II_Bog_N3_3 | ecosystem: Environmental > Terrestrial > Soil > Wetlands > Peat | place: Sweden: Abisko, Stordalen...
AACCCGCCCCGGCGCGCGTGCTCAAGCTGGCGCTGGACGTGCATCTTCAGGAACACGTCGTCGCCATGCAATACGACGGCAGTGCGCCCAAACCGCCGCAGCGGTTCAAGCCGAAGGACTTTCCGGCGTGGGTGGAAAAGCAAATCGCCCAAGGCTGGCAGGTCATCTCCTGCTACGAAGCCGGGCCGTTTGGTTACGGCCTGCACCGGGATCTCACCAAACTGGGCGTGACCAATCATGTCATCCGCCCGCGCAACTGGGACGACGAGCACAAACGCGTCAAGACCGACCGCACCGATGCGCTGGCCATGCTCACCGCGCTGGACCGGTTTGTGGCCGGGAACCAACACGCGCTGGCTTTGGTGCGTGTGCCCACCGAAGCCGAGGAGCGCGCCCGCACCGAGAGCCGTTTGCGCCAGAGCCTGCGCAAGGATTTGAAACGCATCCCCCAGCGCGGACGCGGGCTGGCGCTCCAATACGGCTACCGCCTCAAAGGCTGCTGGCATGGGCCGCGCACCTGGCCGCACCTGGAGATTCCCGGCTGGCTTGTCCAACTGCTGACACCGCTACAGGCGGCGGCGGTGACCTTGAACCAACTCGTCAAGGAGCCGACCGCGCAGATCGAAAGCCAAAGCACCCAACCCCGGCCCAAAGGGCTGGGCAAGCTGACCGAACAACTCATCAGTCGGGAACTCTGCGACCCCAAACGCTTCCAGAACCGGCGGCAGGTCTCCAGCTACTTGGGATTATGTCCCGGCGAACACAGTTCGGGCGCACGCCAACAACGCGGCCACATTACCAAGACCGGCAATCCCCGGTTGCGCTGGGCCTTGTGTGAAGCGGCGTGGCGGCTCGTGCGCTTCCAGCCCGACTACCGGCTGTGCAAAAAGTGGCGGGAGCAAATCCTCAACCCCAAGCTCGGCGCAGGCCGGCGCAAACAACTGATCGTGGCGCTGGCACGCGGCTTCGGCGTGGACTGGTGGCGGCTCTGCACCGGCCAGACCACGGCGGAAAAACTCGGATTGAAAATGGCCGACTGAAAATGATTTTGCCTGCCAAACGATAAACTGAATTTACGGAGCGGCGTCGCGCTCGAACGACCCCTTGGGAACGGGCGACTGTTCCCGTTGTAAAGAATGAGCCGACTCGCTTCGTCCGCCTCAAATGATCGAATAGGTTTTGTGGCACTCAATCACCGATTGACGTGCGGATAGGAGGCCGAGCTTGGAGCAAAACTCCAACGCACTGCGGACGAAGACGCGGACCGGAAAAAAGACCAAAACCGCTTTTGAGAAAAAAATGAAACCCTTCACTTGAAATCGAACGACTGGGGCGGCAAAAAGCCCTCCCGCTGCCGCGCGCGACGGCGCTCCGCATCCGCTGCGCTCCGCGCGGCCTCGCCCCGCTCAATAAAAAAATCTCAAACCGCGCTTGACTCAATTACCCTCATAGGAGGGGAAATCGGCCTGCTGCCAGCGGCTGCGCCAGTCTTGGATCATAGCGGGCAACAACACGCGATACTGCTGACAGCGATCCGAGGTCGTGGAGTTGGCCTCTCCCTGATAATAAATCGCCCCGCAGATTCCGAACGGGATCAGCGGCCAGATCATAGTGTTGAACAGGCCGGTGGCGGTGGAGCCGATGACCACGTTGCCCTCGTAATACTGCTCCAGTTCCTGGTCCGCCATCGTCTTCAGTTCCGGCACCGCTTCCAACGCCTCAAAACTGGTGCGGGTTTCCGCCGTGGTGCCGTTGACCGCACTCTGGAGGATGCCAACCGGCACGTTAAGGTTCGTGAACAAATTGCGTGCAAAGAAATAGGCGGCACCGCTCCAATTGGGCGCAGTGGTGGGCGAACAGACCTCCCACGGCGTGGAAGACATCTGCCAAATCGGCGTGATGGAGCCGCCGCTGGCGGTGTTAGGAACCGGCAAGCGACGCATCAAGGGGTAGTTGGCCGCCGCGATTTCCGCCGTCGCGTTAGTCATTGATTGCAACGGCAACACCATGTTGGATTGCCCCGCGGCCAGCCAGACCTCGCCCACCAGAACATTGGAGTAAGTGTTGGTCGTTGAGCCTGCGATTGTGACCGTGAGGCTTTGCGCATTGGTATTGGCTGCCATCGCATCCAACCGCACGAGCCACTTGCGATCCGTGCCAGCCGTGGTGGTCTTGGTCTGGCCGCCAAACGTGACCGTCACACTTTGGCCGGGTAACGCTGTGCCCCAAACCGGCACCGAGATTCCACGTTGCAGCACCATGTTGTTGTTGAACATACCCGCCACCGTCCACGCTGAAACCACACGGATCGTTCCGTAATTCGTCAAATCGTTCAGATACCCGGACAAGCCCGTGCCGAGCGGCGGCAGATTACTTGAAGTGAAAGAGCCGGAGTAAGGCGCCGCGTCAAAAATTTTGAAAGAACTGCCGGCGACCAGCGATGCGCCGGTGGTATTCGTGATCACCAAAGTTCCGCCATAGGTGAGACTGCTGACGCCGCGCACCATGGTGGCAGCCGTGCCCAACTGCATGACGGTGGTGCTGCCCGCGCCGAGGCTCACCGCGCCATGGATGACCCAATTGCCCGTCGGAAACAAAGTTCCACCCGCGCCGACGGTAACCGGCCCAGTGATTGTTCCAGTGCCGCTGAGGGTGCTGCCGAACACATTGAGTGCGTTCGCCGCCAGCGATCCATTGACAACCAAGGTGCCATTGGAAACCGTGGTGTTGCCGCCAATCGCATTGTTTCCAGTCAAAGTAAAAATTCCTGCGCCGGTTTTGATCAGGCTGCCCGTCCCCGTCAAATTGCCAGAGTAAATCGTGCTGGCGTTGTTGCCGCCCAGCGTGAGGTTCACTGGGGAAGCACCATTGTTCAGCGCAAAACTGCCGCTGCCGTTCAGATTGCCCAAGGTCACCGCATTGACGGCAAAACCCAACCCGTTGGCCAAGTTGATCGCGACCGTGCTGCCGGCCAAGGCCGAAGCGTTGCCCAACATCACGCTGCCCCCATTGATGACCATATCCCCCGAGAAACTGTTCGCGCCATTCAGCGTCAATGTGCCGGTGCCATACTTCGTCAGTCCGGTGCTGCCACTAATCCCGCCACCGCTACTCGTGAAAGTATAATTATTGAGGCTGTTGTTCAGCGTGACAGTGGCCGGCAAAACGCCAGAGTTGGTCACCGCAAAACTTGAAGCCGTGTCATCAAAAGTAACTTGAGATCCATTTGAAAAATCGGCCGGAGAACTGCCGCTAATCCAGTTGGTCGTCGTCGTGTCCCATGTTCCGCTGTTCTGACCTTGCCAAGTCAGTGAACTATTGGTGCTGCTGACGATCAACTGCACGTTCGTGGACGTGACCGCTAGCGTGGTATTCAAATAAGAACCGTTCAACGCCAGCGTGCCAGAACCGTTCGTCGCGCCATAAGTCATCAAGGTATAATTGCCGGCGGGCGGAAGGCCATTGGGAAAAGAAAGTGCGATGGTATTCACCCCATTCAAGATAAGCGTGCCGGCAATCTTGATCTGGTCATTGGTCAGCGCGGTCGCATTCGTTGAAATGGCAAAAGCCAAATTGCCATTGCCCCCGTTCAGCGTCAGCGCATTGGTCGCAGTGCTTGGCAAAGTCAGCGTATTTTTGCCGCCGAGGCCGAGGCTGGGTGACAGAATTGCATTCTCGGCGATATTGACCAACCCGCCGATCGTGCCGCGGCCGCCGAGAATCGCGCCTACAGCCACAGTCACCGTGTTGGTGCTGATCGAGCCGTTGACCAGCAACGCGCCATTGCTGACGGTGGTCGAGCCGGTATAAGTGTTCGCGCCCGAAAATATCTGTGTGCCATTGCCATTCTTGATCAGCGTGGTGGTGCGCACACCACCGTTGGCGCCATCTGCAATCGTGCCGCCGAAACTATAATTGCCCGAACCCGTCAGCGTCAGTGTGCGGGCGGTGATGCTCGCGTTCGTCAAAGTTCCGGCTCCGCTGCCATCCTGCAATCCGGCGATGCTCAGGCTGTTCTGCATATCAAGAATACCGCCGGTGGATAGGGTGACCAGATTGGCGGCATTCAAAGACGTTGCGCCGCTCGCGGTCATTATGCCGGCATTGATGAATACATTGTTGGTGAACGCGCTGTTCGCCCCGGAGAGTATCAAAGCCGAGGTGGCGCTATTCTGGATGATGTTCCCGATGTCGCCGCCGAGGCTGCCATTTATCGTTGTATTGGTGCCCGTGCCGGAGTTGGTGAGGCAGCCGGTGCCGGTGATGTTCCCCGGCCCGAGCGTCAAGGTCTTGGTGCTATTGTTGGCGAGGGTTAACCCCCCGCTGCCGATCACCACTCCGCCAGAAAAGGTGTTGGGGCCAGTATTGCCGCCGGCAGAAGTAATCGTGAGCGGGGGCGAATTTGCGCAAGTGGTCGTGCCAAGGAAATTGATGATCTTGCCGGTGTTCGCATTGGTCAGTGTCAGGTTGTTGTTCAGGGCGACGGAGCCGGACAAGTTGATGCTGGAATTATTCCCCGCAATGGTCAGGATGCCCGTCGTTCCAGCAGCGACAACGAGGGAGTTGGTGAGTCCCGTGCCGCCGCTCGCAGCACTGACATACAACGTGGCGATGTTGTTGCCGGCACTGTCGCCCAAGGTGACTGTGCCTGTGCCGAGGAAGCTGTTGGTGCTATTGGCGACGCCAATGGCCACAGTGCCCGCCACGATGTTCAAGCCGCCGGAGAAAGTGTTTGTGCCGTTGAACGTAAGAGTGCCGGCGCCCAACTTGGTAACGGCGGTCGCGCCGCCGATGGTGTTAGTGCTCGCCGAGATGATGTAATTGTGCGTGCTATTCGTGAAAAACACGGAGCCGGGCTGGAGGTTGGTGCCGGCGACAGTGTAGCCCGTGGCGGTGTCATCAAACATCACAAAGTCGCCATCTGCGTAGGTCGAGGCAATCCCGTTGCTCAGCCAGTTAGCAGTAATTCCATTGTCCCACACGGAAGTATTGCCCTTCCAAATCTTTTGCGCCGGAGCCGCATACGCGTCGAATCCAAACAACAGGATCAAAGCGAAACCAAGGCACTGAAAGATATGTGCGGCAATTTTTACAAAAGAGTCGCCAGTGGAAGTTGGCATATATCGGGTTTTTATTGCAGCTTCAGCACGTAGAAAGTTTGCAGGCCGTTGGAACCCGCCGAATTGGTGAAGCTAAAATTTCCAAGGCCGTCAAAGGTGTTGGTGGCGATTGCCGTCCACTGGTTTAGCGGCAAGGTTAGGTTCGTCGAGGCCAGCAGCAGACAGGGCCAGTTAGGGACTCCGTTTGTGCCGCTGAAAATCCAGTTCGTCCCATTCATGCCCAACAGGCCGAGGTGTGGCGGCGACGTGGGCGAAGATACGATGCCCAATGTCCCGTTGGTCAAACTATTGGTGTTCCAGGCGAGATTGATTGCCGGAATGACGGGCGCGAGATTGCTGAACGTGCCGGCGTAAGTGACGGCACTAAACAGCTTGAACTTGGTGTCGTTGGTCAGCGTGCCGGAAAGATTCGTCAGCGCGAGCGTGCCGCCGTAGACCATCGAACCGTTGGCCTTCAAGACGTCGTTGGTTCCGGCTGTCTGGTTTAGCTCGATCATGGTCGTGCCTTGCAAGTTCACGTTGCTGCTCACTGTAAGCAGCATTAGTCCCGGACCCGGTGAAACGACGGCTCCGGCACCGGCCAGCAACTGCCCGTTCACCGTGCCGCTGCCGGAGAGGGTTTGACCGCTGGCCAAAGTCAAAGTGCCGTCCGTTCGTCCGCTCACATCGAACGTCGCCCCCGTGCCAATGCTGATGCCGGCACTCGTGGCCACGGAGCCTGCGCCGCTCAACGCCAGCGTGCCAGTGGTGACGGTGGTAGCACCGCTGTAGGTGTTCGTGGCCGTGAGCGCCAAGGTGCCGGCGCCGAGCTTGGTCAGGCCGCCGTCGGGCGTCGCGCCCAAGGTGGCGTCATGCTGCAGCGCCAACAAGTTCGTGACATTGAAGCCGGCCGAATTGATGACCGCCCCGCCCGACTGGACAATCAGGTTCAGCACGATGTTGGATCCCGCCGCCGGCCCGCCCGGCCCGGACTGTGAGATGAAGGCCGCGTTGTTTTGCCGGGCCTGCAGCGTGCCGCCGTTAAAATTGAAAGTCGCCGTCTCGCTTCCGTTCGTGGAACCGGCATTGCCCGAGTCGGTGATCACATTGTTCACCGCCAGCGTGCCGCCGTTCAAGTTCACCGTGCCTTGGCTGCCGGTGCCATAGGCGTGCGCCACATCTAAAATGTTGCCGCTGACATTGCCCGTGCCACCGATGGTCAACGACCCCGTGCCGCGATTGGCCACATAAAATTTGTCGCTGAAGGTGAACGTGCCGCCGCTGAAATTAAAATAGCCGTCGCCGCCGGGGGCGTTGGCATTCTGCACCTCGCCGCTGACGGACCATGCCCCGCCGCTCATGTTGATGTTGCCAGTCGCGCCGCCGGCGATCCCCGTATTCAATCCGCCGTTGGTCAAGGTTCCGTTGACCATGTTGAATGTAGCCGGGCAGAGGCCGCTGCCGCCGATGACCGGATTCGCCAGTATGTTTGCCGGGACGGTCAAAAACGTCAGCATGGGCGCGCTGTTGGTCGTGCCAAAATTGAACGTGCCGTAGTTGACTGCGTAACTCCACGGCACGCTTATCAGGGCGGAACCGGCATTGTCCACCAGCGTCCAGTAGGCGCCCGCGTCGCTCAAGGCGATCATGTTCGTGCCGCCGCCCAGCTGGTTGGCCAGCGTGCCCACGCCGGTTAGGGTCAGCATCGCCGTCCCCGAGGCGAGCGTGTTGGTCAGGCCACCGCCGACGACCAGGCCGCCCACGATGTTACCATCCGCCATCCCGCCGCCGCCGTTTAGCGTCTGGCTGGTGCTGAAATTCAAGCCCAGGTTGATTGTTTGTTGGCTACCCGAATTGTTGGTGATGTTGCCGGCCAGTGTGATGGCATTGCCGTTCAGCACGAACGCCCCCGCGCCCGTGCCGAACGTGAGGGATGAGTAACTGGTGCCGGGTGAGATGTCGTTGGTGTTGTTGAGCTGGACGCCGCCGTCGAACAGCAGGTCTGCATTGGGCGTGATCGGGGTGGCATTCCAATTGGCCGCGTCACTCCAATAGCCATCGCTGCCGGCACCCGTCCAATATGGCGGACTGGCCACCGTCAGGCCCAACAGCACCACGCCCACGGCAACGCCGTTGGTTCCGGTGACCGTCAAAGCGCAAGTGCCGCCGGGCGTATTGCTGGTGGTCGTCACCGTCAAGGTCGAGGAACCCGCCCCGGACAGCGAAGCGGGATTGAAACTGGCGGTCGTGAAAGCCGGCAGATTGCTCACGCCGAAACTGACGCTGCCGCTGAAACTGGAGTTGGTGGTGAGGCTGATGGTGTAAGTGGTGTTGGTTCCGCCGTCGGGCACCGAGCGCGCCGTGGGATCGGCCGACAGGGCAAAGTTGACCATGGCCAGCACGACCGACGAGGTATGCGTCAATCCCGAGTTCGTGCCAATGACATTCAACGTGTAAATGCCCGGCGTAACGGAATTGGAAGCCATAATTGTCAGCCAGGCGTTGCCCGCGCCCGTCACCGAATTCGTGTTCCAATTCACACCGGCACCTGCCGGCAGGCCGCTCACATTCAGCGCCACGTTGTTGCCGAAACCGGACGGGTCGCCGACCGCCACCGCGAAGGTCACATTGGTGCCGCGCTGCACCGACACCGAAGCCGGGGCTGAAATGGTGAAGAACGGATAGCCGATGTTTTCCACCGCCGCCGCGCCCAGCCGTTGCAGGAGTTGGGCGAGATACAAACTGTGCGGGGTGACAAGGCTGCCAAACTTGTCGTATATGCCGGGCGGCTCCGCGATGGGAACCATCAGGCCGGTGCCGCCAATCACCCAGTCCAGCGTGCCCGGCGCGGCGGCCAAAAGATAATACGGCGTGACGCAGTTCCACGCGACCGACCAACCCGTGCACCAGCCCTGGCCGCCGCCGAGCAGGCCGCGATTCCAGAAGGCGATGCCCGGCGCCCCCTGCGGCGCGTTGGGCAGCCGGCAGTTGTCCGCCAGCAATCCCGTGGTCCAGCGCTGGTGCGGCGAAATCCCTGAAGTTGACTCGCTGTAAAGATTCAACGCGACGATGGGGCCGCAGCCGTTGGCTCCCGTCACGAACGCCCAGGAAGTGTTGCCCAGCTCCTGACAGTTGTTTAAGAGAATCTGCGAACCCGTGCAGGATAAATTCGCCGGATCACCCAACACCCCGCAGGTGTGCGTAGTGACGACGCTGTCCACGGTGACCCGCTTACAGTCCCGGTCAATGATGCAGGAATTCTGGCCGTCCTGAATGAAGATGTCGCTCAACCAGGCGTCCACAACGGAGGTCGCCCAGATCGGTTCATAGGCGGCGGGGATCGCCGGCGCCTGAATCCGCAAGTGTTCCACCCCCACCAGCGTGGGGCGGGTGGTCCAGATGTATTTCTGCATGGTGCCGCAGGGGCTTCCCAGATAGTTGGTGTCAAACGAATCGGTCAGGGGCGCGTCCAGCGTGATCTGGTTTCCGTTGATGGCCTGGATGACGCGGTCGGTGTAGATGACCTTGCCAGGGCTGAGCCAGACGCCGCCCAGGGTGTTCGTGTCCATCCCGATGTATTTCAGCCACGCCTGCGTTACGGTGCGGTTGACGACGACAGTGTCGCCGACGTTGAAACCGGCGGCGCTGCTCACGTTGAACGCGATGGCGCCGGAGGGAACGTAGGCGTCCGTCAGGTTGACCGTGCCGCTCGTCGCCCGCGAGCCGGAACCGGCGATTTTTAACAGCGTATAGGGAACGATGGCGTTGGTGGCGTTGACATTGGTGGCCATGAGCAGGGTGGTGCCGCCGGCGCCCGAACCGGAGCCGCGCAGTACGACGCCGCTGAAATCAAGGTTGATCTGATTGCTGACCTGAAACGTGCCCGGCCCCAGCAGCACCACGCCGCGAAACCCGTTCGTGTCCGGCGGCAGGCCGCCGACATAATTGATCGCGTTCTGAATTTTCGCGGTGAAGTCGCCCGTGCCGGCGGCCAGGTTGGTCTGCACCACGCCGTTGGTCGGCAGCGCCACCCCGCCGCCCTTGTAGCCCGCGAGCGAAAAATCCATGATGTGATTGCCCAGACTGTCATTGGAATAAACCAGCGAGTGCGTGTTGTCGTAATGCACCCACGCCGAGGGCGCGGCGCCGGCATTGAAGGCTGCGATTGGCAACAGGAAAAACAGAAGGCGTGGGTTCATTCCGGGATTTTTGATTGCGATTATCAAGAACCTACCATGCCGCTGGCACGGCTGCCATTAAGCGTAAGTTTAATTGAAACATTTCGGTGTGTGCCCCCTCCCCACCCACAGAACCCCCTTTAAAAATGGGATAATATATTGGTGACGGAGCAGCTTTCAGTTGCTTCGACAAAATCACTACGCACAGCCCCTTGATTCATTTCGAGGGGCTGCTTCTGCAAGAAGAAGTCGTCCCTAGGCTCCGTTCATCAATCCCAAGAGATCGGTTACGAAGATGCCGAGGAGCTGGTTCAAGACTCAATCTGTATCGCCGCCAAACTCCTGGACAACTGCGAGAAAGCGAACAAGAAGGTCACGCCATGAAACATCGCCTACTACACCATCCTCCACATGAAATCTGGCCGTCGTAGTCATGGCAGTTCAAATGCTGATGCCCTCGGAACCGGCACTCAACTCAATGGCAGATCAACAACGACGAGCCTAGATGAGCCGGTTGATGGGGCAGAGTTGGGGGAGGAATTCAGTGTCAGCGATGTGTTTAGCACTGACACCGCCTTCTGTTGTGAGGAAATTTTATTCGTAACGCAACGCCACGATGGGATCAAGAGCGGCGGCTTTGTGCGCTGGATAGAAGCCAAAAAAGATGCCAATCACTGAACTGACACCGAATGCCAAAATAATTGAACCACTTGAAACCACGGCCTTGAAATCGGTGAATATTCCCACCAAGTGGGAAGCACCAACGCCGCAAAGCACGCCGATCAACCCGCCCAGCAAACTCAACGTCACGGCTTCGATGAGAAATTGCAGCCGGATATCGCCGGGCTGCGCGCCCACCGCGATGCGGATGCCGATTTCGCGGGTCCGTTCCGTGACGCTCACCAACATGATGTTCATGATGCCGATGCCGCCGACGACCAGTGAAATACCGGCAATGGAACCAAGCAATAAAGTGATGATTTTCGAGATGGAATTCACCGTGTCGGCGATTTCTTTCTGGTTAAAAATGTTGAAATCATCGCTCTGGTCGGAGGTTAATCGGTGGCGCTGGTGCAGCAGGCTGGTGATTTGCTGCTGGGCGATGTCCATGCGGTCCGCGCTGCGGATTTCCACGTTCACCGAACGCAAATAGCGGTCGCCGGTGAGGCGCTTCATCGCCGTGGTATAGGGAATAAGAATGCGGTCATCCTGGTTGGCTCCGCCCATGCCGGCGCCTTTGCTTTCCAGCAGGCCAACGATGGTGAAAGGAATGTTTTTGATCCGCACACTTTGGCCAACCGGATTCAACGGGCCGAACAATTCGTTGGCTGTTTTCGAGCCGATGACCGCAATTTTGGCCGCGCTGCGAATATCGCTTTGGTTGAACATCGAGCCGGCCGCCAGCTTCCAGTCACGGATTTTTAAATAATCCGGGGACTCGCCGACCACGGTGGTGGACCAGTTTCGTCCATTGGCGATGGCTTGGGCCGTCACGGAAACCTCCGGGCTGACGGCCGCCACATCGGGCACTTCCCGCTGGATGGCCTCGGCGTCTGCCAGAGTGATGGCACTGGCACTGCCCAAGCCGGAATTCACACCGCCGGATTTTTTGCTGCCGGCGAACACCGTCAACAAATTTTGCCCCAGCGCCGAAACCTGGCTGGTGATGCGCGCTTGCGCGCCATTGCCCACCGCGACCATCGCCACCACCGAAGCCACGCCGATGATGATGCCCAGCGCGGTCAGCATGGATCGCATTTTGTTGCGGGGCAGGGCGCGCAAGGCAATCATTGTGGTCTGCCAGATTTGAAGCAATTTGATTTGGATGAAAATGAACATAGAGTTCAGGCAGGCCTGGCTTTTTCTTCCGCCTGGTTGAGCGCGGCAATTTCATTGCGCGCCACGCGGCAGCTTTCGTTGACAGTGTCGCTGATAATCTGGCCGTCGCGCATGACGACGATGCGCTTGCAATAGGCGGCGATGTCCAGTTCGTGCGTGACCATGACGATGGTGATGCCGGATTCGTTCAACTCCTGAAACAAGCCCATGATTTCAATGCTGGTGCGCGTGTCGAGGTTGCCGGTCGGTTCGTCGGCGAGCAAAACTTCCGGCCGGCTGACGAGCGCGCGGGCAATGGCGACGCGCTGTTGCTGTCCACCGGAAAGCTGGCTGGAGTGATGGCCGCGCCGCTCCCCCAGCCCGACTTTTTCCAAAGCCTGCACGGATCGCTCGTGCCGGTCGCGGAGGGTCACCAGCGGATGGCTGTAAAACAGCGGCAGCTCGACATTTTCCTGCGCGGACGTGCGTGCCAGCAGGTTGAAGCTCTGGAAAACAAAACCTAGTTTTTTGTTCCGCAGTTTGGCCAGTTGCTTGCGGTCGAGGTCGGCCACGGCGACGCCATCAAGCAGATAAGTTCCCGACGTGGGCTGGTCAAGGCAGCCGATGGTGTTCATCAGCGTGGACTTGCCCGAACCGCTCGATCCCATGATCGCCACGAATTCGCCGCGCTGGATGTCCAGCGTGACGCCGCGCACGGCTTTCACCTCGACCTCGCCGGTCTTATAGGTGCGGACAAGTTCGCGCAATTGTATCACCGGAGTGCTCATGTTTTTTATTCCGGCGCTTGCGGCGGCGGGCCGCCAAATCCACCTTTTGTGGCGGCGGTCAAAGTGGAGGTGACAACGGCGTCGCCGGCTTTCAAGCCTTCGGTCACTTCCGTGTCCGAGCCGTCCGTGATGCCGGTCTTGATGATGATGGGCTTTAGTTTTGCGCCATCCACGCTGGGGCTGTAAACGAGGCGCTGGCTGCGGTCTAGTTTTTTGGGCGGCGTGCCGTCATAGACCGCGCCGTCCGGCGGTGAATAACGCAAGGCCGTGTTGGGAATTTTGAGCACGTCCTTCCGCTCGGAGACCAAAATGGAAACGTCGGCGGTCATGCCGGGAAACAGTTTTTGCTCCGGGTTTTCGACGGAAATGATGGTTTCGTAAGTCACCACGTTCTGGGTGGTGGTCGGTGATTTACGGACCTGCATGACCGTGCCGTGGAAAACTTCATCAGGAAACGCGTCCACGTTGAAATCCACCGGCTCGCCCACGCGCACCTGGCCGATGTCCGCCTCGGAGACGGCGGCGCTGATGTTCATCTTGGTGATGTCCTGCGCCACGGTGAACAAAACCGGAGTGTTCATGGCGGCGTTGACGGTCTGCCCCAAGTCCACTTTGCGCGAGATGACCACGCCGTCCACCGGCGCGGTGATCTTGCAATAGCCCAGATTCGCCTTGGCGCTTTCCAGTGCCGCCCCTTGAATGACCACCGTCGCTTCCGCCTGCGCCAGTTCGGCGGTGGCCTGGTCGAGGTCGAGCTGCGAGGCCGCCTTCAGCGGCACGAGAATTTTTTTCCGTTCCAGATTCTGCCGCTTCAGGGTCACTTCGGCTTTGGCGCTGGCGAGCTGACCTTCCGCTTGTTGCTGGGCCGCCTCATAAACGGTCGGGTCTATCTCGGCAACCAACTGGCCTTTCTTCACCGGCGAATTGAAATCCACATACAGCGCGGAAATTTTGCCCGACACCTGGCTGCCGACGTCCACGCTGACGACGGCGCCCAACGTGCCGCTCGCGGTCACATGCTGCACCAGATCGCCGCGTGCGACGACCATGGTGTCATAACGGTTCGTCCCCGCACCGGGTGGTTTGCAACCTGCCAGGCCGATGGTCGCCAAGGCAATTAAGCCAGCAATCCAGCGTCGGGCAAAAGGATGCACCCGGGATTTTATTTTCACGGGCCTGATTTCCTTGTGATAAAACTGAACAAGTATTTTCATATAATTTTAATTCCAACCGCCGCCCAATGCCTTGTAGAGCGAGATTTGGCTGGTGAGCTGACGAAAGCGGTCTTGCAGCAAGTCCTGCTGGGCGCTATAAAGGTCCTGCTGTGCCGAGAGCACGTTCAGATAGGTATCATCGCCCTGGCGGTAGCGAAGGTTGGCCAGTTCAAAGCGGCGCTGCTGGGCGGTCACTAAAAGCGATTCTTCCCCGATCTGTTCCGTGTAACTGCGGCTGGCCACCAAAGCATCGGCCACTTCCCGGAACGCGGTTTCGATGGCCTTCATGTAATTCTGCACGTCAATGCGCTTGCTGACTTTGGCGGAATCCAGCGAAGCCATGTTTTGGCCGCCGGTAAAAATGGGCAAGGTAATTTGCGGCGAAAAACTCCAAACACCTGTCCCGCCACCAAACAGCTTTTCAAATTCCGCACTGGTCGAACCAACCGAGGCGGTCATCGTGATAGTGGGAAAGAACGCCGCGCGCGCCGCGCCGATGTTGGCGTTGGCGGCTTTGAGCGTGTGTTCGGCTTCCAAGATGTCCGGACGCTGCTGAAGCAACTCCGAAGGCAGCCCGGCGGGAATGTCCGCCAGCAGGTTGGTATCATTGAAAGACCGCGCCGGCGGCAGATTGGTCGGCATCGGCTGGCCGATCAGCAACACCAGATAATTTTCCGCCTGGGCGCGGTCGCGTTCGTAGGACAGCAGGTTGATTTTTGCCGTCTGCACCTGGCCTTCCGCAGTGCGCAAATCCAGTTCGCTGCTCGCGCCGGCGTCAAACGTGGCTTGGTTGAGCGCATAAGAATCCTGCACCGTCTGCAAGGTTTGTTTCGCCAGCACAATCTGTTCCTCGGTCTGCCGCAGGGTGAAATATTCCGTGGCCACTTCGGCGACCAATGACACCTGGGCGCTGCGCTTGCCCTCGACCGTGGCAAAGTATTGTTCCAACGCCTGCCGATTCAGGCTGCGCACGCGGCCAAACAAATCCACTTCATACGCCGTCGATCCGAGACTGGCGCTCCATTGGTCAGCAGTTACACCATTGGCGTGGGCCTTCTGATAACTGCCGTTGGCATTCACCGTTGGCAGCGAAGCCGACCAAGTGATCCGGTATTGCGCCTGGCTTTGCTCCACATTCAGCACGGCCACCTGAAAATCATTATTGTTGGTTAGCGCCAGCTCAATCAACTGCTTCAGCTGTTCGTCGGCAAAGTAATTTGTCCACGGCAGCGTCGCCGCCGCGCTGGCATTGGTTGCCGTCACGCCGGGATATTGCCCCGCCACCGGCGCGACCGGGCGTTTATACTTGGGAATCATCGCGCAGCCGGATAGCAAGAGCGCGCCGGCCAGACAAAATGATAGGGATTTTCTCATGGCTTTTCAGCGTTTCGGTGGTTTTGGCGGAAACGTTAAGCGCGGTCTTTCCGACGCCGGAACCACCGGCGCGCTTTTCAATCCGGCCGTGACGTAGCCGATCATTTCGCGCAGCACCGCCTCGCGCGAATTTGCATTATTCATTCCCGGCATTTCGCTCGCATGGATGGAAAACATCAACAACGCGCCCATCGCGAACATCGAGCGCAGATGGAGCAAATCTTCCGGAACATCCGGCCGCGCGCGTTTGAGCGCCGCGATAAACACTTCGACGCCGGGCAAAAGCTCCTTTTCGATGGCCGCGTGAATGAACGGAGGTGGCATCAATAAATTCCGGGCCAGAAATTTGTGAAATGCGGGATGCTCCAGCCCCGCCTCGAACGGCGGACGGAGCATGCTCTCGACAATTTTCGCCACGGAAACCGGCTTGCCGCCCGCTCGCGTTTCCGCGTCCCGGAGCAGCCGCAGCCGTTCCGCGTTGACCGGGCGAAAGCCGCGCATGAAGGTCTCAATATAGAGCGCCTCCTTCGAGCCATAGTGGTAAGTGGCCGCGCCCAAATTCACTTCGGCCTCATCCGCGAGCATCCGCATCCCGACGCCATCGTAGCCCAGCTCGCCAAACAACCGCTCCGCCGTATCCAGCAGGCGGGTGACGGTCGCCTGATCCTTCGCCGATTCGCTTTGTGCTTTTGCTCTCACAGACATAATCATACATACGTATGAAATAATGTCAAGCCCCAACGGGGTTGTGTCGGTCGGCCTGGCCTCCTGCCGATGAGGATGCCGACGGCCTCACGACGGGTGTCCGACGCGTCAGATGCATTCGTTATTGTCGTCGGTGACGTCGTCGATTCTGGGGGCTTTGGCACAATGTGCTTTTGCGGGTAATCATGGGCATCTTGCTAGTAGTAGTTGTGTGGACAGTTTATTTATTCCAAATGAGAATTCATTCCTATGCTCACACAATTACTAGGCGGATGTGTGGTTTAATAGGCTTCATAATAATAAGAGGAGTATTTGTCGCGGCTATTTCAGTATGTGCAAAGCGACTGTGTGAATATAACCATAAGGGCGTAGACGAAGCGAATCCCCCAAGAATTAATGCGAGCAGCGATGCCAACTCCGCTTACCTTAAGGACGATGCTTATTCTGCTGCAAAGACATTCGCATCAAGGGTGTATCCCGGTGCCAAGTCGTTTTCATCCCGAGACGAGTCACCGGTGGTTGTGACTGCTGGGGCTATTTATTCCGTTACCTTGGTGGTTGACGGTGTGAATGCATTCAACGCTCCAGTCCGAAACGTGGTGTTGGTCACCGAAGTCCAAAGCGGCGACCATTGGCGCATGCTCAATATCGAGCAATAATAATTTACTAAAAGTTCAGGGTATCGCTGGGCTTGGAAGCACCCACTGTTGGCATTTTGCTGCATCTTCGTTTTGGTGCCCGCCGATTTATGCCAGCGTGCAAACCCACGGGAGAATGACGAGGACGGCGAATAGAACCCCGGCGGCGAGACTAATCCACGACCGGTGAGTGAAACGGGGTGCGACCGACAACAGGGAACCGAGGAGCAGGCCAGAAATCAGTCCGCCGAGGTGGGCGACCACGTCCGACTCTGGACTGACGCCCAGAAACACGAACAGGAGAATGCCGACGAACAGGCCGCTGACAAAAATCCTGAAGGCATTGGCATTGCGCCGTTGAAAGAACGACACTGACTGGACGACGAGCAGTCCCAGCGCGCCCATCACCACGCCGGAAGCCCCAAGCCCGCGATGGTTTTCACCATAAACCGACCACGTGGCAAGATTGCCGCCCACCCCTGCAAGATAGGCGGCGAGCAAGCCGACACCGGGGCCGTAACGCCCCATGACCAGCCCTACCAGTAAAAACCCGAACACCATGTTCTCCGCCAGATGCGCGAGATCGGCGTGCAACCATGTGGCGGTGAATAGCCGCCACCATTCGCCCTGCAGCAGTGCAGCACCGTCCATCATGCCTGCCATCCGCAAATCGGCGCGGGCTTCGCTCCGCCAATAAATGAAAATATTCAGCAATACCCAAATGGAGCAGCGCCAATCGAAAATTATGCCCGGCTGGAAGACCGGTTGACGCCACCGCCAGTATCGGTTTTCCAAGCGGTATTGGCGGATTTGGGCTTGGGCTTTTTCGTGGTCGGCCTCTGCAACGGTGAGTGTCCAGCCACCGGCTTCATCCCGGTCAATGAAGTGTTCGATCCCCTGACTGGCAAGGACGAGACTCCAATCCATCGCCTGACGGCGGGTGCGGGCGGGAATCTGGCAGGTGCCGGGCGACGGCGTGTGCGGCTGGGGTGACGGTTGCACACCCGCATGGTGAACCGCGATTCAATGCCGTGCAAGTGCGGGCATGACTAGCAACCACAAGCCGAAGATTGCCCCACGTCGCGCCGCTGTGGATGGTTGCTTGGGTAGTGGTGTGGGCGTGGGGAACTGGAATTAGAAACTTTGTATGCGGCTGACGATCCACGCCTAGTCTCCGCCGATGGCCTATGAGACCATGGCCGGATGGATACATTGAAAACTGAAACCGGCCAGCGACGTTTAACTTCTAAACAGCGGCAGCGATTGCTGGCAAAATTTTACCAAAGCCAATTAACCCAATCCGAATTTGCGCGCCAACACAACGTTGGTCTCTCCACTTTGAACCGATGGTTGCGGCTAGAGCGTAAAGCCGTCCCGCCGAAGGTGAAATTCCAAGAAATGCGGCTGCCCAACCCAGCCCCACGCTGGCCGGTTGAAGTTGTCAGCCCGCAAGGCTGGATCGTGCGGCTGCAAAACGGTTCGGATGTGCAGTCCTTGCCCACACTGTTGCGATCACTGCCATGCTGAGTGTCACCAGCGCAACGCGGGTGCTTGTCGCCACCACGCCCGTAGATTTACGCGGCAGCTTCAATCGACTTCATAGTCTGGTCGTGGAGCAGCTTAAAGGCGATCCGCTCTCCGGCGACTTCCATGAGAAGGCAGTCAAGGTGAAATTTTGGTTCACATGCGATTATGAGTTTGAACGGGACGCGTTGGCAAGGCAGGAAAGGATCGCGCTTCCATCCGAACTCGCTCGCGAGAGC
>Ga0302202_10003383_pt1 | contig 17551 bp, 15 predicted proteins | sample II_Bog_N3_3_FD_194579 | JGI IMG/M metagenome (GOLD analysis project Ga0302202, IMG submission 194579) | Peat permafrost microbial communities from Stordalen Mire near Abisko, Sweden - II_Bog_N3_3 | ecosystem: Environmental > Terrestrial > Soil > Wetlands > Peat | place: Sweden: Abisko...
GCTGCATGCTCACCCCCTCACCCGCAAGGGCGACGGCAGAGATGGAGTGCGAGGAGCGCGTCTGACGGCCCACGAAGCCTGCGGAGGTGGCGAGCACCACCTCATTGCGGCCATACCCGGCATCTCCGCCCTCGGTGTTGGTCACACCCGGCACATCGCGTGCGGCATCCTCGGCGGCTTGGGCGCGGGCGATCAGTTGATCGGCAAGCGGCTCCTGACCGTCATCAAGGTCGAGATCGAGATCTTCAGGCGGTGACATATCTTCGGCCAACCCGATGAACGGATCGGCCGGCACCACACGCGCCATCGCAATCGCGCGTTCAACAAGGCGGTCGAAGCTGGCCGGGTTGAGGTCAGTGGCCGAGACCACCGCCGCCTGTTGGCCGAGAAACACCCGCAGGCCCAGATCCTGGCCCTCGGAACGCTGCAATTGCTCAGTCTGCCCATGTCGCCGCGCGACGGAGAGCGAGGTGCCGATGACCAGCAACGCATCCGCCGCATCCGCCCCGGCGCGGCGCGCACGGGTGACGAGGTCGGCCAGCAAATCGGCGCTTGTGGTCATGATCAGACTGCCAATGCTTCAGAAATGCGTGTGATATCCGGCACCTGTCCCGCTGGGCCCATCGTGGCCAAAGTGGGGGCGGCGCGGAAAATAACGGCGGCGGCCTGCTGAATGTCGTCCACGGTGACGGCGTTGATCTTCGCCACCGTCTCCTCGGTTGGCATGATGCGGCCGAAGACCTGGATTTGGCGGGCGATCTGCTCGCAACGGCTGCCGGGGCTTTCCAGCGACATCAACAGACTGGCCTTCACCTGGGCACGGGCACGGTTGAGTTCGGCCAGTGTCACCTGATGCTGCACCTTGCCGAGTTCTTCCAGCGTGACGGGGATCAACTCCGCCGCCTCGCTCTCGCCGGTGCCCGCATAGATGCCGAACAGCCCGCCATCCTGATAGGGCGAGGCGAAGGCATAGATCGAATAGACCAGCCCGCGCTTCTCGCGCACTTCCTGGAACAGCCGCGACGACATGCCGCCGCCGAGCACAGTGGCGAGCAGCATCGACGGATAATACATCGGGTCTTTGTAACCCACCGTGGGGAAGCCCAAGCAGATATGAACCTGATCGAGATCGCGATCCTCGCGGAACTCGCCGCCGGTGTAGATGCCGGGCTGCGCTGCCGGGGCGGCGAGCTTGGGCAGGTCGGCGAAATGCTGCTGCACGAGGTCGAGGAAGCGGTCATGCTCCAGATTGCCCGCAGCGGCGACGACGATGTTGGACGTCGTGTAATGCCGCTTCATGTAGTTCATCAGCGTGTCGCGCCGCATGCCACGGATCAGGCTCTCCGTGCCGAGCACAGGGCGGCCCATCGGCTGGTTGGCGAAGGCAATGTCTTGGAAATGGTCGAAGATGATGTCATCCGGCGTGTCGTTCGCCTGACCGATTTCCTGCAAAATCACCCCACGCTCGCGCTCCATCTCGTCCGGGTCGAAGGTGGAATGCGTCAGGATGTCACCGATGATGTCGGTGCCCAGCGCCATGTCTTCTTTGAGCACCTTGACGTAATAGGCGGTCTGCTCGCGGGCGGTATAGGCGTTGATCTGGCCGCCGACATTCTCGATCTCTTCGGCGATCTGGGCAGCGTTGCGCTTTTCAGTGCCCTTGAAGGCCATGTGTTCGAGGAAATGGGATGCCCCGTTCTCACTCGCCATCTCATTGCGGGTGCCCGCCGCGACATAAGCGCCGAGCGAGACGGTTTCCACACGATCCATCCGCTCCGTCACCACGGTGAGGCCGCTGGGCAGGCGGGTGAGGCGGATGGCGTCGGACTGATTGGTCATGCAGCATTCCTTGCAACCAAAGCGCGAACCTCAGCCTCGATGGCGGAGAGGTCGGCGGGAACGCACGAATAGCGTTCCTCCCTCTCATATAGGTCGGCGAGGTGCGTTGGCAGAGGGGGGCGGATACCGATTGCCTGTTCGATGGCATCGGGGAACTTGGCCGGATGCGCGGTGGCCTCGGCAATCATGGGCGTGCCGGGGCGACCGAGGGCTGCGGCGGCTTCAATCCCGATGATCGAATGCGGGTCAGCGAGGTAGCCGGAAGCCGCATACAGCGCGCGGATAGCGGCCAAGGTTTCATCGTCGCCAAGGCGGAAACCAATGAACAAAGCGGTGGCGCGCTGCCACGCCGCATCGCTGACCGGCATTTTCCCGGTGCGACGGAATTCCGTCATCGTGGTGGCGGTGGCCGCCGCATCGCGGTCGAGCAATTCGAACAATAGGCGCTCGAAGTTCGACGACACCTGAATGTCCATCGACGGCGACAGGCTGGCCTCCACGCCGTTGACGCTCATGTCGTTGGTGGCGAGGAAGCGGGAGAGAATGTCGTTGCGGTTGGAGGCGACGACGAGACGGCCAATCGGCACGCCGATGCGGCGCGCGGCGTAAGCGGCCAGCACATTGCCGAAATTGCCGGTGGGAACCGCGAAATCGACCTCGCGATCCGGCGCACCCAACGCGATGGCGGCGGCGACGTAATACGGGATCTGACCCAGAATGCGCGCCCAGTTGATCGAGTTCACTGCCGAGAGATGCACTTCCGAACGGAACGGCACATCGGCAAACATCGCCTTCACCAGATCCTGGCAATCATCGAACGTGCCCGCCACGGCGAGGTTCTTCACATTGGCGGCCAGCACGGTCGTCATCTGGCGACGCTGCACATCCGACGTGCGGCCCTCGGGGTGCAGAATGCAGATATCCACCCGCTCCCGCCCAGCACAGGCCTCAATCGCCGCCGAGCCGGTATCGCCGGAGGTCGCACCGACGATGGTCACGCGTTCGTCGCGCTCATTGAGCACGTGGTCGAACAGACGGCCGACCAGTTGCAGCGCCATATCCTTGAAGGCGAGCGTCGGGCCGTGGAAGAGTTCCTGCGTCCAGAGATTGCTGTCCAACTGCACCAGCGGCACCACGGCCTTGCTGGCGAAACCGGCATAGGATTCGCGGCAGAGGCGCAGAATGGTGTCCGGGTCGATGGAGCCTGCCATGAACGGCGTCATCACGCGGGCGGCGAGATCGGCATAGGGCAGGCCACGCATGGCGCGCAGATCGTCTGCTGAGAAACTCGGCCAGTTCTCGGGCATATACAGCCCGCCATCCTCGGCCAGACCCGCCAACAGAACACCGGAGAAGTCGCGGACCGGAGCTTGGCCACGCGTGGAGATGTAGCGCATTTCGAACAGCCTATCGGGCGGAGATGTATCAGGCAGTGATGCGGGTTTGTGCGGAAATGATCAATGGCGGTTGGTGCGCATCGCCATTGCGAGGCTGTCAGGCACCTTGCAGCCCCACCCAAACAAAAAGCCCCGCCACCTCATCGGCAGCAGGGCTCTTTGAGTGTCGTGGTCCGCCTGCCCTCAGCGCAGAGAGGCGTTCAGCTTTGCAAGCGCTGCCGAACCCGGCACCAGGGCTGCATCGTTCAGCGTGTTGAGCGGGGTCATGGACGTGCCCATGTGGTCGTGCATGTCCTGGCTTTCCGTGTCCACGTAGAGCAGCCCGGTGACGATCTCGCCGTTGGATTGGTGCTTCTGCACGTATTCCATCGCGGCGATCTTGTCGTGCACGTCGTATTCATCGGCCTTCTTGCGCAGCTTGATCAGCGAACCGTCATGCTGGCGGACGACTTCGACGGTGCCGGGCTCGTAATCTACCGTGATTTCCTGACGCCCCATAATCACGTCCATGAAATTCACCGCCTCGTTGTGCTCGCGCACATAGTCATAGCTCTTGGTGGAGCCTTCGTGGTTGTTGAAGGTCACGCAAGGGCTGACAACGTCGATAAAGGCCGGGCCTTTGTGGCTCAGAGCGGCCTTGATCAACGGCACGAGTTGCGGCTTGTCGCCCGAGAAAGAGCGGCCGACGAAGGTGGCACCCATCAGCATCGCCATCGAGACAAGATCGATCGGCGCGTCCTGATTGGTGGCGCCCTTCTTGTTCTTCGCACCACGGTCGGCGGTGGCGGAGAATTGACCCTTGGTGAGGCCATAGACGCCATTATTCTCGACGATATAGGTCATGTTCACGCCGCGCCGCATGGCGTGGGCGAACTGGCCGAGACCGATCGAGGCCGTGTCACCGTCACCGGAGACGCCGAGATAGATCAGGTCGCGGTTGGCGGCAGCAGCGCCGGTCAGCACCGACGGCATGCGGCCATGCACCGAGTTGAAGCCGTGCGAGGCACCGAGGAAGTAGGTCGGCGTCTTGGACGAGCAGCCGATGCCGGACAGCTTGGCGATGCGGTGCGGCGGCAGCGAGAGTTCATAGCAGGCGTGGATGATCGCCGCCGAGATCGAGTCATGGCCGCACCCGGCGCACAGCGTCGAGATCGAGCCTTCATAGTCGCGGCGGGTATAGCCGAGGTCGTTCTTCGGCAGTTCCGGGTGATGCAGTTTCGGCTTCGGGAGGTAGGTCATTCTGCGGCCTCCTTCTGGGCGGCCTTATCGAGGCCGAGTGAGGTGCGGATTTGGCCTGCGATCTGGCGAGCCGTGATCGGCGTGCCGTCATAATGCAGGATGCGGACGAGTTGGCGCGGGTTGAGATCGCCCTCGTTGATCAGCAGCGTGCGCAGCTGCGCATCGCGGTTCTGCTCAACGACGAACACCTGCTCATGCTGCTCGATGAAGGCATCCACCGTGCTGTTGAACGGGAAGGCGCGCACGCGCAGCAGGTCGATGGCAACGCCCTCAGCCGCCAGGAGATCGGCGGCCTCTTCCATCGAGTCAGAGGTTGAGCCGTAATAGATCGCACCAAGCTTGGTCGACTTGGCGGCGTTCTTCTGCTCCGGAGCCGGCACGTAGGATTTCGCCGTCTCGAATTTGCGCAGCAGGCGCTCCATGTTGTCCTGATAGGCAGCGCCGTCTTCGGTGTAGATCGCCCGACGGTCACGCGAGGTGCCACGGGTGAAGAAGCTGCCACGGGTTGGGTGGGTGCCGGGATAGGTGCGATACGGAATGCCGTCGCCGTCCACGTCCAGATACCGGGCGAAGTCGCGACCGGCTTCCAGATCCTCGGCCGTGACGACCTTGCCGCGATCAAGCTTGCGGCTGTCATCCCATACGAACGGGGCCACGAGGCGCTCGTTCATGCCGATATCAAGATCGGTCAGCAGGAAGATCGGCGTCTGCAGGCGGTCAGCGAGGTCGAGCGAGGCGGCACCGAACTCGAAGCACTCATTGGCATCACGCGGGAACAGCAGCACGTGCTTGGTGTCGCCATGCGAGGCATAGGCGCAGAGCAGCACGTCGCATTGTTGCGTCTTGGTCGGCATGCCGGTGGAGGGTCCGGCGCGCTGCACATCAACCAGCACTGACGGAATTTCGGCGAAGTAGGACAGGCCGATGAATTCCTGCATCAGCGAGATGCCGGGGCCGGACGTGGCGGTGAAGGCGCGCGCGCCGTTCCAGCCAGCACCGATCACCATGCCGATGGAGGACAATTCGTCTTCCGCCTGGATGGTGGCGAATTTTTTCTCGCCGGTCTCAGCATCCACCCGGAAGCGGGTCGCGTATTTGGTGAAGCCTTCCACCACAGAGGTCGACGGCGTGATCGGATACCAGGCGCAGACCATGGCACCGCCATAGACCATGCCCAGACCGACGGCAGCATTGCCCTCGACGAAAATGCGGTCGCCCACCTTGTCCGAGCGGCGCACGCGCAGGCCGATGGGGCATTGCAGATGTTCAAGCGCGTAGGTGCGGCCGAGATGAAGCGCCTGCACGTTGGCGGCGATCAGCTTGTCCTTGCCTTTGAACTGCTCGGCCAGCAATTGCTCAATCACCGCCGGTTCGATGTCGAGCAGCGCGGAAAGCACGCCGACATAGATGATGTTCTTGAACAGTTGGCGCTCGCGGGCGAGCGTGTAGGTGGCGTTGGTGATCTGGGTGAGCGGCACGCCGATCACCGTGATGTCATCGCGCAGACGGCCCGGCGGCAAAGCGCGGGTGTTGTCATAGAACAGATAGCCACCCGGCACGATGGACGCCACATCCTGAGCCCAGGTCTGCGGGTTCATCTGCACCATCAAATCCACGCCACCGCGTGCACCGGCATATCCGGCCTCAGAGACGCGGATTTCATACCAGGTTGGCAGGCCCTGGATGTTGGACGGAAAGATGTTGCGCGGGGTGGCGGGCACGCCCATGCGCAAGATGGACTTCGCGAACATCTGGTTGGCCGAAGCCGAACCGGAGCCGTTCACGTTGGCGACTTTCACGACAAAGTCGTTGATTGCCTCAATCGGTTTCATGCCGGAACTCCCTGGCATTTCTTCTTAGTGTCAGCCACCTGCGGCAGATCAAGCAGGAAGCGCTGCATGTCCCACGCACCGGTCGGGCAACGCTCTGCACACAAGCCGCAATGCAGACAGACGTCTTCATCCTTGACCATGACGTTGCCGGTCTTCAGCCCGGCGGCGACATAGAGCGCCTGATCGAGGTTATGCGCAGGCGCGTTGAGCTGCGTGCGCAGATCGGCCTCGGCTTCGGCATCTGGCGTGAAGGTCAGGCAATCCACCGGGCAGATATCGACGCAAGCATCGCATTCGATGCACAGCTTCGGCGTGAAGACAGTCTCGATATCGCAATTCAGGCAGCGCTGGGCTTCCTTGAACGCCATCTCGCGGTCATAGCCGAGTTCGACCTCGGCATAGATGTCACGCAGCACGACTTCTTTTTCGGCGTGCGGCACCTTGAAGCGCAGATCGATGGAGACCGCGTTGTCATACGACCATTCGTGAATGCCCATCTTCTGGCTCACGAGCGTCATGCCCTGCGGCGGACGTTCGGTGACGTCTTCGCCCTGCACGAATTTGTCGATCGAGATCGCCGCCTGATGGCCGTGTGCCACCGCCCAGATGACGTTCTTCGGGCCAAAGGCTGCGTCGCCGCCGAAGAAAACCTGCGGCAGTGTGGATTGCAGCGTATCCGGGTTGAGGCGCGGCAGGCCCCAGCGGTCGAAGGCGACGCCGCAATCCGACTCAATCCACGGGAAGGCATTTTCCTGGCCGATGGCGACAATGACGTCGTCGGCAGCATGGAATTCGTCCGGCTCCCCGGTCGGGATCAGCGAACGGCGGCCTTTCTCGTCATATTCAGCGCGGACGATTTCAAACGTCATGCCGACGAGCTTGCCGTCTTCATGCACTACGCTCTTTGGCACGCGGAAATTGAGGATGGGGATGTCTTCTTTGATCGCGTCCTCTTTCTCCCACGGCGAGGCTTTCATTTCCTCGTAGCCGGAGCGGACGATCACCTTCACCTGCTCACCACCCAGGCGGCGGGCGGAGCGGCAGCAATCCATTGCCGTGTTGCCGCCACCAAGCACGATCACACGCTTGCCAATGCTCTTGGTGTGGCCGAACGAGACCGAGGCGAGCCAGTCGATGCCGATATGGATATTGGCAGCGGCTTCCCAGCGGCCCGGCGCATCCAGGTCACGCCCACGCGGGGCACCGGAGCCGACAAACACCGCATCGAAGCCCTCATCGAGCAGCGAGCGCATCGACTGGATGTAGGTATTCATCCGCAGCTCGACGCCGAGGCGGGTGATGTAGGAAACTTCCTCGTCGATCACCTCATTGGGCAGGCGGAACTTCGGGATTTGCTGGCGCACGAAGCCACCGGCCTCGGCATTGCCGTCAAACACCACTACCTTGTAGCCGGCGAGGGCCAAGTCACGTGCCACCGCCAGTGAGGCGGGGCCTGCGCCGACGCAGGCGACTTTCTTGCCGTTCAGCGGGGCGGGGTCGGGCATGAGCTCCAGCACATCGCCCTTATTGTCGGCGGCGACGCGCTTGAGGCGGCAGATGGCCACCGGCTCTTCTTCCACACGGCCACGGCGGCAGGCTGGTTCGCACGGGCGATCACAGACGCGGCCGAGGATGCCGGGAAAGAGGTTGGACCGCCAATTGATCATATACGCGTCCGCATAGCGACCCGCAGCGATCTGACGAATATACTCGGGGACCGGTGTGTGCGCCGGGCAAGCATGTTGGCAATCTACAACTTTGTGGAAATAGTCGGGATTGCGGATATCGGTTGGCTGCAAGTTCTTGTTCTCCCATCCCCTTCGCTCCCCGGCTCGAGGGGGATGGGCGCACTATGCCCCCGGTTTCGATAGGCGGGTAGGTGCAAATCCTTGACGGCAGACCATAGCGGATCGCAACAGGGCACACGTTCTTTGGATGGGATTTCTCGTTAAACTCACGGCCCGTCAGTGCGCGGAGCAGCAGGGTGGGTCCACGACCCACCCTTCGCGCAGGACATCAGGTGAGGTAGCGCGCTGTCAAATGCGCCCGGAAATCGCTCGGATCGAGCGGCTTGCCCGTGGCAAAGCGCAGCAGGTCGTTGAAGCCGAAGCGGCTGCCCTGGCTGTGGAATTTCGCGCGCAACCAGCCTAACAGCGGGGCAAAATCGCCGACAGCCAAGCCGTCATCCAGCCCTGCCACCTCACGCCGCGCCGTCGCCATCAATTGCGCCGCCGCCATCGCCCCCAGCGAGTAGCTCGGGAAATAGCCGACCAGACCGGCGTACCAGTGAATATCCTGCAACACGCCCTGCGCGTCGTTCGGCGGTGTGATGCCGAGCAGGTTCTGCATGCCCTCGTTCCACGCCCCCGGCAGATCGGCCACCGCGAGGTCGCCCGCAATCAGCGCCTGCTCCAGACGGAAGCGCAGGATGATATGCGCGGGATAGGTCATCTCATCCGCATCCACCCGAATGAACCCGCGCGAGACGCGGCGCATCATCCGGCCGAGAGTTTCCGGTGCGTAAGGGGTGGCCTCACCGCCGAAGGTGGCGTGCAGTTCGGTGCCGAGGAAGCGCAGGAAGGCATCCGAGCGGCAGGCCTGCATTTCCATGATCAGCGATTGGCTCTCATGCGCCGCCATCCCCGCCGCCTCGCCCACCGGCTGGCGGGCATAGGCAGTCGGCAGGCCGCGTTCATAGAGCGCGTGGCCGGTCTCGTGCAGCACGCCCATCAGCGACTTGCTGAAATCCTCAGTCGAATAGCGCGTGGTGATGCGCACGTCGGTCGGCGTGCCGCCGCAGAATGGGTGGGTGGAGCGGTCAAGGCGGGAATGCTCGGCCTCCAACCCGGTGCGCAGCGACAGGCGGCGGCAGAGGGCTTCTTGCACGTCTTCATGGAACGGCCCTTGCGGACGCAAAGGTGCCGGGCGGCTGTTCTGCAATTCCTCCACACGCGGCAAAGCGTCACGCAGGAAGGTTTCGTATTCGGCGAAAATCGGCGTCACATCGGCCGCCGTGATGCCGCGCTGATAGGTGTCCATCATCGCGTCATAGGGTGACACACCGAACGCCGCGCCATAGGCCTGTGCCTTCTCGCGCACCAGCGCCATCAGTTCAGTCAGCTTGGGGGCGACGGCTGCGAAATCCGCATTGGCGCGGGCGGTGCGCCAGATCTGGTCGCATTCATTGGAAACGCGGGCGAATTCTTCCACCAACGATGCTGGCAGCGCCGTCGCACGGATGTGGGCGGCACGCAGCAGGCTCAGATTTTCGGCGTCCCACGCGCTTGCAGGCGGATTGGCCTCCGCTTCGGCCAGATCGTCAGCCACTTCCGGCGCGGTCGACAGGCCGTGGGAGAGACTGGCGAGCACAGCGAATTGCTCGCCACGTGCCGCAGCACCGCCGGTTGGCATCATCGCACTGGCATCCCAGCCCAGCATCGCCTGGGCCTCCCCGAGCGTTGCGATGCGGGCGGCGCGGGCGGTGAGGCGGGAATAGGCGGTCATGATCGGCGGGATTTCCGTGCGTAGAGGAAGAAGATTACCGACAAAGTGACGGCAAACCCGAACCAGGTGAAGGCATAATTCAGATGATCGTTCGGCGGACGCGGCATCGCATGCGACGGCTCCGGCATCTGTCCTGCCAAAACAGGCCCCAGAACGATCAACGTATAGGGTGCGACATTCGTCTCACCGAGAGAGGCACCGATCACCGCAGGGTCGAGCGTGTAGAAGCGCCGCTGCGCCGGGCTGTCGGTGCCGGAGAACATGCCTGCATGCTCGGCAGGGCGGATGAAGCCCTCCACCGCCTGCGGCTCCATCGGGAAAGGATGCGGGGCGGCATCGGGCAGGAAGCCGAGATCGACCAGCACGGTCGGCTGACCGTCACGCTCCATCGGCACGATCAGCTGCGTGCCGGGACGGCCGTCGCGCACGTCGAAGCCATAGGAGGCTTGCAGGTCCGTGCGCAGACGTCCCTCCAGCCGCACCTTCTGAAACGGCAGCGGCGCGGCGGGCATTGGGATGGCGGGGTGGTGTTCGGCCGTGTCGATCTGCCCGAGAAGCGCGAGCTTCCAGACGCGGCGTTCGAGCTGCCAGATTCCGAGCGAGATCAGAATCACCAGCATCACCAGCGTGGAAATCGCCGGAACCAGCAGGCGGCGGGGCATGTTCAGATATCCGGGGTGTTGTGCCGCAGTTGTAGTGCGACAAACAGCGCCTTCAAAGGGCGCATGATCAGCAGCGCCAATGGCAGACCCACCACCGGCCAGATAATGGCGTGCACCCAGAGCGGCGGTTCGAAATGGACGTCCACATAGAAGGCGGACACCACCAAAATCGTGCCGAGGATCAGCATCACCAGCACAACCGGGCCATCGCCGGAGGCCTGTTTGTTCAGTTCCAAGCCGCACACCTCACAGCGCTCGCGCACGGTGAGAAGGCCAGAAAATAATTTACCCTGACCACAGCGCGGACAGCACTGGGTCAGGGCAATTTTCAGCAGCGAAGGTTCGGTCACGAGCGCTGGATCAACCAGCCAGCGCCGAGCCACGACCGACGAGGTAGATCGCGACGTAGAGGAACAGCCACACGACGTCCACGAAATGCCAATACCAAGCCGCCGCTTCGAAGCCGAAATGCTTCTCCGGGGTAAAGCCGCCCTTGATGGCGCGCACGAGGCAGACCGCCAGGAAGATCGTGCCGACAATCACGTGGAAGCCGTGGAAGCCGGTGGCGAGGAAGAACACCGAGGAATAGATGCCGCCGCCGTTGAAGGCGAACGGAGCGTCGGAATATTCCAGCGCCTGACACATGGTGAAGGTCAGGCCGAGTGCCACCGTGCAGGCGAGGCCCCGGATCAGGCCCTTGCGGTCACCCTCAATGAGGGAGTGATGCGCCCAGGTGACGGTGCAACCCGAGAGCAGCAGGATCATCGTGTTCAGCAGCGGCAGGCCGAACGGGTCGAATGTGTGCACACCGGTCGGCGGCCAGGCCGGAATTTCGGCCCCCAGCACGTGCTGCGGGTATAGCGCGAAGTGGAAATTGCCCCAGAAGAAGGCAACGAAGAACATCACTTCCGACGAGATGAACAGCGCCATGCCATAGCGCAGGCCAAGGCGGACGATGGAGGAATGCATCCCCGGCGTGCTGCTCTCTGTGATCACATCGCGCCACCAGAAGAACATCGTGGCGAGCACGACGGCGAGGCCGACATATAGGTAGGCATAGGTACCGAAATGCGCTGCCTGGACGACGCCGAACAACGTCAGCCCCGCGCCCAAAGCGCCGGTCAGCGGCCAGATCGACGGATCGACCAGATGGTAGGGCTGCTTCAATCCCGAAGGGGAATAGAGAACGGCTCCGTGGGTATCGTTGCTCATAGGATCCTCGTGGTCAGATCTGGCAGGCATGCCCGGTTGGGCGGCTTTGGGTGGCAAGGGTAGACGCGCTCATCGCACCAACGGCCCGACATGCGGCCCGGCGGTTGCCGATGCCGCTTGGAAAGCCGCATCGTCGGCAGCGCGGAAGAACGTGTAGCTCAGCGTGATCGTCGTGACGTCCGCCGTGTTCGGGTCATCGGCAATCGCCGGATCAACCCAGAAACTCAGTGGAAATTCCATGGCTTGACCGGGCGTGAGCGTCTGCTCGTTGAAGCAGAAGCAGGCGGTTTTGTGGAAATACTTGCCCACCTTGTCCGGCGTGACGTTGTAGAGTGCCACGCCCTTGATCGCTGTGCCGCTGTTGTTGGTGGCGTGATAATAAGCCACCTGATCCTGGCCGAGCGGCAAGGTGATCGCATGCTGATCCGGGCCGAACGTCCACGGCAAATTGGGATGCGTGTTGGCGTCGAACTCAACGGTGATCATCCGCGCTTGGCCATTTTTGGCCATCTTCGGCGCAGCGCGACCGCTGATATCGGGCGTGCCGGCATAACCCGTCGCCGCGCAGAAGGCGCGGTAGAGCGGCACGGCGGCAAAAGACAGCCCCACCATCCCAATGATGGTGCAGACCAGCGCCAGCCCGAGCAGAGAGTTGCTGCGCTTGCCGCTCACCCAGCACCCCCAATGTGGGCGCTCATCTTGACCATCGAGATGGCATAGAACAGCGCCGAAACCGCCACCAAGGCGATCAGCATGGCGATGTTGCGGCCACGGCGGCGCTTGCCGAGTTCCTTGGATTCCTCACGCGACAGCGGGGGAAGAGAGTCGGCCATCATCGTACCGCCCAATCAATGTACACCGCGCCGAACAGCGCGAAGAGATAAAGGATCGAATATTTGAAGCAGGCCTTGGCTGGCTTGTCGTTCGTCAGGCTGATTCCGATGGCGTCCTGCGTGTCGGTGTAGACGCGCCAAGCATCGAATAGGAACCACACGCCCAACAGCGCCGCCGAGACGCCGTAAACCGGGCCGCTATAGCCGAGATACCAAGGCAGCAGCGTGAACGGCACCATCGCGATGGTGTAGAGCATCACCTGACGACGGGTTTCCTTCGCCCCCGCCACCACCGGCAGCATCGGAACACCTGCGCGCTTGTAATCCTCATGCGCCCAGAGCGAGAGCGACCAGAAATGCGGTGGCGTCCACATGAAGATCATGCCGAACAGAATCCACGGCATCACCGACAGCGAGCCCGTCACCGCTGCCCAGCCGATCAGCGGCGGGAAGGCACCAGCCGCCCCACCGATGACGATGTTCTGCGGCGTGCGGCGCTTGAGCCACATGGTGTAGATGACAACGTAATAGAAAATCGAACCGGCCAGCAGCATTGCCGCAAACCAGTTGGTGGCCAGCCCCATCATGATCACCGAAGCGACCGCCAGGAACACGCCGTAGCCCAGCGCATCATCCGGCGCGATCCGACCCGATGGGATCGGGCGCTTGGCTGTGCGCTTCATCACCGCATCGATGTCGCGGTCGTACCACATGTTGATCGCACCCGACGCGCCCGCGCCTAGAGCGATGCACAGCATGGCGGCGAAGGCGATCACCGGGTTGATATGCCCCGGTGCCACCAACAAACCCGCCAGCCCACTATAGACCACGAGCAAAACCACCCGTGGCTTGAGCATCATCAGCCAATCCCGCGCGGTGGACATGTCCGCCGGCGTGAGCATCGAGCCGACCAGGGGGGAGAGCGTGTCTCCCCCCGCATCGGTCATCGCAATGGCGTCTGAATGTGCCTGCATGATGGTTTTGTGTACCGTTTTCGACGTTGAAGCGGGTCTTAGTTAACGCGCGGGAGTTCTTCGAAGGTGTGGAACGACGGCGGCGAAGAGACCGTCCATTCCAGCGTCGTCGCACCCTCGCCCCACTGATTGGCCGGAACCTTCTTCTTCTGGGTGAAGGTGATGAACACCACCACGAGGAAGATCAGCACGGAGAAACCAGCGATAAAGGCGCCGATGGAGGACACGTAGTTCCAACCAGCGAAGGCTTCCGGATAGTCGAGGTAACGACGCGGCATGCCGGCCAGACCCAGGAAGTGCATCGGGAAGAACGTCAGGTTCACGCCGATGAACGTCACCCAGAAATGGATTTTCCCGAGGGTCTCCGGATACTGGTAGCCGCTCATCTTGCCGATCCAGTAGTAGAAACCGGCAAACATCGAGAACACCGCACCCAGCGACAGCACGTAATGGAAATGCGCGATGACGTAGTAGGTGTTGTGCAGCGCCTGATCGAGACCGGCATTGGACAGCACCACGCCGGTCACGCCGCCGACGGTGAACAGGAAGATGAAGCCAATCGCCCAGATCATCGGGGTCTTCAGCTCAATCGAGCCGCCCCACATGGTGGCAATCCACGAGAAGATCTTAATGCCGGTCGGCACCGCGATGATCATCGTCGCCGCCATGAAGTAGGCGCGGGTATCAACTTCCATGCCCGAGAGGAACATGTGGTGCGCCCACACCACGAAGCCGACGACACCAATGGCCACCATCGCGTAGGCCATGCCGAGATAGCCGAACACCGGCTTATTCGAGAAGGTCGAGATGATGTGGCTGATGATGCCGAAGCCCGGCAAAATCATGATGTACACTTCGGGGTGGCCGAAGAACCAGAACAGATGCTGGAACAGCACCGGATCGCCACCACCGGCGGGGTCGAAGAACGACGTGCCGAAGTTGCGGTCGGTGATCAGCATGGTGATCGCACCGGCAAGCACCGGCACGGAGAGCAGCAGCAGGAATGCCGTCACCAGGATCGACCACACGAACAGCGGCATCTTGTGCAGGGTCATGCCCGGCGCACGCATGTTGAAGATGGTGGTGATGAAGTTGATCGCACCCAGCAGCGACGAGATACCGGCCAGATGCAACGCGAACAGCGTGTAATCCAGCGCCGGACCCGGCGTGTAGGTGGCATTGGACAACGGCGGATACAGCGTCCAGCCCGGAGCGCCACTGTCACCCGTGAAGAAGGCGAGCAGCACCAGGGCGAGCGAGGGCACCAGCAGCCAGAACGAGATGTTGTTCAGGCGCGGGAAGGCCATATCCGGCGCGCCGATCATCAGCGGCACGAACCAGTTGCCGAAGCCACCGATGATGCCCGGCATCACCATGTAGAAGATCATCAACAGGCCGTGCGCCGTGACAATCTGGTTCCATTCGTTGCCGTCCACCATGTGGTGGGAACCCGGATGCATCAGCTGCCAGCGCATCCACATCGACAGCGTGCCACCGATCAGGCCGCCACAGACGGAGAAGATCAGATAGAGCGTGCCGATGTCTTTGTGGTTCGTGCTCATCAGCCAACGCTGAATGAACCCGGGCTTATGGTCGTGGTGGTCGTCGTGGCCATGCCCGTCGTGGGCATGATCGTGGGCGGTCGCAGTCATTGGTCAGTCTCCTGCACGAAGCGCGGGATCAATGGGAAATGGCGGCAAGCTGAACCGGGGCTGTGGCGGGAGCCACATTCACCGGGGCTGCGTCCGCAAACTTGGTCTTGGCTTCCACGATCCAGGCCTGGAACTCCTGCTCCGAGACGGCCTTGACCGAGATCGGCATGAAGGAGTGGTTGGTGCCACAAATCTGGTTGCACTCACCGTAATACGTGCCCGGCTTATCAACACGGAACCACGTCTCGATGGTGCGGCCCGGAATGGCGTAACGCTGCACGCCAAGGCTCGGGATGAAGAAAGAATGGATCACATCGGCAGATGTGGTCAGGATGCGGATGTTCTTGCCCGCGGGCACAACCAATTGGTTGTCCACATCGAGCAGGCGCAACTGGCCCGGCTTGAGGTCTTCGTCAGCCACGATGCGGCTGTTGAAATCCACCTTCGCGGCATCGCCGTAATCGTATTCCCAATACCACTGATGACCGGTGACCTTGATGGTCATGTCCGGCGTATTCGTGCGGTCTTCGAAATAGACCAGACGGAAGCTGGGGATAGCGATGACCACCAGGATGAGCACCGGGATCACCGTCCAGAGGACTTCAATGACGGTGTTGTGGCTGGTGCGGCTGGCGACCGGGTTGCGCTTCGAATTGAAGCGGAACATCACGTAGACCAACAGGCCCGCCACGAAGAGCGTGATGACGGTGACAATGACCAGCACAAGATTGTGCAGGCTGGTCAAGCGCTCCATCACTGGGCTGGCCGCAGCCTGAAAGCCCATCTCCCATGGACGCGGCATCTCGGCCATAGCCGCAGGCGCCAACGCCAGGATGCAAAGCGCAACAAAACCAAGAACGGCAAGCCGCCGCGCGTCAAACCGCATTGCTCGAATCCACCCATTAAGTCGCAGGGTAGGCCTGCCCCGCCCTGCTTTGCTCTTCGCTACTCCACGCATTGATCTAGATCAAGATAGATTGCACACTCACGAAAAAATCAAAGGCCCCGCTCTGGGGAGAGCGAGGCCTTTCAATGACTTAGAATGTAACGATCAGAAGAATGATCAGGCGGCTGCTTCGTCGCGCCGATCCCGAACCTTCACATAGGCAAGCTGAGCATGTTCGCCGCAATACGGCTTGCCGTTTGACGCCTCGCCATCGCAGAAGCGAAACGCCTTGGTGCCGGGCTCACCGATCGGCCAGCAACAGGTGAGATTCCGACCGCGCGACATCGGCACGGCGCGCAATGCGGCGGCGACGACCGGACGTGGAGCGGGCGGCTGCGGAGCGCGGGCGATAACCACCGGCGGTGCCACAACCACTTCCGGCACGCGCTCTTCCACCAGCGTGGCGGGCAGCGGCGGCAAGGTGGGGCCGGTCACGCGACGCGGAGCGGCAGCGCGCGCAGTGGCGGCAGCATCGCGACGAATGGGAGAAGGACGCGCCGGCAGGTTCAGGCGATGCGCCTTACCAACCACAGCGTTCTTGGAAACCGACATGCGGCGACCGATTTCAGCTGTGGAATGACCTTCATCCCACAACGCCCGAAGGCGCGCGATTGCCTCGTCTGTCCAATCCATATCTAGGTCCCCGCCCCGTCTCTGCTACAAGATACAGTAGCAGAGACGGCCGAATTCCCTCAATAGGAGATGACGCAACGGAATCAAAAAGTTGTGGACAACTTTAAGTGACCCCCAAGATGTTGAATCTGATCAAGGGGTTGAATCACCAAAAAATCGCCACCGAAATCAGGGAAAAAGCAGCCCTTTGCGCAACATCCCGTGCACGCCCTGCTCACCATTGACGGTCTGGGTGATGCGGAAATCCACCGCCAGCGAACACAGTTGATACGCCTCCTGCCGGGAGAGGTTGGAGCGGGTGCAGATGAAGGCGATCATCTCCCGCAATGCCTGCTTCATCGCCAGATCAAGATCGGCATTCATCCCCATGGAGATGTAATGCGTCGGCGTCTCGGCGCGCGGATAAGCGAGCAGTGGGGCGGGGCCGGTTTTTTTGTGCAGGATGAGGGTGAAGGTGCCGGTGAGGCAGATTTCCAGCGCGTTGATGCACACCTCACCATCGCCCTGCACACCATGGCCATCGCCCGCCGAGAACAACGCGCCCGGTGCATGCACGGGCAGAAACAGCGTGCTGCCCTCGGTGAGTTCCTTGTTGTCCAGATTGCCGCCATGTTCGCGCGGCTGAATGGTGGAGATCGCACCATAGACCGGCGGCGGTGCCACACCCATCACGCCGAAGAACGGGGCCAATGGCAATTCCAGGCCATAAGGCATCCGGCAGGTCATCTTGTCGCGGTCCACTGTGGGATGGGTGATGAACCGCTCTGGAAAATCCTCCGGCAGCGTGCCACCGAGCGGACGGAAGCCGCAGAAGCCCCAATCATTGCC
>Ga0302202_10003386_pt1 | contig 17541 bp, 13 predicted proteins | sample II_Bog_N3_3_FD_194579 | JGI IMG/M metagenome (GOLD analysis project Ga0302202, IMG submission 194579) | Peat permafrost microbial communities from Stordalen Mire near Abisko, Sweden - II_Bog_N3_3 | ecosystem: Environmental > Terrestrial > Soil > Wetlands > Peat | place: Sweden: Abisko...
ACGCGCCACGGCCGCAGGTCGCGCGGCAGCGGGCGGCGGTCATCCGGGTCGCCAAGGACGACGGCGCCAAGCCCGGCGGTGCGCAGCCGCTGCCAGAACGCCGATTCCGCCGCGCGCAGCCTGGTCCGTTCCGGCTCCCCCTCCGGCGCCGGTGCCGCGGTCAGCACCGGCAGCGCGTGCCACAGCGCCGCGTCGCGCACCGCCACGGCCGCGTTGTCCCGCTCCGCCGCCAGCCAGTTCGGATCGATCATGAACAGCGGCCGGTCGAGAGCGCAGCCGAGCGCGATGGCGGCCTGCTCCACCGGCGCTCCGGGCGGGCCGGTGAGCGCGATGACGCTGCCTTCGGTGCCGGTGCGCTGCAATGCCCGGACCAGCGCATCGAGGGCGCGGCCGGTCTCGGCAGATGCGCTAAGTTCCGGGACCGTCTCGGCCGGAAACACGGTGCGCATCCCCGGCTCGGCCACGGGCGGCTGTTCCAGCAGGAAGCGCAGCACCGATCCGTCGAGTTTAAGGAACCGGCGCAGGAACGTCGGCTGCCGGTCGTAGGCTTCCTCGCCCAGTATCAGCAGGCGTTCGTCTAGCAGCGGTGCGCCGGGCGACAGGAAGCGCCGCGCGACGAACTTCTCTTCGGTGGAGCGGCAGATCAGGTCGAGCGCCAGCTCCGCGCCGGGGCGTTTGCGCGTTACGTCGTTCTGCAGATAGGCGTAAACCGTTTCGTAGCGCGTATCGAGTTCCGGTGCGAGGGCGACCAGCAACAGGTCGGTCTCCGCCTCGGTCAGGGCGCAGATCTCAGCCACCCGCGCGAGCATGAGGGGGACGCCGCCGTCCCGGCTGGCGGCGATGCGCGCCCTTATGGCCTCGCGGCGCATAGCGATCACGTCGTCGAGCTCGCCGATCAGTGCGTCCGTCGCGCGGGTTTCACCGCCCATCGTCACGGTCTCCATCAACCGGTCCATCTCGGCCTCGGAGATCAGCATGCCGCGGAATGCCTCCGGACCGGTGCTTGGACGGGCGGCGCGCGCGATGACCACCGCGCGGCGCAACAGCAGGTCCAGATAGCCCAGCTCGTCCAGGATGTGGGCGATGCTATTGGCATAGAGGTCGGCCTCAACGTTCATGATACCGACAGCCTTGGCTGTTCACTTATCAAGCCAGGTCCAGGGTACTTTGCCCCGGGCCCCGCTCCGGCGCGCCGGATTTCGCGGGCGCCGATGGTCACAGACCCTCCAGTACGAACGCCACGCGCCGGCCGCCCAGCCAGTCCAGGTTCGCGACCGGCGCGTCGGCACCCGAGATATGCAGCGCAACCGCGAACGGGCTGGGGTGCAGCACGACCCGCAGCGCGGCCGGCTCGATCAGGATCTGTCCCGGCTGGCGCAGGAAATGCCGCACAACCGACGAACGCCTGGCGTTGCGGAAGCCGCGGATGCGCGCGGCGAAGGCGCCCGCGAGCGCGGCGGCGGCGGCATCCAGCGCGGCCGGCCAGTCCTCGGCGGGGGCGAACGCCGCAAGCGCGCAAGGGGGCGTATCGGCGAAGACGCGGCCGATGCCGATAGTGTCGGGCTCGGTCAGCAGCCCGGCGAGCAGTCCGACGGCCGGCTCGATGCGCTGCCCCGGTTCCCATGCCGGCGCCGGCGCGGCTCCGGAGAGCAACCGCATCGCGGTTCCGGCCAGCAGCGCCTGGGCGATGCGTGGGCCATATCCGGCTTCGCGCAGCAGGCGCATCCAGCCAAGACGGCGGATCGTATCGCACAACAGCAGAATCCCGGCGCAGCCCGACGACAGCCAGTGCCCGGCCGCACCTTGCGTTGCCGCGACGGCGGACGGCGTGACCTCGCGCAACTGCTGCAGCGCCGCAGCCGCCTGCGCGGACAGGCCACGGGCCAGTTGCTGGCGCACCGCCTCGCACCAGGGCGGCATTCCGTCCGGCAGCGCCGCCGGGCCGGCTGCGGCCGCCAGCAACGCCGGCTGTTCCAGAATGCGCAGCAGCAGGCGGAGCGCGTGCCAGGTGCCGCGCAGCGGCAGCGTGCGACCGAGTTGCAGCCAGAGCTGAACCGCCTGCCGGCGGCCGGCGGCCTCGCCGCGCTGCGGCGCGGCCCGCGCCTGGGCCAGCGCCGCGCCCACCCGCACCACCTGCTCGACGCTCAGCCTGCCCTCGTCCCAATCCGTGGCTGCGACGGCGCGGAACAGCCGTTCGAGGCTGACTTCGTCAAGCGAGGCAAGCGCCGCGTCCAGCATGCGAAGGCGGCGCAGCTCCGTCAGTACATCGCCCAGCAGGGGACCGGCTTGCAGCAACACATCGAGGGTCACGATGGCGGGCGGGCGGCCGGCGTGCCCGGCAAGCTCGGGGAACTGCCAGGCAGCGCCGGGCGCGCCGGTCAGTACTGCGGCGATCATGGCGGCGAGATAGGCAGGGCGGCTGTCGAAACGGCGCAGGTGCTCGCCGCCGTCATCCGGGCGCGCCAGGGCCTCGTGCAACGCGCGCGCCACGGCGGCGGCCCAGACATTCGCCAGCCCGCCGCGCCGCAGGGTGGCGGTGTCGATGCGCACCCGCACATCGAGGCCGCGCAGCCGCACGACGGCCGGCTCGCGGTCCAGGCTCGGCCCGAGCCGGGCGGCGATCTCGTGCGGCAGGCTCTCGCGCGCGACCGCGTCGACCAGCGCCCCCGCGGCCTCCTGCCCGCGCAGGGTCCGGCAATGCGTCTTGAGCGTGCCGATGCGCAGGCTCATGGCCCTGGTGTGAAGATCACGATCCAGGCGATCTGGATCGACGTCAGCGGCAGCTCCTGAACGCTGCTCGCGTTCTTGAAATTCGGCGTCACGGTCCAGACCAGCTCGAAGGTGAGGGTGGTCGCGGTCGCCATCGTTGCGACCGCGCTCGCCGTTACCTGGATCGCGCTGTTCGGCAATCCGGATGTCAGACTGCTCAACTCCGAGTTCTTCAGGAGGGTGAAACCCGCTACGCTGACGCTGAACTGCGGCGGATTCTTGAAGCCGCTGATCCTTGTCGTCAGCGTCAACGGCGGGCTGCTGCCGCCGGTGGTAGCGGTGCCGGGGCTGCTGAGATCGAAGCTTGCGGTGCCGGTCTGCACGTCCGGCATCAGGCTCAGGATATAGTCGCTTAGCCCCATCCAGCCGCCGGCCAGAAAGCCATAGAAACTACCTTGGAGAAACAGGTCGCCGTTGACTTTCAGGTTGCCGTTTGGCGGCATCGCGCTGGGCGCAGGCAGCTTCGGGTAGGTCGTGTTGTCGAGAACGAAATCGTCGCCGAGCACCATGTTTTCCTCGACGAACATGTTGCCGCGCGCGAATACGCCCGGAGCGACATCAAGGTAGCCCGGCGGCGCCAAGGGGGAACCGCTGGTAACCGGTGTTACGTTCTGTGCGGCGACGCTGAAGCTGTCGGTGTCCACTTCGTCTGGCGAAACCACCGACAGCGCGCGGATGCCGACATAGGTCCGCCCCAGCGCGTCGGCGCTGGTAATGGTCCAGCCGTTCACGCTGTCGTTGTGCAGGGTCACGGTGCCAAGCCGGATGCCCATCAGATCGGTGTTCGGATCCTGTCCGTTCGTCGATGGGGGGGCGCCGTTCGGCTTGAGCACAACGGTGAACGCTTCGGTCCAGCGCGTGTTCTGGCCGGGCTGGTCGCAGAGCTGGTAGCCCGGTGCGGGCAGTCCGCTCGCTGTCTCGGTGTAGGCGATCCACAGCTCGTTTGGGCCGGCCTGAAGGCCGATCCCGCCCAGCACGTTGTCCGACGACAGCGAATAGGGCGCGCTGACGAAGATCTCCCGGCCGGCCTGGTCGATCGCGAAGCCGGCGCTGATTGAGAAGAACAGCAGGGTCGGCGGCACCGAGTTGGCGTCCTGCTGGATGACCAGCCCTTCGACGATGCCGGACAGATGCAGGGCCAGGTTGAGCCGCCGCCGCATCGCCACGTGATAGGACTGCTCGTCGGTGAAGTCGTTGCTGCGCAGATACTCGCCATCGAAGTACCGCAGCCGCTGGATGTTCGTTGCCATGCCCGCCGTCTCCCGCTGCGGTTGCTCGCCTATGCCGGTCCGGACGGTGCGCCGGGCGTGCCAGGTCCGCTGGGCGGGGTCCCCGCATGCTGCGCAATCGCCTCGACCCGCTGCTGCAACTGGTCAAGCCGGCTGGTCAACGCCGTGATCGTCTTGTCGCGTTCGGCCAGGGCGGACTGTAGCGTCTCCGGTATGGAAGCCGGCCGCTCCGGGCTGACCTCCGCCTCGTAGTCCGGCAGCACCGCGCGTATCGCTCCTTCGGTGCCCGGATAGGCCCGCAGGCTATCGCTGCGGCGCATCAGCGCCTGCGACATCATCGCCTGCATCGGATTGAGCGTCGCCAGTTCGACCGACTGGTCGGGCGAGCTGATTGACAGGCCGAGCGCTTCCACCAGACGCACACTGTCCTTCGCGTCGGCAAGCGCGAACAGCGCCGGTGCGAACGCCTTCGAGTCGGTAAAGGCGAAGTTCTCCGCGAACGCGGTGTGTACCGCCCGCATCGCGCGCAACGGCGCGCTTGCCGCCAGATAGCGCGCCGAGCCGTCTACCTCGAACTCGTCGAGGAACGTCAAATGATCGAATTTCACCACTGGCGCACAGCAATCGCGCGTGGGCTCCTGCCCCGGTTCGCCGCCTTCCGACGCGGCTTCCTTCGCCTCGGTCGCGGCCGTCAGGACCTCGCTGGTCAATATCTGCAGGATGTTGGCAAACGACCAGACATAACTGCGCGGATTGTTGTTCACGCGGATCAGGCAGCCGTCCTCGACCTGCACGCTGCCGAGCGGGACGCAGCAGGCTTCTTCGGGCGCCTCGCAGCCGAACACCAGGTCAGCCAGGACGCAGTCGTACTGGTATTGGTGCATCAACTCGAACAGCCTCGCGAACGCCTCGGCCATCGCCGGAGCATAGTTATCGCCCTTCTCGTCCGGGCAGTGCAGGCACGCCACCTCCTTCGCCAGCCGGCAGCTTAGCTCATCCGGGCATGCCTTGAGCTGCTGCTGGAATTGCGCCTTCAACAGGCAGAACACTTCGCAGTTTTCATCGGTCTTGCCTGGCGGCGGCTGGATTTTACCCCCTGCGACCGCCTTCAGCAGCGGCAGCCGTTGCTTGATCAACCGGCCCACGGGGCTGTCGAGGAACAGCCGGTAGCAATGACGCAGCTTCTTCTCAAGCCGATCGAGATACGAATGCGCGTGCGGACGCTCGTCCGTGACCTCCAGGCGGAAGCGCTCCTTGATCCGGGTCGGCACGCAGTCCTGCGGGCCGGATGTGCAGCCGGCCTGGAACGGCGTCTGGAACTCGGCGTCCTCCTCCTCGTAGCAGATCGTCACGTAGAAGCATTGCGGGATGCGGCATTCGCGCTCCTCGTGCTTCGGCTCGCAGCGCTCCTGCTCCTCCGCCTTGACGAGCAGGTGCTTTGCCTTGAGCGCGGCGATGACATCGAAGCGCGTTGTCTCGCAGACCACGATATCGTTGCCGCAATCGTCGATGGCGTAGCCCTCGTGCAGCAGGATGTTGTCGCAGCACAGCGGGTCGCAGGTGAGCTTCAGGCCGCACACCACGCCGTGCCCGTGCAGCGTGCGGTTCCGCAGCTTGTTCTTCTCGACCACGTAGCGCACCTGCAACGACAGGTCGGCGTCGGTCAGCAGGTGGCCGCAATGATAGTCCGGACGTTCGAAGCAGACCAGCTCGCAGCACGTGCAGACCGGGGGTGCGCAGCCGCAGCGGCAGCATCTTTCTGTGCTGGAAACAGGAGCCTGCGGCTTGCTGCCGGTCGTCGCGCCGGCCTGGGTATTGGTCGTCGTCGCCATGATGTGCTCCTTGCGCGCTCAGGCGGGGATATTGCGCGGCCACACGCGGATCCAGCTTTCGAACGCGCCGCCCTGCACGTTGTCCCCGGTGGGGAAGCGGTGGGCGATGAAGTTGCCGTCCACCGCGAGGCCGCGACGATCCGTGACAACATCGCATTTCAGGGTGATGAACAGATCGAAGTCGCGCATGTCCAGACGGTTCCTGGCGTAGACCGGATCGATCCGAAGGCGGCACCAATCCGTCTCGTCGCCGTCCTTCTGAACCTCTGCCGGCGCGATTTCCATCTGCCGCGGCTGGGCGGGATCGTCCGACCGGAACACCACCAGCGCCTGGAAGCTGCGCGAGTCGATGGTCTCCGCGCGCACCTTGTCGTTGAACGCGATGCGGAAGCCGCGGCGCTGCTCGGGCGTGCCGATGAACTCGCTCATGAAATCGCGGCAGAGATAGCGCTGGCCGTGTTCCCAATTGGTGTCGTCGATCCGTGTCAGCCGTTCGGCCGGGAGTTTTTCGAGGATGCAGCGCACGACCCGGTCGATGGTTTCCGTGCTCGCGATCCGGCGGCGATAGCCATGCGTGCGGATCTGCTCCTGGGTGACCTTTCGGCCGGGCACCACGTCCATGATGACCGCGAGCGGCACGCAGCAGGCAGCGCCTGGCTTGCGGCAATGCTCCTGGCCCTCGCGGTAGTAGACGCGGCAATCCTCCGCGGCGCACTCATCGCCCACCGCCTCGTCCCAGAAGCTCGGCTTGCTGTCGTACAGCGCCAGTCGGTAGCCCTCGCAAATCCGGTTCGGCCGCAATGCGGAGCCGGCATTGCAGCCGCAATCGTCGAACGGCGCCGGCGCGAACTCGGTCTCGCACTCGGCATAGGCGAGGCACAGATAGAGCGTCTTGGCCGGCGGTTCCGGCTCGCATGCCGGCTCCTCCGGCTGACCCTTCCCGGCATCGGGCGCCGGCGCGGTTGTTTTCGGGGGAGGCGGCGGCGGAGCGGGCGGTTGGGGCAGGTCGATCGTGACTTCCGTCAGGACCCTTATGTCACGCCCGCAGGCGTCGATTGCCAGTCCTTCCTCGATGACCAGGCGCAGTTCCGGACAATACGGATGCGGCTTGACGTGCAGGCCGCACGCCACGCCCCAGCCGTGCAGCGCCAGCGTGTGCAGGCGCGCCTTGTTGACGAAGTAGCGCTGCTCGTCGGCAAACTCCCGTTCGGTCAGCAGTTTGCCGCGATAGTAATGGTTACGGCAGAACACCGGGATGTCGCACGGAATGCAGCAATCCGCGGACGCGGCGCCCGCGGTGGCGACGGTCGCGATCGGTGCCGAATTGCCGCTGGCGCGGCCGAGCGTCATGCTCATTCAGTGGCTCCTTCAGCAGAGTCTCGTGTTGACGCCGAGATGCGGACGGACGGTCGCGCCGATCGCCCGTATCCCGCGCTCCAGCTCCGACGGGGCGAGAACCGCGTCGTAGCCAAGGGTGGAGATGCTCCCCAGGACGGCCTGCCCGGCCTCGCCCACGCGGGTATCGACACCGAGCGTGGCCTGCACGCCCAGGCGCATGCGGGCGTAGACCGGACGATACGTGGCCATGGTGTGCGCCGGCTTTTCGCGCTCCACGACGGCCGCGACCTGCTTGCGGGTGGCCGCCATGGTGGCAGGCTCGGCATCGAAGAAGACGCTGAATTCGCTGGCACCCCAGGCGGCCGGCTCGATGCCCGGCTCCGGTTCGCCGACCAGCTTGAACATGCCGACCTGGCTGTAGACGCCGAGTTGGAGGCGCCGGTAGAAATCCCGGCTCCACAGACCGCCGCCACCAGTGGACACGGCCTTGGCCGGATCGTCCGGCAGGACGATGAGCTGGCGCAGGCGGAAATGCTCGACCAGCCGCGCCGTCGCGCCGGCATAGTCGGTGATCACCTGCTCCAGCCCCGCCGGCGTGCCGCGGCGCCCGTAATTGGGGTAGGCGTTCTTCAGCACCGCGCGGCGCTGGGCATCGGTCCAGGTGGGCTCGATCGGCAGCGCGATCCAGGCGGCGAGCCAGGCAAACCACTTGTCCGGCACCGATCGTGGATCGAAATAGCTTGCGATCGTGTCGATCGTCTCGTCGAACCCGTCGAAATCGGTCTGCAGGATCGAGAGGAAGCGTGAGAGGAAGGCGGCGCTCTCGTCGTCCTCCTGGTAGACCGCCGGCAGGTATTGCAGCCAACTGGCGCGCGGGAACCAGATGCGGATGCCGCGCAGGACCGGCGTCGCCGCGCCATTGCCGCGCAAGGTGAGGGTCAGCTTCAGATATCGCCCTGGCCCGCCCTGGACCAGGCAGTCGAGGCTGCCGGCGGACAGCACGATCGGTGCTGGGATCAGGTCGGTCGGGCTGGACCCGCCCGCCGTGTCGTGGGCATCGGTGCGAACCTCGATCGTCGTGCCGGCGGGGATGTCGGCATCCAGCGCGATGCGGTGCCAGACGCAGGCCGTCACGCCGCTGTCCAACTCGCACGAGGACAGCGTGCCCTGCGGCACGAACGCCGCAGCGGTATCGATCCGCCAGAGCTGCGCGTGCGCGGCACCGGGCGCCTGCACCAGCGCGAGCAGCGTGGTGCCGCCCTGCCACAGCAGCCGGGTGATCGCGGATTGCTGGCCGAGCACGCCGACACCCACCGCGCGCCAGGCGCCGGCACCGTTCGGGGCGAAGCTGTAGATCAGCCCGGTCATGGTGCCGACATAGACGAACCCGCCTGGTCCGAAGGTGATGGACGCGGCTGCGGGCACCGGACCGAGAGTCGCGGCGGGTTTGCCGGACGGCGCGAACAGCCTGACGTCCGCGCCGTCCACGACCACGACATTGCCGGTGGTGTCGGCGGCCAGCGCCGCAGGCGCGGTCAGGCCCGGCAGCGCTGCGGACTGCCGGCCATCCTGGTCCAGGCTGAAGACATGGCCGCCCGCGCTGTCGAGCACCCAGAGCAGCCCGCCCGTCCCGGCCGCGAGCCGGGCGGGTGCGCCGAGCGAACCCCAGACGGCGAGCAGCGCATACGGGTAGGCCGAGAAAATCTTGACCTGGCCATGCCCGGTGTCGGCCACGGCCAGCGCGCCCCGGTCCAGCAACGCGATGTCCTGCGCATGGCTGAAATGGCGCGCATCCGCGCCGGGTCCGCCGATGCCGGACAGGGTTTGCCGGGGCCGCACCCCCGTGAGGTCGATCAACTCAACGCGCTGATCCGCCCCATCAAGCACGGTGATCCGCCCATCCCCGGACGGGCAATCCGGCCCGGCGCCGGGAACCCCGATGGCGACAGGGGCGAACGGTGCCGCCGCGGCCGGCAGTGCCAGCGGCTGTGCCGCGCCGGGGAGCGCGTCCAGGCGATAGGCGCCGGCCGCATCCTCGGTCAGCCCGGCGGCGGTGGCGCGCCAGCCCGGCAGCGAGGCCAGCAGGAGGTACTGCCGGTATGGCGGGACCGCGCTCACGCGTAACTCACCGTGATGGCGTGGCTGAGCGAATAGACCAGCTCGTCCGGCTGCAACACCACGTCGGTGGCCGCGGCCTGCAGCACGCCGTCGACATAGGTCTTCAGCGACCCCGTAACGATCAGCAGCACGCCCGGAATGTCGAGGATCTGGCGGTAGGTCTCGGAGAAGTAGAGAGTGCCGCCGAAATCCCAGCCGGTGCCGCCGCGCCCGCCCGTCAGCGGATGGAAATAGGCCAACAGCTGCGCCAGGACGGCCGCCTGTACGATCCCCGCATCCGCCGTGGGCACGGCGATCAGGCTCGCCTGGATGCTGACCTGGCGGTAACGCGGCGGCGCGACGAACAGCTCCGCCGTCAACAGCCGGTGCTGATCGAGCCACTGCGCGACAAGCGACAAAGTGCCGTCGGCCGGCATCGGCTTCGGGTTGGTGCTGGCCGGAACCACCACCACCGTCACCGCGCCGGGCACCGGCACTTCCGCCTGGGGCGAGCCGGTGGCGGCAGAGCGCAGCATGCGGAAATTCGGATTGAGCAGCGGGAAGGCCTGAGCCCGGGCGATCTGCGCGCCAGGCGTCTCAATCGCCAGGAAGGCGAAATCATCACCGGTAACGGCGCGGTTGGCGGTGCGCAGCACCATCGGCGTTCGCGCCTGGGCGTCGGCGATGCTCTCCTCGTCGGCGCCGCCGTACGACGGGCGCGCGTTGGTTACGCCGGATACGAATGGGATCGCCGCGCGCAGGCCGGTGACCGTGCCCGCCCCGGTGTTGCCTGCCGCCCCGCCGCCCCAGCGGTAGCTCGTCGCCTTGATGTTGACGAGGTCGGCATCGTCGCGGTTGCTGCCGTTGCCGGACAGCCAACGCGGGATCTTGCCGTTGGTGCCGTCGCCGAAGCTGACCAGGCCGGTCGTGTGGTCGAGCGAATAGACCTTGTCGTTCGGACCGTAGCCGGCGAAGTCCTCGACCTCGGTCCAGGTGACGTAGCCGTTGCCGTCGCCCTCGTCGACGGCGATGATGCCGGTCACGCCTGGATCGAGTGCGAGCACCGGAAAAAGCGGCAACTGCACGGTCTGGTTCGGCCGCCCGTTCGCCGCGCCGAGCAGCACATCCGTCTCGGTCGCCGCGTTGGTGGCGGGAACGGTGTTCAGCAACACGCCCTGCACGATCGGCGGGGTTTCGTAGCCGGGACCGAGCACCTGGTCGATGCGGTAGCGCAGCCAGAACAGCGACGGATCGGAGGGCTTCATCAGCAGGCCGAGCTGGCGCGGCTGGGCGTCCGTGGGCGCGGTGAACAGCACCGCGCCGCTTGTCGTCAGCGCCTGGGTGCCATCGTCGGCCAGGCTGATCTGCTGCCATTGCGCTGCATCGCCGGCCCAGTATTCCCAGTAGGCCTGCACCGGCGGGGAGGGCGCCGTAAGCGCGCTGCCCCCGCCCTGCACCGGCGCGGGAACGGCGCCGCTGCCGACATAGAAGGTCAGCCGGTGCGTGCCCGCCGGAAACGCCTGGTCGAAACCGAGATAGAGACCGGCGTTTTGCTGCGGTGTGGCGCTCAGCGCCGCATAGCCCGGTGGGCCATTAGCCGCGTTGGCGTCCGTCTGCAGGGTGAACTGCGCGCCGTCGAAGGTCTGCACCGCGGCCAGCGACAGGCCGACCGCGGTCAACGGCAGATCGGTCTCGAACAGGATCGGCTGGCCGCTGCCGCCGCCGAGCGCGACCTGGGTGCCGGTGGGGATGGCCGCCGAGACCGCTCCCTTGCTGAGCGTGAAGGTCAGGTCGGCGTGCGCCGGCGCCGCCGGCAACAGGTTGAGCCCGACCAGTTGCAGGAACTTCTGGTAGTTCTTCTGGGGCACCTGGTTGAGCCGCCAGATGATCATCTCCTGCAGATAGGCGGCGAGCTGCAGCAGCGTGATGCCGGGGTCGCTGTCGTTGTGGTCGGTCCATTCCGGCGTGTAGGCGGGGATTCGCCGGCGCGCCTCGTTGAACAGGTCCTCGAACTGGCGATCGTCGAGATTTATGTCTGGAAGCGGCATCAGCCGACGCCCTCCTGTACGTAGAAGGGAAACACCAGGTTGAACAGCTCGTTGGTGGTACGGATCGTGTAGTCGATCGAGACGTTGACCAGGCTCGGCTCGTCGCCCTGCTGCACGTCAACGCGCACCAGGCTGATCCGCGGCTCCCAGCGCGTGAGCGCGTCGCTGATCGTCGCCGCAAGCTGGGTCCGCGTGACCGGACTGTTGGGGTCGAACACGTGGTTCTGTGCGCCGGCGCCGAAGGTCGGGCGCATCACCCGCTCCCCGGGCGCGGCGGCGAGCACGATCCATATCGCTTCGGCGATGCGGTCCGTCCCGGCCGACCAGCTCAGTCCGCCGCGCGCGTTGACCTTGACCGGAAACTTCCAGCCCGTGCCGATAAAATCGGTGCCGGAAGCGGCCGGACTCGTGGTGCTCATCCCCCGCACCCCCCAAGCCCGTCGGTGACGACGGTGATGACGACGACAGCTTCCTGGATCGCCTGGACCAAGGCGTTCAGGCTCTTCAGGTCGGTCGCCGAACCGGCGGCGGGCAGCTTGATGGCCGGGATGCCGGCAATGCCGAACAGCGCGCCGGCAAGTTCGAGCAGCACGCCGATCGGTTCGAGCGAAGCGGTCAGGTGCTGGGCTTGCGCATTGGCGTTGCCCTGTGCGCACTGGATGTGCGCCAGCAGCTCGGCGTTGCCGCTGCTCTGCGCCAGGTTGAACTTGAGCTCCAGCCCCTCCAACACTTTGAGCAGCGATTTCATCTGCCCGAGAAAGCAGTTCAGCACCCGCAGGATCAGGCAGAGCAGGTCGCGGATGAACGGGATAATGTTGGCAGGCGTGGGCACCAGCAGGCAGGGCGCCAGTTCGACGGCGGCCCTGAGGAACTCTTCGACAGCGGCGGCAGGCGGGCTTGGCGGGACCTTGATGACGCCCTGGATTATGTCGATCAACGGCTTCAGCAGCTTCAGGACCTTCAGCAGGCACTCGGTGGCGGCGAGGAACGGCGCAAGCTGCACCAGCAGGCTGAAGGTCATCGAGCAGTCGGTGGGAATGCCCTTGGAGATGTCGGCGAAGGCGGTGATCGATCCGCCGGTCGGCAGTTGAATCTTCAGCGGCTTCGGGCCGGGGATGCTGATATCCGAACATGCCGGCAGGTCGAACAGCTTGCGCAGGTCGGCGTCCACTGCGATGTCGATGTTGGGCATGGTTTCGACTCAGATCGGGTTGCGGCCGTTGGCGACGACGCGGCCCTTCAGCGTGATGGTCGTTGCGTCCAGCTCCAGCAGCCCGACCCCCTGGATGGTGATCTTGGCGTTCGACATGACGATGGTGTTGCCATGCGCATCCGCAATCACCAGGGCGCCCAGGCTGCCGCCGGACGGCGTGGCATCGAGGAAGCGCACGGAGTGGCCGTTGCGCGAGGTGATCCGCCGGTCGCGAACGTCCTGCCCGGGCGGCGTATCCTGGCCGTTCCACATGAAACCGACCACGTAGGGCAGCCGCGGGTCACCCTGGTCGAACGCCAGCAGCACCTCGTCGTGCAGCTCCGGCATGAAGAAGGTGCCCCGGCCCTTGCCGCCCATCGCCGTGGCGATACGGATCCAGTCGGACTCGTGCTGCTCGTCGAGCCACGGGTAGTTGACCTTTACCTGGCCTGGCTGGACCTGCGTGACCAGCCCGATGACGACGCCGTTGAGACTACTCATGGTGTTCTCACTTCTCCATCCTGGCGGTGAAGTCGGTGGTGTAGCCGCCGTCGCCAATGCTGTGCGTTGTCTGCTCCACGACGTAGTTGCCGTCGAAACGGCCAAGCCCCTTCATCTGCAGCTTGGTGCCCTGACGGAGGTCGGGCAGGCCGATGGTGCGGCCCCTGCCGCTGACCACGGACTGCGCGATGACGCGCAGCCGGCTTTTTGCGAGCTGGGCGGCTTCCGCGTCGCTCTGCACCACCTGGTCGGTGACGATCTCGGTGCGCTTGGATTGCGGGCCGGCATTGGTCTTGAGGTCGGCGGCGGGATCGATAATGCCCTCGGCCTGCAAATCGGCGAGCGTGGCGGTGCCTTCGAACTTCTTCTTCTGCTCGCGGTTCCAGCAGCGCACGATCACCTCGCTCACCTGGTTGCTGGTGGCGAAGCTGGGCTGGAAGCTGATCAGCGACTTGCCCCATTCCAGAATGTAGGTGGGCCGCTTCACCGCGTTGGCGGGGCGGTAGTGCAGGGTGACCGTCCGCCGTCCGCCCGGCTGCACCTGCGAGACATCGACGGCCAGCTCATAGCGGATTGCGCGGCTGCGTTCGAACAGAAAGTTTATCGCGTACTCCTGCTTGATCGTCAGGTGCTTGATCTCGTCCTCGTTCGCCATGGTGCGGCCGATTTCGTCGTCGTCCACGACGAGGTCGAGATTGGCGATGCTCTGGCGGGTCTGTTGCGCGACGGTTTGAACGATGTCGCGGAAGATCCAGGAGTCCTTCTTCTGAAAATAGTCCTTGCTGATCTGGCTGGTACGGAACCGGTTCAACATGCCAAGCCCGCGCACCGTCAGCGTGGCCGGGCCGCCGGCGGTGAAGGAGGGCGTCAGCCGGACCAGCTCGCCTACCATCATCCGGCGCAATTCGTCGTTGCCGGCGCGGTAGTAGCCCATCCAGATCTCGACGTCCTGCCAGGGGTCGAGCGTGTTGGCGTCGCTGTATTTCCACCAGCCGCGCCCGGGCCCGAGGCCGTCCGGGTCCCAGTTATTGACGGTCAGCTCGACGCTGTCGATCTCGTTGTTCTTGTCGGTATAGCTGACGCTGACGACGTCGGTCTCGATCTGCCGCAACTCCTTGCCGCCGACCACCACGCGCAGGCCGGGGGCGTAGAAGTCCTGGCCGACGAAAACGTCCTGCGGCAGCACCGTATCCGACATTTAGCCGCCCCCCGCCGTGCTGGAGGGCAGGGCGGAACCGCCCCCGGCGGTGGGCGGCACGACCAGCACCATGCCCGGCTGGAGCAGGCGCGGGTTGGCCAGGCCGTTGGCGTCCGCGATCGGCCGCCAGGCATGCGGATCCTGATATTCGGTGTAGGCGATCTGGCTCAGGGTCTCGCCGCGCTGGACCTGGCGCAGCTTGGTGCGGTCGCTGGAATGGCGGGGCGTGACCTGTAGTTGCTCGTCGATCGTCCAGGCTTCGCGGAACGTCACGGTCAGCCTGGCGCGCAGCGGAATGCCGTCGGGACTGAACAGGCTGAACTCCTCGCTGATGCTCTCCAGCACCAGCCAGGGTGCGATCGAGGTGCCGTGGCTGGTCAGTTGGCCGGCATTGCCCCATTGCAGCGTCACCCGTGGCGGCGCGTGCAGGTTGCCGTCCACCTTCATCAGTTGATAGACCTGAGTGGTGCTGTCGCGCACGTCGGTGACGTCGCCGACCATGCCGGCATCGGTGGTGTCGAAGAACAGCTCCATGCTGATCTTCTCGTTCTGGCCGCGCACATACTGCACGACCGGGGAATCAAGTCCGGGGATGCCGATCTCCGCGAGCTGCAGGCTCTTGGAAACGGTATAGCGCTCCGGATTGAACATCGCGGTGACGGTGGCGCCGGTTTCCGCGATGATCGTGAGGGGCTGCAGTGCCATCGTGCTAGTCCGGCTTCACATCCGACCGCCAGGAGCGATCGTTGATGCGGCTGTCCTGGCCGCGCATCGCCGCTGTGTGCGCCTCCTCGCGCAGCCGCTGCATCACCGCGTCCATCAGCCGGCGCATGTCCGGCGCTGCCGCTGCGTCGGTGATCTCCATGCTTGTGGTGATCTGGTCAATCGATACGTCAGCCATTGCCGTCTCCCCCGTTCATGCGCCGACCTGCAGGTCGAGACCCTCGTGGGCAATCTCCAGCGACTCGATGGCGACCGCGCTTTGCCCAGCGTTCAACGACGGCCCGACCCATTTGGTCGGGATCGCGCGCTTGAACTTCCACACTTTCGCCGGATTGCGGCCTTCGTCCTGCAAGACGATCAGACCGTCCTTGCGGGTGCCCTGGCCCTGCACCCAGCCGTAGTGCCAGGTCCACAGATCGTCGTAGAGAAAGATGACGCCGTGCTTGAGCGTGATGTTGGTGTGCGTCGCGCGGGTGGCGAAACGGTGGACGTATGCGTTCTGCCCACCCTCGCGGTAGTCGAGGATCTCCATCGTCGCTTCCAGTCCGCTGCATTCGGAGAACCCGGCCACGGCGAAATTCGTCGCGATGCTGATCAGCGTGCCGAACAGGTTCGAGCTGTCGATCAGCGTGATGTAGAAGTTGAAGGCGCCAAGAGGATCGATGCGCAGTGATCCCGACATGGTTCAGGCCTCCACCACATCGCCGGCGGTCACGTCCTGGCGGATGCGGAAGACGATGAACTCCATCGGCGCGGCCACCGCGACGCCGATCTCGCAGATCACCTGGCCGGCGTCGGTCACTGCCGGCGGGTTGTTGGTGTCGTCGCACTTCACGTAGAAGCCGTCGGCGGGCTTGCTGCCGAGCAGGCCGCCCTTGGCCCAGATGCCTTCCAGGAGCACGGTCAGGGAATGCGTCAGCGCCTGGCGCAGGGTGGCGTTGTTGACCTCGAACGTCGCCCAGCGGCTCGACCGCTGCGCCGTCTCCTCGATCGCGGAAACCAGGCGGCGGACGTGAATGAAGCGCCAGGCGTCATCCGCGGCGAGCGAGCGGGCGCCCCAGACCCGGATACCGCGCCCGGGGAAGGCACGGATGGCGTTGACGTTCTGCGGATTGAGCAGGCCGTTCTGCAGGTCTGACAGGTCCTGCGCGACGTCGGAGACCGAGGCGAGCGCGACATTGGCCGGCGGGTGCTGCACGCCGACGGTCAGATCCACCTGCGCATAGGTGCCGGCGACATGGCCGCTGGGCGGCACCAGGCGGGTCGCGCCCGGCGGCCCGAGCGGATCGGGCACGCTGAGCCAGGGATAGTACAGCGCGGCGAAACGCGCGGACCGGTTGATCAGTCCCTGCGACGATGGCCAGAGCGACATGTCCTGCGGCTGCAGGCCCGCGGGCGGATCGATCAGCGCCACCCGGTAGTTCAGCCGCTCGCACTGCTCGATCATCAGCATCTGCAACGTCAGGCGGTCGTCGGAGCCGAGTGGGGTCGGCACGCCGGTTGGGTCGGGCGGCAGCACCGGGACGGGATCGGGCGGCGGCGGCGTGCAAGCCGGCACCGCGACCGGAGCGGCGACGAGCGGCGACGCGGTGGTCAGCACCGCGTCGGGGATCGCGATGATCGCAACCTCGTCGATCTCCTCAAGCAGGCGCAGACCACGGCGATCGGCGCCGGAGCCGCTGAAATCGGCCAGCGTTACATCGGTCAGCCCGTCGCGCCCGCCGCTGAGATAGACCACGCGGCTGGCCACCGGTCCGGCCGGATCGAACCAGATCGGAGCGCCGGCGCCCGACCAGGTGATCAGGTTCGATTGCGCCTGCAGCACCGGCGCCGCGGTGGCCGGTGTCAGCGTCCGGTAGAATTCCTGCTCGGTTGGCAGCGTTTCGGGACCGAGATCGACGGTGACGCGCAGGCCGAACGCACCGGCATCGAGTGCGGTGAAGTCGAGCCTGATCCGGTTGCCCCAGGCGCCGCGGCTGCGTGCGGCGACGATCGACGCGGTCGGGTGCAGCACGACCGCGTCGCCGACGGCAAAGCCCGCGTTGAGAGGGACTGCGAGCAGGAAGCTGCCATCGGCCAATTGTGCCAGCACGACCACGTCCTGGCTCAGCCCGGCTCGACCGACAGTGATCAGGTTGCCGACCAGCGACTCGGGTGCGACGCCCGCTGCCAGGGAGAAGCGCCCGGTGAAGCCCGCGCCCGGGCCGGCCAGCGTTCCCACGGGCAGGGCCGGCCCGGCGGGCAGCGGGATGCTCGCGGCCATCGGCTGGCGGTCGGGCGCTACGCCTTGCGGCGGCGGCCGGCTGGCGGCCACGCGCACAACGTAGCAAGTGTTACCGCCGTTTGCGAAAAAACCGCGCACCGCATAGGCCAGTGTGCCGTTCGGCAGGAAGCTGCCGAAGTTCGTCTGGAAGCCCGCCCAACTGGTCAGCCGCAGTGCCACCAACGCGGGATCGAAGCCCGGCAGGAAATCCTCGGGCAACGGGCCGCGCTCGGCGAAGCCGACGAAGCCGGCGATATCAGTGCGCACCAGCGCCAGCGGCGGCGGCGATGGCGCGGGGAACGTCCGATAAACGCCAGGGGTGAGATAGGCGTGAATGACCGGTCTCCCCAC
>Ga0302202_10003404_pt1 | contig 17480 bp, 15 predicted proteins | sample II_Bog_N3_3_FD_194579 | JGI IMG/M metagenome (GOLD analysis project Ga0302202, IMG submission 194579) | Peat permafrost microbial communities from Stordalen Mire near Abisko, Sweden - II_Bog_N3_3 | ecosystem: Environmental > Terrestrial > Soil > Wetlands > Peat | place: Sweden: Abisko...
AGGGTGCGGGGTGTCCAGGCTGCCGCCACGTCGCGCTCGTCGGCCCAGGTGCCGACGGCCATGCCGGCGAGGAAGGCGGCCCCCAGCGTGGTGGCTTCCAGCACCGGGGACACTTCGATCGGGCGCCCGGTCGCATCGGCGAGCGCCTGGGTGAACACGTCGTTGGCGGTCATCCCACCGTCGACCCGCAACGAGGCGATCGGCAGGCCCGAATCCGACTCCGCCGACTCGAGGAGGTCGGCCCCGCGATGGGCGACGCCCTCCAACACCGCCCGGACGAGTTCGGGCCGACCGCTGCCACGGGTGAGCCCGGTGAAGGTACCCCGTGCGCCGAAATCCCAGACGGGGGTGCCGAGGCCGAGCAGCGCGGGCACGAACCAGACGTCCCCCGTGTCGTCACAGCGGGCGGCGACCGTGGCCGAATCGGCGGCATCGTCGATGAGCCCCAGATCGTCGCGCAACCATTCGACACACGTTCCGGCCGACAGCATGATCGCCTCGATCCCCCAGGTGACGATGCCCGCCCGTCGCCAGGCGATGATCGGAATGGTGCCCGCCGGCCCGCGGACGGCCTGTGTCGGACGGGTGGCGCCCAGGCACTGGTCCAGCATGCCGCCGGTCCCGAAGGTGGCTTTGGCCTGACCGGGCAGCGTGCAGCTCTGGCCGATGAGCGACGCCTGCTGGTCCCCGGCCATCCCGGCGATCGGCGGGGCGCCGGCGAGTGCGAGTGCCGAACCCACGAGGCCCGTCGAGTCCACGATCGTGGGCAGCATCGCCTCGGGGATCCTCAGCGCCGCCAGGAGTTGGTCACTCCAACCCGAGCCGTCCCCGCGCAACAACCCGGTCACTCCCGCATTGGACGCGTCGGTGACGTGCAGCCCACCCTCCGAGAGGATCCACGCCACCCAGGTGTCGATGGTCCCGAAGGCGAGTTCCCCGCGTTCGGACCGCGAACGGTCGGGGTCGGCCTGGTCCAGGATGGCGGCCAGCTTGGTGGCCGAGGCATTGGGCGCCACCCGGATGCCCTGGGCCTGGAGCTCGAGGCAGGTGCCCACGGTGCGGAGGTCCTGCCAGCCGAGACCCGGTCCGACGGGTTGTCCCGTTGCTCGTTCCCACACCAGCGTGGACGCGCGTTGGTTGGCGATCCCGACCGCGGCGACCGGTCCTCCCTCGGCCAGGCTGCGGGAGGCCACCTCCAACACGGCGGCGGCCACGGCGTTGCCGTCGAACTCGACCAGCCCGGGGAAGGGGGTGTCCGGCAGCACCGGAACGTAGTGGATGTGCTCCACCGAGGCGTCCGGGCGCACCACCGCCCCGCGCACGCCCGAGGTTCCGACGTCGACGACGAGGATGCTCACGGCCAGGGCACCGGACCGAACGGGGTGGGGAGTCCGAGTTTGCCCGGATTGAGGATCCCGTTGGGATCGAGCGCGGTCTTGACCGTGGTGAGGACCGAGAAGGCCGGTCCGAGGGCATCCGCCATGAAGCGTCCCCGGTTGAGACCGATGCCGTGGTGGTGGCTGAGTGCGCCACAGGCCTGCAACGTGGTGGTGGAGACCTCGTCCCACGCCCGGCGGTAGTAGTCCGAGATCCAGGAGTCCCGCCGCGTCGGGTCGTCGGCCAGTTCCTCGGGCGGACGTCCGGCGAAGGTGAAGTAGAGGCAGGCACCGTCGGTGTAGGCATGGCTCTGGTGCGAGGAGGCGACCAGTGTGCCGGGCACGGCGGCCAGCGCGTCGAGCACGGACCGGTAGAGCCCGGGGAGCGCCGCCCATCGTGCGGACACCTCCACCGTGTCGACCACCACCCCGGCTCGCCACAGGGGGGCCAGGGCGGACACGTCGTTGCGGTGGGTGAGCCAGCGGTCGACCAGGGACCGGTCGAGGACCTCGGCGCCGGTGCACTCCTGGTCCACGATGGCCAGCGTCGCATCGACCAGGCCCGGGTCGGCCTCGTCCAGCACGACCAGCACGTTGGTGTCGGGTCGGTCGAAGGACCGGCCGGATTCCGTGTCGTCGTAGAGCCGGAGGACCGCCGGGGTCGCACCACGCCGGAGGATCCGTCGACAGGCCTCGAGTCCGTCGGCGAACGTGGCGAAGCCGAAGACGCGCCGCCCTTCACCGGTGGGTACGGGATGGACCCGGAACCGTCCCTCGGTGATGACCCCGAGCGTGCCCTCGCTGCCGACGAACAGCTGGGTCAGGTCGGGCCCGGTCGCCGAGCGCGGGCCACGGCCGCCGGTGCGCACCACCCGCCCGTCGGCCAGGACCACCTCGAGTCCGAGGACCATGTCCTCGATCTTCCCGTAGCGGTTGGAGTACTGCCCGGCCCCGCGGCAGGCGAGCCATCCGCCCACGGTCGACAGGTCCATCGACTGGGGCCAGTGCCCGAGTGTGAGTCCATGACCGTCGCGCAGCCCGGATTCGACGTCGGGTCCGAACGTCCCGGCCCGCAGGTCGGCCACCAGTGACTCCTCGTCGACGTCGCCGATCCCGGCGAGTCCGCACAGGTCCAGGGCCACACCACCGAAGAGGGGGATCGAGGCTCCACAGACCCCGCTGCGTCCGCCTGCGGGGGTGACCGGGACCCGGGCGTCGTCACACAACGAGAGGATGGCCGACACCTGGGCCGTGTCCATCGGGCGGGCCACCACTGCCGGGCGTGCGGGCACGGTGCCCTCGGCCGCCCAACCGATGGCCAGGGGCCACCAGTCGCGGGCGGCGTCGACCCGGTCGGCATCCAGGACCGAGATGTGGTCGCAGACGTCTCCCAACCGTCGGAGCAGTGCGTCGTCGAGGGTCACCCGGTCCGCCGCGATCCGGTCGGTGACCGCGGCGGGCGCGGCATCCACCGGGGTGACCGGCGTGGGGACGGTCATGGCTCGACCGGACCCGGGACCTCCGGTCCGGCGGTGGCCGCCACCGGTGTCGTCGGGACGGGACCGGGGTCGAGTCCGGCCCGCGACAGCTGGGACCGGAGGTGGGAGGCGTAGGCCTCGGCCTCGGCACGTCCCTTCGCCGCATCCCAGCCGAGCTCGGGACCGATCAGTGCCGCCACATGGGCAGCGGCGTCGGCGGCACCCCGGGCGTCGCGGTAGGAGGACTGGGTCCGGCGGTCCAGCACGTCGGATACCGAACCGGCCATCTCCCGGCGGACCGCCCACAGGGCTTCGACGGAGAGATACGGGAGTCCGGGCACGAGCGGCTCGAGGAGCTCGGGTCGCCCGTCGGCCATGGCCAGGACCGAGGGGGCCTCGGTCCCGAACCTGCCGGCGAGGTGGGCCGTCCGTGAGCCGACCGGGTCGGACGGGTCGGGTCGCACGTTGGCACCGTCGCCACCGGCCTTCGGTACGACGCGACCGCCGGACGGAGCACCGTGGAGGCGGAGGTTCTTCGTGCGGCACCGCAGGCCCTTGCGTCCGAGGACGTCGACGACCGCGTCGACGGTGTCCTCGGCCATCTTGCGGTAGGTGGTGAGCTTGCCCCCCGTCACGGTGACGAGGCCTCCGGTCGACGTCCGCACCGTGTGACGACGGGACAGGTCGGCGGTGCGCTCGCTGGATGCGCCCTTCTGCTCGGGGGCCAGGAGGGGGCGTAGGCCCGACCAGATCCCCGTGATGTCGGCGCGGGTCAGCAGCCGGGTGGACACGGCGTTGGCTGCGCCCAGGATGTAGTCCACGTCCTCGGGGGTACACGACGGGTCGTCCAGCGGCCCGTCCCACGCCGTATCGGTTGTGCCCAGGTAGACCTGATCGCCCCATGACACCACGAAGATCGACCGCTTGTCCTCCTTGACGGGGATGACAGCCGCGATGTCACACGGGAACGCCTCCTCGGGCACCGTGATGTGGATGCCTTTCGCCGGACGGATCGAGTTCGGGTCACGGTGCTCGTCGAAGGTACGGACCTCGTCGGACCACACGCCCGCCGCGTTGACCACGACCGATGCACGGATGTCGAAGGCCTCGCCGCCGTCGGGGGACACCGTGGCACCCCGGACGCGGCCACCGGCGTCGGTGACCAGACCGGTGACGGGTGCGTGGTTGACCGCAGTGGCCCCGTGGTCGAGTACGGCGGTGCGTAACACGGTGAGCGTCAGCCGGGAGTCGTCCGATCGGGCGTCCCAGTAGAGGAACCCGTCGACGAGCCGGTCCGCCCGCAAGGTGGGCATGTGGGCCAGGGCCTCGTCCCGCGTGACCTTCTCGTGACGCCGGCCGATGCGGACCCCGCCGGTGAGGTCGTAGAGCCACAGTGCCGTGCGGTAGACGCGGGCCACGCTCTTGTTGACGACGCCCGACTTCCCGAAGAGGGGGATGAGGAAGGGGAGCGGAGTGACCAGGTGGGGGGCGTTCTCGAGGAGTCGCTGGCGTTCGGCCAGGTTCTCGTAGACGAGCCGGTACTCGTGCTGCTGCAGGTAGCGCAGGCCTCCGTGGATGAGCTTGGACGACTTGGACGAGGTTCCCGAGGCGAAGTCGTCCTTCTCCACGAGGGCGGTCTTGAGTCCCCGACTGGCCGCGTCCAGCGCGACGCCGGCTCCGGTGATGCCGCCGCCGATGACCAGGACGTCGAAGGACTCCGAGGCGAGGCGGGCGAGCGCCTGGTCGCGGCGGAACGGGTCGGCGTGGGCCGGAGGCGCGCTCGCTGGATCAGGCATGGTCAGAGCCTGCCACAGGTGGACGTCCGATCCGCAGGTCGGGACCGACGCGCCTCCCGTCGGATCTCTGTTTCTACAATCATTGTCAACTAACAATAGGTGGTGCTACGTTGGCGACGTGCGCACGCCCGAGGAGCTGACCGACCTGTTCCGGAGTACCGGCCGCAAGGTGACCGCGCAGCGACAGTGCATCTTCCGGATCCTCCAGGGCGACGAGACGCACCCGTCCGCTGAAGCCGTGCACGCCATGGCGGTGCGTGAGATGGAGACCATCTCGCTCAAGACCGTCTACCAGACACTCCACGACCTGTCCGAACTGGGGGAGATCGCCGCTCTGGACGTCGGCACCGGCCGGACCCGGTTCGATCCCAACGTCGACGATCCCCATCACCACCTGGTGTGCCGCAGGTGCGGCAGCGTGCGCGACCTGGTCGTCGAGTTCCCCGACCTGTCCGTCCCCGACGGGGCCGACCTCGGATTCGAGGTGGGCTCCGCAGAAGTGATCTTCCGGGGGCTGTGCCCGACGTGCCGCTCCACCGAGGCCCGGGCCCCCCGACGACGAACCGCGTCCACGCACTGACGGCTCGGCCCGTCCGCCATTTCTCACTGCATCCTCACAAGAAGCGCATCAGAACCGCATCAGAAAGGAACACCATGCCCGCACTCAAGGACAGTCAGACCGAGGCCAACCTGAAGGAGGCCTTCGCCGGTGAGAGCCAGGCCAACCGGCGCTACCTGTACTTCGCCCAGAAGGCGGACGTCGAGGGCTATCCCGACGTGGCGGCACTGTTCCGGTCGGTCGCCGAGGGCGAGACCGGCCACGCGTTCGGTCACTTCGACTTCCTCCGCGAGGTGGGCGACCCGGTGACCGGCGCTGCGGTGGGCCCGACCGAGGACAACCTCAAGTCCGCCATCGAGGGCGAGACCTACGAGTACTCGGAGATGTACCCGGGCTTCGCACGCACGGCGCGCGACGAGGGATTCGACGAGATCGCCGAGTGGTTCGAGACGCTCGCCCGCGCCGAAAAGAGCCATGCCGGTCGCTTCACCGATGGACTCGCCTCCGTCTCCTGATCGATCGGGACGGTGGCCGGGCCGGGACGACCGACCCGGCCACCACCCGAACTGGTCGCCACCCGAACCGTCGCCACCCGGCTCGCCATCACCCGAACCGGCTCCACCGGGCTCGGCCATCACCGAACCGACGACCCAGCTGATGAGGGAGCCGAATCGCCGCCCGACACAGCGCCGATCCACCCGTCCGACACAGCGCCGACCACCCGGGACCCATCATGACCACGACGTACACCCCTGACGATTCCGCCTACCTGGACGAGTCCGACCTGCGGGTCGAGCTCGAGCGGGTGTTCGACCTCTGCCACGGGTGCCGCCTGTGCTTCAACCTGTGCCCGTCGTTCCCCACCCTGTTCGGGTTCGTCGACGCCCATGACGGTGACGTCGGAGCCATGACCCACGCCGAGCAGGACACGGTCGTGGACGAGTGCTACCAGTGCAAGCTCTGCTACCCGAAGTGTCCCTACGTCCCGCCCCACGAGTGGCAGCTCGACTTCCCCCGCCTGATGATGCGGGCTCACGCCGTGCGTCACGCCGCCGGCCGACCGGTGCGTGAGCGGGTGACCGATCAGGCCCTGGCCCGCACCGACCTGCTGGGAAGGGTCTCGACCGCCGCCGCACCGTTGGTCAACGTACTGACCGGTTCGCCCGGTTCGCTGGCCCGCAAGGTCATGGAGAAGACGACGGGCATGGCCTCGGAACGACTGCTTCCGCCGTACGCGCGGACCCGCTTCTCCACCTGGTTCCGCAGGCGTGCCGTCAGCCGCGGTCCCCGGGCGTTCGTGTCGGGTGCCACCCAGGGCGAGGTCGCCGTCTTCCCGAGCTGCTTCATCGAGTATATGGAGCCGGCCATCGGCCAGGACCTGGTGAAGGTGTACGAGCACAATGGCGTCGCCTGCTCGCTGCCGTCGGGGACGAAGTGCTGTGGCGCGCCCTGGCTGCACCAGGGGAACGTCAAGGAGTTCGCCAAGGCGGCCGCCACCAATGTGACGGCGTTGGCCGAGGAGGTCCGGGCCGGGCGCGACGTCGTCGTGGCCCAGCCGACCTGCGCCTACGTGGTGAAGAAGGACTACCCGATCTACCTGGCCGGTACCCCGCTGGCTGCCGACGCCGCTCTGGTGGCCGAGCACACGTCCGACCCGGCCGAGTACCTGGTGGCACTGCACAAGCGCGAGGGGACGGCTCTGGTCACCGAATTCCCCGGACGCGACGACGGGACGGTGCCGGACCAGGTGACGTACCACGTGGCCTGCCACCTGCAGGCCCAGCACATCGGGCTGAAGAGCCGGGACCTCCTCAAGGTCGCAGGGGTGCGGGCGACCTTGGTGCAGCGGTGCTCGGGCATCGACGGCACCTGGGGGTACCGGGCCGAGAACTACGACCTCGCCCGGAAGGTGGCCAAGCCGATGGCTGCCGAGATCACCGCCGCGGGCAACGAGGTCGTGTGCGGCGACTGCCACCTGGCCAACGGATCGATCGAGCAGGAGACCGGGACCCGACCGGTGCACCCGATCCAGCTGATGGCCCGGGCCTACGGGATCCCCGAGGAGCAGGCGTGAGCGCCGCACCCCTCACCCTGGACGACATCGCCGACCTGCGTGCCTACGAACGGGAGCGGGACGAGTTCCGCCGTGCGGTGATCGCCGAGAAGCGACTGCGGCGGGTCAGCATCGGCCCGGTCGTCACCGTGACGTTCGAGAGCCGGACGACGGTGCGCTTCCAGGTCCAGGAGATGGCCCGGGCCGAACGGATGACGACCGACGGGCAGATCCAACGTGAGCTCGACGTGTACAACCGTCTGCTGCCGTCCACCGGCGAGCTGTCGGCCACGCTGTTCATCGAGTTGACGTCCGAGGAGCAGCTGCGCACCTGGCTCCCGAAGCTGGTGGGGATCGAACGCTCGATCGTGTTGCGCATCGGCACCGGGGCCGGCGCCCACCTGGTCCGCTCCGTCCCCGAGGAGGAGCACGAGTCCCAGCTGACCCGACCCGAGACCACCTCGGCGGTGCACTACGTGCGCTTCCCGTGCACGGCCGACGAGCTGGCCCGATTCTCCACCGGACCGGTGACTCTGCTCGTCAATCATGCCGGCTATCCCGAAGGCCATGGCGGTGTCGTCCTGTCCGATGCCACCAGGGCGCTCCTGGCCGGGGACATGGCCGGCTCGTAGCGGCGATCGGCCGGCTCCCCCGGATCGGCCGGCTCCGCCTTCACGTCCAGCCAGCCTCCCGTCCAGCCAGCCCCCCGCCCGACCGCCTCCCGGCGGCAGCCCGAGACGACCGCCGGTCGGGAGCTGCTACTCGCCCCGGAACTCCGGGTCCCGACGGGCCAGCGAAGCGGCGATCCCCTCGTTGAAGTCGGCGGTCTCCATGAGCCGGAGCTGCTCGCCCCGTTCGTGGTCGACCATGGCGCCGAATCCGTGCACGATGTCGCCACGAAGTGTCCGGCGGATGGCGTGCACCGCCAACGGGGCAGATGCCGCCAGCTCGGCTGCGAGTGCGTGCGCTCCGGCACGCGGGTCGTCGTCGAGGCGGTCACAGAGACCGATCGCCAGAGCCTCCGTGCCGTCCACCCGTCGCCCGGTGGTCAGCAGCTCCAGGGCCTTCTGACGGCCGACCACCGCGGGCAGCGTGAGCGAGATCCCGAAGCCCTGGTGGAACCCGAGGCGGGCGAAGTTGGCCACGAACCGCGTGGACGGCGAGGCGACCCGGAAGTCGCCGATCAGCGCCAGACCCAGCCCTCCACCGACAGCGGCACCCTGGACCGCCACGACCACCGGCAGCGGGGCGTCGACCAGCTGGCGGGCGAGCGAGTACAGGGCGGACAGCGCGGCGGGTTCGGGCCGGTCGGTCGCTCCGAAGTCGAGTCCGGCGCAGAAGTGCCTGCCCTCCGAGCACAGGACGACCGCCCGTGCTCCGGAGGCGGCTGCCCATGCGATCGCCTCGACGCCACCCGCCAGGAGCTCGGCGTCGAAGTAGTTGGCGGGAGGTCGGTGGAACTCGACTTCGGCCACCCGGTCGTCGCCGATCACGACCGTCGCGTCCCCGAATCTGACATCAGCCATCAGGTGACCTCCCGTTCCACGGGTTCATCCCGTTGTCCCTCCGCTGCGCCGGCCGACATCGCCGTGGAGGCGCTCTCGGATCCCCAGTGCGCCACTTCGGCGAGGACCTCCTCGGTGTGCTGGCCGCTCAGTGCGGCAGGCCGGTGCACCGTCGGTCCGGTGAACGACGAGAATCGCACGGGCTGGGGGATCACGCGGTAGCGACCGGCCAGGGGATGGTCATCTTCGGGCAGCGCCTCGACCAGCACTTCCAGAGTCGGCACCGCGGACGCGGGGATCTTGGCGTCGGCACAGAACGCCAACCACTCGTCAGTGGTCCGCCCGGTCAATACGTCGGCGACGTCCCGGTAGAGACTGTCGGCGTGTGCGATCCGGGATCGGGCACTGCGGATCCGGTCGTCGTCGACCAGGTCGGGCCGCCCGCCTTCACGGAACAGGTCCTCGTAGTTCTCCCGGGTGTAGGCCAGGACGTTGATCCATCCGTCGGCGGTGCGCTGCGGCTGGCGTTCGGGGTTGAGGATGCGGGGATAGCCCGGAGGTCCCTGCGGCGGGACGGCCGTCGCTGCGCCGGCGTGCTCGACCAGCGTGAACGCGGTCAGCACGTCGATCATCGGGACCTCGATGTGCTGACCACCACCGCACCGCTCTCGGTGCAGGAGAGCCGCCAGTACGGCGTAGGCGATGGTCAGTCCGCTCACCTTGTCGGCGACGAGGGTCGGGACCAGCACCGGGTCTCCGCCCTGGCGCCGGAACGTGTCGGGTATTCCCGATCCGGCCTGGATGACGTCGTCATAGGCGGGTGCGTCAGCGGCGGGGGAGTCCGACGGATAGCCCTGGGCCTGGCAGTAGATGACATCGGGCCGCACGGCCACGACGTCGTCGTAGGTGAGTTCGAGCCGGCTGAGCGTTCCCGGCCGCAGATTGGTGACGACGACATCCACGGTGGCGGCGATGTCCAGGACGCGTTGACGGTCGTCAGGGTCCTTCAGGTCGAGGACCACGCTCCGCTTGTTGCGCAGCAGGTTGAGTGCGATACCGGACAGCTGGGGTACCGGCCCCGGCGTCATCACCCGACTGAGTGTCCCCCTCGGGTCCTCCACGGTGATGACGTCAGCCCCCAGGTCTCCCAGGATCTGGGTGGCGAGCGGGCCCATCACGACCGAGCTGAGGTCCAGTACCCGCACGCCGTGCAGTGGGCCCGGGTTCGTCGATGTCATGGAGCGGTCCTCGTCGTGCCGTGCCCGGCGGTCAACCGTCATGGGCGGGGTGGCCAATGGTAGCGACCGGTTCCCGGTATGCCTGTCCCTGCACTCCTCGGCCGCACCTTCGACGGTCGCCCCCGGTCACCCCCCGAGCGGGAAGACTGGGTCCCCATGCATCCTCCTCCCCCCTGCAGCCCCCTCCGATGACCGACGTCGGCCACTCCGACGGGCCAGGGTCTGACGAGACGGCGTCTGCGGGGCCAGGGTCGGGCGAGAAGCAGACCCGCTCGCTGGTGGGTGAGTTCAAGGATGCCGTCACCGTCAGGGCTGCGCTGCTCGTCGTCGGGGTGGCAATCGTGCAGGTGGCCTTCATCACCTCGTACGTGGGAGCGTTCCACCGTCCGGTTCCCCACCGGTTGCCGGTGGCGGTCACCGGTCCGACTGCCGATACCGCCAAGCTGGTCGCTGCACTGAACGGCATCGCCGGGCGCCCCCTCCAGGCCACCCAGGTGGCGACGGTGGCAGTCGGCACCGACCAGTTACTGCGGCGGGAGGTCTACGGGGTCCTGGTGGTGGACCCTTCGGCACCCAGCGAGCGGGTCATCGAGGCGAGCGCCAGCGGAGTGTCGGCATCCACCGCCCTCAATGCGGTCCTGTACCAGGTGGGAGCGACACTCCACCGGTCCATCGTCGTGGACGACATCCGGCCACCGTCGCCGGGGGATCGGAACAGCCTGACCTCGTTCTACCTGGTCATCGGTTGGATCGTCGGCGGCTATCTGGTGGCGTCGATCCTGGGCATCAGCAACGGGTCGCGTCCCACCAACGTCCACCGCGCCACGGTCCGCCTCACCGTCATCGCGCTGTACGCCGTGGTCACCGGATTCCTCGGGGCATTGGTGGTGGGGCCGATCCTGCACGCCCTGCCGGGGCACCTGCTCGGCCTCACCTTGCTCGGGGCACTGACCGTGTTCTGTGCCGGCGCGTTCGCCATGGCCCTGCAGGTGGTGGCAGGCACCATCGGCATCGGTATCACCATCCTGGTCTTCGTCGTCCTGGGCAACCCGAGTGCCGGAGGCGCATACGCATGGCCGTTGCTTCCCACGTTCTGGCGGTCCATCGGGCCGTGGATCCCGTCGGGCGCCGGGACCGCGGCGGCCCGGGGCATCGCCTACTTCGGCGGGGTAGCCATCGCCCAGAACCTGGCGGTGATCACCGTCTACGGCGTCCTGGGCATCGTCGTCACCTACGTGGTCCTGCTCGACTTCGGTCGTCAGCTCATCCATCTACCCGGTCGGGCCAGACGGCCCGAGGACGAGGCGGGCACGGACGATGGAACCGGCCACATCAGCTGAACGGCAGCTCTGACCGGGAGGACTGACCGGGAGGACTGACCGGTCGACCCGGCTGGGTCGCAGTGCGGCGCCCCGTCATGGATCTGCATTCCGGCAAGGTGACGCGCAAGGTGTCCACGGGTGGCTCGGCAAGGTCCCCCACGCAAGGTGTCGGTGCCGTCCACAGGGGCGGCCCACCGGGAGCCGTCGGCCCCCGGTGGCGACGCACCCAGGTGCACGGAGGGATCACACATGAGCAGCGCGACGACCACCACGATCGTAGGGAACCTGACCCGGGACCCCGAGATCCGCTACACCCGCGACGGCCAGGCCACGACCAATCTCGGGATCGCGGCCAACCGACGGTGGCAGAACCGGGAGACAAATGAGTGGGAGGAGTCCACGTCCTTCTTCGACGTGGTGATCTGGAGGGACCTGGCCGAGAACGTGGCTCTCAGCCTGACCAAGGGGATGCGGGTCATCGTGACGGGGCGCCTCGAGCAGCGCAGCTGGGAGACCGAGGATGGCGACAAGCGGTTCAAGGTGGAGATCGTCGCCGACGAGGTCGGCCCGGCCCTTCGGTTCGCCACCGTGGACGTCCACCGGGTCGTCCGGCCGTCGGCTGACGGTGACGCGTTCCCCGGGGAGCCGGCCAATGCCTGACTCCAGGCCTGATCGGGCATCCGACCCCGACGCCGGACCCGATCCCGGCTTCCACGTCGGCCCCGGCTCCCGGCTCGACCCTGTTCACTTCGTCCCGCGTGTCGTCCTGAGCAAGGAGGAGGTGTTCGGCGCCTGCCAGGCGTTGGCCGATGCCGGACGGGTACTCGTGCGAGTCGGAGGGACGGCGGAGTCGGACTCGCTGTGCTCCCTGTTCGCGCTGTTGGAGGAGCGGCTCGTGTCCTGACACGTCCGACCGAGGCGCATCCCGACCGACGCGTATCCGCCCCCGGACAGTGGTGCCGGGGGCGGATCGCGGGGTTGGGGGAAGCAGTGAGAGCTAGCAGCCGGAAGCGTTCACTCCTTGTCCGGCTCGAACTCCAGTGACAGTGAGTTCACGCAGTAGCGGAGTCCGGTCGGTGCCGGCCCGTCGGGGAACACGTGTCCGAGATGCCCTCCGCAACGAGCGCAGGTGATCTCGGTGCGACGCATGCCGAACGACTTGTCGACGTGCTCGTTGATGGTGCCGTCGGACAGCGCCCGGGTGAAGCTCGGCCAGCCGGAACCCGACTCGAACTTTGCCGAGGTGGGGAACAGCTCCGCCCCGCAGCCGGCGCAGGTGAACATGCCGCTTCCTTCGACGTGCAGCAGTTCACCGGACCACGCCGGCTCGGTGCCCTTGCGACGCAGCACTGCGTAGCGCTCGGGACCCAGCTTGGCCAACCACTCGTCTTCGGTCAGCTCCACCTTCTCCGTGCCGGTGGCGGTGGTGGGCTCGTTGGTGGTGCTCATGACAACTCCTTCGTTCTCGCTCGTCGTACCGTCCCTCCAGCAGGTCCGGGCGTTACGCATCCGAACTGGCGGAATGCCCTCCGGAGGCCCTGCCCCACCTGCTGCGTGCCATGTCTATGTGATGGTTCGACAACGCTCACTGCGCACAACCCCGCGTGGGCATCCACTGTTCCCGCCGGACCGGCCCGGACCGTCCCGGACTGCCTCGTCCGTCCCGGACCGCCCCGGACCGCCCCGGACCGCCCCGGACCGCACCGGACCGCCCGGTCCGACCCGGTCCCGTCCATGCTCCGCCGCCGGCCCTTTGGAGAGGAACCCTTCGACGACCTGATCGACGCCCGGTTTTCCGGGTGAACGGCGATCCACCTCCGATCGATCCGGAAATCCCGTTTGCTAACGTCGCGTCAGATCTTGAGAACACCCCTCCGACCAGGACACCTATCACCATGGACCTTCGAGACCGACCCGAGGACGAGGCCTTCCGCAAGGAGGTCCAGACGTGGCTGACGGACCATGTTGTCGGCGACTACGCCGCGCTGGGCGGCCGTGGGGGATCCGGTGACGAGACGTTCGGCTTCGAGGTCCGTCTGGCCTGGGAGAAGGTCCTGGCGGAGGGTGGCTGGACCTGCCTGGGCTGGCCCGTGGAGTTCGGCGGTCGTGGGGCGTCCATCGCCCACCAGGTGATCTTCAACGAGGAATACGTGAAGGCCAAGGCCCCGGGACGGGTGAGCATCCTCGGCGAGGGGCTGCTCGGACCGACCTTGATCCAGTACGGCACCAAGGCCCAGCAGGACCGGTTCCTTCCACGCATCGTCGACGGGACCGAGTTGTGGTGCCAGGGGTACTCCGAACCGAATGCCGGTAGCGACCTGGCCAACGTCGCGACCCGGGCCGAACTCGACGGTGACGAATGGGTCATCACCGGGCAGAAAGTGTGGACCTCGTTGGCCCACCAGTCCGACTGGTGCTTCGTGGTGTGCCGGACCGAGCCGGGATCGACTCGTCACAAGGGACTCTCGTACCTGCTGGTTCCCATGGACCAACCGGGAGTGGAGATCCGACCGATCACCCAGATCACCCGGACCTCGGAGTTCAACGAGGTGTTCTTCGACGGTGCCCGCACGTCCAAGGACCTCGTCGTGGGCGAGCCGGGCGAAGGTTGGCGGGTGGCACTCGCCACCTTGGCCTATGAGCGCGGCGTCGGCCTCCTCGGCCACCAGCTCTCGTTCCGCCGTGAGCTCGACCACCTGATCGCCACCGCCCAGGCCAATGGACGCTCGGGTGACCCGGTGATCCGCCAGCGCCTGGCCCGGTCCTACGCGGAGCTCGAGGTGCTCCGGTTCAACACCCTGCGCAGCCTGTCGGGGTACGACGGTCCGGTCGCCCCACCCGAGGCGTCCATCATCAAGCTCTACTGGGCCACCTGGCACCAGCAGCTGGGTGAACTGGCCATCGACGTCCTCGGACCGGCGGGCCTGGTGGCCGAGGCCGCACCGTACGAACTGGACGAGTTCCAGCGCACGTTCCTGTTCAGTCGGTCCGAGACCATCTACGGCGGCTCCAACGAGATCCAGAAGAACATCATCGGCGAGCGGGTCCTCGGTCTGCAGCCTGAGCCAAAAGGAGCCCTGCGATGACCGATGCAGCCACTACCGTTCCCCAGGCGCCGGAGCCGCCCCCCGGCCATGGACTGCTCACCGGCAAGGTCGTGGTGGTGACGGCCGCAGCGGGTACCGGCATCGGCTTCGCCACGGCGAAGCGGTGCATCGAGGAGGGTGCCACCGTGGTGGTGTCCGACGCCCACGAACGTCGACTCGGTGAGGCGGCCGATGCGCTCGCCGAACTGCCGGAGTCCGCGGGGGTGCGTCCCCTGGCGGTGCCGTGCAACGTCACCGACGAGTCCCAGGTGCAGGCGCTCTACGACGCGGCCGTGGCCGAGCACGGACGGTTCGATGTCGCCGTCAACAATGCGGGCCTCGGGGGACAGGTCGACGTGGTCGACATGACCGACGAGCAGTGGGACCTGGTACTCGACGTCACGCTGACCGGGACGTTCCGGTGCACACGGGCCGCCCTCCGCCACTTCTACGCCCGGGGCGGTGGCGGGATCATCGTCAACAACGCATCGGTACTCGGCTGGAGGGCCCAGGCCGGCCAGTCGCACTACGCGGCGGCGAAGGCCGGGGTCATGGCGCTGACCCGGTGTTCGGCCGTCGAGGCCGCGCCCCACGGGGTCCGGATCAACGCCGTGTCTCCGAGCCTGGCGGTCCACCCGTTCCTCAACAAGGTGATGGCGGACGAGGAGCTCGCCGAACTGAGTCGGCGGGAGGTGTTCGGTCGGGGCGCGGAGGTGTGGGAGGTGGCGAACGTCATCGCCTTCCTGGCCAGCGACTACGCCACGTTCATGACCGGCGAGGTCGTGTCGGTCAGCAGTCAGCACGCTTGATCGCGTTGACGGGCCGGGCCAGGCAGCGGGTACGGGGTCATGCACTACCCTGACGGCGTGTCAGATGTGACGGATCCCCGGGGGGACCTGGAGTGGGGGACACTCCCCGGCCTGGTCCAGGACGCTGCGGCCCGCTTCGGCGAGGCCGAGGCCGTGGTCGATCGGAACGGACCCGGTGGCACGGTCACCCGGTGGACGTTCGACCAGCTGGCCGACGAGGTGGCCACGGCCAGTCGGGCCGTCGTCGCCCAGGGGATCGAACCGGGCGACCGTGTGGCCGTGTGGGCCCCCAACTGCGCCGAATGGATCGTCGCCGCACTGGGTGCGGTGGGCGCAGGGGCGGTCCTGGTCCCGCTCAACACCCGGTACAAGGGAGCCGAGGCCGCCTACATCCTGCGGGCGTCGGGAGCCCGGATCCTCTTCACGGTGCAGGGGTTCCTGGGCACCGACTACCCGTCCATGCTGGACGAAGCCGTCGCTGCCGGTGCCTCGCTGCCCGACCTCGAACAGGTCGTGGTGTTGCGCACGGACGACGTCGACCCCGGATCGGACGGAGCGTCGCCCCACGGCACGCCACCCGATGATGTTCGACCCGTCGGTGCGCGGGTGGGTTGGGCCGAGTTCCTGGCGGCAGCCCACACCTGTGAGCCCGAAGTGGCGGCGGGACGCACCGCCGCGATCTCCACCGGCGACCTGTCCGACCTGGTCTTCACCTCGGGCACCACGGGACGACCGAAGGGGGCCATGACCACCCATGGCCAGACGCTGCGCACCTTTGCCACGTGGGCCGAGGTGGTCGGCCTACGGGCGGGGGACCGGTACCTGATCGTCAACCCGTTCTTCCACACCTTCGGCTACAAGGCCGGCATCCTGGCCTGCCTGATGACCGGGGCCACGATGGTGCCCGAGCCGGTGTTCGACGTCGATGTGGTCCTCCAGCGGATCAGTGACGAGCACATCTCGGTGCTGCCCGGCCCGCCGACGATCTTCCAGTCGATCCTCGACCATCCCCGCAGGGACTCGTTCGATCTGTCGTCGCTCCGGTTGGTGGTGACCGGGGCGGCCGTCGTGCCGGTGGAACTGGTCGAGTCACTCTGGACGGACCTCGGTGTCGAGACGGTCCTGACCGCGTACGGGCTCACCGAGGCCACCGGCACGGTCACCATGTGCCGCCGGGGAGATTCGGCGGCGACGATCTCGGCGACGTCGGGTCGGGCGATCCCCGACGTCGAGGTGCAGATCGTCGACGGCGACGGCAATGTGCTCCCGGTCGGTGTCGCCGGTGAGATCGTCGTGCGTGGCTACAACGTCATGGCGGGCTATCTCGACGACGCAGAGGCGACGGCGGCCGCCATCGATTCGGACGGATGGCTGCACACCGGGGACGTCGGATTCCTCGACGCGGGCGGCAATCTTGCCATCACCGACAGGCTCAAGGACATGTACGTCAGCGGTGGTTTCAACGTCTATCCGGCAGAGGTCGAGGCGGTGCTGCGGCGACATCCCGGCGTGGCCCAGGTGGCCGTGATCGGGGTGCCCGACCACCGGATGGGTGAGGTGGGGCTCGCAGTCGTCGTCCCTGCCCCCGATGCCGACACCGCCGGCCTCGCCGAGTCCCTGCCTGCATTCGCACGGGACCAACTGGCCAACTTCAAAGTGCCCCGCCGGGTGGAGTTGGTCGATCTACTTCCCACCAACGCCAGCGGAAAGGTGCTCAAGCGCGACCTGCGGGAGCGCTTCGGCTCCTAGGGTCACGATCTGTCCGCCCGACTGAACGCGTGGTCGACCACCTGCCCGGTCGACCACCTGTCCGGTCGACCACCTGCACTACCGAAACTCTCGACATCAACGACAAGCGACATCGACCATAAGGAGCACGCCGTGCGAGGCATCGTTTACACCGGATCTGACGTGGAGGTCACCGACCAGCTGACCATCGGCGACCCTGGGCCGACCGAGGTCCGGGTGGCCGTGGGTGCGGCCGGCGTCTGTCACAGCGACCTGTCGGTCATCAACGGGACCATTCCGTGGAAGGCGCCGTCGGTTCTCGGTCATGAGGGCGCCGGCGTGGTCGAGGCGGTCGGTAGCGAGGTCCGCTCGGTCAAGCCGGGCGACCATGTGGTGATCGCCACCCTGGCGAGTTGCGGGACGTGCCGGGCGTGTTCGACCGGACATCCGACCTGGTGCGTCAAGACGCTGGGCAACGTGTCCCAGCCCTTCACCTACAAAGGTGAGCCGGCGTCGAACTTCGCCGCCAC
>Ga0302202_10003406_pt1 | contig 17479 bp, 13 predicted proteins | sample II_Bog_N3_3_FD_194579 | JGI IMG/M metagenome (GOLD analysis project Ga0302202, IMG submission 194579) | Peat permafrost microbial communities from Stordalen Mire near Abisko, Sweden - II_Bog_N3_3 | ecosystem: Environmental > Terrestrial > Soil > Wetlands > Peat | place: Sweden: Abisko...
GCTGGAAGACCCGCACAACACCGCCTTTTTCAGCGCCGCCAGCATCTGGGAAATTGCCATCAAGGCGGGAATGGGACGCATCAATTTCCAGATCAATCCGCCTGCCCTGGCTGAATTTGCGGTGGCGGCTGGCTTTGTGGAATTGCCGGTGCACTCCAGCGTCGCGATCATGGTGGCCGCACTCCCGCCGCACCACAAAGATCCGTTTGACCGCTTGCTGGTCGCCCAGGCGATGGCGGAACCTGCCATCCTGCTGACCGCAGATTCTCAGCTTTCCGCCTATTCGGAGCTGGTGCGGCTGGTCTGACTGCCCGCCTCTGCCAGCACCCCCACCAGATGCTGCGCGAACATCTCCGCTGCCAGCGGTAACGCGGTGTCGGCGCGGGCGTAGAGGCCGAGTTCGCTTTCCAGATAGCCCCGGCCCTGACGCAGCGGCACGTGTATGAGGCGCCCGGATTCGACCTCGTCCTCCAGCCCCACCACCGTCATCAGCCCCACGCCGAGGCCGCGCAGAACCAGTTGTTTCATCAGGTCAATCGAGCCCACCTCGGTGCGCCCGGCAGCGGCGAATTTCTCGGGGTCGAGGGCGGATTGCAGTTGCAGGCGGTTGGCGAAATTGGCTTTCGGCAAAATCAGCCGATGCTCGCGCAACGCCCCCACGCTCAGGCTCGCCTCACGCGCCAATGGTGAGCCGGGCAGGACCACGGCTCCTAGCCGAAATTTGCGCGCCGCGATCAGCCGCAAATCCGGGCGACGACGCACTTCGAACGCCAGCCCCAGATGCGCCTCCCCCTCGACAATCGCACGCGGAATGTCCTCAGTGGAAAGAATCCCCACGCTGATCGTCACGCGCGGGGAGCGCAGATGGGCGGCGGCAATCGCGGCGGGCAGGATGCGGTGACACACGCCCTCCAGCGTGACGATGTCGACGTGGCCAGTCTCCAGCCCGCGCAATGCCGCCAATTCGGATTGCACGCGCTCCGCATCGCGCAGCACGCCAATGACATGATGCGCCAGGATTTCGCCCGCCGCCGTCAGTTTCAGCCCGCCGGGCAGACGGTCGAACAACGGCGACTGCACTTCGGCCTCCAGCGCCAAAATCTGCCGATTCACCGCCGAGGACGCCACATTAAGCCGTCGCGCCGCCGCCCGGATCGAGCCCGCCCGCCGCACGGCGTCGAAATAATGCAGCGAAGCGGCATGAATGCGCACGCGCGGATCTTTCATCCGACCCTCCTGATGCCGTTTCAGCATCAGCCTGCATCAAAATATGCGCTTGTGCGAGCGGCATTGATTGGCGGAGGCTCGTTGTTTCCCGGCAATCCGGGCTTTGGAGGGTGTGGTCGTGTCGAGCAGCTTGCAATCAACGTCTCTGACGGGAGATGCCGTCACCCCGGCAGCGCGACGTGCGCTGATCGGCTCAGCAGTGGGCTATGCGATGGACGGGTTCGACCTGCTCATCCTGGGCTTCATGCTGCGGGCGATCTCCGCCGAGTTGGGCTTTGGCCCGGCACAATCGGCCACCCTCGTCACCGCCACGTTGTTCGGCGCGGTGATCGGCGGCGTGGGGTTTGGCATGCTGTCCGACCGCATCGGCCGGGTGCGGGTGCTGACCTATTCCATCCTGATTTTCGCGCTGTTCACTGGGCTGTGCGCCCTGGCGCAGGGCTATTGGAGCCTGCTGGCTTTCCGCACCATCGCAGGCACCGGCCTGGGCGGCGAGTTCGGCATCGGCATGGCGATGGTCGCCGAGGCGTGGCCTGCGTCGAAGCGGGCGCGGGCGTCGTCCTATGTCGGGCTTGGCTGGCAGGCGGGCGTGCTGGCCGCGGCCCTCGTCACCCCGCTGCTGCTGCCGTTGATCGGCTGGCGTGGGATGTTCGTCGTCGGCATGCTGCCGGCGCTGGCCGCCTTCTTCATCCGGCGTGGACTGGACGAGCCGGAGTTGTTCGTCGCCCGCACCGCCGGTGCGCCGAAGCAATCCGCGCTGAAGCTGTTGGTCAAGGACGGCGCGACGATCCGCACCAGCCTGGGTATGATCGTGCTCTGTTCGGTGCAGAATTTCGGCTATTTCGGCGTGATGATCTGGCTGCCGAACTACCTCTCCAGTCGGTTCGGCTTCGGTCTGACGCAATCGGCCACCTGGACGGCAGTGACGATCCTGGGCATGGCGTTGGGCATCTACGTCTTCGGCATGGTGGCTGATCTGGTCGGCCGTCGCCCGGCCTTCATCAGTTGGATGATCGGTGCCGCCGTGATGGTGGTGGTCTACTCGCGGCTGGACACCCCGAACACGTTGCTGATCGGAGGGGCCACGATGGGCTTCTTCGTCAACGGCATGCTGGGCGGTTACGGCGCGCTGATGAGCGAGCTGTATCCCACCGCCGCCCGCGCCACCGCGCAAAACGTGCTGTTCAACATCGGTCGCGCCGTGGGTGGCCTGGGGCCGGTGCTGATTGCCACTTGGGCGAAGGATTACGGTTTCGACACCGCCATCGCCCTGCTCGCCCTGCTCTATCTGCTGGACATCATCGCCTTCTGGTTCCTGATCCCGGAACGGCGCGGTGCGGAGCTGACCTGAACCATGGACATCACCCCCTCCGCCTCCTGCGTCGGTTCCTTCCGCCCGCACGTCGCGGAGGAGGTGAGCGTGGTGCTGCAAAACGAGATGGTGAACGGCGAATATCGTCATCTGGTGGTGGCGACCTCCGCCCTTGCCGCCAGTGCTCAGGCCGGGCAGTTCTTCCAACTGCTCTGCCCGGCCCCGCCCGGTGAAGCGCCGTTTTTCCGCAGGCCGATGAGCGTCTATGGCGCGGATAGGGCGGCCAACACCGTCTCGTTTCTCTACAAAGTGGCAGGTGTCGGCACGCGCGGGTTGGCCACGCTCAGGCCGGGCGATGCGCTGCCGCTGCTCGGCCCGCTCGGCCAGGGATTTGAACTCGATCCCGCATGGCGGCGGGTGGTGGCCATTGGCCGGGGGGCAGGTTTAGCAACGTTAGGGCCGCTTGCGGTGGCGGCAAAGGCGGCGGGGATTGGCATGACGGCCATTCTCTCCGCCCGCAGGCCTGACCTTGTGATGTCCGAAGACCTATTTCGCAGCAACGGTGCCGAGGTGATCACCGTGACGGACAGCGACGGCAGTTCCGACCCTGCCAAACTCCGCCGCCTGCTCTGCATGCTGATCGCCGATGACCGCTGCGATGCGCTGTTCACCTGCGGCTCATCCCGCATCCTACGCCTGCTGCAACGCCTCGCCCGCGAATTCGGCCTGCCCGGTCAGGTGGCGCTGGAGCAGCAAATGGCGTGCGGTCTGGGCATGTGTTTCTGCTGCGTGCGCGATTTCAACGTGGACGGGGAAACCGTGCACAAGCGCGTCTGTTGGGACGGGCCGGTGTTCGACCTGCTGGAGGCGGTGGCATGACCGACATGTCCGTTCGCGTCGGCCGCCTGACACTCGCCAACCCGGTGATGCCCGCCTCCGGCACGTTTGCCGAGGGCATGGCCTGCGTATTCGACATTGGCCGTCTCGGTGCGCTGGTGACGAAAACCATCACCGCCGAGTTGCGCGCAGGCAATCCGCTGCCTCGGGTGGCGGAGGTGCGGGGTGGGATGCTCAACGCCATCGGTATTCCGTCCAAGGGCGTGCCGTATTTTTTGGCGCACATCCTGCCGCAGTATCGCCGCGTTCATGCGCCGCTGGTGGTCTCGATCTCCGCCCCCACCGCCGAGGGCTTCGCCGCCATTGCTGCGGCCGTGAGTGTGGAGGGCGTGGCGGCAATTGAGGCGAATATTTCCTGCCCCAACATCGAGGAAGATGGCCGCGCTTTCGCCCAACGCGCGGGGGCGACGGAGGCGGTAATCCGGCAGATTTGTGCAGCCACGCCGCTGCCAATCTGGGCCAAACTCAGCCCCAATGTGGGCGACATCGCCGAAATCGCCCGTGCGGCGGAGGCCGCGGGGGCGGAGGCGGTGGTGGTGGCGAACACCATTTTGGCGATGTCGATTGATCTGGAGAATTTCCGCCCCAAGCTTGGCAACACGCTGGGCGGGCTGTCTGGACCCGCGATCAAGCCGATTGTACTGCGGCAAGTCTACCAAACCGCCCGCGCAATCGGCATTCCGGTGATCGGCTGTGGCGGGATTTCGAGTGCTGAGGATGCGGCGGAATACATGATTGCGGGCGCTGCGGCGGTGCAGGTCGGCACGGCGAGCTTCCTCAAGGCTGACACCATGCTCGACGTGATCGACGGGCTGGACCGCTTCTGTGCCCGGCGTGGCATTGCGCGGGTCGCGGACCTCACCGGGGCGATCAGGCTGGAGGCCGATCATGCTGAGACGGCAGAAATGGAGACCGTGACGTGAACGCGATGCTGCCCGAAGCCCGGCTCAACGATCCCGCTGGCTGGGCGATGGCCGAGGTGATGTTCGACGAATTGCGTCGCATCGGCGATGACGGCGTGGGCATCACCCGCGAGGCGTTTGCCATTGGCGAGCAGGCGGCGATGGAGTTGATCGACCGCACCGCCCGTGCGCGCGGCTTGCTCACCGAACGCGATGACGCAGCCAATCTGGTCGTCACGCTGCAAGGCTCAGAGCCCGATCTGCCGTTCGTCGCCTGTGGCTCGCATGTGGACAGCGTGCCGCAAGGTGGGAATTTCGACGGGGCGGCGGGCGTTCTGGCCGGATTGATGGCGCTCGCCCGACTGAAACAGGACGGCATCGTGCCGCGTCGGACGATCAAGCTCTATGCGATGCGCTGCGAGGAAAGCGCCTTCTTCGGTCGCGCGCTCGTCGGCTCCTCCGCCCTGCTCGGCCAGTTGTCGGACGCCGATTTGAACCTGCCGCATGTGAAGACCGGCCGCCTGCTGCGCAATGCGATGCGTGAGGTGGGGGCGGATGTGGCGCGGATTGCGCGTGGCGAGATGCTGCTCGATCCGGCCACGGTGGATGCGTGGTTCGAACTGCATATCGAGCAAGGCCCGGTGCTGGTGGCGCGCGATGTGCCGGTGGCGGCGGTGACGGGGATTCGCGGCAATGTGCGGCATCGCGCGGTGGTCTGCCACGGTGAGCCCGGCCATTCCGGCGCGGTGCCGCGCTGGTTACGGCATGATGCGATGTTTGCCGTCGCTGAATTGCTGCATGTGGTCGATCAGCATTGGCAGCAGGCGATTGAGAACGGCGAGGATCTGGTCGTCACCACCGGCGTGGTCGGCACCGATCCCGCCGAGCACGCGATGAGCCGCATTCCGGGCAAGGTGAGTTTCTCGTTCGAAATGCGCAGCCAATCGCAGGAGACGCTGGAGCGGTTCCATGCGCTGTTCCTGGCCGAATGCGCGCGGATTTCCACCGAACGCGGGGTGCGTTTCGACACTGGGCGGCGGGTGGATGTGCTGCCTGCGGTGATGGATCCGGATTTGGTGGAGGTGATGCGCGGGGCCATTCGGGCCGCGGGCATTGAGGATGAGACGATTGCCAGCGGGGCCGGACACGATTCCACCAGCTTCGCCCTTGCCGGGATCCCCAGTGTCATGCTGTTCGTGCGCAATGAACACGGCTCGCACAATCCACGCGAGGCGATGACAATGGAGGATTTCATGCAAGGGGCAGACATCCTCCGCAACGCAATCACCGAGAGGGCCCAACGCGCATGAGCACCCAGAGCCTCACCATAAGCCGTCCGGACGACTGGCATGTGCATCTGCGTGATGGCGCGATGATGCAGGCGGTGCTGCCCTACACCGCCGCCCAATTCGCCCGCGCGATCATCATGCCCAACCTCGCACCGCCCGCGACGACGGCAGCCCTTGCCGCCGCCTATCGCGACCGCATCATGGCGGCGCTGCCTGCAGGCTCGGATTTTGAGCCGTTGATGACGTGCTATCTCACCAACACCACCGACCCCGACGACATCGAACGCGGCTATCGCGACGGCGTGTGGGTTGCCGCCAAGCTGTATCCGGCGGGGGCGACGACCAACTCACACAGCGGTGTGACGGACATCGCCCTCATCCGTCCGGTGCTGGAGCGGATGGAAAAGATTGGCATGAAGCTGCTGGTGCATGGCGAAGTGACCGACCCGGCCGTGGATATTTTCGACCGCGAGGCGGTGTTCCTAGAGACCAAGATGGCACCGTTGGCCAAGGCGCATCCGGGGCTGAAGATCGTGCTGGAACATGCCACCACACAAGAGGCGGTGGATTTCGTGCGCGCGCATAAGAACCACATGGCCTGCACCATCACGCCGCATCATCTGGTGATCAACCGCACCTCGATCTTCCAGGGCGGCATCCGTCCGCATCTGTATTGCCTGCCGATTGCCAAGCGCGAGAAGCATCGTCTGGCACTGCGGAAAGCGGCGACGGGTGGGGAGGCTTGCTTCTTCCTCGGCACCGACACCGCGCCGCATATGGCGAAACTGAAGGAAGCCGCCTGTGGCTGCGCGGGCTGTTTCGTGGCTCCCACGGCGTTGCAGACCTATGTGCAGGTGTTCGACGAAGAGGGCGCGCTCGCCAATTTTGAGGCCTTCGCGTCGTTGAATGGCCCGGCGTTCTATGGGCTGCCGGTCAATGCAGGGACGGTGACGCTGGAGAAACGCAGCGGACACGCACCCGAATGCGTGGCGGTTGAGCAGGACAATGTTGTGGTGTTCGGCGGCGGGACGGAGACGGCTTGGTCGGTGGCGTGAGTTGGACAGGTGTAGGGCGGAAGAGGCGAAGCCCTCATCCGCCCCACGATTTACAGCGCTGCGACGGCCTTCCCGACCTCCGCCGCATGCCCTTCGATCTTCACCTTCGGCCAGATCGCGGCGATCTGGCCCTCGGCGTTGATGAGGAAGGTGCAGCGTTCCAGGCCCATATATTTCCGACCATACATCGACTTTTCCACCCACGCGCCATAGGCCTGGGCGACAGAGGTGTCTTCATCGGAGGCCAGCGGGAAGGTGAGGCCGTATTTTTCGGCAAATTTCTCGATGGGCTTCATCTTGTCCTTCGACACACCAATCACCGTCACCGCCAACTTGCCCAATTGCGGCAGCGCTTCCTGGAAGGCGCAGGCTTCCTTGGTGCAGCCGGGCGTGTCGGCTTTCGGGTAGAAATACAGCACGAACGGGCTGCCCTTCAGGCCTTCGAGGCTGACGCTGCGGCCACCGCTGGCGGCGAGGGTGAAATCGGGGGCGGCGTCACCAACGGAAAGGCTCATATCTCGGGATCTCCAATCAGGCGGACAAACAGCGCGCGCACATCACGCGCCAATCTCTCCAAGATGATCTGCAACTCGCCGACGTCAACCGCCTCCACGCCTGCATGTCGCATCACTTCCAGAATGGCGGGCACCGCACTGGGGGCGAGTTCCTGCGGTGGTTTGCCGCCATGGGTGAGGCGGAGGATGGATTGCAGCGCGCGCCAGATGCGGTCGGCACGGATGACCAGCTTTGCATCGTCCGGCGCGATATGGCCCTGCGCCTCCAGCCCCGCCACCGCCAAGCGCAGCGTGGGGGAAACCGGGCCGTGCAGCAATTGCAGCACCTGGGCGATGAATTCCACCTCCACCTGACCGCCGCGCCGTTGTTTGACGTCCCATGGCCCGGAAGCTGGCAGGTCGCGCAGCACGCGGGCGCGCATCGCCACCGCGTCGGAGCGGATTTTCGCCGGATCGCCGCTGCTGATCGCCACCCGAATCGCCGCCTCCACCTTACGGCGCAAAGCGGGGGGACCGGCGACGACCCGGGCGCGGGTGAGGGACATCCGCTCCCACGTCCAGGCATCGCGGGCGTGATAGCCGGTGAAGGAGGCGAGCGAGACCGCCACCGGCCCCTTATTGCCGGACGGCCGCAACCGCATATCGACCTCATAGGTCGGCCCTTCGGCATCCGATGAGGTCAGCGCGTTCACATAGGCGCGCACGGCATGGATGAACCACTGGCTGGCGGGCATGGAGCGGGCGCCCTCGCTGTGGGTGATCTTCGGCTTGTGGTCATAGATCAGCATCAGATCGAGATCCGACCCTGCCATCGTCTCCCGACCGCCCGCCTTGCCGAGGGCGACCACCACCAAGCCGCCGCCCTTCATCGCGCCGTGGCGGAGGACGAAATCATTCAGCACCAGCGGCAACAGCGACGCCATTGCGGCATCGGCCAGATCAGCGCGCAACAGCCCGGCCTCGTCGGCGTTCATCCGGCCTTCGAGGGTTGCCACCGAAATGGCGAAATCCCGCTCGCGCACCGTGCCACGCACGGCGGCCACCGCCTCCTCCAAATCCTCCGCCACCGCCAACCGCACCCGCATCCGGCGCGCTGCCGGTGTGGGATCCGGCAGGGTCAGCAGTCCCTCCAGCGCCGAGGGCGTGCGGGCGAGATGTTCGGCCAGTTGTGGGGCCGCCCCCAGCACGTCGGCAATTCGCGCGGCGAGGCCGGGATTGCGTTGGACGAGGGAGAGAATCTGCACGCCAGCGGGTAAATTCTCAATGAAACGGGCAAAGCGCATGAAGGAGGCGTCCGGCTCGCGTTGGCGGGCGAGAGCGGTGAGCAGTGAGGGCAGCACCGTGCCGAGCAATTCCCGCGCCCGCTCCGAACGCAACGCCCGCGCCCGTCCGGCGAGCCAGCCGCCCACCACATCGGCAATCCGCGCCGGTTCGGCAAATCCCATCTCGCGCAGTTTGGCCAAGGTCTCGTGTCGGGCCTCCACATCGCCGAACTCCAACGCCGAACGCCCGCCGCTCTCCAAATTGGAGAACAGTTCATCGAAACAGCGCGACACAAGCTCCAGATGGCGCAGCAACCAGACGGCAAAGCGCTCGGCGTTTGGCTCGCCGAAGAAGACGGCAAAATCGGCGAGCGCATGCAGACGGTCGGGCAGCACATGGGTCTGCCGGTCGGCGACCATTTGCAGGCGATGTTCCACCCGGCGCAGCGCGCGATAGGAGATCGCCAGATCGCGGGCGGTCTGCGGGTTCACGTGCCCCGCACGGGTGAGCAGGCGCAAAGCGGGCAGTGTGCGGCGGTCGCGCAGTTCGGGATTGCGGCCGCCCCAGACGAGTTGCAGCGTCTGCACCAGGAACTCGATCTCCCGAATGCCGCCCTGGCCGAGTTTGACGTTATGCCCGGTTACCCGTGACTGCGGCGAGGCGCTGTCGGCCAATCCGGTCTTGCGATGCTCATCAATGCGACGCTTCATCGCGTGAATGTCAGCAATGGCGGCAAAATCCAGGTGGCGACGCCAGACGAAAGGCCGTATCGCATCCAGGAAATGCCAGCCCGCCGCCAAATCCCCCGCCACCGGCCGCGCCTTGAGCATGGCCGCACGCTCCCAATTCTGCCCCATGCTCTCGTAATAGATCAGTGCGGCATGAACGCTCAGGCTGGGCGGGGTAGCTGCTGGATCGGGGCGGAGGCGCAAATCGGTCCGAAAGACGTAACCATTTGCATCACGGGCCTCCATGAGGGTGACGAGGTTACGTGCCAATCTGCTAAACCAGGACGTGGCCTGATCGCCGCGATAAATTCCGGCTTCCTGGTCGTGGAGAAGTACAAGATCGATATCGCTCGAATAATTCAGCTCTCGTGCGCCAAGCTTGCCCATGGCAAGCACCACAAAGCCGCTGCCCAATTCGGGCTGCTGCGGGTCCGGCAGCACCAGATCGCCCCGCGCATGTCCGGCGGCGAGCAGATGCGCCACGGCTGCACGCAGCGTGGTCTCGGCGAGGTCGGACAGCGCCTCGGTGACGCGTTCCAGCGCCCAGACGCCGCCGATATCGGCCAATGCCGCCGCCAGCGCCACTTGTCGCTTCGCCTGACGCATCAGGGCGGCCAGTTGCGCTTGCGGCGCGGTGTGCGGCAGGGCTGCGACGCGCGCGAGGGCTTCCTCGACCACGGCACTTGGCCCCTCACGCAGCACGCGCACAAAACTTTCGGATTCGCGCAAAGCGAGGTCGGACAAATACGGGCTGTTGCCGCCCAGACAGGCGAGCACCGCCCTGCCCGCGCCTGCTGCGAGTTCGGCTTGCTCAGAGCCAATGTCGGCGAACCGCTCGATGAGCAAATCGGCGGATTTGGTGTCAACCGGCGCCGGCCAGGACGCGGGCCATTTCTGCGGGGCTTGGCTTGTCATATGCGAGGCTGGGCATGACCCGCACGCCCGGTCAAGCGGCACGTCATGGTGCCCGAGAAGCCGCCCTGCGCCATGCGCGGCAACTGCATTTCATCGGCCAGTTCCTCGTCGGCATGGTGCTGGCGACGCTGGTGGTGGTGGGGGCGGCAGCCGTGCGGCTGAGCCGTGGGCCGCTGCCTGCGGCGTGGCTCGGACGGCAGGCGGCCATCGCGCTGAGCAGCGAAGGCCGCAATGTCCAGGTCGGTGGCGCGGAGATCACCTGGGAAGGCTTTCAGGCGGGCATCGACCGGCCGGTGGATGTGGTGCTGCACGATGTGCATATCGACGACACCCCCAGCGGGCTGGTGCTGGACGTGTCACGCGCCCAGGTTTCGCTGTCGCTGTATGACGCGGTGCAAGGCCGTTTTGTGCCGCGCGCGGTGGCGCTGGATGGGGTCGCTGCCAACTGGCACAACACAGCAGATGCGGCCCAGCCGGATAGCGGAGATTGGCGCGCGCAGGCAGCAGCCCTGATCGAGCGTCTGCGCCAACCCCCGCAGCCGGCTGGCACGCAGGCCGCCTCGATCTGGAGCCGCCTGCGTCGCCTGCGTGTTTCCAACGCGGCGATCACCGTGCATGAGCCGGTCTCTGGATTGGTGGCCGATCTCTCCGGCCTGCAATTCGACCTCAGCCGCGCCCTGGATGGCGGGGCAGAGTTGAGTGCTGAAGGTCGCGTGGCACTCGGTCAGGCGACGATCAAATTGCGTGCCGCGATTACCCTGCCCGCGCAGTCGCATGACGTTCTGCTGAATTTTGCACTGGAGCCCTTTGTTCCGGCCCAATTGGTGGGCAGTGCGAGCCTGTTCGCGCCGTTGATCGCCGGGCAATTGCCGGTGGCAATCAACGGTCGCATCCGCCTCGGCAGCGATTTTGCTCTGCAGGAAGCGGGCCTGGATATTCTGGCGCAGGAGGGCAGTCTGCTGCTCGCCGATGGTGTGCTGCCGTTGCGCAGTGCCGACATCCACGCCGACGCCACCCCGGATCGCGTGACAATCGATCTGCGGCAACTTGTCTTGCAAGCCAATCCGGCCAACCCGCCCACCCACGTCACCGGCACCCTGACCGCCAATCTTGCCCCATTCGAAGGCCGGCCCGGTCTGACGGCGGATCTGGCGCTGAATGTGGATCAGGTGACGGTGGACGACCTTCCGGCATTGTGGCCGCTCGGCGTGGGTGGGCCGGGCACGCGGCCATGGCTGGTGGCCAATGTGCATGGTGGCTTGGTTCACAATGCCCATGTCGGCCTCAGTGTCTCCGCCCCGCTCGACTTCTCCGACGCCGTGGTGTCACGCCTGGAAGGTGGGCTGGAGGGCGTGGATTGCGGCGTTAATTGGTTGCCGACCGTGCCCCCACTGGAACACGCCACCGGGCGGCTGACGTTCACCGGGCCGGACACGTTGGAGATCGTCGTCAACTCCGCGCATCAAACCGGAACGGACCTCACCACCAACCAGGCGCGGTTGCAATTCTCAGGGCTGGCCGGGCATGACCAGTTCTTGGCCATCGACGCTGATCTGACGGGTAAGCTGGCCGATGTGGTGGGGCTGCTGAAGCATCCGCGCATTCATCTGCTGCAAAGGAGCCATCTGACGGTGCGCGATCCGGCGGGGCAGATCGACGGGCATCTGACGATCAATCTGCCGCTGAAGACCAATCTGCTGTTCGACGATGTGGATATCCACGCCACCGGCAAGCTGATCGACGCCCATGTGGGCGGGATCGCGGCCGGGCGGGATGTGGACCATGCGGGTATTGATTTCAGCGTCGATAAAAAGGGCCTGCAACTCTCCGGCAACGCTGAAGTGTCTGGCGTGCCGGGGAATGTGACCGCCAAGATGGATTTCCGCGATGGTCCGGCCAGCCAGATCACCGAGCAGGTGGATGCCACCGCGACGCTCTCCGCCGACCGGATGCTCACTTTGGGCCTGGACAGTGGCGGTGCCCTGACCGGGGCTGCCAAGCTGCAATTATCCTATGCAGAGCACCGAGGCGGCGAAGGCGACGTGCGCTTGTCTGGCGATCTGACCGGCCTGGGCATCGCCGATCCGCGCATCGCCTGGACCAAACCGGCCGAGGCTGCGGGGCGGTTTGAGGTGCGTGGGCTGCTGCATGGCGGCGCGCTGCAGCGCCTGGATCGGATCACCGCCGACGCGCCCGGCTTGGTGCTGCGCGGCAGTGCCACACTCTCCCCCACGGAAGGCAACGCCATCCGGCTCGACACGCTGCGCATGGGCCAGACCACCGACCTCGTCGCCACACTGCGCCGCTCGCCCGCAAAGGATGCGCCGTTTGAGATCACCCTCAACGGGGCGGCCATCGATCTCTCACGCCTGCTGGTGCACCGCGCCGCCGACCGCAAGGCGCGGGGGTCGGCCTATCACATCACCGCCAATCTGGCACGGGCGACGATGGCCAATGGCCGGGTGTGGCAGAATGTGGTGGCCGATATTGCCAGTGACGGGCTGATCACCACCCATGCCAGCGTCGACGCGCTCGCGGGAAGCGGCAAGGCAACGCTGCGGATCACGCCGTCTGAGGGCGGGCGGAATTTGGATGCCAAGGCGGATGATGCGGGGGCGATGCTGGGTGCACTCGATCTGTCACAGCGCATGGATGGCGGCACGCTGGTGGCCACCGGGCATTACGACGATACCGATGTGAACCACCCGCTCGACGGCAGTGCGGAGATCAATGAATTCCGTGTGCGGGATGCACCGGCCGTGGTGCGGCTGCTGCAAGGGATGTCGCTCTACGGCCTGATCGAAATCGCGCGCGGGCCGGGCTTAGGCTTCACCAAGGCAGTGGCCCCCTTCCGGCTGACCGATGACGCACTGACATTGCGCAATGTGCGCGCCTATTCCGCCTCGCTTGGCTTCACCGCCAAGGGCGGCATCGATCTGGCGACGCATGTGGCTGATATCGAGGGCACGGTGGTGCCGCTGTATTTCTTCAATTCGCTGCTGGGAAAGCTGCCGCTGCTCGGCAAGCTGTTCAGCCCGGAAACCGATGGCGGGCTGCTGGTGGTATCCTACAGCATTGGCGGCAATCTGGATGATCCGAAAGTGTGGGTGAACCCGCTCTCGGCCCTCACGCCGGGCATGTTGCGTGGGTTTTTTGATATTTTCAGCAACTGAGGAGCATCAAGATGCAGGGTTTGAAAGCCATTTTGTTCGACACTTTCGGCACCGTCGTCGATTGGCGCGGCAGCCTGATTGCTGAACTTGGCGCATTTGGCGCGGCACGCGGGCTGGATGTCGATTGGACGTCTTTCGTTGATGCCTGGCGCGATGCCTACAAGCCGTCGATGGACCGGGTGCGCAAAGGCGAAGTGCCGTGGACGATCTTGGACACGCTGCACCGGGAATCGCTGGAGATGCTGGTCGCGCAGTTCGGCATCAAAGGCCTGTCCGACGATGATCTGGCGCATCTGACCAAGGGCTGGCACCGGCTGCACGGCTGGCCGGATTCGGTGGCGGGGCTGACGCGGTTGAAGCGGAAATTCATCATCGCGCCGCTGTCCAACGGCAATGTGGCGCTGCTGGTGAACATGGCGAAATTCGCTGGCATTCCGTGGGATATGGTGTTCGGCTCAGAAATCCCGCGCGCCTATAAGCCCGACCCGCAGGTCTATCTCGGCGCGTGTTCCATGCTGGGCTGCAAGCCCGGTGAGGTGATGATGGCCGCCGCCCATAATTACGACCTCTCCGCCGCCCGTGCGCTGGGTATGCGCACCGGCTTTATTGCGCGACCGACGGAATATGGGCCGAAGCAGAGCAAGGATCTGCGGGCGGAGAGCGATTGGGATGTGATCGCCACGTCGATTGAGGATATGGCGGATCAGTTGGGCTGTTGAAGGCTCGCCAACACCGCCGGGATTAACCCCGGCAAATCCTCGGCAATCAATCCCACTCCGAAGCTCGCCGCCGCCGCGCCATGCAACCACGCGGCGGCGCAGGCGGCGTCGAAGGCGGGCATGCCTTGGGCGAGGAGGCCGGTGATCATCCCGGCCAGCACGTCGCCGCTGCCGCCGGTGGCGAGTGTGGCGGGGGCGTTGGCGTTGATGACCGCGCGCCCGTCCGGGGCCGCAATCACCGTGTCAGACCCCTTGAGCAACACCACCGCCCCCGACAGCGCCGCCGCCGCGCGGGCACGGCTGAGCTTGTCGCCGGTGGTGGTGAAGAGCCGAGAGAACTCGCCCTCATGCGGAGTGAGCACACAGGGGCCGGAGATGGCGGCGAATAGGCGGGCGGGATCGTCGGCGAAGCTGGTGATCGCATCGGCGTCGATCACCATGGCCCGCCCGGTGGCGAGGCTGGCGAGGACGGCCTCACGCGTGGCGTCGCCCAGACCGGCACCCGGGCCGATCAGAATGGCATTGCGGCGAGAATCGGCGAGCAAGGCTTTGAAATCGGCCACATCATCCATCGGCTGCACCATCGCCGAGACCAGCGTGCCCGCATAAACGCTCCAGGCAGCACGGGGGGCTGCCACCGTCAGCAGCCCGGCACCGATCCGCATCGCCGCCAGCGCCGAGAGTCGGGCCGCCCCGGTAAGCACCGCACCGCCCAGAATCAGCGCGTGGCCGCGATGGTATTTGTTGGTCGTCGCCCGCAGGCCGGGAAGCGCTGCGCGCCAGAGATCGGGGGTATTTTCCCAGCATCGGGCCGGGCTGGCGGCCAGCAGCGTGGCCGGAATGCCGATATCGGCCAGCACCAATTCGCCGCAGAGTTCGCGGCCCGGCTGCAACAAATGGCCCGGCTTTTTGCGGAAGAACGTCACGGTGAGCTGTGCAGGGGCGGCCACGCCGCGCACCCGCCCCGTGGCACCATCGACGCCGCTGGGCACATCGACCGCGCAGACATCCACACCGCGCGCAATCACCAGGGAAATCGCCGCCGCCGCATCGCCATCGATGTCACGCGACAGACCGGCACCGAATAGCGCGTCAATCACCAGAGGCGAATCGTCGAGCAACTCCGGCGAGAACGCCTCAACGGCCCCCTCCCACAACGCCGCATCGCCGCCCGGCATCGTGCCGATCAGTGCGAGCCGCACCGGCCATCCCGCCTGCGCCAGTCGTCGTGCGACCGCGAAGCCATCACCGCCATTATTGCCGGGACCGCAGAGCACCAGTGTCGGGCGATTTGACCAGCGCTCCAGCACGGCAGACGCCACGGTGCGCCCGGCATTTTCCATCAGCACCGCACCGGGAATACCCGACGCCGTCGCTGCCCGGTCCATCGCGCCCATTTCGGAGGGCGAGAGCAGTGTGGTGTCCATCAGTTTTTTCCGGACCAGACGATATCCTGTCGGTCGATACGCCGCAGCGAGGTGGCCTGACGGATTTCGTCGAGCCGGATTTCCTCGATGGTGGCTTGGGTGAAGCGAACATGCGCAGCAGCGGCCATTTCAGCCGCCGTCTGATCACCCGCCAGCACCGCCTCACCAATCGCCAGATGCTGGGCGAGGAGCGCCTCGCGCACCCCGGCGCGGCGGTAGAGTTGCACGCGGTTGTAGAAGATATTCTTGCGCATCAACTCCGATAGCACCCGCATGATGTGCAACAGCATCACATTATGCGAGGCCTCATAGATTAGGCCATGCAACGTGACATCGCATTCCGCCTCATCGGCGGGATCTTCCGAGCGATGGGCGATTTTCATTCGCTCCAAGCACTCCGCAATCGCCGCGCGGTCGAGATCGGTGGCGCGGCGGGCGGCGAAGATGGTGGCTTGCGGTTCGAGGGTGAGTCGATATTCGAAATAATCCGCTGCCACCCGCTCATCATCGGCCAGCAACGCCTCCAGCGGGTCGGACAGGCCTTTGAGGAAGCGGGCGACCACGGTGCCGGAGCGGGTGGTGACCAGCAGCCCCTTCTGTTCGAGGATCGCCAATCCTTCGCGCAAAGAAGGTCTTGAAACACCAAGGGTTTCAGCCAGTTCGCGCTCGGCGATCAGCTTCTCGCCAGAGCGTAGAACGCCTTCGAGGATCATCGTCTGAATGCGCTCGGCGATGGTTTCGGCCAAGCGGACGGGGCGGATCGGGTCAGCCAATTGCATTCCTCTGAGTGTTCTTACTCTTGGTATGGGGAGTGGACCACCGTTTGACCAGATCTGGAAACAAGGGAATCAAACACAGATTGGTAAAATTTTCTTGCCAATTATGCTTTGGTTATCATACATGCACATCTCATGACCACAGTCGTTGGTCAGACCAAAAACATCGCCCTGAAAGCCAGGGGGAGGAAAAGCGTGTCCATCACCGCCATCGACACTCCGCGCGTCGGCCTGTTCGTCACCTGTTTGGTGGACACGATGCGCCCGCGGATTGGCTTTGCCGCCATCGCCCTGCTCGAAGCCACCGGTTGTGTGGTGGAAATCCCCGAGCGCCAGACCTGTTGCGGTCAACCGGCGCTGAATTCCGGCGACCATGGCGGCACTGTCGCCGTCGCCCAGCAGACCATCGCGCTGCTGGAGGAATACGACCACGTCGTCATTCCCTCCGGCTCCTGCGCCAGCACAATTCGCGTGCATTATCCTGAACTTTTCCCGCAAGGCTCGCTTTGGCATAGCCGGGCGGTGGCGCTGGCGGGCAAGACGTTCGAGTTGATCAGCTACCTCGCCGATATCCGCCATTGGACGCCTGATCGCGTGGCGCTGGCGGCGCAGGCCACGTATCACGATAGCTGCTCCGGCCTGCGCGACCTCGGCATCAAGACGCAACCGCGCCGTCTGCTCGCGAGGGTGGAGGGCCTGTCCATCATCGAGATGGACGAGGCCGAAACCTGCTGTGGCTTTGGCGGCACGTTCTGTGTGAAATACCCGTCGATCTCCAACGCCATCGTCGATGAGAAGGCCAGCAACGTCACCGCATCCGGCGCGGCATTGCTGCTCGGTGGTGATCTTGGCTGTCTGATGAACATGGCGGGCAAGCTGCATCGCGGCGGCTCGCCCGTGCGCGCCTTCCATGCCGCCGAAGTGCTGGCGGGCATGGCGGACGGCCCCGCGATTGGAGAGGAGGCATGACCGCCGCCTTCACCGCCCGCGTCGATAAGGCGCTGGCCGACCGCACGCTCAAACTCGCCATCGACCGCACCACCGGCACCGCCCGCACCAAACGGGCCGCTGCCGTGGCCGCTTGGCCGCAATTCCAGCAGGCGCGGGCGCTGGGGCGGGACATCAAGGCGCATGTGACGGCCAATCTGGCGCATTACCTCGCCGAGTTTGAGCGCAATGCCACGGCCTCGGGTGCCCAGGTGCATTGGGCGCGCAATGCGGAGGAAGCCTGTGAGATCGTCATCCGCCTCTGCCGTGAGGCCGGTGCCCGCAGCGTCACCC
>Ga0302202_10003407_pt1 | contig 17477 bp, 14 predicted proteins | sample II_Bog_N3_3_FD_194579 | JGI IMG/M metagenome (GOLD analysis project Ga0302202, IMG submission 194579) | Peat permafrost microbial communities from Stordalen Mire near Abisko, Sweden - II_Bog_N3_3 | ecosystem: Environmental > Terrestrial > Soil > Wetlands > Peat | place: Sweden: Abisko...
GGCGATGATCTGTGCCTGGTGGTTGACCATCTGGTCCAGCACCGCCGCCCCGCGCGCCGTCGCCGGGTCCAGCAAACGGTGTGCCGGCAACAACGCCTGCAAGGCCCGATTGAACGGATTGACCGAGGCGCCGATGATCTCGTGCAGCGCCTGGGCGTTATGCGCCAGCAACGACGACGTGACCGACACGCCGATCGCCGCGCCGATATTGCGCAGCAGGCTGAACAGCGACGCGCCCTCGGTGCGCAAAGCGGGGTCCAACGTGGCGAAGGCCAGCACCTGCAGCGGCGTGAACACCAGGCCCAGGCCGGCCCCCTGGATGACGATCGCGACGATGATCTCGTACTGCGACACGTCCGGAGTCCAGCCAGTCATCTGCCAGAACGACACGCAGACCAGCACCAGCCCGGCCCCCACCATCCAGCGCGGATCGAACCGGGTGGAGAATTTTCCACTTAACATGATGGTCAGCAGGTTGCCGAAGCCGCGCGGCGCCATGACCAGGCCCGCGGTCTCCACCGGGTAGTTGCTGACCACCTGCAGCCAGGGCGTCATCAGCGCCAGGCTGGACACCAGGATCGTGCCGACCGCGAACATCATCGCGAGACCGGTGGAAAAATTCACGTCGCGAAACAGCCCCGGCCGGATCAGCGGGCCGCGCGCCGAGGTCATGTGCACCAGGAACAAATAGAGGCAAAGGCCGGCCAGCACAGCCTCGACGATGATCTCGCGGGCGGAGAACCAGTCCTGGTCCTGGCCGCGGTCCAGCATCATCTGGAAGGCGCCGATGCCCAGCGCCAGGATGGCGAAGCCCAGCCAGTCGAAGTTCAGGCGCCTGATGCCGAGTGTGTTGGGCAGGAAGATCAGCAGGCCCGCGGTGGCGGCCAGGCCGAAGGGCAGGTTGATGTAGAAGACCCAGCGCCAGTTATAGGTCTCGGTCAGATAGCCGCCGAGGGTCGGCCCCATGATCGGCCCGATCATCACCCCCATGCCCCAGACCGACATCGCAATCCCCCGCTGCTCGTGGGGGAAGATGTCGAGCAGGGTGGCCTGCGACAGCGGCACCAGGGCGGCACTGAACATGCCTTGCAGCAGGCGGAACAGCACGATCTGCGCCAGCGACTGCGCCGCGCCGCAGAGCATCGATGTGAGGGTGAATCCGATGATGCAGGCGACATAGAGCCGCTTGCGGCCGAAGCGGTTGGCCATCCAGGCGACCGGGGCGGTCATGATCGCGGCGGCGGTGATGTAGGACGTCAGGACCCAGGTGATCTCGTCGTAACTGGCCGAGAAGCTGCCTTGCATATAGGGGAGCGCGACGTTGGCGATGGTCTGGTCGAGCGACTGCAACAGGGTCGCGCCGATCGCGCAGACCGTGATCATCGTCCGGTGCGGTACTCTGTCCTCCAGGATGGTGGCAGCCATGGTTTGGTGGCTCTTGGACGTTTGTGTGCCGGACAGGGTGCCGGCAAGTCGGGTGGGGCGTCAAATCGCTTTCGGCGGGTCCGGCACCGCCGCCACACGCCGGGCAAACTGGCCCGGTTCTTGAATTGAAAGTCGCTGAACCAACCACCACAACGGAGCCAGGCGATCGACACGGCACCCAACGCTCCGCCGCAGGGGCACCATCCCGGCGGTCTCAGCTTCCTGGCCCTGACCGCGCTCGGCGTGGTGTTCGGCGATATCGGCACCAGCCCGCTCTACGCCTTCTCCATCGCGCTCAACGCCACCGGCAACCCACTGCCAACCGCCAGCGACGTCGAGGGGATCGTCTCGCTCATTTTCTGGGCACTGATCGTGATGGTGTCGGTGAAATACGTGCAACTGGTGTTGCGGGCCGACAATGACGGGGAGGGCGGCATCCTGGCATTGCTTTTTCTGGTCGAGGGCGATCGTCTCGTCACCAGTTTGCGCATCTCATGGACGCTGATCCTTGGCATAATCGGCGCGTCGTTGCTTTATGGCGATGGCGTCATCACGCCGGCGATTTCGGTCCTGTCGGCGATGGAGGGGCTGAAACTCGCAGCGCCTGGCTTTCAGGCCTTCATCCTGCCGGTGACCTTGGCCATCCTGGTCGGCCTGTTTGCCATCCAGCGGCTGGGGACGCACTGGATCGGCCGGCTGTTCGGTCCGGTGATGGTTGCGTGGTTCCTGGTCATCGCCGTCCTCGGGGCCATGAACATCGCGGCCGCACCCGGCATCATCGTTGCGCTCAATCCGCTCGCCGCGGTCCCCATTCTGACCGGCCATCCCGGCATCGCGGCGGCCGTGTTCGGCGCCATTTTCCTGGCGCTGACGGGCGGCGAGGCGCTGTATGCCGACATGGGCCATGTTGGCGCGCCGGCGATCCGGCTGGCCTGGTATGGCATAGTGCTGCCGGCGCTGGTACTGAATTATTTCGGCCAGGGCGCCTTGCTGCTGAATGACCCGCAGGCGGTTGACAGCCCATTCTACAAGCTGGCGCCGGGCTGGGCGCTGGTGCCGCTGATTATCCTGGCCGCGGCGGCGACGGTGATCGCATCGCAGGCGCTGATCTGCGGCGTGTTCTCCTTGACCCGCCAGGCGATGCAGATGGGGCTGTGTCCGCGCGCCGACATCGTGCCGACCTCGAGCGAGGAAGCCGGCCAGATCTACGTGCCCACCGCGAATTGGCTGCTGATGGCAGGCACCTTGCTGATCGTCGTGATGTTCAAAACCTCGGACAATCTGGGATCGGCGTATGGCGTCGCGGTGTCCGGGACCATGCTGGCCACCACGATCCTGCTTTACGAGCTGGTCACGAAACGGTGGCACTGGCCGTTGGTGGCGGCTGTGCCGGTCATCGCCGTGTTCGGCACCGTGGACGGGGCTTTCCTCGCGGCCAATTCGCTCAAGATCGCTGAAGGCGGCTGGTTTCCGCTGACGGTCGGCGGCGCGATCGCGTTCCTGATGTGGTGCTGGCGGCGCGGCACGTCTGAGGTCCGCCGCCGGCTGCAGGACATGTCGATGCCGCTGACGGACTTCATTGCGCGCATCGACGACATGGTGATCGGCCGAGCGGCTGGCACCGCGGTGTGGCTGACGAAAGTGCAGCATGGGGTGTCGCCGATGTTGCTGCACCACGTGCGGCACAATGCGGTTTTGCACGAAACCGTCGTGCTGCTGACGGTCGTACCCGACCGCCGGCCGCGGGTGCCATTTCCCGAACGCCACACCTTGGAACGTCTCGGCCACGGCTTTTATCACATCGTCGTGCGGCTCGGTTTCATGCAACGGCCAAACATTCCATTAACGCTACGGAATTGCGAAATGCTGGGTTTCACCGCCGACCTTCAGAACGTTCACTATTTCATCGGCCACGAGACCGTGATCCGCCGCGCCGCGGGGTCGAAGATGGGGCCTGTGTCCTTTGCCATCTTCGCCTTCCTGACCAAGATCGCCAGCCGGGCCCCGGATTTCTTCCACATCCCACAGGATACGCTGTCGGAAGTGGGATTCAGGGTCGAGATCTGAGAGCACCGGCCGATGCGTTCAGCCTAGTACGCGGACACGGGCTCCTTTGCCGGCACCGGCGCCGGTGCTGTCTTCTCCAGCATCGCCCGCATGCCGGCCCCGTTCACGCGCCACCATTCGTGCAGGACACGAACATCCCAGCCAATGCAGAAGTGCTTCACACCCATTTCCAGGTACGGCGCCGCCAGGCTGATATCGGCGAGTTCCACGCGCGGGTGCAGGCCCTTCGCCAGCGCGGTCTCGATCGTCTTGCGTTCCGCGCGCTTCACGTCCGGGTGGTTGCGCTGGCCGGTGACGCCGATGCTCATGGAGTAGTCGGAGCCGCCGAACTGCACCATGTCGATGCCTTTGACCGACAGGATCGCATCGAGGTCCTCGACGCATTCCCGCTTTTCGACCATCACGGCGATCACCACCTCATTGAGTGCGGCGACATAGGCGGGCGAGCCGCCATCGCGCACGGTGCCGACGTCGCGCCGCATGCCGACGCCGAGCCGGCCGCCGGTGCCTGGGGTCTCGGCGCGGACGGCGGCGACGCAGGCGCGCGCATCCTCAACCGAACGGAGGTCGGCAAACAGCACGCTCTGGAATCCCGAACCGATCGCGCGCATGGCCTGGTGGGTCCATTGCGTTTGCTCGACCTTGATCATCCCCGCCAGGTCTTTCAGCTCCAGGGCTCGGCCGAGATTGTCCAGGTCGTGCATATCGAAGGGCGAATATTCCGCGGTGAATTCGACATAGTCGTAGTTGCCGGCCTGCCCGACCAGTTCCACCAGGGTCGGCCAGGTTGACAGCAGATGCGTGCCGAGGGTCGGCGCACCGGCGTTGAGCAACGCGCGAAAGCGGTTAGGACGCATGATGACCTGGACTCCTTGTTGGTGTGACTGGCGCGACGGAGAGATCATCTTCATCGGTTGCGGGCGCATCCGCAAGGGCGGCCTGCGGCGGCCCAAGCTGGCCCCAGGACAGCACCCGGCTGATCCGCAGCGCGATGACCGGCAGCGAGGCGATATCCATCGTGCGATACTGCGGATAGCGCGTCCGCAGCAATGTCTGTGCGTGGTCGTGCTCCGCGCCGTCGGCCAGGATCTCCGCCCGCCCCCGCAGCATCACCCAGGCGAGCCGGGTCCAGTCCTCGTCCCAGCGATCGACGGTTACCGCAACCTGCGGGTTTTCCTGGATGTTCCGCAGCCGTTTCAAGGGAATGTCCCGCCGCTTCGGCTTTTCGTCCACAGTGATGTAGAGCGAGGCGTCCGCCACCGCGAAACAGACCGGCACCAGGTGCGGCACGCCGCACGCGTCCGCGGTCGCCAGGTGCGCGACCCGGCTGGCGCTGAGAAACCGGATTTGCGCTTCGGACAGCATGACGGCAACCATACAGGCGATCTCGCACTTGCGGCAAACGCCCGATGCCCCGACACTGGGGGCTATGCGATCGTCAGAAGGAGCCACCGGTGGCCGGGTTCAAGAGCACGGAACGATACATCGCCTCGCGCGATCTGGAAGTGGCGGTCAATGCCGCGGTGACCCTGCAGCGCCCGCTGCTGGTTAAGGGCGAGCCCGGCACCGGCAAGACGGTTCTGGCGCATGAGGTCGCCGGCGCACTGGGTTATCCGCTGATCGAGTGGCACATCAAGTCCACCACCAAGGCGCAGCAGGGGCTGTACGAGTATGACGCCGTCTCCCGCCTGCGCGACGGGCAGTTGGGCGACGAACGCGTGCACGACATCGCCAACTACATTGTGCGCGGCAAGCTCTGGGACGCCTTCGAGGCCGACGAGCCGGTCGTGGTGCTGATCGACGAGGTGGACAAGGCGGATATCGAGTTCCCCAACGACCTGCTGCTGGAACTCGACCGGATGCAGTTCTTCGTGTACGAGACGCGCAAGACGATCGTGGCGAAGAACCGGCCGGTGGTGATCATCACGTCAAACAACGAGAAGGAACTGCCGGACGCCTTCCTGCGCCGCTGCTTCTTCCATTATATCCGCTTCCCCGACCGCGAAACGATGGAGCGGATCGTGGCCGCGCACTACCCCGACATCCGGAAGGACCTGGCGCGCGAGGCGCTGAACGTGTTCTTCCAGGTGCGCGAGGTCCCCGGCCTGAAGAAGAAGCCCGCGACCTCGGAATTGCTGGACTGGCTGAAGCTGCTGATGGTGGAGGACCTGCCCGTCGAAGCGCTGCGCAGCAACGAAAAGCAGGTGGTCATACCGCCGCTGTATGGCGCGCTGCTGAAGAACGAACAGGACGTGCACCTGTTCGAGCGCCTGGCCTTCCTGGCGCGCCGGGGCGCCTGATGTTCTCGCATCTGATCCTGGGGCTGCGGACCGCGGGCCTGCCGGCTTCCATCACCGAATATTTGACCCTGATGGCGGCAATGAAGTCCGGCGTCGCGGCATACAGCATCGAGGATTTTTACTATTTGTGCCGCGCCACGCTGGTGAAGGACGAACGGCACCTGGACAAGTTCGACCGGGTGTTCGGCGCGTGCTTCAAGGGGCTGGAACCGCCCGAAGGCGTCAAGCCGCAGGAACTGCCCGAGGAATGGCTGCGCAAGCTGGCGGAAAAGCTGCTGTCGCCGGAGGAAATGAAGAAAATCGAGGCGCTGGGCGGCTTCGATGCCCTGATGAAGCGGCTGCAGGCGCTGCTGGCGGAGCAGAAGGAGCGTCACCAGGGTGGATCGAAATGGATCGGCACCGCGGGGACCTCGCCCTTCGGGGCCTATGGCTACAACCCCGAGGGCGTGCGCATCGGGCAGGACAAATCCCGCAACCGCTCCGCGGTGAAGGTCTGGGACCGGCGGGATTTTCGGGATCTGGACGATACCGTGGAACTCGGCACGCGCGGGATGAAGCTGGCCTTGCGGCGGCTGCGCCGCTTTGCGCGTCAGGGTGCGGCGACGGAACTCGATCTGCCCGACACGATCCGGTCCACCGCCAACAACGCGGGAACCCTGGATCTGAAGATGGTCGCCGAACGCCATAATACCGTGAAAGTCCTGCTGTTCCTGGATGTCGGCGGATCGATGGACGATTACGTCAAGCTGACCGAGGAGCTGTTTTCCGCGGCCCGCACGGAATTCAAGCATCTGGAATATTATTACTTCCATAACTTCCCCTATGAGCGGGTATGGAAGAACAACCGCCGCCGCCACGAGGAGGTGATCCCGACCTGGCAGGTGCTGCGGACCTATGGGTCCGACTACAAGCTGATCATCGTCGGCGATGCTGCGATGAGCCCGTACGAGATCACCATGCCCGGCGGGTCGGTCGAACACTGGAATGAAGAAGCCGGAACGGTGTGGCTGGAACGGCTGACCGGCCACTATAAGCACTCGGCCTGGCTGAACCCGACGCCGCAGCGAAGCTGGGGGCATGTGCGGTCAATCACCATGGCCAACGATCTGATGGAGGGACGGATGTTCCCGCTGACGGTGAACGGCATCGACGAGATGACGCGGGAGCTGAGCCGGTAAGTCTGTCGAGGACGTGCTGCGGACCGGACTTGATACGACTGGGGACGGGAACTGATTGGGGACGGTGACGCTCTCGCGCGTTCATAGGGCCTTCATGATCGGGCATCGAACGTGCCATGCTGGCGCGTTACCGGCGTAAACCCTTGTGAAAGCCTCGATGCAACCATTGATCCGCCGCGGGCGCGACACGGACGCTGACGCTCTGATCGCCCTGATCGCCACCTGCTGGACGCAATACCCCGGCATCCGCATGGACGTGGACGGCGAAATGCCGGAACTGCGCGCCCTCGCCGCCTACTATGCCACAGCGGGCGGTGCTCTCTGGGTCGCCGAAACCGGTGGCCAGATCACCGGCATGATCGCCACCCGGCCGCTGCAGGCCACCACACACGAAATCTGCCGCGTCTATGTCCTGCCGAACCTGCACGGATCGGGTCTCGGCGACACTTTGCTGACCATGGCCGAAGCCCATGCCGTCGCCGCCGGCGCCACCCGCCTGGTGCTGTGGAGCGACACACGGTTCGACCGAGCCCACCGCTTCTATGAAAAGCACAGCTACGTCCGGTCTGGGCCGGTCCGCGTGCTGAACGATATCTCCAACTCCCTGGAGTACGCCTACGGCAAACCGATCGCCGGCATCGAGGTGCTCGACACCGCCGCCGCCGTCTCGGCTGAACGCCGGCTGGCGGAGATCCTGATCGCCTGTGTCGCCGGCGGCGCTGGCGTATCCTTCCTGCCGCCGTTGCCCCTGGACACCGCGCGCGCGTTCTGGCGCAACACCGCCAAAGATATCGCCGCCGGCCGCCGCATCCTGCTCGCCGGCTGGGCCAACGGCGTTCTGTCCGGCACCGTCACACTCAGCTTCGCCACCGCCCAGAACCAGCCCCACCGCGCCGACGTCCAAAAACTTCTGGTCCACCCCGCTGCTCGGCGCGCCGGCCTCGCCCGATCCTTGATGCAGCGGCTGGAGCAGGAAGCGCAGCGTGCCGGCCGCCCCCTGCTGACCCTGGACACCCGCGCCGGCGACAACGCCGAGTCGCTGTATCGCAGCATGGGCTGGCGGGAACTGGGCACAATCCCCGGCTATGCGCTGATGGCCGATGGGCGCTTCGAGAACACCGTGTTTTTCTGGCGGAATCTCGCGGCATAGGCGGCCAGGCCGCGGCACTGCCGATTTCCGACCGGACGTTAACACTTTATCAACCCTTTCCGTGTGAGCCTGGATGCCGAGGCCAGCCGCACGGACGGACACTGATGCAACCACCGCCGATCGACCAGCATATCATTATCGCGGACAACGACAGCTCGATCCGCGGTATCCTGCGATCGGTGCTCGACCATCCGCGCCGGGCCCTGTACCTCGCCGCGAACGGGTTGGAGGCGGTGGAGTTCGCGCAGCATCTGAACGCCAACCTGGTCTTGCTCGACATGCGCATGCCGCAACTGGACGGGCTGGAGGCCTGTGCGCGGATCCGCCAGATACCGCGCTATGCGGATATTCCGATCGTGATCCTGACCGCCTTCGATAATGATGTCGTCCGCCGGAAGGCGCAGCGCGCCGGGGCAACCGCCTTCTGGGTCAAGCCGTTCACCACCGAGGCCCTGTTGCGCAATCTCGCGCCGCTGATCCAGTTGGGCGGTGACGTCACACGGCGCCAACTGGCTCGTTAACGAGGCAAATGGTCCACCCTGTCACGGTGTGACGGAAACCGCGTTGCTGTCGAGATCCAGCGCCGACAGACGTTGCCGCAACACCGTCCGTGTCTGCTCCGCAACGCTAACCAACGTGTCGGCCGTGGACCCGCCCGCCGCTTCATACTCGTGCAGTCTCGCGCCCAGGGCAGTGAAACCCAGCAGCCCCACGCTGCCCTGCATCTCGTGCACCAATTCGGCCAGACCAGCCTGGTCCGGCGCCGCGAGAAAGGTCAGCAGATCGTCAACGCGGCCGAGCAACGTGCGCAGATACGCCTCGATATTGTCTGCGCTCATGCGGGACGCGAGCTGGTCCAGCACCGCCTCATCCAGCACTGGCAGAACCTGGCCGGCCGGGACCGGCGCCAGATGCGCCACGGCCATCGCGACACGCCCGCTGTCCGTCGCTACCGTATCGACCATGGACAGCAGCTCGTCGGAGGTGAAGGGTTTCGACAGGTGCCAGCCGATGCCCGCCTTGCGATAGGTCTCCTCCCGCGGCTCCGCACTGTTCGCGGTCACGGCGACGATCGGCACCCGGCCGCGCGGCGGCGGCAGGCTCCGGATCTGGCGCGCCGCCTCCAGGCCGTTCATCCGCGGCATGCGGATGTCCATCAATACCAGGTCGAAATCCGCGTCGCTCGCCTGGCGGACCGCATCGACACCGTCGCCGGCCTCGGCCACCGTGTGGCCCGCTGAACGCAGGAAATGGCAGGCCAGTTCGCGGTTCAGCGCGGTGTCGTCGGCCAGCAAAATCCGCAAAGAACGGGACGGCGCCACCTCGGGTGACGGCATCGGTGCCGGTCGCGCTGCGTCAACCGGGATTTCGACCTGGAAGATGCTGCCGCCGCCGGGGTTATCGGCGTAACGGATGCTGCCATCCATGCCCGCGACCAGTTGCGCCACATGCCACAAACCGAGACCGGTGCCTTCAACTTGCCCCTGATCCGCGTCCAGCCGGTCATAGGCCGTGAACAGACGGCCCTGCTTGGCGGCGGGGATGCCGGGCCCGGTGTCGGCGACCTCGAACCGCAATTGTGTGGCGCTTCGGCTGACACGCAGCTCGACGGCCCCCCGATCGGTGTATTTGATCGCGTTGGTCAGCAGATTGACCAGGATCTGGCGGACCTGATCGGGGTCCAATCGCGCGCTGCGGGGCAGGTCGGGGTCCACCTTGCAGGCCAGGCGCAGCCCACGGTGCCCCGCGCGCAGCTCGACCTCCCGACGGCAGTCCTCCACCAACCGGTCGAGGTCGGTGTCGCGCGGTTCCGGCGGGTTGGCCAGGGCCGTCGAGCGTGGGACCTCCAGCATGCGCTTGAGGACATGGCTCATATGGGTGCCGGCACTGGTGATCGCCGCGGCATAGCCAGCCAGCTCCGGCGGTAGCTGGCCGCCCCAGGTCAGCAGCTCGGCGTAGCCGAGAATGCTGGTCAGCGGGGTGCGCAGCTCGTGGCTGCTGGTGGCGACGAAGCGCTCCATCGCCTCATTCGCCTGGCGCGCGCGCGCTTCCGCATGCGCCTGGCGGGTGAGGGCGATGCCGAGACGGGCGATCACCGCCAGCAGCAGCAGGCAAAGCGCGGCCACCGTGGCCATGATGCCCAGGGCCTTGTGCTCCCAGGGCTTGTAGATGTCATCGTCCGCGAGGCCGACGCTGATCACCAGCGGCAGGTCGCCGACCCGCCTGAACGTGTAGCTGCGCGCGGTCGGGTCGCCGGCCTCCGATCCCGGGATCCGCATCATGCCGGTCGTCATGGCGGTAAAGAAGGGCGAGTCTTGCGGCAAGGTCCGGCCCAGGTCGTCCTGATTGAACGGCAGGCGCATCAGGATCAGACCGTCATCGCGCAACAGGGCGATCGTCGCGTGCGGGCCCAACGCCACGCGGGCGAACAGTTCGCGGAAGTAGGCCAGGCGGATGGTGCCCACGACCACGCCAGCGAAACTGCCGTCCGGCTGCGACAAGCGGCGGCTCAAGGGAATGGTGGCGGGCTGATCCGGTCCGGTCAGAAACGGCCGGCCGATATACAACTGGTCTCCGGCGTCGCGACGGTGAAACTGGAAATAGTCACGGCCGGCGAAGTTGGCCGGCCGCGGCGTTTTCGACCGGGAGTCGAGGGTCACGTCCCCCGCCTCATTCAGCACATTGATGAAGCCCAGATGGCGCGCGTTGGTCGCTCTGTCGAACAGGATCATCTGCCGCAGGTCCGGATCGATTGTGAGGATGCCCGGAAATTGCAACCCGTGCGCCACCGCCTGGACCGACAGGTCATACAGCTCGATATTGCGCGCGATGTCCTGCGCCATGGCGGCGGCGACATTGTCCGCGGCCTGGGCGGCCTGGCGTTCGGTGTCGCGCCTTCCGTCCAGCACCACGACCGCGGCCAGGATGAAAATTGCAATCGTAATCACTGCGCCCGCGGGCAAAAGCGTGCGGGTGGTCAGACGGACGGGCAGGGCGGGACGCCGCATCGCAGGAACCTTCGGCTGAAGGCCGGAGTCTAGCACCGCAATCATTGATAAAGTGTCAACAGCGACAGGGGGAGCACGGTATTGCGCGTGTCTGCGCTGTTAACCTTTCAGTAATATCAGGCAGGCATCATGCCGTTGCATGCCGAACCTCCCTGTGATCATTGCCGATCGGGATCGCGATTTGCGCAGTGCCCTGCGGGTGCAACTGGACGCAATCGGCTTCACCTGTTTCGTGGCGATGGACGCACACGAGGCGATCGAGCGGGCCGCCCGGCACCCGCCCGGCCTGGTGTTGCTGGACACCGCTCTGCCCGAGTTCGGCGCCTATGAGGCCTGCGCGGCGATCCGGCGGCTGGCTGACTGCCGGGACATCCCGATCGTCCTGGTGACCGCGATCGACCGGCGGCAAATCCGAACGGCGGCAATCAGAGCGGGCGCGAGCCTTGTTCTGGTCAAGCCGTTCTCGGTGAGCGATCTGCTGCGGGCGCTGGAACCGTTCCGGACCGGCGTTGATGGACCCGCAGCCTGGCAGCCCTTCGCCGACGGTTCGGCCTGTCCGGCGAGCGGATTCGCGGAGCCGCCGCGTCAGGTCTGGGGGCCGCCGGCCAAGATCAGTCCGCTGGAGCCTCGCCCACCGCAGCTTGAACAGGGCTTGCATATGTTGGCGGTGATGCGGCGGCGGGAGGCGAAGCAGGCAGGACCTTAAGGCCTTGTGTCCTTCTTTGGCGGCAGCCAGCCGTCGATCAGGGCCCGGGCTTGGGTGGCCCATTTTTCCTTCATGCGCAAATGCGCCAAAGGGGGTTTTCGTCGGGGCGTTGAACGTCCGGCGGCGGGCTTTGCAGCGGTCGCGGGGCAAATCGGCCCCAACGCAACCCCGAGCCACTTCCACCAAGGGGGCGCCCAATAAATCGCCGGAAACTGCGGCGTCGTTGACATTCGCCGAACCGCCACCATCGCGGGCGGTGTCCGCGGCGATTCCGCCACCGGAAGCGTCGGATAACGCCAACGTCTCCGACACGCGACGCCGCTGGGGAACGCTCAACGTCGCGATCCTGCTCAGCCAGGCTTCAAACTCCGTGGCGTCCATTCCAACGCTCCCGCCTCAGTTGGGGGCAGGGATCGCCTCGCCCAACAGACAACGCCATAAGAGCCCAATCGTTCCCCCTCCCCTTGCGGCTACGGCGGCCAGGTATCTGCGAATCAATCTCCTGCATATCCCACCTGCATATTTGAGGCCCCTCGAGTCAGCACCTGCAATCGGCCGCGGTTTTGCCCCCTTCCATCCCATCCCGATCTCGGATTCGCTCCTCGGCCGCTTCGGCGACCGCCGCCTGGCCGCAATGCAGAAAGAACAGACCATGTGCCTGCACGCCCTGGCCGGCGACCGCAACGAGACCCTTCGCTACACCGCGTTTCTCGATAACGAAGCCGTCACCCGCACCGAAATGCTGGTCCGCACCGGCCAGTTGACCGCCCGCCGGGCAAGGTGGAAGACCACAAGAAGCGGGCCGCCGATGACAAGGAATCCCGCCGCTGGCTGGACGGGGTGGAAACCGTGGGCAACGGGCTGGCCGAGGCCGCGTCGAGGACCGCGAGGGCGACCTCTATGACCCGTTCGCCCGCCGCCCGGCCAACGTGGATCTGCGGGTGCGGGCCGCGCAGAACCGGTCGGGCGGGCGAGCAGTTGGGGCTGTTCGAAGCCTGCCAACAATGGACCGAGGTCGACCGGTCCTTGATCAAGGTGCCGGCCAAACGCGGCACGGACGGCAAGCCCCAGCGTGCCGAACGCACCGCCCTGGTCGCGGTGCGGTTCGGCGCGGTGACCATCCGGCGTCCCGCCACCGCGGATAAGGCGCTGCCGGAGACGCTGACCCTGCGTGTGGTCGATGTGCGCGACGTCGATCCGCCCGATCCCGAACAACGGGTGCGCTGGTGCCTGCTGACCACGCACGCGGTGGACACGCCGGACGACGCCAGGCGAATGGTGCGGTGGTATCAGCTGCGCTGGACCATCGAGCCGGTGTTCCGCACGATGAAGACCGGCGGCGTGAACGTCGAGACCTCGCAGATCACCACGCCCAACAGCCTGCTGAAGCTGGTCGTGGTGGCGCTGATCGCGGCGATCCGGATCATGCAGATGGTGATCGGCCGCGACGGCAGCACCGGCCAGCCGCTGACGGACGTGATTGCGGAGCCGGCGGAGGTGCCCGCCTTGCAAGCGATCAACGCCACGCTGCAGGGGCGGACAGAGAAGCTGCAGAACCCGTACGATCCGGCGTCTCTGGCCTGGTATGCCTGGATTGCCGCCCGGTTGGGCGGCTGGTCCGGCTATACCTCCAAGGGCTACAAGCCAGCCGGACCCAAGATCATCGCTCGCGGCCTGAAAAAGCTTGACGCCATGGTCCGGGGTTTCCTGCTGGCAAATCATTCCGCAGTTATCTGACTCCTGTAGCCCCCCAACACCCATCTCCCCACATCACCCCGCCGCGCGGTCCAGCTTCAACGCCGAATTGACCAGCGCCAGATGCGAAAACGCCTGCGGGAAATTCCCCATCTGCCGCTTCGCGACCGGATCGTACTCCTCGGCCAGCAACCCGACATCGTTGCACAACCCCAGAAGCCGCTCAAACATCGCCACCGCCTCGGCGCGGCGCCCCTGCTCGGCCAGCACATCGACATACCAGAAGCTGCACGCCAGAAAGACACCCTCCCCCGCCGGCAAACCGTCTGTCGCCGTGTCGGAACGGTAGCGGCGGACCAGACCGTCCGTCATCAGCTCCCGCTCGATCGCCGCCACCGTGCCACGCATCCGCGGATCGTCAGCCGGCAGGAACCCCACCGCCGGCAGCAGCAACAGGCTCGCATCCAACGCATCGGCCCCGAACGACTGGACGAAACTGTTCTTCGCCGCATTGAAACCCTCCCGGCAGGTCGTGTCGTGGATCTGCTGCCGTACCGCCCGCCAATGCGCGACCGGCGCATCAAAACAATACCGCTCCGCAATCCGCACCGCTCGGTCCAGCCCGACCCAGGCCATCACTTTGGAGAAAGTGAAGTGCCGCGGACCACCCCGGACTTCCCAGATGCTCTCGTCCGGAAAAAGCCAAACCGATTCCAGATGAGTCGCCAGCGCCAACAGCAAATCCCAACTGGCCTCGGCAGGCAGCAGGCCGCTTTCCACCTCCTGGAACAAGGCGTCCATCACTTCGCCATACACATCGATCTGCAACTGCGTGCTCGCGGCGTTGCCGACCCGTACCGGCTTGGCACCCTGGTAGCCGGAGAGCCAGGGAACCTCCCGTTCGGCGATCCAGCGTTCCCCGGCCAGCCCGTACAGAGTCTGCACCTGCGCCGGCGTGCCGGCGATACTGCGGCGCAGCCAGGCGCCCCAGGCCTGGGCCTCCTCCCGGTAGCCGGCATGCATCAGGCTCTGCAACGTGAAACTGGCATCCCGCAGCCAGCAGAACCGGTAATCCCAGTTCCGTGTTCCCCCCGTCTGCTCCGGCAGCGAGGTGGTTGGGGCAGCAACGATCCCGCCCGTCGGCTGGTAACTCAATGCCTTCAAGGTCAGCAGAGACCGTTGCACCGCCGGGTGCCAACGTCCGCGATAGGTACCGCGGGCCGACCAGGCGGCCCAGACGCCCGCCGAGTCTTCCAGAACCTTCTCCGCGTCCGGCGGCGCGGGCACCGGTTCGTGCGACGGCCCATACGCCAGCACGAAACGTACGCGCTGTCCGCGCTCGACGGTAAAATCGGCAATCGTGCTCAGTCCATGCCCGAGCAGCGGCGTGTCGCTGGTCAGCACCACTTGATCCGGACCGGCAATTGCGCGGAGTCCCTGACCATGCTCCAGCCGGGTCACCCAGGGCACCGCGGAGCCATATTCGAACCGCAATGTCAGCGCCAGACGCATGGGCACCGCGCCGTCCAGGCCCTCAACGATGCGAATCAGCGCCGCGTGTTCGGCGGCCATGACGTCCGTCAGCAGCACCCGCCCCTGCGCGGTGACGAAAATGGTCTCCAGGATCATCGTGTCCGGACGATAGCGGCGGCTGATCGCAGCCGGCGGTGCGCTGGGCGCGATCAGCCATCGTCCGTTGTCGGGTGACCCAAGCAGCGCGGCAAAGCAGGCTGCGCTGTCGAAGCGGGGCCAGCACAGCCAGTCGATCGAGCCGGACCGACCGACCAACGCCGCCGACCGGCAGTTGCCGATCAGCGCATAATCCTCGATCGCGGCGGGCTGATCGTCAGCCGCCGTCAATTGGTTCGGCCAGGTACCCGTTGGCCGCCATTGCCCAGGCAGTAGCATCCGGAACCGGACGCGGCCGGACGATCCATTGGGCAAGTATAGGGTCCCGCGTAGCACATCTGCCCCCCCTCGGCGACCGCGGGCCCCGGGCTGTATTGCGGCTGAGGCGGCGCGTAAACCACCGGCGGGGGCGGCGTGTAGTAAACCGGCGGTGGTGGGTAGTACACCGGCGGCGGATAGTAATACGGCCCCGGCACGAACAGCGGGACCCCAACGCCAAAGAAGATACGCGCCTGCGCGGCGGGGACCAGCAGGCCGGTCAGACCCGCACACAGGGCGGCCATCACGGCGAGGCGACGGAAAAGGGGAAGGGCGGCAGTCATCGGTCCACGACCTTTTTGAGACAGTCGGACCGTTATATAGGCTGCGGCCACCTCGCGGGCAATTATCTTCAACCGGACTGATACGGTTCGATGCACTTCCTCACTGCCGCCGAGCTCTGATCGTGTCCAGCGCGGCCTGGATCTGAGTGACGCAGCCCATGCGGTCACCGGCCGCCAGCGCCTGCAGCGCCGCCGAAATCTGCGCGACCGCCGGGTCGGCGCTCGGCACGCCGGTCTGACCCAGCGGAACCGAACGGTCCAGCAGGCGAGTCTGGGCCATTTCCAACGCCTGCTGCGCCTCGCCGGTGCGTCCGGTGGCCAGCGCGGCCTCGGCTGCACGCAGATAGGCGGTGGCCGGCCCGTCTTCGCCAACGTCCGGCATCGGCAAAGCCGGTGCAATCACAGCCTGTTGCGCCGGGCTCGGAGTCCCGGCCAGCACCGCCAGGACAGCGGCGGACACCACGATCATGCGCATGGGACGTCTCCTTCAGTCGCGGGCCGGCATTACCGCCAGCGCCGGTGGAACCATAGATACTGGCCGGGATATGCCCGTACCCACCCCTCGATGATGTCGGTGATGACCTGCGTGGCCGCGGCGACATCCACCTGGCCATTTGCGTTCCGCGGCAGGTCGATCGGCCCCTCACCCATCAAGCGGAATTGACCCCGCGGCAGCCGGATCACCCGCACGCCGACCACCGGACAATCGAACCGGCGCGCCAGGCGAGCGATCGTGGGATTGGCCTTGCAGCGCCGGCCGAAGAACGTCACGTCCACGCCCCGGGAGAAATGCTGGTCCACCAGCATCCCAAGATGCTCCCCCGCATCCAGCGCCGCCGCCATTTCCAGCGCCGCTTGCGCCCGGGTGCGGATCATCCGGCCCATCAACGGGGCTCGGATTCGGATGATCTCCCGCGCGACCGCCTTGTTGTTCGGCATGCGATAGACGACAGCCGAGGGCAGCCCATGCGCTTTCGCCGCCAACGCCGGCAGCTCCCAGTTGCCCAGATGCGCGGCGAAGCACAAAGCGGGCTTGCCGTCATCGCGCAGCGCTTCGAACAACGGCGCGTCGTCGGTCAGGATGCGGCCGGCGTTCGGGTGGTCGGGGTCATAGTCCCAGATCCGCCCGAGATTGACATATTCCCCGGCAACCCGGCCCAGATTGTCCCAGGCCTCGCGCAGCGTCTGCTCGATCCAGGCCGGATCCTTGCCGGGGAAGGCGGCGCGCAAATTGGCCTGGCCGATCCGGTGCGCCGGCAGCCACGGGCCGATCCGCCGAGCCCAGCGCCCGCAAAAAGCCGAGGCCTTGTCGGGATCGGCGCGCCCCAGCCGCACGAACAGCCAGGCGACGATGCGCCCGAGGATGCGATCCCCATACAGCGTGAGCTGGCGCCGCATTCAAAGCTCGACCAGGATTTTCCCGAACACGTCGCGGTGTTCCAGCCGGTCCACGCCCGCTCGGAATTCGCTCAGCGGATAGACGGTGTCGATCACCGGCCGCACCCCCGACGCGATGCGGTCCAGCGCACGCGACAAAGCCGACAGCGGCGCGCCGAAGGAGCCGATGATGCGGTATTGCTGCTGGAACAATTGCATCAGGTTGATGCTCGCCGACGGGCCGGAGGTCGCCCCGCAGGTGACCAGCCGCCCGCCCCGCTTCATCGACAGCAGCGACCCTGCCCAGGTGTCGGCGCCGACATGCTCGAACACCACATCG
>Ga0302202_10003413_pt1 | contig 17448 bp, 12 predicted proteins | sample II_Bog_N3_3_FD_194579 | JGI IMG/M metagenome (GOLD analysis project Ga0302202, IMG submission 194579) | Peat permafrost microbial communities from Stordalen Mire near Abisko, Sweden - II_Bog_N3_3 | ecosystem: Environmental > Terrestrial > Soil > Wetlands > Peat | place: Sweden: Abisko...
CACCCCGGTCAGATTATGGAAAATGAGAGCGCCGAACGCACTATTCTGGCCGAACGCGGCATATCTGCGCCATCAACAAATCAAAATTCCCGTGAAATTTTGTACAAAGTCGAGCTCAGGATGTGGCCGGAGATACACTAACGACCTCACAGGATGAGGAGTTTCCCGACATCAATCCCTGCGGAACACGATCGAGGCCATCCAGCCGGTCATCAGCGCCAGGAATACGGTGACCAGGCCGTAGGCGAGGCCGTTGCGGCGGGCGGTGGTGGCGACGAACTGCTCGAAGCCGACCTTGACGATTTCGAAGGTGGTTTCGGTGTGCGTCACCAGCGCGCCGTCGGCGAAAAGTTTGATTTCGACGTCGTAGGTCCCGATCGGCACTTCGGCCGGCAGCGGGATGCCGGTGCGAAACAGCGTCGGCGTCAGGAACGTCACCGCGGAAGTATCCTCGCGATAGAGGCCGTGCTCGGAACGCAGCCGCACGAAGGCGCTGCGGAAGGCGTCGTTCGGCACCACGTCGGCATAATCGGGGCCGACCCGCTGGGTGAGCAGCACGTTGTTGAGCCCGAGCTGCTGGCGCCGCTCGACCTCGGGCGAGGCGATGGCCTCGAACGGCCGGTTGGAAAACAGCGCCAGATAGGTCGGCACCTGCAGGAACTGGCGGTAGTCGGTGTTGATCCAGATGCCGAATTTGCGCTCCTTGCGCCGCGTCACCATGTCCGCGTGCGGCCCGGACACGGTGACCACGAGATCGTAGGCATTGCGGCTCGACGGCGTTGCGGAATCCTTTTCGACCGAGCCGAACAGCACCAGCTCCTCGCCGGAATAGTTCGGCGTCACCGTGACCCGGTGGTTGGAGACCGAGACGATCAGTCGTTCCGCGCGCGCCGGCGGCGCGGCGAAAGCCGTCGCCAACGCCAGCGCGACGCCGATGGCGGCGAATGCGACGCGCCCCGTCATCCGGCGCCTCCGGCTTCGCGAATGGTGAAGAGATCGTCGGGCCGCAGCACCAGCTCGATCGCAAAGCGGATGCCGACCGCGAGAATCAAGAGGCCCAGCAACAGCCGCAGGTGCTCGCCGCGAATCTTCTGGCCGGCGCGGGCGCCGAACTGCGCGCCGGTGACGCCGCCGACCATCAGGATCAGCGCCAGCACGGCGTCGACCAGATGGTTGGTGACCGCGTGCAGCATGGTGGCGAACAGCATGGTGACCAGCGTCAGCACCATCGAGGTGCCGATCACGGTGGCGGTAGGCACCCGCAACAGATAGATCATGATCGGAACCAGGATGAAGCCGCCACCGACGCCCATCACCGCGCCGATGAAGCCGATGATGATGCCCACCACGACCACCGGAATCACCGACAGATAGATCTTGGAGCGCTTGAAACGCATCTTCAGCGGCAGGCCGTGAATCCAGCCATGGCTGCCGGAGCGCCGCAGCGGCACCGTCACGCCGCGCCGCGCCCGCAGCATCGCGCGCAGACCCTCCCAGAACATCAGGCCGCCCACCGTGGTCAACAGCACCACGTAGGACAGCGCGATCATGAGGTCGAGCTGGCCGAGCGAACGCAACAGCGTGAAGGTCCAGACCCCGAGCGCGGTGCCGATGGTGCCGCCGCACAGCAGCACCGCCGCCAGCGCCGGATCGATGGCGCGGCGGCGCCAGTACGACAACGCGCCGGAAAACGACGAGGCCGCGATGTGGCTGGCGACCGAGGCCACCGCGACCGCGGGCGCGATGCCGATGAAGATCAACAGCGGCGTCATCAGGAACCCGCCGCCGATGCCGAACATGCCGGACACGAAACCGACGGCCGCGCCCATCGCCAGGATGAGGAAGACGTTGACCGGGATGTCGGCGATCGGAAGGTAAAGCTGCACGCGCGTTTGCTTCGGATTGAGCCCTGAGGCTGGCCGAAACCGCTCACGGCGTGGTTTCCTGTGGAGCGCGGATCAACGACCGCATCCCCTGCATAACCGAATTCGATCATGGGAGGGATTAAAGAATCCGCTGCCAGCGGCTTTTTTTGCCGCCGGCCGTCACACGCTTGCAAGCGTGGTGAACGATTCAGATTAACGGGCGGCGGACCGCGCGCCTCACGGCCCGCGGACCGGATCGGTGACGAGTTTCATCGCGATGGCTTCCTGCGGGTCGAGCCAGCGCACGTCCCTGTTGGCGGTCATGGCTTCCACCACGGTGGAGGAAACGCCCATCCGGGTCATGTAGCTCAACACCATCCCGGTGGTGCGCTGGGTCTCGGCAACGGGATCGCGCCCGGGCGCGGTGGCCACAAACCGATGGACTCCGAGCCGCGAGCCTTCGACGCCATAGCGGTTGGTGCCACCGGCGTAGACGAACACGCAGGCGCTGGCGCAATAGGCCGGCCCGAGCCGGCCCGAGGCGTCGATGCTGGCGACGGCGGTCGCCAATCCGCGCCGTCGAACGAGTTCGCCCATGATGATCGCCTGATCCAGATTGCCGCCCGGTGAGGCCATCACGACGATATCGCCGGCCGCGAGCGCGGCTGCGTCAAGCCTGTCGCGGAACCAGCTCGCGGAGGCGGCGCCGATCCTACCCTGGATCGCGAGGATCCGCCGGACATGGCCGGCGCCGTCGAAATCGGCGTCGGCGACCGGCGACGCGGTCATGCTCGGCGAGAGATAGAGGTCTTTCCAATAGGCCCAGGCTTCGGGACGCGACAGCTCCCGGTAGGCGCGGATGCCGGTGCCGGAAAGCAGCAGGATGAAGATGACCACCGACCACACCGGCCGCCTGCGGCCGATGAACCGGGGCGGCGGCGCCGGCCCGGTCGGCTGGCGCGGCGGCGCCACCCGAGGCCCGGTCGGCGAGCTTCGGAACAGGCCATCGTTGCGGTCGTCGAAGGACAACTGATCCCCCCGGAAATCAAACCCCGCGCCGATGGCGGCCACCCCGTGGCGTTGCCATCGCGGGGCAAGTCTCGCTCGTGGCGCAATGATGCTATTTTATATGGCTTTGTCGATGAGGAATATGACGTCGCCGCCCATCGCCCCGTTTCGATGGAGTCGAAATGGGGTGATGGAATTTCGTTATGACGCGTTTTCTCAACGCGAACCGGTTTCCGCTTCGCTCGAAAACGCTATGAGCGCATCAATGCGCGGCGGCGGTTCGCTTGATCGTCGCCGGCTTGGTCGCGGGCTTTGCCGTGCTGGCCTGCGCGGGCGCCGAGTCCCATCCGCCGGCCGGGCCCGCCACGTTGATGGCGTCGTCGGGCTGCGGCTCCGGCGTGAAGGTCTGGATCGCCAGCTTCGCCGCCGCCAGCGACTGCGGGTCGAGCCTTTTCGCGATATCGTCGCGCTTGCGCGCGGCGTCCGCGTCGCCCTGCGCCGCCGCCAGGCTGAACCATTTGAAGGATTCGGCGAGATTCTGTTCGACGCCGATGCCGCGGGCATAGAGGATGCCGAGGTTGAACTGGCTGTCGGCGACGCCGCGATCGGCGGCCTTGCGGAACCACTGCGAAGCGCTCTTGTAGTCGGCGCCCTTGCCGCCGCCGTCAGCGTCGAGCACGGCCAGATTGTGCATCGCCTTGGCGTTGCCGCGTTCGGCCGCCTGCAGATAATAGCGCCGGGCGATATCGGTGTCTTTTTTCACGCCGAGACCCTTTTCGTAGAAGGTCCCGAGCCGGAACACCGCCGGCACCACACCGGCCTGGGCCGCGCGGTCGTACCATTTGGCGGCTTCGTCGAGATTGGTGGCCACGCCTTTGCCGTCGGCGAAACGCATGCCGATTTCATAGGCCGCCGTGGGATCGCCGCGCAGCGCCGCCGCGCGCAGCGTCGGTCCGCCGATGGCGTCGGGCAGCCGCTCGGTCGGCGGCACCTGCACCGAGCTCAGTTTGCGGCTGGAGAGCGAGGTTGGCGGCGACGGAATCGAGCCGGTGACGTCGTTGGCCGGCGCCGGCTGGGCTGTGGGCGCCGCCGCGGCCTGCGGGATCGCAACCGATGCGCCGCCGTCGGGCGTCGCCGGCGCGGTGTTGTTGAACGATTGCCGGCCGATCGGGGTCGGCGAGGTCATCGAGGGCATCGCCGGATCCGGCGTCGCCGGCTTGGCGGCGGCATCCGCGGGCGGTGGCGCCGCAGCCGGCGGCTCGCTGGCGCTCTCCATCGGCGGTGGGCTGCCGCTGTCGAGCAGCGTCATCGCCATCTTGAAGGTTCCGAGCACGATGACGACCACGCTCGCGCCGACCAGCAGCGAGCGGATCTTGGAGGTGATGGTCGAGGCTTCCTTGGCCTTGTCGCCGGCCGGGCCCTTGGCGGCGCCGCGGCCGCCTTTGCCGTCGGCAGGTGCTGCGGCTGCGGCGGCCTGGGCGGCGCGACGGGCTGCGGCGATGAAGCTCGATGTGCTGGCCGGCGCGCCGGGCGCCGCCGGAATTTCGCTGATCGCATTTTCCGAAGCCGCGATGCGCTCCGAGGGCGAGGCAACCCTGCCGGACGGCCGGGTACCCGGCTCGAGTGGGTGGTCGGGCGGCAGGTCCGGTGCGATCGGGGCGCGCGGCGGCGCGGTATACGGCTCCAGGATCTCGCTGATGGCGCGCGGCGCCACGACGGCGGCCGGCATCGACGGGGCCGCGACCGGAAATTCCCGGGGCGCTGCCGTAAAGGCGGCCTGCGCCGCGGCGGGGTTCGGCAATTCGGGCTTTGGCTGCGGCGGAGCGGCGACGCGCGCCGCCGGCGGCTCGACCGGCTGTGCGGCCAGCGGTTCCGGCCGGGCTTCCGGCGTTGGCGCGGCCGGCTGGGCGCGAGCCGAGCGCAGGTCGCCTTCGATCATCGCCAGCCGGTCGACCACATGGCCGAGCGTGTTGTGCACGGCTTCCAGCGAATCCTGGGTGTGGCGGTCGGTCTCGGTCTGGCTGAAGCGGATGTCGGACAGTTCGCGCTTGACGATATCGAACAGCCCGGAATCGGCCGGCTGCGGCGCGGCGCGGCTGGTCTCGTCGGCGAGACGGGCCACCGCCGCGTGCTGGGCCTCGAGATGGCGCAGAATGTCCTGCAGCCCTTCCTCGACCCGCCCGAGATCGACCGAACTGCGGTGCTCGGTGGAGGCTTCGAGACGTTCGAGCAGATAGGATACGCGCTGTTCGAGATGGGTAAGGGCGGCGGCATTGTCGTTGCCGACCGGCATCCGGTCGATGCGGTCGGACAGCGTCCGCAGCGCGCTTTCGAGCTGTTCGGCGTCGAGGCCCGGCGCCGGCCGCTCGCGGCTCTCCAGCGTCGAGGTCAGGGCGGCGATACGCTGTTCGAGCATCGCGAAGGAATCGCTGTTGTTGTCGGCGCGGCTGAGCTGGTCGACCTTGGACGCCAGGGTGTGGACGTCGTCGGACAGCCGGGCCAGCGCGTCGTTGGAGGCGACATTGGAGACGATGGCGCGCAGCGCGGCGATGGCGCCTTCGAGCTGCCGGACCGTCGAGGGATCGTCATTGGCGCGCAGGATCAGGTCGAGCTTGGCGCCGAGATTGCGGATCGCCTCGTCATAGCCCGCCAGCTGCTCCGCCGGCGTCAGCGAGCGCAGCACTTCGCGGATTTCGCCGAGCGCGCGTTCGATGCCGCCGAGGGCCTGGGTGTCGCTGCCGCTCTGCTTGGTGTCGTCGATGCGTCGCGACAGCGAGCGGATTTCGTTTTCGATCGATTCGATCGCCCGCCGCGGCATCGCCTCGGTGATGGCGTGACGGATCTCGGCGAGTTCGCCGCGGAACGCGGCGATCGACTGCTCGATCCCGTCGGGGCGCTGCAGCGCCTCGATCTGGCTGGTGATCTTGAACAGATGGCGCTCGAGCGAGGAGAAGTCCGGCCCCGGCGGCGGGGCAGGCGCCGCCATCGCGGGCATCGCCATCGAAGGCGCGATCGGCGGCGCGCTGCGCGGCGGCAGCGGCCGTGGCGCTTGTGTGTCGAGTTCGCTCTGGCGCGCGGCGATTTCCGCGATCGCGGAATCGAGCGAGGCCGGGCTGAGCGGCGGCGAGGGCCGGTAGACCTGCGCGGCGGCGCGCTCGACCATCTCGGTGCGGCGCTGCTTGTCCTGAAGCTGGGTCTGTTTGGCCGCTTGCGGGTTCGAGATCTGCGACAGCCGCGCGTCGAGCCGCGAGATGGCGTCGTTCAGCTGCCTGGCGACGGCCTGTTCGCTGCGGGGCGCCTCGCCGCGCGGCATGTCGCTGCGCGGTTTGGGTTGCGAAATCTGTTCGATCTGGCGGGTAATGGAATCCAGCCGCTGGTGGATATCGGCGACGTCGCGGGTTTCCGCGCTCGGCACGAACGTCCGTGTCTCGGGCGGGCTGCGAAAATTCGGAGGGGTGGCTTCGCCGATGGTGGAGTTGAGCCAGTCGTTCAGCGACACGCCGGCGCGCCGCGCCGCGGCCTCGGCCCGCTCGCGGACGGATGGATCGATGCCTTCAGCACTCCACGATACGCGCGAGTTCATGCTTTCGTCCGGTTCAAGACTTCGGCGCTCCACCGGCGCCTTCAGCCTCCCCGCGCGTCCCAATAGAGAGACAATCGGAATCCGCGCAGGTCGTCTGCCTCAGAACCCGACTTTTTCCCGTCACGGTAAATAACGGGTTAAGGAACCGGGCCGTGACGCCCATAATGTTGGTATTGGGAACAAATTGACCGGCTTTGGCCCCCGGGCGGGGCTGCCGGGGCCGCCGCGCGACGGCTTAGTCTAGCCGTTGCTTTCGCGCGGGCCGTCCTGGAGCAAGACCACGTCGGTCCGGGCGGCGCTTGCCGACAGTGCCGACAGGGCGTCGAGCGCCTCTTCGCACCACTCCACCACCGCCCGCTCGTGGCGAACGCCCAGGCGCAGCCCGAGCAGCTTGCCGAGGTCGGCCGGCGTCGCGGTGCCCTGCGGGAACCGCTTGGTGAGGATGCGTTCGTAGCGGGACCAGCGGTCGCGGTGGTGTTCCAGCCGCGCCATCAGGTCGGTGCGCAAGGGTTCGATGTCGACGCTGTCGAGCGCGTAGAGCCGGACCAGCAGATCGTCCTTGATCGATGCCGGCACGCTCGGTCGCGCGGCCCAGTGCCGCAGCGCGGCCCGGCCCTCCGGGGTCAGGGTGTAGACCAGCTTGTTGGGCTTGCCTGACTGCACCACTTCGCGGCCCTGGATATGGCCGCGGTCGCGCAGCCGCGTCAGTTCGCGGTAGATCTGCTGGTGGTCGGCCTTCCAGAAGAACCCGATCGACGCATCGAAGGTCTTGGCGAGCTCGTAGCCCGTCATCGGACGTTCCGTCAGGCATGCCAAGATAGCGTCGCCAAGCGCCACAGCCGCCACCTTCCTGCTCGGTTTCCGTCGTTGACAATATGCATAAAGTTGCATATGCGTCAACGTGCATAAAGATAGGGTCCGGCGCTTGTCGGCGCCCGAATTGTCATCGCCGGACAGGAAACCTGATGACCATGACCGCGCTGGACAAGTGGTACGGCTACATGAAGTCCCATGATCCCGCAGCCCTCTGGGATCTGCTTCACCCGGACGCGGTGTTCGAAAGCCCCGTCGTGCACACGCCGCAACGCGGGCGCGACATCACCTTCAAGTATCTGTCGGGCGCGGAGAAGGTGCTGGGCGGCCCGGGCTTCCGCTATATCGGCGAATGGCGCAGCGCCACCGGCGCGGTGCTCGAATTCGAAAACGAGATCGAGGGTATCCGGATCAACGGCGTCGACATCATCTCCTTCAGTGACGACGGCCGGATCTCGCATTTCAAGGTGATGGTGCGCCCGCTCAAGGCGATCAACCTGCTGCATCGTTTGATGGGAGAGCAACTGGCCAGGCAGTAAGGCCAAAACGCCGACACGATACTGACCAAGATACTGACCAAGGTACTGACAATGCATCGCAGTAACGCGCGGCGCCGCAATGTCGCAACGGCTGGGCGGATATTTCCGCCTTGCTCATTCCCCAGGACCTCCGGAACCGGCTAAGGTCGAGTTCCGGAAAACACCGCCAAATTCCGCTTCCACGCTTCCTCAACGCTTCTGCAACTTCAGCCTGCCCCTGCCGGGAGAACATCATGCCGATCTACAAAGCCCCCCTGGAAGACGTCACTTTCCTGCTCAACGACGTGTTTCAGATCGACCGCTACGACAACCTTCCCGGCTTTTCCGACGCCTCCGCCGACGTGCGCGAGGCGGTGCTGTCGGAAGCAGCCAAACTGGCGGAAGAGGTGCTGCAGCCGCTCAACCGGGTCGGCGATCTCGAAGGCTGCGTTCGCCATGACGACGGCAGCGTGACTACGCCGAAAGGCTTCAAGGAGGCCTACAAGCAGGTCGCCGAGGGTGGCTGGCTCGGGCTGTCGGCGCCGGCGGAATATGGCGGGCAGGGCCTGCCGGTGACGCTGAGCCAGGCCGTCAACGAATTCCAGTGCTCGGCCAATATGGCGTTTTCGATGTATGGCGGTCTCACCATGGGCGCCACCGCCGCGCTGATGGTGCACGGCAAGCCCGAGCAGAAGAAGATGTTCGTGCCGAAGATGGTGGCCGGCGAATGGACCGGCACCATGAACCTCACCGAGCCGCAATGCGGCACCGATTTGGGCCTGTTGCGCACCAAGGCGGCCAAGCAGGCCGACGGCAGCTACAAGATTACCGGCACCAAGATCTTCATCTCCGCCGGCGAGCATGATCTCGCCGACAACATCATCCATCTGGTGTTGGCGCGAATCGAAGGCGCACCCGCCGGCATCAAGGGCGTGTCGCTGTTCGTGGTGCCGAAGGTGCTGGTCAATGCCGACGGATCGCTGGGCGCGCGCAACGGCGTCACCTGCGGCTCGATCGAGCACAAGATGGGCATCCACGGCAATTCCACCTGCGTGATGAACTATGACGGCGCCACCGGCTGGCTGATCGGCGAGGAAAACAAGGGCATGCAGGGCATGTTCGTGATGATGAACGAGGCCCGTCTCGGCGTCGCCGTGCAGGGGCTGGCGCAGTCCGAAGTCGCCTACCAGAACGCGGTGGCCTATGCCCGCGACCGCCTGCAGGGCCGCTCGCTGTCGGGGCCGAAAGCGCCGGACAAGCCGGCCGATCCGATCATCGTGCATCCCGACGTGCGCCGCACCCTGCTCACCATCCGCGCCTTCAACGAGGCGGCGCGCGCCATGGTGGTGTGGACCGCGCTGAAGAGCGACGTCGCCCACCGCTCGAGCGACCCCAAGGACCGCCAGGAGGCCGACGATCACATGGGCTTGATGACGCCGGTGATGAAGGGCGTGCTGACGGATGTCGGATTTTCCAACGCGGTGCTGGCGCAGCAGATGTATGGCGGCCACGGCTATATCGCCGAACAGGGCATGGAGCAGTTCGTGCGCGACGCGCGCATCGCCATGATCTATGAAGGCGCCAACGGCATCCAGGCGCTGGATCTGGTCGGGCGCAAACTGCCGCGCGACGGCGGCCGCGCGGTGATGGCCTTCTTCGGCGAGGTCGCGGCCTTCGCCAAGGATCACGGCGCCGACGAGGCCATGAAGCCCTATGTCGCGCCGCTCTCCACCGCGCTCGGCCATCTGCAGCAGGCCACCACCTGGCTGATGCAGAATGCGATGATGAAGCCCGACAACGCCGGCGCCGCCGCCACCGACTACATGCAATTGTTCGGCCTCGTCAGCTTCGCCTATATGTGGGCGAGGATGGCCAAGGTGGCCCAGGACAAGATTGCGGCCGGCGCCACGACGACCTATCTGACCACCAAGCTGGTCACTGGCCGCTTCTTCATGGAGCGGATGCTGCCGGAAACCACCGTCCACCTCGCGCGCATCCAGACCGGCTGCGCCACCACCATGGAATTGGCGGCGGAAGCGTTCTGATCGAAGGAAGTTTCCGCAAGCCCCGCACGGGACCCGCGGCATCTTCCAATCCGCTTATATATTATGATCTTCATACCGGGAGGGCGTCATGCCTGAGGCATTTATCTACGATCACGTTCGCACGCCGCGCGGCCGCGGAAAGGCCGACGGCGCGCTGCACGAGGTGACCGCCGTGGCGCTGGCGACCGCGCCGCTGCGGGCGCTGAAGGAGCGCAACAACCTGCCCGAAGACGTCGTCGACGACGTCATCCTCGGCGTGGTCGATCCGGTCGGCGAGGCCGGTTCCGACATTGCGCGCTTCGCGGCGATGAACGCCGGCCTCGGCGAAGCCGTTCCCGGCATCCAGATCAGCCGTTTCTGCGCCTCCGGTCTCGACGCGGTGAATTTCGCCGCCGCCCAGATCATGAGCGGCCAGCACGAACTCACCATCGGCGGCGGCGCCGAATCGATGAGCCGCATCGGCATCGGCGCCTCCGGCGGCGCCTGGCCGATGGATCCCTCGATCGCGGTGCCGGCCTATTTCATGCCGCAGGGCGTCTCGGCCGACCTGATCGCCACCAAATACGGATTTTCGCGCGACGACGTCGACGCCTACGCGGTGCAGAGCCAGCAGCGCGCCGCCAAGGCCTGGGACGAGGGCCGCTTCAAGAATTCGGTAATCGCGGTCAAGGACATCAACGGCCTCACCATCCTGGCCAAGGACGAGCACATGCGGCCGACAACCACGATGCAGTCGCTCGGTCAGTTGCAGCCGTCCTTCGTGGCGATGGGCCAGATGGGCGGCTTTGATGCGGTGGCGATCCAGTCGCATCCGGAAATCGAGCGCATCAATTACGTGCATCACGCCGGCAATTCGTCGGGTATCGTCGACGGCGCCGGCGCGGTGCTGCTCGGCAGCAAGGAAGCCGGGGCGAAATACGGCCTCAAGGCGCGGGCGAAGATCCGCGCCTTCGCCAATATCGGTTCGGAGCCCGCGATGATGCTGACCGGTCCGGTCGACGTCACCGAAAAGCTGTTCGAGCGTTCGGGCATGAAGAAGACCGACATCGACCTGTTCGAGCTCAACGAGGCCTTCGCCTCGGTGGTGCTGCGCTACATGCAGGCCTTCGACATCGACCCGGCCCAGATCAACGTAAATGGCGGCGCCATCGCGCTCGGCCATCCGCTCGGCGCGACGGGCGCGATGATCCTCGGCACCGTGCTCGACGAACTCGAGCGCACCAATAAGCAGACCGCGCTGGTGACCCTGTGCATCGGCGGCGGCATGGGCACCGCCACCATCATCGAGCGGGTGTGAGTCGGCAGACGCCGTAAGGACCGTAGGGTGGGCAAAGCGAAGCGTGCCCACCATCGCAAGCAACGAGCAAAAATGGTGGGCACGGCGCGAAGCGCGCCTTTGCCCACCCTACGCAGCGAATGAATTGGGAGCAACAAATGGCCTTCAAGAATTTCAAAGTCGAAACCGACGCCGACGGCATCGTGCTGGTGACATGGGACACGCCCGGACGTTCGATGAACGTGCTCGACGAAACCTCGGTCAATGAACTCGAGGCGATCGTGAAACAGACCTCCGCCGACGCCGCGGTGAAGGGTGTCGTCATCACCTCGGGCAAGGAGGCGCTGTGCGCCGGCGCGGATCTGTCGATGCTGGAAGCCATGAGCCGGCAATATGCCGACGTGCTGAAGGCCAAGGGCGAGGTCGAAGCCAACCAGATGCTGTTCGAGCAGAGCCGCCGGTTCTCGCAGGTGTATCGCAACATCGAAACCTCGGGCAAACCATGGGTCGCCGCGATCAACGGGCTGGCGCTGGGCGGCGGTTTCGAGCTGACGCTGTGCTGCCACTACCGTGTCGCCGCCGACAATCCCAAGACCCGGCTCGGCCTGCCCGAGATCAAGGTCGGGCTTTTCCCCGGCGCCGGCGGCACCCAGCGCGTGCCGCGCATCGTCTCGCCGCAGGATGCGATGCAGCTGTTGTTGAAGGGCGAGGCCATCAACCTGGCGAAGGCCAAGGCGCTGAAGCTGATCGACGCCATCGTTCCGGCCGCCGACCTGATCACGGCGGCAAAGGACTGGATCAAGGGCGGCGGCAAGGCGGTGGCACCCTGGGACACCAAGGAATTCAGGCTGCCGGGCGGCCAGGTGTTTTCCAAGGCCGGCATGATGATGTTCCCGGCCGGCAATGCGATCTATCGCCGCGAGACCTATGACAACTATCCGGCGGCGCGCGCCATCATGAGCTGCGTCTATGAGGGCCTGCAGCTGCCGATCGATGCCGCGCTGCGGGTCGAATCGCGCTACTTCACCAAGATCCTGCGTTCCAACGAAGCGGCGGCGATGATCCGCAGCCTGTTCCTGTCGATGCAGGAACTGAACAAGGGCGCGCGGCGTCCCCAGAACGTGCCGCCGACCAAGGTGAAGAAGCTCGCGGTGATCGGCGCCGGCTTCATGGGCGCCAGCGTCGGCTACGTCTCGGCGCGCGCCGGCATCGAGGTGGTGCTGATCGACCGCGACCAGGAGAGCGCCGACAAGGGAAAGGGCCACGCGCAGAGCGTGATCGACGATCTGATCAAGAAGGGCCGCGCCAAGGAAACCGATCGCGACGCGATCATGGGCCGCATCAGCGCCACCGCCGACTATAACGTATTGAAGGATTGCGACCTCGTCATCGAAGCGGTGTTTGAGGACCGCAAGGTGAAGGCCGAGACCTACGCCAAGGCGCAGCCGCTGTTGAAGGACGGCGCGATCTTCGCTTCCAACACCTCGACCCTGCCGATCAATTCGCTGGCGGAAGAGTTCAAGGACCAGGGCAAGTTCATCGGCATCCATTTCTTCTCGCCGGTCGAGAAGATGATGCTGGTCGAGGTCATCGTCGGCAAGAACACCGGCGATGTCGCGCTCGCCACCGCGCTGGATTACGTGCGCACCATCGGCAAGACCCCGATCGTGGTCAATGACAGCAGAGGCTTCTTCGCCAACCGCTGCGTGATGCGCTACATCGCCGAAGGCACCGAGATGTTCCTGGAAGGCGTGCCGCCGGCGATGATCGAGAACACCGCCAAGATGGCGGGCATGCCGGTCGGACCGCTGTCGCTGTCGGATGAAGTCGCGCTCGACCTCGGCCTCAAGATCATGAAGGCGACCGAGGCCGATCTCGGTCCCAACGCCATCAACCAGGATCAGAAGAAGCTGATGGTCGAGATGGTGGAGAAGCAGGGCCGCTTCGGCCGCAAGAACGCCAAGGGCTTCTACGACTATCCCGAGAAGGGCAAGGGCCAGAAGAGCCTGTGGGCGGGACTGGCCGGCCTGCAGCCGGCGCATCTCGATCCCGATACGCTCGACGTCGAGGAATTGAAGCAGCGTTTTCTCGTCGTGCAGGCGGTGGAAGCCGCGCGCACGGTGGAGGACCACGTCATCACCGACATGCGCGAGGCCGATGTCGGCTCCATCCTCGGCTTCGGTTTCGCGCCGTTCACCGGCGGCACGCTGTCCTATATCGACTTCATGGGCACGAAAAACTTCGTCGCGCTGTGCCACAAGCTCGAGGCCAAATACGGCTCGCGCTTCACCCCGCCGAAGCTGCTGGAAGAGATGGCCGCCAAGGGCGAGACGTTCTACGGCCGCTTCCCGCCGAAGAAGCTGGCGGCGGCGTAGCGGGAAAAAACTATCGTCGAACGGGCCGCGCGAATGCGCGCCCGGTGAGAGGCTCCGCGACGAAGCCATCCGACGTCATTCCGGGATGGTCCGAAGGACCAGCCCCGGAATCTCGAGATTCCGGGTTCGATGCTTCGCATCGCCCCGGAACGACGCCTCGAGATGGTTCGCTGCGCTGGCGACGACGGCAACAAAGAAGGGCCGGATAAATCAATCCGGCCCTTCTTTGTTGAGATGGTCGATCTTCCTGCATTTTGACGGTCATCTCCCGCGACGGTTTCTGGCAAGACCGCCGAACAAGGGCACCGGAGTAGGGATCTCGCCCAAAATCTTCGCGCTTCAAGCGTGGCCCGTTGACCTGAATCAACGTGAATGGGGACTGCTCCAACACAAAGTGTTCTGCGCAACCGACGTTCGGGCTAATCAGGCCGGACATCTGGCGGCGGAAAGATCGGGGAACGAGAAATGCCGGGCGGGGCGGGGCCGGAGGTTGCAGGAACGGGGCGTCCTCCGGGCTATTGGCGCTGGCTCGTTCCGGTTCTGATTGCCGTTGTCCTCGCGGTGATCCCTCAGCCTGCGGGCCTCAGCCAACATGCTTGGTGGTACTTCTCCCTGTTCGCGGGAGTCGTGGCGGCGCTCGTCGTCGAGCCGTTGCCCCCCGCAGCCATCGGTTTCATCGCCATCGCGCTGACCGCGGGGCTCTCCCGCTGGACCTTGTTCAGCACCGAGGATTTGGCAAAGCCCGGGTTCAATCTCGCCGCTGAGTCGGTGAAATGGGCTTTTTCCGGCTTCGCCAGCAGCACGGTTTGGCTGGTCGGCGGCGCGTTCATGCTGGCGATGGGCTATGAAAAAACCGGACTTGGCCGCCGGGTCGCGCTGCTGCTGGTCCGCGCGCTCGGACACAATTCATTGCTGCTGGGCTATGCCGCCACCTTCGCGGATACGATCCTCGCGCTGGTGACGCCGTCCAACACCGCGCGCAGCGCCGGAACCATGTTCCCGATCATGATCAACCTGCCGCCGCTTTATGACTCGAAACCAAACGATCCATCGGCGCGAAAGATCGGCAGCTACATTCTCTGGACGACCTTTGCCGCGAGTTGCGTGACAAGTTCGCTCTTCATCACCGGATGCGCGCCGAATTTCCTTGCAGCGGATTTCGCCCGCAAGCTCGCTCATGTGGAGATAACCTGGACCAGCTGGTTCTTTTCCGCCGCCCCCTTCGGGATACCGCTGCTGCTCGCCCTCCCGCTGCTGGGCTATGTGATCTATCCCCCGTCGGTAAAGCAGAGTCCCGAGATTCCGGTCTGGGCGAACAAGCAGCTCGCGGAAATGGGGCGGCTGTCGCGGAATGAAAAAATACTGGGCGTCCTCGTTCTCGTGGCGATAAGCCTCTGGATTCTCGGGGCGGATTATTTTGACGCCGCCATCGTTGCTTTCCTCGTGATCTCGGTGATGCTCATCCTCCGCGTGGTGACCTGGAGCGATCTCGCCCGCAACGATGCCGCCTGGACGACGATTTCGCTGCTCGCCACGCTCGTCGCCATGGCCGACGGGCTGCAGCGCACGGGATTTATCAAGTGGTTCGCGAGCTTTGTGGCATCCCATATGGGCGGGTTACCCCCAACGGGCGTCATCGTCGCGCTGGTGAGCGTGTATTTCTTCTCGCACTACTTCTTCTCCAGCCTTACTGCCCACACGACGGCGATGATGCCGATCATGCTCGGCGTCGGCCTGGGCATACCGGGACTTCCTCCCGAAAAGCTGGCGTTGGCGCTGGCGATGACCACGGGCATCATGGGGGTGATCTCGCCTTACGCCACGGGGGCTGCTCTGCCCTATTATAACAGCGGCTATATCAAATCCTCGGAATTCTGGCGCAATGGCACGATTTACGGGTTCATCTTCCTTGCAACTCTGCTCGCGATTGGCGTGCCGCTGCTTTAGGGGCGTCAGTCTGAATGACACTCGCAGCAATGAAAAGGGCCGGATCATCGATCCGGCCCTCTTGCCATGCCTCTGCGAAAAACCTCACGCGGCCTTCAACAGGCCTTCCTTGGTGAGGGCTTCCTGCACCGCCGGGCGCGCCGCGACGCGGGCCTTATAGGCGAGCAGGTTGGGCAGACCCGACAGGTCGAACTTCATCCGGTCGGCCCAGCACAGCATCGTGAACAGGTAGCCGTCGGCGACGGTGAACTGCTTGCCCATCAGGTAATCATGGCCGGCGAGCACGCCGTCGAGATACTTGAACTTGCCCATCACCCGATCCTTGAAGAAGGCCTTGGCGTCGTCGGCCAGCACCGGCGAGAACATCGGGCCGAAATTCTTGTGCAATTCGCCGGTGATGAAGTTGAGCCATTCCTGCAGCTTGTAGCGCTCGGCGCTGTCGCGGGCGGGCGCGAGGTTTTTGCCGGACGCCTTGTCGGCGATCATCTGCACGATCACCGGGCCCTCGGTGACCAGTTCGCCGGAGTCCAGCGCCAGCGCCGGCACCTGGCCCTTCGGGTTGATCTTCAGGTAATCGTCGCCGTTTTCGAGCTTCTTGGCCCGCAGATCGACCTTGACCAGGTCGTAGGGCAGCCCGGCCTCGAGCAGGGCGATATGGGGCGAAAGCGAACAGGCTCCGGGGGAATAATACAGTTTCATGGGACTTTCCTTCCTTTGAGGTTATGCGAGAGGCGGCGGGGCCTGGGCGGTTCTGGCTGGATCAGAACCAGCCGGGCCCCGAATCTCCGTTTTTGGAACGTTTTCTTCACGTGAACCGGTTTTCGCTCCGCTTGAAAACGCCAGGGAATGACTAAATGCATCTGCATGAAATAGTCAAGATTGATGCAGCTGCATTTAGTGCGCTAGAGTGATACCGGATAGATGTGGACCAGCCGATGAAACGCAAACCCTCGACCGAGGCGACCGCCGCCTGGATTCGCCTGATGCGAGTCCAGAGCCGCGTGCTCGACGCCGTCGAGCAGGAGTTGAAGAAGGCGGGTTTCCCGCCGCTGGCCTGGTATGACGCGTTACTCGAACTGTCGCGGTCGCCGACCGGCGAAATGCGCCCGGTCGAGCTGGAGAAGCAGATGCTGATCCCGCAATACTCGACCTCGCGGCTGATCGACCGGCTGGTCGACGAAGGGCTGGCGGCGCGCCGCGAGTGCAAGATCGACAAGCGCGGCCAGTTCGTCGAAATCACCGAGGCCGGGCGCGAACTGCAGAAGAAGATGTGGAGCGCCTATTCCGCCGCGATCGAAAAGCATGTCGGCTCCAAACTGTCGGATGCCGACGCGGTCAAACTCTGTGGCTTGCTGGACCGGCTGGGCTGCTCGTGCGGCGAGGCTGCCTCCCTCGCCGCCAGAGACGGCGCGCCCGCCCGATGATATTATTGATACCTCTCGCATCTCCGGACCGGCTGGTTCGGGGGTACCCCCGACACCGCGTGCGTTCGGTCGAAACGCCCCACATCCGGAATTTTCATGGCGCGTGACCAGATCGATATGACGCCGTTGCAATCGCGCGACGAATTGGTGGCGTGGCTGGAAGCGGGCGTGAAGCCGCCCTCCGAATTCCGGATCGGCACCGAGCACGAGAAAACCCCGTTCACGCTGTCCGGGCATCATCCGGTGCCCTACCAGGGCGCGCGCGGTATCGGCGCGTTGCTCGAGGGCATGCAGCTGCTGCTCGGCTGGGAGCCGATCATGGAGCACGGCAACATCATCGGGCTGTACGACGTCACCGGCGGCGGCGCGATTTCGCTGGAGCCCGGCGGGCAATTCGAACTGTCGGGCGCGCCGGTCGAGACCGTGCACCAGACCCAGTCCGAGCTGATGGCGCACCTGGCGCAGGTGCGCGAGATTGCTGCTCCGCTCGGCATCGGCTTTCTCGGGCTCGGCATGACGCCGTCGTGGTCGCGGGCGCAGATTCCGGTGATGCCCAAGGGCCGCTACAGGATCATGACCAACTACATGCCGAAG
>Ga0302202_10003417_pt1 | contig 17436 bp, 20 predicted proteins | sample II_Bog_N3_3_FD_194579 | JGI IMG/M metagenome (GOLD analysis project Ga0302202, IMG submission 194579) | Peat permafrost microbial communities from Stordalen Mire near Abisko, Sweden - II_Bog_N3_3 | ecosystem: Environmental > Terrestrial > Soil > Wetlands > Peat | place: Sweden: Abisko...
TCGGTGCGGGCGCCGGTGAGGAAAGCCAGCAAGCCGCCCAGGCAATAGCCCACCGCCCCGACCTTGCCGGCGTGCGCCGGGTGTTGGCGCGCCTGGGCAATGGTGGCGGCGATGTCCTTGATCCCCGAGTCGACGTCGAAGGCGTTGAACAGCTCGAACGCCCGTTTCCACTCCGCCTCGGTGTGGTCGGTGATGTCGATGCCGGGCTCGATCCGCCAGAACAGGTCCGGGCAGATCGCCAGAAAGCCCTGCGCCGCATAGTGGTCGGTGAGCTCGCGCATCACCGCATTGACGCCGAAGATCTCCTGGATGACCACCAGCGCCGGCGCCTTGGCCGCTGTGGGCCGGGCCACGTAGGCGGAGAACGCGCCGTCCGACGTTTCGATCGTCAGGGTTTCGCCCATCGTCGCCTCCATCACACGCCATCGCGACCGTTTCTCTAGCGCGCGGCAGCCGGAAGTGGGAACCGGTTCCGGCGCCCGCCGCGCGCTAACGCTAAGAAGATAGAGCCTTTTTATCCCATTCGAGCGCAGCCGCTCGAATGGGAAAGGCTCTAGCGCGACGGCCTCGGGGTGGCCCATAACACGATCAACTCGTTCGAAGGGAGCCGTCCGATGAAGGTGACGATCGAGATCGACTGTACGCCGCAGGAGGCCCGGGGCTTCCTCGGCCTGCCGGACGTGGCCGGCCTCAACGACCACCTGGTGGCCGAGATGAAGAAACGCATGGACGCCAATGTCGCCATGCTGGCGCCCGAGGAGCTGATGAAGAACTGGATGTCGTTCGGCGGCCAGGCCTCGGAGCAGTTCATGAAGCTGATGACCGCCGCGGCCAGTCAGGGGCTGGCCGGCGGCAAGGGCGGTCCGGGCGGGCGATGAGGGACACGATCTTCGCCCCGGCCACCGCGCCGGGGCGAGCGGCGATCGCGGTCGTCCGGCTGTCGGGACCGGGGACGGCGGCGGCGTTGCGCGGACTGGCGGGGCGTTTGCCACCCGTTCGGAGAGCATCGCTGCGGCGCCTCGCGTCGCCAGCGGGTGAGTTGCTCGACGAGGCGGTCGTGCTCTGGCTCCCCGGTCCGGCCAGCTACACCGGCGAGGATGGCGCGGAGCTGCATCTGCATGGCGGCCCGGCGGTGGTGGCCGGCGTCACCCGCGCCTTGCTTACCGCCGGCTTGCGGCTGGCCGAGCCGGGGGAGTTCACCCGTCGCGCCTTCGAGGCCGGCCGCCTGGACCTGGATCAGGCCGAGGCGGTGGCCGACCTGGTCGACGCGGAGACCGAGGCGCAGGGCCGCCAGGCGCTGGCGCAGCTGGGCGGCGCGCTGGGACAGCGCTACGCGACGTGGCGCGAGACTTTGACTGAGGCGCTCGCCCAACTGGAAGCGGCCGTAGATTTCCCCGACGAGGAATTGCCGGCGGATGTCGCCCGCCGCGCCGCGCCGTTCATTGCGCGACTGGCGGAGGAGATGGAGGCGGCCTTGGCCGACGCCCGGCGCGGCGAGCGGGTGCGCGAGGGCTATCGGATCGCTCTGGTCGGCGCGCCGAACGCCGGCAAGAGCAGTCTGTTGAACCGACTGGCTGGCCGGGAGGCGGCGATCGTCACCGCGACACCGGGCGCCACTCGCGACGTGATCGAGGTTCCGCTGGTGCTGGGAGGCTACAAGGCGTTGCTCGCCGACATGGCCGGGTTGCGCGAGACCGCCGAGGCGATCGAGGCCGAAGGGGTTCGGCGGGCGAAGGCCTGGGCGGGCGATGCGGCGCTGCGGCTGTGGGTCGTGGATGCGGCGGCCGGCGATGGGGTCTGGCGCGAGGCGGCCGCGTTGATCGGCCCGAGCGACTGGCTGGTGCTGACCAAGGCCGACCTGCCGCGCGGACGGGACGCCGTTGCGGCCACTGTGGCGGCAAGGGATCGCGGCGCGGCGGCGCACGAAGTCTCATCCGCGACCGGCGAGGGCGTCGGGCCCCTGAAGGCTGCGCTGGCGGAACGGCTGGCGGCCGACCTGTCCGGCGCGGAGTTTCCCGCCGTCACCCGGGAACGCCACGCCACGCTGTTGACCGAAGCGCTGACGCATCTGCGACGCGGCCAGGATGCTCTGGAGACCCCCGAACTCGCCGCCGAGGATTTGCGGCTGGCCGCCCGGGCGCTGGCCCGGGTCGCGGGCCGGATCGGCGCCGAGGACATCCTCGACCGGATCTTCGCCAGCTTCTGCATCGGCAAGTGAGTGTTTCACGTGAAACATCGGCGCCGGTCGCTGCGTCAGTGTTTCACGTGAAACACCCCGCCGTTTGCTCGACCCTCGGCGGCTGATGGGTTAGAGGTCGCCCATGAAGGCCTGGGACGTCATCGTCATCGGCGGCGGTCACGCTGGCTGCGAAGCCGCGGCCGCGTCGGCGCGGGTGGGCGCGCGCACCCTGTTGCTCACCCACAAGCTCGAGACGATCGGCGAGATGTCCTGCAATCCGGCCATCGGCGGCCTGGGCAAGGGGCATCTGGTCCGGGAAATCGACGCCCTGGACGGCCTGATGGGCCGCCTCGCCGACGCGGCAGGCATTCAGTTTCGCCTGCTCAACCGCTCCAAGGGCCCAGCCGTGCGCGGCCCGCGCGCCCAGATCGACCGGGCCCGCTACCGAGCGGCGATGCAGAGCGCCCTGCTGAACTACCCCGGTCTCGAGGTTCGCGCCGACGCGGTCGAGGACCTGGTGATCGAGGATGATCGGGTGGTCGGCGTCGTCGGCGCGAGCGGGGCGGTCTATTCGGCCAACCGGGTGGTGCTGACTACCGGCACCTTCCTCAAGGGGGTCATCCATCGCGGCGAGGAGCGCACCGCGGCCGGCCGCATCGGCGAGGCGCCGGCCATCGGGCTTGCCGACCGACTCTATGGTCTCGGGCTGAAGATGGGTCGGCTGAAGACCGGCACCCCGGCGCGTCTGGACGGCTCGACGATTGCCTGGGGCGAGCTGGAAATGCAGCCCGGAGATGAAACGCCCTCGGCGTTTTCGTTCCTCAGCGGCCCGATCACGACCACGCAGGTGGAGTGCGGGGTCACCTATACCAACGCCGAGACTCACCGGATCATCGCCGAGCGCCTGAGCGAGTCGGCGGTTTACGGCGGCCGCGCCACCGGCCGTGGGCCGCGCTATTGCCCGTCGATCGAGGACAAGGTGGTGCGCTTCCCCGACCGGACCAGCCACCAGATCTTCCTGGAGCCGGAGGGTATCGATGACGACACCGTCTATCCCAACGGCGTCTCCACCTCGGTCTCGGCGGAAACACAGGATCTGTTCCTGCGCACCATCCCCGGCCTGGAAGACGTGCGCGTGCGCCGCCATGGCTACGCCATCGAATACGACTACGTCGATCCGCGCGAGCTGACCCCGGCCCTGGAGGTCAAGCGCCTGCCCGGCCTCTATCTCGCCGGCCAGATCAACGGCACCACCGGCTATGAGGAGGCCGCCGCGCAAGGGCTGGTCGCCGGGCTGAACGCCGCCCGGGCGGTCGATGGGCGCGAGCCGGCCGGTTTCGGTCGTGACGAGGCCTATATCGGGGTGATGATCGACGATCTGGTCACCCGGGGCGTCACCGAGCCCTATCGGATGTTCACCAGCCGGGCGGAGTTCCGCCTGCGCCTGCGGGCCGACAACGCCGACCAGCGCCTCACCGCCCGGGGCCTCGAGTTGGGCTGCGTCGGCGCCGAACGGGCCCAGGTGTTCGGCGCCAAGACCGCGGCGCTCGCCGACGCCCGCGCTCTAGCCCACAGCCTGACCCTCACCCCGCCCGAGGCGATCCGCGCCGGCTTCAAGGTCAACCTCGACGGCCAGCGCCGCGACCTGGTTCAGCTGCTGGCCTATCGCGACATCGGCTTTGCCGATCTGGCGCGGCTCTGGCCGCCGATCGAAGCCTGGTCCGCCGAAGTGCGCGAGCAGGTCGAGATCGACGCCGCCTATGCCGGCTACCTGGATCGCCAGGACGCCGATGTCGCGGCGTTCCGGCGCGAGGAAGACCTGCTGCTGCCGCCGGCGCTGGACTACGGCGCGGTCGGCGGCCTTTCCAACGAGGCGCGCGAGCGCCTGGGCGCCGTGCGGCCTACGACCCTGGGCCAGGCCGCGCGCATCGAAGGCGTCACCCCCGGCGCGCTCACCGCCCTGCTCGCCCATGTCCGCCGCCGCGCTGCTTGAACCCCAGGTCGCCGACGCGGAGAGCTTCGCCGCCGCCGCCGGCGCGACCCCGGCGCAGATGGCCGACCTGGAGGCGCTGCGGACCATGCTGGCCGACTGGAACCAGCGGATGAACCTGGTCGGCCCCTCGACGCTGGACGCCTTTTGGCCCAGGCACGTCTGGGACAGCGCCCAGCTGCTGGCCATCGCCCCGGAGGCGCGCACATGGGCCGACATCGGCGCCGGCGCCGGCTTCCCAGGGCTGGTGCTGGCGATTCTGCTGAAAGGCCGGCCTGGCGCGCGGGTGGAACTGGTCGAGAGTCTTGGCAAGCGCTGCCGGTTCCTGGAGGCGGTGGTCGCCGCGCTGGACCTGCCGGCGCGGGTCCACAACGCCCGCGCCGAAGCGTTGAAACTTAAGGTGGAGGTGGTCACCGCCCGGGCGGTCGCGCCGCTGGCGAAGTTGCTGGGGTTCGCCAAGCCGATGCTGGACCGGCGGGCGCTCGGCCTGTTCCTCAAAGGCCGGGACGCCGAGGCCGAGGTCGCCGAGGCGCGCAAGCTCTGGCGGTTCGACCTGATTTCGACCCCCAGCCTCAGCGACCCGGATGGCCGCATCCTGCAGATCAGGGACCTCGCCCGTGCCCGCTGAACCCAAGGCCTGCCGGATCCTCGCCATCGCCAACCAGAAGGGCGGCGTCGGCAAGACCACCACCGCCATCAACCTGGCCACCGCCCTCACCGCCGTCGGCGAGCGGGTGCTGCTGCTCGACGCCGATCCGCAAGGCAACGCCTCCACCGGCCTCGGCATCGGCCGGGGCCTGCGTCGCAAGACGCTCTACGACGTGCTGATGGAGGGCCTGCCGGCCACCGAGGCGGCGATGCACACCTCCCTGCCCGGCCTCGATCTGCTGCCCTCCGACCCGGACCTGTCCGGAGTCGAGCTGGAGCTGGGGCAGACGCCCCGCCGCTCCTATCGTCTGCGCGACGCCATGGCCCCGATCCGCAGCCAGCACGTCTACGACTACGTGCTGATCGACTGTCCGCCGGCGCTCAGCCTGCTCACCGTCAACGCCATGACCGCCGCCGATGGCGTGCTGGTGCCGCTGCAGTGCGAGTTCTTCGCCCTTGAGGGCCTGACCCAGCTGATGCGGACCATCGATCTGGTCCGCGGCAGCCTTAACCCGGCGCTGGAGATCCAAGGGCTGGTGCTGACCATGTACGATCGGCGCAACAGTCTCTCGGCGCAGGTGGCCACCGACGTGCGCTCGCACTTCGGCGCCAAGGTCTACGACACGGTCATTCCCCGCAACGTGCGGGTCTCCGAGGCGCCGTCGTTCGGCAAGCCGGCGCTGATCTACGACCTGAAGTGCGCCGGCAGCCAGGCCTACATCAAGCTGGCCCGGGAACTGGTCGGCCGCGAGCGCGCCAGGCTGACGGCCGCCTGAGGACGACGACGTTGGCCGGCGCCGGCAACTCGGTCTAGACCGGCAACTCGAAAGGACACGCTGAGCATGGCCGAAGGGCGACGGGGACTGGGACGGGGGCTGTCAGCCTTGCTCGACGAGGTGGACGCAGGTGCGCCGGAAGGCCAGCCTCGCGCGGGCGCGTCGGAGATTCCGATCGAACTGGTCCGCCCCAATCCCGAGCAGCCCCGGCGCCGCTTCGACGAGGCCGAGCTGGAAGAGTTGGCCGCCTCGATCCGCGCCAAGGGGGTGCTGCAGCCGATCCTGGTGCGTCCGTCGCCGGACGCCTCCGGCGACTATCAGATCGTCGCCGGCGAGCGGCGCTGGCGGGCGGCGCAGCGAGCGGGGGTGATCTCGATCCCGGCCCTGGTGCGCTCGTTCAGCGACGCCGAGGTGCTGGAAATCGCCATCGTCGAGAACGTCCAGCGCGCCGACCTGTCGTCGATCGAGGAGGCCGAGGGCTATAGAGTGCTGATCGAGCGGTTCGGGCGGACTCAGGCGTCGGTGGCCGACACGGTCGGCAAGAGCCGCGTCCACGTGGCCAACGCCCTGCGCCTGCTGCAACTGCCGGCGGCGGTTCAGGAGATGGTTCGGGACGGACGGCTGACCGCGGGCCACGCCAGGCCGTTCTCCGGCAAGCCGGACGCGGAGCGCCTGGCCAGGGAAGTGGTCGAGCGCCAGCTCAACGTGCGCCAGGCCGAGGCGCTGGCCCGGGGCGGCGCCCAGCCGCGCGGCGAGGCGGCGTCCCGCCGTCCGGCCGGCAAGGACGCCGACACCCTGGCGCTGGAATCCGATCTTGGCGAAGCCCTCGGCCTGCCGGTGGAGGTGCGTGACGAGGGTGGCGCGGGCGAGGTGCGGATTCGCTACGCCAGCCTGGAGCAGCTGGACGAGATCTGCCGGCGGCTGACCCGCCGCTGAAGGCGGCGCAGCGCGCCGTGCGCCGGATTGTTGATCCCGCGCCACTTGTTTCAGCAATTTCGCGGAACGGAGAAATTTGATCTACCCCGACCGCCGATGCGGCACTAATGTGTCACAAAGGCGAGCCGTCGGCGGGTCGCGGAGGGGGTATTTTTCATGGGTGAGACGAGTTCATCCGGCGGGCGCAGCCGCCTGTTCTGGCAGGTCTCGGCGCTAGTGCTGGTGGCCGTGGGCGCCGGCGGCCGCAAGGCGGAAGCCGCGACGGCGACCACCACCGGCGGCCTGACCATCGACCTGCAGGGCCAGTGGGCGATCGACAGCAGCGGCTCGGCTGAGGGCCCGGCTTCGCTGGATCAGAACTTCGACAACAAGGTAGCGACAATCGGCGGCTACACCGTCAGCGGCGAGATCCTCTATCAGCCGCCCGGCAGCCCGTGGAGCTTCGGCGCAGGCATCCGCTACGGCCGCATGAACGAGCATATGAAGAAGCACTCGTTCGCAACCACAACGTCGAAACTCTATCCGTCAGGCAAGTATTCCGTCACGCATGCGACCAATCAGTCACTCAGCGACGTGATCAATGCTGAACACTATACGGTCGACTTCGAGGTCGGGCATGACTTCGGCGTCGGACTATTTGGCCCTGGCACGACCACACTTGGCATTGGCGTTCGCTACGCTCACTTCGACTCGACGGTCACCGGCAAGTTCTCCACCTCCACCAAGTATTCGGTGAAGTATCTCGGTTCGATCATTACCGCCTTCGGCCACTCCTCCACCAAAGCCGGCCGGTTTACTTCGAAGCGGGTGACGGACGCAGTCGGTCCGCGGATCTTCGTCAAGACCGTGTCGCCGATCCCGGGTCTGTCGGGCTTCTCGATCGGGGCTGGGGCTGGCATCGCCATCCTCTACGGCCGCCAGACCGTGCACACGACCCTCGATCTCACCTCCGGCACCTATGCGCCCGCCGGTCTCAACCGCGCCAGCTCCCGCTCGATCCCGAACGCCGATGGTTTCCTGCAGTTGAACTGGACAGCGCCCAACAGCCCGTTCACCATCGGGGTCGGCTACAAGGTCGACGCCTATTTCACGGTCATGGACGGCGGCTTCACCGGCAAGAGCGAGATCGACGACGTTGAGCACGGCCCCTATCTCGACGTGACCTTCCGGCTTCCGTAGGGACGTCCGCCAAGTCCGCAAGAGTCGTCGATGCGTGCGTCTCATCTTACCGTTTCCAGCACCGGATCTATGCTGATCGTCCATCCGGCCGAGGGCGGCCGAATCCGGTTCGCACGGTTCGATCATGCCCGCGTCTGAACTCCCGGCGCCGGCGATCAACGGCATCGTCTGGCTGGCCTCCTATCCGAAGTCCGGCAATACTTGGACACGCACCTTCCTGCACAATCTGTTCGGCCTGCTGGAAGGCAAGGAGGACGAGCACAACATCAATCAGATCAATGAGTTCACCACGTGGGACTTAGCCGCGGCGCGCTACGAGCCGCATCTGGGCAAACCGATCACCGAGGCGACCCGCGAGGAGCTGGCCGCCGTGCGCCCGCTGGTGCAAGCCGAAATCGCCGCCCAGACCGACGGCCTGGCGCTGGTCAAGACCCACCACGCCCTGGTGATGGACCGCGGCCACCCGACGTTGAACTTCTCCGTCACCTCCGGCGCCGTCTATCTGGTTCGCAATCCCCTCGACGTGGCGATATCCTATTCGCACCACCTGAACACCGACATCGACGACACCATCGCGCAGATGGCCGAGAAGGGCCTGGAAACCGACATCGGCGAGCGCAGTGTCTACGAGGTGTATGGCTCGTGGAGCGAGCACGTGAATAGCTGGACGGCCAAGCCGCATCGGGCGGTCTGTGTGCTGCGCTACGAAGACATGCTGGAGCAGCCGCAGGCTTCGTTCTCGGCCCTGGCGCGCCACCTGCTGCTGCAGCCGACCCCTGAGCAGCTGAACGAAGCCATTGCGCGCTCGTCTTTCGAGAAGCTGAAGGCCCAGGAAGACTTGAGCGGCTTTCGCGAGAAGCCGGAGCACGCCAAGCGGTTCTTCCGCGAGGGTCGATCCGGCCAGTGGCGTGAGCAGCTCTCGCGGCGGCAAATCCGCCGGATCGTCAAGGATCACGCCGAACAGATGGACCGCTTCGGCTATCTCACCGACGACATCCGGCACCTGGCGCCTTGAGCGAGGTGAGCTACCGCCCCGTCTGGCTGGCAGCGGACACCGCCGATCAGGTCGCGGCGATGAAGTTCTGGCGCGATCATGATCTTGTCGCGGGCGCCCGGGACCTGTCGGCGCGGGCGGCGCAGCTTTGCGTGCTGGCCATGGCCGGCGGCGAAGTGATCGGCGTCTCCACCGCCCGCATTCGGCCGATCGAGATCATGAAGCGCCGCTTCGCCATCTTCCGCTGCGCTGTCGCCCCGGACTGGCGCCGGCAGGGTGTCGCCGCGGAGCTGGCGGTTCGCTCCCGCCAGGTGCTGGAACCCTGGGCTTTGGCCAACCCGGACCAGGACGTCCAGGGCATGGCCTGCTTGGTCATCGGCGAGGAACTGAAGGCCAAGCAGACCGAGCCGATCTGGCCGCGCAGCGGACTGGCCCTGGTGGGTTACGACACGTCGGGCAATCAGCTGCGAGTGGCGTGGTTCGCCACGGCGATGGTCTAGCCGAAGCGCTTGAAATACCGGCCGATCACCCCGCGATAGACCTCCGCCAGCCGCTGGATGTCGGCCACCGGCGCCTGCTCATCGACCGCGTGCATGCTCGCCCCGACCAGTCCCAACTCGACCACCGGACAGAGGGCGCGGATGAAACGCGCGTCGGAGGTGCCGCCGGTGGTGGAAAGCTCGGCGTTGCGGCCGGTGACCGCCGCAGCCGCCTCGGAGACTACCTCGACGAAAGGGCCGGGCTCGGTCAGAAAGGCCTCGCCGCTGACGGCGATGCGAACCTGGACCTTGCCGGCGAACCCTTCGCCGGCCTTGGCCGCCTCCGCTTCGATCCAGTCGCTCAGGGCCTGGCCGGTGTGGGCGGGATTGAAGCGGATGTTCAGCCGCGCCTTGGCCTGGGCCGGGATCACATTGGTGGCCGGATTGCCGACGTCGATGGTGGTGACTTCCAGGTTCGACGGCTGGAATTCCGGGTGGCCGTCGTCCAGCCGGCGCGCCTGCAGCGCCGCCAGCAGCCGGATCAGCACCGGCACCGGGTTGGCCGCCCGGTGCGGATAGGCCACGTGCCCCTGCACGCCATCGACAGTGACCAGGGCGTTGAGGCTGCCGCGGCGACCGATCTTGATCATGTCGCCGAGGATGGCGGCCGAGCTCGGCTCGCCCACCAGGCAATGGTCGATCTTCTCCCCTTCGGCGGTCAGCGCCTCGACCACCAAGCGGGTGCCATGGGTGGCGTGGCCCTCCTCGTCGCCGGTGATCAGCAGCGACAACGAGCCGCTCACCTCGCCGGCGGCCAACGCCGCGCCCGCGGCGGCGACGAAGGCGGCGATGCCGCTCTTCATGTCCGCGGCGCCACGACCGTAAAGTATGCCGCCCTCGATCCGGCCCTCGAACGGGTCGGCGCTCCAGGCGGCGGCGTCGCCCACCGGGACCACGTCGGTGTGGCCGGCGAAGCAGAGGTTGGGCCCGGCGGTCCCGCGCCGGGCGTAGAGATTCTCGATCTCGCCGAACTTCATCCGCCGGCAGGAAAAGCCGAGCCCCTTAAGCGCCTCCTCGACAACGTCCATCGCCCCGGCGTCGGCCGGGGTCACCGAGGGACGGCGGATCAGCGCCTGGCTGAGGGCGACGGGGTCGATGGCGGTCATGGCCGGTGTTTAGGCGGCGCGCGCCGATGGCGCAAACGAGAGCCGCAACCTAAGCGGCGGCGGCGCGGTAGTCCGGATTGCGCCGGAACAGGCCTGGGCGTCCGACCACCGGCCGGAAGGCCTCGCCGACACCGGCGACGGCCTCGTTCTGGCCCAGCACCAGATAGCCGTCCTCGGGGATCACCTGGGTCAGTTCGGCCAGCACCTTCACCTGAGCTTCCTCGGTCATGTGGCCGAGCACATGGCGACAGAACACCACGTCGAACCGGCCGATGGCGGTCAGCCCCGCGACCAGATTGATCCGCCGCCAGCGCACCCGCTTGCGGATGGCCTCGGCGATGCGCCACTGGTCGTCGTTGTTCTCGAAATACCGCGCCAGCAGCCGGATCGGCAGGCCGCGCTGCACTTCGAACTGATTGTAGAGGCCACCCTGGGCGCGTTCGAGGGCCTTGGCCGAGAGATCCGAGGCGGCCAACTCGATGCGCAGCGAAGGATCCTCGGCGGCCATCTCCTCGGCCAGCATGGCCAGGGAATAGACCTCCTGGCCGGTGGCGCAGGCGGCGCTCCACACCCGGATCGGATGGCCGCCCCGGGCTCTGGCCAGCTGCGGGATCAGTTCCTCGCGGAAGGCCTGGAACGGGGTGCGGTCGCGGAAGAAGGCGGTCTCACCGGAGGCGACCGCCTCGACCACGGCCCAGATCAGCGCCTCGTCCCGGCGTCCGCGGACGGCAGCCAGCAGATCGGAGACGGAATCGAACGATTCCCGCCGCGCCACCGGTCCCAGGCGGCTTTCCATCAGATAGGTTTTGTCCGGCGCCAGCTTCAGGCCCGCCCGGGCCCTGCACAGCGCGACGACCAGGGCGACTTCCTCGGCGGTCATAGGCCGGCCTCGGCGAACTTCAGCGAGATGATGTCGCCGTCGAAGGGCTTCATGATGTATTCGTTGGCGCCCGCGTCCAGCGCCTCGTTGATGTGCGCGAGGTCGTTCTCGACGGTGCAGAAGATCACCACCGGCGCCTCGCCGCCCGGTTCGGTGCGCAGCCGGCGCAGGAACTCGATCCCGGTCATCACCGGCATGTTCCAGTCGAGCAGAATCGCGTCGGGCATGGCCGCGCGGCACCAGGCCAGGGCTTCCATGCCGTCGGCGGCTTCGGAAATCTCGTAGCCGAGGTCCTCGAGGATGCGCCGGGCCACCTTGCGGATCACCCGGCTGTCATCCACGACCAGACAGCTTCGCATCGAACGTCCGCGCTCCTTCAAAAGGGCGATGAACCACCCTTCTCACCCGCGCTTGGTTAAGGACGCGTATGGCTTGACGGCTTGCGACGAAAAATCAGGCCGGCAGGCTGGCGGCGAAGGTGACCGAACCGTCGACGGCTTCCGCGCCCACCGTTCCGCCGGCGGCGCGCACCAGGGCGTGCAGGTAATAGGCCTGCACCCAGCGCCCGGCCAGGCCATCGCCCAGGGCCGCGCCGGCGATGCCGCCGGCCACTTCCGCATGCAGGCGAACCCGGGGCGCGGCCCCTTGCACGATCAGGGTGAGCCGCCCCGGAGCGTGCTCCACCGACACTCGGGCCACGCCGCCGAATGGCAGGGCGTCGGCGGCCAGCTGCGCCAGGTTCATCAGCGCCCGGGCGGCGGCCTTCGGCAGGCTCTGCTGCTCGATCGCCCAGTCCAGCTCCGGCCGCACCTGGGCGTAGACGCCCCGCGCGAGTCGCTCCAGCTCGGCGGTGTCGAAGCTTTCCGCCTGGGACGAGGCGCCGAAAGCGACCCGGGAAAACTGCAGCAGGTCGCCCAGTTTGCGGGCGCTGGCCGAGATCAGCTCCATGGCGTCGTCGCGCATGTCCTTGGCGGTGGGATCCTCCAGCAGGTCCAGGCCGGTGACGATGGCGCTGGCCGGGGTGATGAAGTCGTGACAGAGCCGCGCCGCCAGCCGCGCGGCCAGCTCCTCCGGGGCGATCTCGGCAGCGGCGAAGGTCGGGGCGGAGGTGGTGGGGTCACTCATGCGGCGGGCAGGATCGCCTGATTTGTCGCTTTGGGAAACGCTGGGGCTGCGCCATAGAGCCCGCCATGACCCAGAAGGCCAGTTCCGAGACCCAATCGCTCGCTGACAACGATATCGGCGCCGCTTTGGCCGAGATCGCCGCCGAGGCCGCGCGGCTGATCCTGCCGCTGTGGCGAACCGGGCTGGAAGTGATCGAGAAGTCCGACAAGAGCCCGGTGACCGAGGCCGACCGGCGGGCCGAGACGCTGATCCTGGAGGGTCTGGCGCGGCTGTTCCCCGGCGTGCCGGTGATCTCCGAGGAGGACGCCAGCGAGTTCGGCACCCCGGACGCGATCGGCCCCAGGTTCTTCCTGGTCGATCCGCTCGACGGCACCAAGGCTTTCGTTCGCGGCGATCCGCATTTCACCGTCAACATCGGCCTGATCGAGGCCGGCCGGCCGGTGGCGGGGGCGGTGGCGGCGCCGGCCAGCGGCGAGCTGTGGCACACCACCGCCGGCGGGGTGCTGAAACGCCATGACGGCGGCCCGGCCGAGCCGATCCATCCGCGGGTGTGGCCGCAGGGCGAGGCGCTGGCCCTGATCAGCCATACGATGAAGGAAGAGACCGCCGACAAGCTGGCCGAGCAGTACCTGTTTCACCGGCGCGAGCCGATGGATTCCTCGATCAAGTTCTGCCGCATCGCCGAGGGTCGGGCCGACATCTATCCGCGCCACGGCCCGACCATGGAGTGGGACACCGCCGCCGGCCACGCGGTGCTGATCGCCGCCGGCGGCAGCGTGACCACCCCGGAGGGTGAACCGTTCGTCTATGGCAAGGCCGATCAGGGGTTCAAGAACGGCTGGTTCGTGGCGCGGGGTCTGTAGGCCGGCCGTCGCGTTCAGGACGCGAACAGCGAAGAGACCGCCAGATAGCCATAGAAGCCGGCGGCGAAGCAGACCGCCGCCACGACCACGAACGGCCGCGCCACATCCGCCGGGGTATCGATATCGACGCTGCGCCGCATGGGTCTGGTCCTTGAAGGTCGCCCGACCAAGACAGAACGCTCAGACTCTGGCGAAGTTGCGCCAGCCACGCGCGTAAATTGCCATGATTCGGCCGCAATTGAACGCGGCCGCCGGTTCGGGCGAAGGGGCCTCAGCGGCGGGCGAGCATCAGCATCTGGGCGCGTTCCTCCAGCTCGTAGGCGACTTCCAGGCTGGGCGACTCCAGCGCCGCGTCCAGGGAGCGCTTGGTCAGGCGCAGGGCGTCGGGGCGGGCCTTCAGCATGTCGGCGGCCAGGCCTTCGCCGTAGGCGTCGAGCTCTTCTTCCGAAGTGACGGCGCAGACCAGGCCGGCGGCCAGCGCCGCCTCGGCCCGCAGCGGCCGGCCGGCCAACAGCATTTCCCGGGCGCGGGAGACGCCGATCGCCCGCTGCAGCCGCCAGCTGACCCCCAGTTCGGCGCCCGACAGGCCGATGGCGATGAACGCCGGGTGGAAGGCGGCGCTCTGGCTGGCGACGACGATATCGGCGGCGAGCGCGATGGTCAGGCCGCCGCCCGCCGCCGCGCCGCGCACCAGGGCGATGATCGGCTGCGGGCAGGCGCGCATGGCCTTTTGCATGTCGCGCAACGTCCAGTCGCCGTTCGGGCCGTCCTGCAGCGCCTCGGGCGTGCCGCCGGCCTTCAGGTCGGCGCCGGCGCAGAACGCCCGCCCGGCGCCGCGCAGGATCACCACCCGCACCGCACGGTTGCGGCGCAGCCCCTCGAAATAGGCCAGCAGCGCCTCGGTCAGCGGCTGGTTCAGCGCGTTCAGCCGATCCGGCCGGTTCAGGGTGACCCGCTGGACCTCGCCCAGGGTCTCCACCAGCAGGATATCCGCGTCGGCGGTCGTTTCGCTCATGGCGGCGTGTCCCTCAGGCCGGGTTCCGGGCGATAAGCTGGCGGGCGATGATGATCCGCTGCATCTCGTTGGTGCCCTCGCCGATCATCAGCAGCGGCGCGTCGCGGTAGAGCCGCTCGATCGGATATTCCTTCGAATAGCCGTTGGCGCCGTGGATGCGCATGGACTCCGTCGCCACCTCGAAGGCGGTCTCGGTGGCGAACCACTTGGCCATGCCGGCTTCCATGTCCACCCGGCCGCCGCGGTCGTAGGCCTTGGCGGCGTCCTCAACCAACAGCTCGGCGGCCCGGGTCTTGGCGGCCATCTCGCCCAGCTTCAGCTGGATGGCCTGGTGCTGCGCGATCGGCTTGCCCATGGTCTGGCGCACCTGGGCGTAGGCCACCGCCTCCTTCAGCGCGCGCCGGGCGATGCCGACGCCCCGGGCGGCGACGTTCACCCGGCCGATCTCCAGGCCGCCGGTGGCCATCAGGAAGCCCTTGCCCTCCTCGCCGCCGACCAGGCTGAGCCGCGCATCGCACTGGTAGCCGTCGAAGGCGATCTCGCCGGTGTCGATGCCGCGGTAACCCAGCTTCGGCAGCTTGCGGCCCCGGGTCACGCCCGGCAGCTCGGCCTTGGTGTCCATGTCGCGGGTGGGGCAGATCAGCATGCTCATGCCGCGCCGGGGCGGGTCGGTGGTCGGGTCGGTCTTGACCAGCACCGCCAGGATGTCGCCCTCGATGGCGTTGGTGATCCACAGCTTGGCGCCGGTGACGCGATAGATGTCGCCATCGCGGCGGGCGACGGTGCGGATGCCCTGCAGGTCGGTGCCGGCGTCCGGCTCGGTCAGCGCCAGGCCGCCGCGAATTTCGCCCGTGGCGAACTGCGGCAGCCAGTGCTCCTTCTGCGCCTGGGTGCCGAACTTCTGCACGATCAGCGCCATCATCAGGTGGCTGTTGAAGAAGCCCGTCAGGCTCATCCATTCTTCGGAGATCCGCGCGACGATCCGCGAATAGGTGGTCGCCGGCAGGCCGAGGCCGCCGTACTGCGGCTCGATCAGCGCCCCGAACAGGCCCATCTCGCACATGTCGTGGACCAGCTCGGTCGGATACTCGTCCGCCTGCTCGTACTTGGCGGCCACCGGCGCGACCTTGCGGGTCAGCCAGCGGTCGATGGAGTCCAGCAGCGCCCGCTCGTCGGCCTCGCTGATGGTGGGCGCGGTGATCGACAGGGTCTCGCTCATGGCTTCACCAATAGTCCTTCATGATTTCGCCCACCCAGGCCGGTTCGCGGATGTCGCCCCGGGGCAGGAAGCCGCGCATCACCGGTTTCAGGTCGATGACCGGCGTGCCGTCGATGGCGTCCAGTCCCTCGACCTCGACGCTGAGGCCGTCCACCGAAACGATCCGGCACGAACAGAGTCCCAGCCGGTTGGGGCGATTCTTGCCGCGCTGGGCGAAGATGCCGACCAGCGGCCAGTCGGTCCGGCCGCGGGGATGGCGCGCGCCGTATTCGATCTTGTCGGCCGTCACCTTGTCGAACAGGAAGATCACCTCCAGGTGAGAGAACTCGCTTAAGCCGGCCAGGGCGTCCGGCGTGAACCGGGCCGGGTCCAGCTCGATGGCCGCCCGGCTGGCGCCCCAATCGTCGTCGATCGGCTGCTCGCGGCCGCCGCGCACGTGACCGATCGGGGCGATCTCGAAGTTCATGATAGCGGCTGGCCCACGTGGCCCGAGCCGCCCGCGGTCAGCAGGCCCTGGCCGGGCACATGGTTGACCTCGAGCCTGACGCCATCGGGATCCTCGAACAGCACCGAATAGTAGCCGGGGGCGAAGTCGTCGTCCTTGGGCGGGTGGACGATCCTGGCGCCGATGGAGACCAGGAAGGCGTGCACCTCGTCCACCTCGTCCCGCTCCCGCGCCCGGAAGCAGACGTGATGCAGGCCGACCCGGTTCTGCACGAACCGCTCGCCCACGTGGTCCGGCGAGGGCGCGCGGACCGCGAACCCGGTGCGGCCGCCGACGCAGTAGTAGACCGCGCCCGCGTCCATCACCGGCGTCATGCCCAGGAAGGGCAGGAGCTGGCGATAGAAGGCCCGCGCGGCCTCGAAGTCGCCCGCGGTGACGAAGATGTGCGCAACGCCGTTGATCTCCATGAACCCACCTCTCCTAGCGACTTCTGTATGCGCCCTGCCCTGGCGGTAGCCAACCGGAGGGGCTTGCCGCCGACTTAGGAACGGATTGAACTGACCCCAAGCCCAGAAAAGGCGCCGTCGATTTCAAGAAAAGACATTTGGGAGAAGACCATGAGCTACGAAGCCATTCTGTATGAGACCCGCGGTCCGGTCGCGATCATCACCTTGAACCGGCCCGAGCGGCTGAACGCCATCGGCGCCGCCGTCCGTGAAGAGGTGCACGAGGCGATCCAGGCGGCTCAGGCCGACGGCGCGGTGCGCGCGGCGATCATCACCGGCGCGGGCAAGGGTTTCTGTTCGGGCGCCGATCTTTCCGGCGCCGCCGCCCGCATGGCCGCTGGCGGCGCCCCGGCGGCGCCCGACGCGGCGGCCGCGGACCGGCTGGACGAGATGGGCTGGGTCGGGCGCTGGGCCAAGCGGTTCGCCCATTTCGACAAGCCGCTGATCGGCGCGATCAACGGGGTCGCCGCCGGCGCCGGCATGAGCATGGCGCTGGCCTGCGACGTCCGGGTCGGCTCGACCAATGCGCGGTTCAAGACGGTGTTCGTCGAGCGCAACCTCTCGCCGGACTCCGGCATGAGCTACTTCCTGCCCCGCATCGTCGGCTATTCCCGGGCCGCCGACCTGGTGTTCTCCAGCCGCGCGGTCGGGGCCGAGGAGGCCTACCGAATCGGCCTGCTGGACCGCCTGGTCGAGCCCGAGGCGCTGATCGACGAGGCCGTGGCCCTGGCCAACGACATGGCCCAATGGCCGCCCCTGGCCGTGCGGATGGCCAAGCGGGTCTTGCAGCACAACCAGGACGCCCAGCTGGACGACGCCCTGCGCTACGAGAGCGTGGCCCTGAATTTCGCCCGCAAGGCCACCGCCGACACCAAGGAGTCGATCGCCGCCTTCGCGGAGAAGCGGAAAGGTGTCTATACGGGAACGTGAGGGTCGAAACGTCGGGCAAGCGTGCGTGGTTCGAGACGCGCTGCGCGCTCCTCACCATGACGAAGGTTTTGCAAGTCCAACGATCTCGTCATCCTGAGGAGCCCGC
>Ga0302202_10003419_pt1 | contig 17435 bp, 16 predicted proteins | sample II_Bog_N3_3_FD_194579 | JGI IMG/M metagenome (GOLD analysis project Ga0302202, IMG submission 194579) | Peat permafrost microbial communities from Stordalen Mire near Abisko, Sweden - II_Bog_N3_3 | ecosystem: Environmental > Terrestrial > Soil > Wetlands > Peat | place: Sweden: Abisko...
CACGATTCCCAGCGCAAGTTGATTACCCTCACTATGTCTGGCCAGGCGTCGGAGAATCCACTTGCTGGTTTCATTTTCAGGCCATAGGGGAAGGGACGATCCCTTCCATAAATGGATTTGCCCGAAGATGGATGCAGTAAGTCCGAAGGCTCCTTCTGTAAATCCGCTCTCTTCAGCCGTTTTTTTCAACCGTGGTAATTGACTTTCGAGGGGGGCTAGTTCCGCCATGTTCTCGCGCTGCCGAGTGACATCAGGCCAAAGGGAGAGAGGGGAGAAAAAACTCTTGAGTTGGCACTCTTTCTTGGCAGCCTCCAATTTTGGTTGAACGTCTTTTAATCTAGAAAGGACCTCTGCTGAGTTTTTCCCGCTTACGATAAGACTGAGCATTCCCCGATCATCATGCAGGCGGCTGTAAAGATGCTCCAAGGTACTCTGGGAAGCACTGATGCGGGGTCGAAAGGTCGATGCCGAAAAGTCCGAGCCTGGAAATCCCTTGATAAACAGCGTGCCGAGCAGGATGACAATCATTCCGAGAGTTGCCAATTCACAGAAGAAAATGAACCGAGTTGAAGAAAACAGTGGTTCAAGTCGTGAGCTTGTTGGTGCGTTGCTTGAAGGACGAATCCTTACTGCAATCGGCGCAAAGACCCCCAGCATGACAAGGGCTCCGATGCAGACACCGATGCCAACCAAATTTCCAAGCTGGGAGAGACCAGGGAGACTGCTCAGGTTGAGGGCAAAGAAAGCGGCGGCCGTTGTACTGGAAGTCCAGGCAATATTCTGGATGCACTTCCATTGCAACTGACGAACCCCTCCCTGATGGTGCAGCGATTGCTGATAGACGAAGTAGCCGTAATCCACGCTCAGCCCGATCATCACTGAGGCAAATCCAGCGCCGACAACGGTCAACTCATTGAGGAATAAACCGGCTGTGGCAAGAGCCAGTAGAAAAATGAGCTGGAGTAAGAAGAGCAACCAACGCAGCGGTGCAAAGCGGCCGTAACAGAGCCAGAAAATCAGACTGATGAGCAGTAACGTCGAGACTCCCGAGGTGATCATGTCCCATTGCATTCCCGTCGAGATCTCCGCGACAAAGGCTGGCTCCCCGGTGAAAGCAAGTTTCACCAGGGGATGAAGACTGGAAGACTGACAAAGTGCCATGATGCGTTTGAGCCAAGCATCAGCCTGTTTGTAATTGCCAAGCGGCTTGGCCGACTCGACATAGACAACCCTGAACTTGCCATCCGCTGAGGAGAATTCGGACTGTTGGCTTCCCGCAAAGAGCGCTGCGGTTGTCAGGGATGAGGAAAGACCAAAAGGGTCGTAACCAAGCAGGGTAATTTTTTCGGGGGAGACCGAGGTATTGAGCTCATCAAGGGTATTATCTAGGGTAATTTTTGTCTGTTGTGGGCTGAGTTTTTTCCGAATTTCCGTGATGGTTTCCTGGGGTTGGTTCAGCAGTAGGAACGTAAAGAACTCGGAGAGGCTCGCAGGAGAACTTTCCCACGGAGGCTGGGAGACAGCGTTTTTTACGAGACCAGTTTGTGAACGCAGGAGAGAGGAAAGTCGGTCGGCCTCTATTTTGGCAGTCTCTGGATCATCAGCCTCAACGGTGATGATGAGTTCATCAGGAAGCGCAAAGTTCTTGAGGAAAAGAGAGAGTCCCTGAACCTGATGAAGTTGAGTCGGAAGAAGACGCAGGATATCGACATTAAAGCTGATACGGGAGAATCCTGCGGCGATATAGGCCAGCGTGGCGACTGACAACAGCACCCAAAGAAACCTACTCTTTCTCATCTGTTACCTTGAATCCGTTGAGGTCGTACTTGAAAATCTCCCGCGGAATCTTTGGGTTGATCTGAACGTTACTGAATTCATTGATCAGCGAGGATCCCTCGCGGGTGACGAGTTCGAAACTCAACCAATGGCCGGTCACCCGGTCGAAATCGAAGTTGATCGATGCAAGTCCCCTGGCCGCTGCCGGATCCCTGGGGAGCATCTCGACATGGCATCTTGATCCGGAGGTTTTGATGCTGAGCACCTGCATCTGTTTTTGAAACTCCTCAAGAGTACCTTCCCCAGGAAGGCGCATCATCCCAAGACTGCTGGAATCGGAAAACGAGCCAGTAGATGAGGAGAGAGGTCTTTTTTCAGCCTCGTTTTTGGAAGGGTGGATGATGATCATTCCCTCATGGTTTCCCAGAAGGATCGTTTTCGGTGGTTCACCCAGCTCCCATCGAAATTCATTAGGAGCCTGAAACCATAGTTTTCCTTTTATCAGCAGGGGACTGCGGAGGGTACGAAGCGCACGAATCTGGGTAAAATCCGCCGAGAGGGAATGCACACTCCTCTGCGCCTCAAGCATCACCCGGAGTTGAGCAAGTTCTTCGGTGCTGAACGTCGATGCTTGTGACAAAGCGGTATTTAGGATGAATGCTAGACCCATCAGAAAGTGACACAGGGAGTAGGAGAGCTTGTTCACAATCAAGTTTGAGGGCGTTCTTTCTCTACCAAGTTGCGACTGAGGATGATGAGGCCACGGGCCACTGGAACATTGCGGACGCGACATTCCGCCTGCACCTGAATCAGAGAGCCAAACTCTTTGATGACGGCAATATGCGTTTCCAACGTATCTCCCGGAATCACGGGGCCCAAAATGCGAAAATGATCAATACTTGCAAGAAAAAGGGGAGTAGTCGGGTCTTTCGAATCTTTCATGAGCAAGACACCCGCAGCTTGGGCAGCACACTCGACAAGCAAGACCGCAGGCATCAAGGGTTGTCCCGGAAAGTGATCCGCAAAAAATGGTTCAGAGCCATCCAGGTGTTTCCATCCAATGCCACTTTCCGTGGTGGAATTCTCAAAGCGATCCACAAAGCGAAAGCCTGAACCGTGAGGAGTCAGTCCTCCTTGAAAGGCAGGTTGAAAATTTTTCGGGGTATCGGTCATCGGGAAGGTGATTCGTAGCGTAGGGGCGAGTAGTGGTACCACTGCTCGGGAGTGCGCGCAAACATCGGGACTAAGACGGCTGCAATTTGCCGTGTGTAGTGCGCCAGGGTTGCTTCACGGCCTTCGGGCAGCCAGCGAGGTTCGATGATGGCACCCGCCTCAATATCATATTTTCCATCAGCCCGTTTGATAATGCCAACGGGTATGACTGGGCAGCCTGCCAGTAATGAGAGAAGGACAGGCCCTTTTGAGAACAGAATCTGACCGTGAGGGCAATCCACCGGTATCGGATTGTCATCGTAGGGACGATCAGCCAATGAGGCGACAAAGCTGCCCTCACGCAACGATCGAACGATATCGAGGACAGAGAAGGAATCATCCCTAACGACAATTGTTTTCACCCCCCATCGTTCCCGAAAATCAGAACGCCATTGAGTCAGGGCAGGCGAAGGTTCCGGAAGGGTAAGCGCTGTCATTGAAAACCCGAGCTGAGTCATCACCAGTCCGCCAAGTTCAAAAAAGCCCAAATGGCCCGTCACGAGAAAGCAGCCTTTCCCTGCATCATGGGCTGCTTTGAGATGAGAAAATCCCTCGCGGTGCCCAATGAGGGCCATCACTTCTTCGGGTCGGCCAAGTGCAAGGCGTCCGTAGGTAGAAAAACACTCCGCCTGATTGACAAAGAGTCTGCAGGCCGACGCATAGGAAGCCCTTTGGGGATTCAAAAGGGCCATGTTAGAACGCACTGCTTGAACGGTTGCCGGGTGCGTGAGGGCATATCCAAGCCCGATGATCCGGGTGATGACCCAAGACCCGGTCTCGCCGAGTATCCGCCATCCAAAAAGGATAAGATTAAAAGCATTGGGTGTGTAGAACTTGCGATAAAAACCTCGTTTTCGGTAATCCTTGCCATTTGCAAAAAAGAGCATCGAAACCAGAAGGAATGCTCCACCAAGTGATGCAAGCAGCATGAGAGGAGTCATGGTCGGATGACTCCTTTGAGTTCAAAATGCATCCGCCGTATCCTCACGGTCTGCATGATCACCTCAATGAGTGAATGGGGGGAGCCATTCTCACGAAACGTTGCAATGTACAAATGAAGTGAAAGACCGCGAGGCGCAGGTGATCCAGGAAGCCCGGATTAGTATTCCCTCCCACCAACCTGCCAATGCTCCCTGGGATGTGAAGAAAAGGTGAGGGGTTCATAAAAACCTCGAAGCCGGCGCGATCATAAAATGACCGGATGATCCGTGAGTACTGCTGCATCCAGCCAGTGACTTCACGGGTATAGGAAAAACATTCCCAGCGCGTGAGTGACCGGTCTGATTCAGAGGCTCTGATGATGTATTCAGCGGCAAGTACAGCGGATTTAAGTGCCAGCATGACCCCTGAGGAAAAAATAGGATCCACAAATCCTGCAGCATCACCTGTGAGGAGAATGCGAGGAGTGGCAAAGCGGGAGAATTTCCAACTGTAATCTCCCGTAGCCCGCAGGGGAGCCATGATTTTTGCCCTGTGCAGTCGGGTGCGTACCTCATCGTTCGAGTCTACTGCCTCTTGAAAGATTTCCTCGATCCCTCGTCCGGAACTTATCCCTGCATCTTTGGAGGGGAGCACCACGCCGACTGATGTACGCCCTCCAGCAAGGGGTATCAGCCAGAACCAGCCTTTGGCGAAGCGGGCGATCGTGATGTGTCCCTCCGCCTTGCCGCCGTTTCTGAATACCCCCTCAAAATGTCCAAAAATCGCGACCCTTCGTGATTTTTGGGTGCTGCGCCGATGTAGGCCAATTTTTCCACCGGAAAAAGCAGACCGGCCGCTTGCATCGATGATCCAACGGGTTTTGACCTTCATGGCACCGTTCAATCCAGTGCATTGAAGTGTCATGGAAACTGCGTTTTGTTGGTCAATCGACTCAACGCGTGTTTGCTCATGAACCTCGCATCCCTGTGAGCGCGAGTGATCCAGGAGTAACTGGTCAAAGTGGGCGCGCTCCACCTGGTAGGAGTACTCGTGGGACTGACCCATATTCTGTCCAAACCAGAAGCGCTGGAGCCGCGAACCGTCACCAGTGCAGAATTCGGCCCCATATTTACGAAGAAAACCGGCATTTTCGAGTTTGTCCCAGACACCGATTTCGCGAAGGAGATCGTTTCCACACGGTAGAAGCGACTCACCGATGGAAAAGCGGGGGAAGGCTTCCTTTTCAAGAATGATGACCCTCTTTCCTGCTTTTGAGAGTTGAGCCCCGGCTGCAGCCCCAGCAGGTCCCCCGCCAACGATGGCTACATCGTAGATAGGGGCGGAACTCATCGTCAGGGCATTACGGTGTTGCGAATTGCCAGACGCTTGATAATCCAGTCGCGGAGAATGCCAAGGCTTTGAAGGGCATCCTTGGCGGTTGCCGGATCTCCGATGACAATTCCGTAGTTTTTTTCGACCGCGATGATTATTTGCAATGCATCAAGGGAATCAAGACCGATGCCTTCTGGGCCGAAAAGAGGCGTTTCTTCGGTGATGTCACACGGATCAATCCTGATCATGCAGTTCTCGATTAAAAGTTGTTTAAGGCGGTCGATGGTGACGTCAGGCATGATGAAGCTAATGAATTTTAAGTATATTGTCAGGACTTTCCAAGTAAAGGCGTAGCTCCATGCGTCGCAAGAGAGGGAACTACCGCCTCATACCCGTTTTCAGAGAGCTTGCGTAAGAGTGCATCAAGGGTTTGTGCACGAACTCCTTTCCTGAGTCCGGGGAGACTTCCTTCATGGATGAGAATGATCGCACCAGGACGGACATTACGCAGGATTTTTTGAACGACGCCCTCCGGTTGATGTGGGATGCCATCAAGTCCCGTTGCTGACCATCCGATCATTTGTAAACCTACTTGTTCCGCTGCTGCATGAACAAAAGGATTGGCAATTCCAACCGGGGCTCTGAATTGGAAGGACTCTACGCCTGTCGTCTGACGGATGGCACTGTTGCACAATTCAATTTCCTTCCGCACCCGGGTGGGGAGTGCCGCCCAGAAGGTGCCTGCTTGGTGATGAAATGTATGATTCTGGAGCTGGTGTCCCTCACTGATGACGGCCCGTGCAAGATGAGGCCATTGGAGTATATTCCTGCCTATTCCAAAAAATGTGGCCTTTGCCGCATGATTTCCAAGGACTTCAAGAATCTCAGGGGTGTTTTCAGGATGAGGTCCATCGTCAATCGTAATCCAGACTTCACGACGGGAAGTTGAGAAATCAGTGGTAATGGAGCCAAACCAACGGGAATTTCTAATAAGTGTGGGGAGCAAGAGTGCAGCAGTGCCAGCCATGGCAAAATAATGGGCACTTTGAAAAGAGCCGGCAGCTGCCTGCCTGGCCGCGGCACCCCCCAGTATCCCAGAAGCGGCATAAGTAAGGATACGGCGATTTTGTGGGGAAAAGGGCTTCACTGCACATTCAGCCTATTCTGATGCCTTAATTGAATTAACCGGGGAATAATGGTAAGCGCGCGCAAGGTAAGCCGCGTGTGGATGACCACGAGAAGCAAATTATCCCGGAAATAGCGGAAGTGACTGACCCCGCCCGCATCCTTCTTTTTGTAGTACACCGGTGTGGTTAGGTTCACGGGAGGGACACCGAGCCAATAAAGCCGCACAGCCAGTTGGGTATCAAAATCGAAGCGCCGTCCACCACGGATACTGTTCAGAATTTGGAGTGATGGGATAATGGGATAGAGGCGAAAGCCAAAAAGGGAATCGTGAATTCCTCCCCAGAGGGTTTCAAGATTAGTCCACCAGTTTCCCACGAGTCGGCCATTAACTCTCAATCTCGGCGCCTCGGTGCCGAAGAGAGGTACACCAAGAATCATCGCCTCGGGGTATTTAACGGACGCAGCGAAAAATCGGGGAAGATCGGATGCACCATGCTGGCCGTCGGAATCAAAAACAACGGCATGAGTGAACCCCTGTTGAAGGGCAAATTCAAAACCCTTCAACACAGCAGCTCCTTTTCCAGAGTTCATTGGAAGAGTGATGATGTGCAGTTGGGGAGTCTCGTCGGCCAATAAAATCAAATCTGTTTGGCTGCCATCGGTGGAACCGTCAATGACAACGATCACTGTGGAAGAGTATGCCAAAACTTCACGAACCGTTGCTTTAAGCAGATGTCCAGAATTATAGCTCGGAATAATGACACAATGTCTCGTGTTACCTGATGTGTGACTCATCGTTTAATTTTTTTCCAGCACACCGCGAAAATAGTCTTCGACTTCCGAAGAGAGAGAACGTGTGCAGGTCGAGGGAGATGTACGAAAAATCTTTCCTTCGGTGATTCGGAACCGGATCGGGCAGTGGGCAGGTTTGAAATAGGAGAACCTACGACCAAAGTATTCAGAATCACACTCAATGATAACAGTTCGTATCGGTGCCCCTGAACATTTGGCTACGAGTGCATAGCTATGATGAAAGGAGCCCAGTGGAGGGTGTGTGGTGCGAGTACCCTCGGGAAAAATCAGAATATTGGCACCAGTTGTGAGTCGCTCCTTGCAGGATTTCACCATGCGAAGCAGTGAGTCATTTTGAATGAAATCACAAAGGCGTGCCCCTCCCGAAGTAATTGGATTGCTCAGAAGTTTGTTGTTCATGACACAGTCGAGCGAAGGAATTCTGGTCATGAGAAACATGACATCAAGGATGGAGGGGTGGTTTGGGGCAATCACAGATCCCTGCCAAGAGGACAAGTCCTCAAAACCAACAAACTCCAGTTCGATAATTCCCCAGTTCTTTAGGAGTTCGAGATAAGTGTGGAAACGCTGGATCAAACCTTTGCGCTCCTCCAAAACATTCCTTGCTTTCAGGGAAAGGAATCGGCGCAGCGTCCATCGGCCCCAAAGCCACAGACCCGAGGCAAGAAAATAGCAGTGAGCCAGGAACTGGAAATGGTAGTTGCTGTTCGTCGTACCCGCTTGCTCGGCAATGGATTGGAAATCATCCATTGTCTTCTTCGGGAGGGGTACTTTCATCGCAGTCTATCCATTGTGGTAGAAAATTTTTGCAAAGAACTCACGAACTTAATTGGTTTGATGCCCTCAACAATGGTGTCTCAAATGAGGGAGATGGATGATTTTCACGAAGGAATTAATGCTGTTGCTCCCGACCGCAAGACGAGAGCAGGAAAAATTGCAGAGGCATTTAACCGAGGGCATTGGCTTCGGGGATATATCAGGGGTAAATTATTGGCCGATCCGGTCTTTGATGTGGCCTTGGAGTCCATTCGTGAGAAGGGGGGGGGTGTGATCGACCTTGGTTGCGGGCTTGGACTTTTGGGATTTTGGATCAAAATAGATGGCTCTCCTGTTTCCTACAAGGGATGTGATTTGGGGGGCTGGAAAATCGACGAGGGACGTGCTGCTGCACAACGCATGGGATGTGAGAGTATGACACTTCATGAGGCCGATCTGATGGAGTTTCCCTTGGAGAATGCGTCCGTGATCTGTGCATTTGATATTCTTCACTATTTACCCGAAGAGCAGCAGGAGAAATTGATCCGCCGGTTGGCACAAGCAGCGAAAGAAGGTTCGTTGATACTCATACGCAACGGGGTGAGGGAATGTGGTTGGCGTTCCATCGTTACACTTCTGGAAGAATGGTGGACCCGTTGCAGCGGGTGGATCAGCGGAGGACAAATCAACTTTCCGAGAATCGAGTCGCTGATCGCTGAGTTCGAGAAAGAAGGGTGCTCGGTCGAGTCGCGGCCTTTGTGGGGGAAAACTCCCTTCAGCAGCTATTTATTCCGAGTCGTTTCGCGGCATTGAAATCGGGCCCCACGATCTGAGTTAGATCATGCCTTCAATATCGAACATTTCGGCTGTTTTCAGGTTTAAATAAATTTCGATTGAACTTTTCGGTTAACTTTTACCCGATAATGTCAGTGGATGTTTGATACACTGGATAAAGGGGGAGTGCGGAAGAGGACTTAATCCCTATCACCTGTCGCAAGTTTCTGTCTAAGGATGGAAGCGAACCTCATAGCCTAAGGACACTGAAATACTAAAGATGAAATCAAACGGAATTTTATTTCATCACCCTGTTGCCTTCTGGATCGGATGCCTCCTTATTGTTGCAGGGGTGCTCTGTCATTTTCCCATGTTCATCATGTCCTCTCACATGGGATACCAGATGGCGGGAATGCCGATGGATAGCACGATGCTCACTGGTATGTTCATGATTCCAACCGGGTTGATTATGGCTATCTATGGTTTGATGCCCCGTCTCGATCAATTGCGGGGAAACCTTCAACACGAGACCATACACTTTCACATACAGGAAGGGACAGTTCTCAACCTTGAACACTGGAAACTAGCTGTAGTTCTCATCGTTGCGCTGGCCGTAGATGTCATGAAGCCGGCGACACTGGGATTTGTGATGCCGGGCATGGTGAAGGAGTACGAAATAACGCGACAAACAGCAGGCTATCTGGCTCTTTTTGCCCTCACTGGCACGATGGTTGGTTCCCTGATATGGGGACGTTTCGCTGATTCCTTTGGGCGAAGGGCGGCGATTCTGCTTTCAGCACTCATGTTTATCGCAACGGCCATTTGTGGAGCCATGCCGACATTCAACTGGAATCTTGGTATGTGTTTCCTGATGGGAGCGGCGGCGGGGGGCTTACTCCCCATTACCTTTACGCTCATGGCCGAGATGATTCCCGCAGCTCATCGCGGATGGCTCTTGGTGGGGTTGGGGGGACTTGGAACCGCTGCCGGATATTTCCTTGCCGCTGGATCGGCTACACTTCTTGAACCATTGTTTAGCTGGAGAATTCTCTGGTTACTCGGGTTGCCAACCGGAGCAATAATTATACTCTTGAATCGATTTATCCCGGAATCTCCGCGATTTCTGGTGAATATGGGGTTGAATGCTGAGGCCCGTGCGGTGATGGCCAAATATTCCGCTGTGATCATAGAAGATATAACTGCAATGAAAGCAGGGTCCCCTAAGGAACTTGCTCCCCAATCAGGGAAACTAAAACAGTTTGCTCGTGGCACCTATGCGCCGCTCACCTGTGGGCTCTGCATGGCAGGAATCGCGTGGGGGTTGGTTAATTTTGGTTTTTTGCTATGGCTGCCGAGCAACCTCCGCGATATGGGAATGAATGGGGGCGCGGCGAGCGGCCTGTTGGCGCGTTCAGCTGTCATCGCCTTGCCGGGGATTGCTCTAGTAATCTGGCTCTATCACCGCTGGAGCAGTATCAAGGCACTTGTACTCTTTATCGGACTTACGGCACTTTCGATTCTGTTATTTTTCGTGATGAGCGTGACTCATATTCATTCGACCCCAGCAATTGTCGTGGCCACAGCTTCCTTACTCATCAGCGCTAGCGGTGTCATCGCAATGCTGATTCCATATTCTGCGGAAATCTATCCCATCCATCTGCGTGGCACCGGATCAGGAATCATTGCTGCAAGCTCCAAGTTTGGGGGTATTCTTGGTGCGCTTGGGGGTGTCTTGGGGCTGTTTAACAACATGGGGGCGTCGGCAGCCTTTATTTCAATTCCGTTGGTGATTTCGGCGATGATGTTGTTGAACTGTGGCGTGGACACCCGAGGGCGTTGTTTGGAAGACATTCATGATGATATCGTTCGACGACAATCATCCTGATGAGAATTATTATGCTCAGATAATGGCGTGCGGCGAAATTCCCGCGCTTTTACCCAGCACAAACCGATCGGCGTGACGAAGTACCCCGCGGCTGAACGGAGATCCAGTAGTAAAACCCGATGCCATCCCCGCCATGTTTCTGCTCATGAAACCTTCCACAAATTCAAGTGGCAGAAAAGGGAATCGCTTCAAACATTCTCGACCGCAGTCGCGCAATTCAAAGATGCGGCCATTATAGAAAAATTCTATCAATTCCATCCAGGCTCGAAGCTCATAGGACATTCTCCTGGAATATCTTTGAAGTGCCTCCTCGGGCTTTCGGGAGGCCAATTCCTCGTCGAGCATAGAGGCTGACTGCATTGCAATCATCATGCCCGGTGAGAGCATGGGATCCACGAACCCATACGCATCACCAACTGCCACCCAGTTCTCTCCATATCCGCGTGTCGAGATGAGTTGGTAGTTTCCATATGTTCCCACCTCGGAAACCCTGCGAATCTGCGAGGTTTCCCTGCTCAGTCGAGGGTCACTCTGGATGGCCGCTTCGAGTCTTTCTGCCGGATCCTCTCCCAGGCGGGAGATTGCTTCATGATTCATGACGATTCCAAAAGACATCTTCCCGCGCAGCGGGATCCGCCAAGCCCATCCATATGCAAGATGGTTGATGCGAACTTGACCGGAAGGGACAGCCTCATCAAATCCTTCAAAATGGGCAAAATGGGCGACATCCCTACGCGGACCAACCTCCGCCCTGATGCCAAAAAGCTTGGCACTGAGCCGTCGTCTCCCTGTTGCGTCAATGACCAGATCCGGTTGTTGCCCCTTCCACGAACTAATCATCTCTAATGTTTCTGAATTTAGTTGGAGCGTATCTCCTCGGGCAATGACTTCCGCTTTGGCAACGATTTTTCTGGCACCGGAGGCAATGGCGGCGTCTTGGAGTATCCTGTCAAAGGCTGGGCGGGGGACATTGTAGGCGTACCCGGGATAATTTCCGGAAAGGGAAGTAAAGCTAAACGCGAATTCATTGATGCCTCTGGTGCAGAAGGTGACCCCCGGTTTATGAATCCCGATGTTTGAAACCAGATCCTCAATCCCGAGACGGCGGAGAATGGGAATAACACCAGGAACGAGAGACTCTCCTGCGATGGTATCCGGTCTGTTATCCTCATCGAAAATAACGACATCTTCCCCTCGTTGCGCCAGGAGAGCTCCGGTAACGCTTCCCGATGGGCCTCCTCCCAAGATCACGATTTTCATCTGCGGATGATTTTTCCGCTCACCGTTTTCGGGATGCTTTCCACGAATCGAATCTCAACTGGAATCTTATATCGGGCCAGATTTTTCCGACAGAGCATGGAGAGTTGCAATGGGGAAACCTTTGGGTCACCGGAGCCTATGACCTCGGCAACGGGAACGCATCCATAGGTGGGATGATCCCGACCCATGACGCGGGCATCCGTAATGCCTGGTTGAGAGCAGAGCAATTTTTCAACCTCTTCGGGAAAGAATTTCATTCCTCCTACATTGATGACGGTATGTGTCCTGCCCTGTAAATAATAGTAGCCTTCGTCATCGGCGATGGCGATGTCTCCGGTTGAAAACCATCCCCCCGCCGAGAAGATATTGGCGCTTGGTTTCCACGGAGCCATGTAGGCATCGAGCATGCCAGGGCCCCTGATGAAGAGCTCGCCCAGCGATCCTGCATCGACCTTCGTACCTTCGTTGTCACGCAATTCTACTTCAAACCCAGCCTGCGCTCGCCCTATGGATGAGGAATGTGTTTTCGGATCGGGATGATTTAAAAACGGGAGGCCCACCTCCATGACGCCGAGTGCCTGCGCCGGATATACCCCAAAAGCCGCGGCGAAGTCCTCCGCGGCCTCCTGTGGGAGTGCTGCCGTAGTGGAGACAGCCATTCTCAAGGAAGGCCACTTGGGGAGATCTGGTGCAGCAGCAAGAAGCACAAAGTGGAAAGGCGATGCGTAAAGAACTGAGACCCCGTGCTTGTTTGCAGCAGAAAGAAAATCTTCCGCAAGATGGGAGGAGGGGATGATGATAGCGGCACCGTTCCAGAGGTAGAGAATGATGGAAACGGCAAAGTGATGCGACATGGATAGTACCCAGAGCACTCTGTCTTGTTGGCCAATTTGAAGTCCTGTATTCGCGGCTTCCACCCTTTGGCGCAGAGTTTCATGCGATAGAAGAATTCCCTTGGATGCGCCTGTCGTGCCTGAACTAAATCGTATTAAGGCCGGATTGAGTTTTCCCAATTCTTCCCGCCAACCGGGGGTTTTCACGTGGGGATGGTTCTCGAAGGAGGAATAGGAGAAATTCAACGGGCCCTCCCCCTCTTCGGAAAATGAGATCACGCCATCAAGGCTAAGAGTAGAAATCAGGGTTTCATACTCGGATGGGGAAAGCTCCGTGGCAATCGGCACAAAGCAGGATCCGGATCTCAGAATCCCAAGTGAGAGGGCAATATAATCCAAACCATCCTTCCCCTTCAGACCGATCAGGGCCTTTTTATTCACTCCGACTTTTACTCTTAATGTTTCGGCAACACTTCTGCTGAGCCTTTCTAAATCACCATACGTATGGCTGATGTCCGCCTCGATCACTGCGATGGCGTTCAGGGTGGCACGCTGAAATATTTCTTCTGCTATATTCACAGTGATGCCGAAGGTTCTAAGAAATTGCGGGCATCAACTCAAGGATGGCGGCGGGAGTGGGCCATCGTTGCGGCGGCATTGCCAGCAGCTTCTCCAGTGGCAAAACAGGTTCCTATCACTCGAATGGAAGCCTGTGCCTCATGGGTACAGGAAATACACCGTCCCGCCACGAACAGGTTCGCCACATTCCGTGAACGCAAACAACGCAAAGGGATGCCACAGGAACGATTAGCATCTGGGAATCGGAACTTTGGGCCTCTGGCGGTTTCACGTAGCTCCATGGGCCAGGATGCAAAGGCGACTTCATCATCAAAGCGGTTGCCGCAAAGAATGTCAGACTCCGTGAGTTGGTAATGACCGACCACCCTTCTGCTTTCTCGGACGCCGGCACGGGTGGGGAGCGCAGTGATGAAAGCAGTTTTAAACCCCTTGGCATGACGCTTAAGAAATCCCGTGATTTGATAAGCGAGTCGACGCCCCTCGGTTTCTATGACAGAGAGGGAATGCGGATTGTTGGGATCAAAATGATCGCCGCGAAGATCGATAGTTCCCCAAACTTCACCGTTTTCGACTCCCTGACGGAATGCAATTCCCAAAGCCCCGTCAGGGATATGTCCCTCCATGACCGCAGTACTGATGGTGTGAGCTAGTGCCAGTCTGCCATTTTCACTCATGGTTGAAGGATGAACCCCGCTGAGAGCAAAAATATAGGACGGGCGCTGTAGTTTATCCAGGGGGGAAATTTCAAACTCAGCACCGGACAGGAAAGCGATTTCTGCATCTCCAGTAGTGTCGATGACAACCTTTGGTTCGAGGAATATTCGGGAGCTGCTGCAATTAAGATTCAGCGAGGTGATTTCTCCAGCCTCATCCGTTACCCCATCGGAAATTTCGGAATGGAAAAGGACATACAGGTTAGGCAGTGATTCCACGAGTCGATCTGCAAGTTGGGCAAACGCTGTCGGCTGATGAAGTAACACATCGAGTCTGCCCATGCGCACCGGCCCTCTAGCCCCTCCGGATGCGATGAGGAGTTTCGTGAATTCCATGGGGAATCCTGGATTGGAGACAAGCAGGGGATCTGAAACGCCCTCTCTCAACCGATAAAGCCCACAGATCGAATGGACGAATGATACTGAGGCCATTCCACCCAGGACTCCGTGCCGTTCAACCAAGACTACTGTCGCCCCGGCACGCGCGGCGGAGATCGCTGCGGCAATACCTGAGCTTCCACCTCCTACAACCACGACATCTGCTTTCATCCGATGACTTCTGAAGGGTTCTGGATCAGATCCTTACGAAGTTGATTCAGGATAAGATCGACTTCTGCTTCGCTTGCTGATCGTTCGCGCCAAGAAAATGTCGCGGTAATCCTTCCGGAATACTCGCTAAAAAAAAGTCCTGAACCCGGCGGAGCCGAGACGGAGGGAACATGGTAGGCATCCAAGACCATGGCTCCGCACAACTCGTCCGAGATCAGGGCAAAGTTGCCTGTTGAGGAATGGAAGAAGGAGGTGACTTCCCCGGCAAATTGCGACTCCAAAAACTTCATGTAAGGGCGCGCCGGGAGCCGCCGCATGAGGTTCAGGACGATGCTGAACGCGTGTCCAAGTTCTGAACGGGTCATTTCCTCAAATTGTCTCTGAGCTGATGCTACCGCCGTATTGAGGGATTCCAATTCGTCCCTTTGAAGGCAAAAGAAGAGGATCGTAACACAATTTTGAAAGGGATCATTCTGTCCTCCCTTCCTCCTGATTTGGACAGGAATACTGACGACGTAATGTGAGGGATCCTGGCCGCGAGAGAGAAACGCCATTCTGTGTGCCCTGGCTGCACAGGCGATGTAGAAGCTGACTGTATACAGACCCGATAAATTTGTTGCGCGTTCATGAATGCTCTCTGTTTCCTTCTGAGTGAATTGCAGGAGCTTGTAGTGCAGCGATCCCGCATCTGCTCGGGGGCCGGAGAGTGACTGATACTTATTGCTAACAAGGTTAAAGAAGCGATCAAGAACAGGTCTGGTCTTTTGAATCTGTTGGCAAAGACTAAGGGGTTTTGCAACCGCGATACGCGAGTTCTTGGCGGGTGATTTGGATTGACCAATCGTGGCAGAAATCAAGGCGCTTGCCAGAAATTCAGCTCCTTTTCCGTCAAACAGAAGGTGATTCCAAGTGAGCAGTAATTGACTTCCCCCGCTGCGCAAAAGGATCAGATCAAGCCGCAGATTTCGCAGTCCTGCTTTCTCCTCAAGCAATCCGTTGAGAATCTTTTCGGAAAGCTCGTGAGCAGACCCAACAATAGAGGCATCAAGTTCAGGATGCTGCGCGGAACCGTGCTCCCTCCATAGCTTCAATGGCAGATTACTTTTTCTGTGATGTTCAATTCTCCAAGAGGGCTCAAGAGTGAGAGGATTCCTTTGAACATAGGCATCCAGCAAGGGATGCTCAGCACAAAGTCTCGCGGCCCCTTCACGAAGAGCGGTGAGGTCTGGAACGCTCTCCAGAAGAAGATGTGTCTGGCCCGCAAGACCGTGCTGCCCGCGGCGTTTCATCATCCGATCCAATGCCAGGATAAAGCAATCCGCACCGGTCAATCCGGCTAGTCTTTTTGACCAGATGGCCATTGGTATTGAAGCGAACGGCACTATTCAGTCTAAGAAAGCGACTGAAAGGCCAGGATGCGTTTTCAAATGATTCGGGCCAGGGCGGCAACGGAAGAAAAATTTTCCTTTGTGATTTTATTCGCCGGTAACTTGACGCCGAAATTCTGCTCGATGCAAATTACCAATTGCATGGTTGCCATCGAGTCCAGCCCAACGGAATAAAGATCGGTGTTCTCGTCAAAATCAGAGTCTGTTTCAAGAATTTCGGAGGAAATAATTTTCATGATTTTTGTTTGCTTTTCCTTGGAATCAACTGGTTCGGCCATAGTATTGTAATAACTCGTGTAAAAGAAGAACCCTGACAAAGGGGCTCCATCCGGTCAACCGCTAACCAATTCACCCACCCGCGACTTTTCCATCGGATTTGAAGCTTCGTAGAGATGACTCAGCCCAAATCCTGTCATGGTAAAAGCACGAATGGACTAGCCCTCTCTTTGGCTTCCTCCGAACTCGGGTTCAATGTGCATGCGGGATTCCTCGATGCACTGACTAACGAGGCGCAGGTATTTCCCGGTCATATTGGCGCAGCCTCATCCGGATCGTATGTTGGCGGCCTTTATGCGGCCGGGTTCTCTCCTGTGGAAATCAGGGGAATTCTTTCCGGCAAATCGATGGTGCGGAGTTTTTTGGAATGTCGGGCTGTGCTTCGTTGCCTTGGAATGCTGGCAAATATCCCGGGATACAACGGACTGCTGAGTGGACACAAAGTGGCCTCCTATCTTAGACGGTTTTTGGGAGATCGTCGGATCGAGGAATGCACGACTGCGGAGCTTTCAATTGCCGTGACCAATCTCACAAAAGGGTGCTCTGAGATCATCAAAAATGGACCTCTTGTGGAATTTATCGTGGCGAGTTGCTCCGTACCCGGGCTTTTCAAAAGCAGGGAAATTGAGGGGAATTTCTATTGGGACGGGGCTGTCTCTGACTCCTCTCCCTTTTATCATTTTGTCGAGGACGACCGCATTAACCGGATTTTGGTTCATGTCATCACGCATGGGCAGCCCCAGTTTACAGAGGGGAGACCGATCCCTGTCGCACAGTCATTTGGTCAGGCGCATCAAATCGTGACGGATCGCCTGCTGGCTCTGGCAATCGAATGTGGAAAACTCAGGGGCAAACAGGTGACGGTTTTAAATTCTGTCGTACCCCGTTATCGTTGGGGAAAACGAGGAACTGCTGATCTCCTCTTTGAAGCCGGGAGACAGACCGTCCTGGGGAACTTGCAGGTGATCAGGGAAATCGTGTTGAGTTCGCAATGATTATTTCATGCCCAAGGGAGCCGAGCAAAATACTCGCTCAGTTCCCTAAGATTTTGGAAAACTTAAGAAAACCCAAAATTTCTTTGCATGTTGGCCGTATCTTGTTTCCGCGATTTGCCTAGGAGGATCCTTGCAACCTGCTGTTTGACGGCAAGTTGCGGAGTTTTGCGGAAAAATGAAGTGGCGACCCTAACGGGATTCGAACCCGTGTTACTCCCGTGAAAGGGGAGTGTCCTAGGCCACTG
>Ga0302202_10003427_pt1 | contig 17422 bp, 16 predicted proteins | sample II_Bog_N3_3_FD_194579 | JGI IMG/M metagenome (GOLD analysis project Ga0302202, IMG submission 194579) | Peat permafrost microbial communities from Stordalen Mire near Abisko, Sweden - II_Bog_N3_3 | ecosystem: Environmental > Terrestrial > Soil > Wetlands > Peat | place: Sweden: Abisko...
TCAATTTCCACGCCTGGCCGCTCAAGGACGGCGGAATCAAGCGGCTCATCAACACGAAAGCCTGACCACCATCGGATGGAAGCACTGGGCCTGGATGGTACATGTATTTCTGGCGGCCTACACTAGGATGGCTGTCGGCAAACCTGACAGCCATCGCCAGAATCAGGGGCCAGCGCCGGGCCAACAAACTGTCATCCTGCATTTCCCCTGTCATCGGTGTTCATCCCCGTTCCCAAAGCCCTGGCATCAGCCTTGGCGCGAGTGCCGGGACGTCTTGGGAGTCGAGCCCCATGGGGCCTTGGCCGGGAGCCGGATGGACTGGCCTCCAGAACCCTGCGGTACGGCAAGCCGGGGCTGAGTTTGAACGGGGATGAACGCCGATTTCCGGGGAAAAGCAGGATCAAGAAAGCCTGATCATTGGCTCAGCCGGATTTGCCGACAGCACCTAGGCCTTCCGGGCGTAGGCGTGGCGCCGCAGGGCGTGCATGCCCTGCAGATCGAGCTTGCCCTGGATGCGGGCGAAGTAGCTTTCCACCGTGCGCGGGCTCAGGTCCATGCGGGCGGCGATGGCGGAGGTGCTGAAGCCCTGGCCCAGCACCTGGGCAGATCCAGGCAGCCGGTGGGGGCGGACCGGGCCGCCGCCGGGTCCAGCAGCTGGCCCCAGTGGAAGGCCCATTCCCCATCCAGCCTTACCCGCGCCCGGATCGACCCGCGTCAGAACCGGGTGAACTCGCCCTCCTGCGCCGCCGCCGGGCGCCGCTTCTGGACCGGCAGCAGGCCGCGCACGGCCGGGGCCCCGGGCCGGAGCGGCCGCCTGGGCGCTTCCTGGGGCCGGCCGCCCAGGTTGAAGAAGTCCATCTTGGACTGGAGTTCCAGAGCCTGGGCGTTCATCTCCTCGGAGGTGGAGGCCAGCTCCTCCGACGAGGCGGCGCTCTGCTGCACGGCCGAACTGATCTGGGTGATGGCGACGTTGATCTGCTCCACCCCCGAGTTCTGTTCACTGGAGGCGGCGGAGATTTCCTGGACCAGATCGGCGGTCCTCTGGATGGACGGCACCATGGCCCCCAGCAAGGATCCGGCCCGTTCCGCCAGATCGACACTGCCGGTGGCCAGCCGGCTGATCTCCTCCGCGGCCACCTGGCTGCGCTCGGCCAGCTTGCGCACTTCCGCGGCCACCACGGCGAAGCCCTTGCCGTGCTCCCCGGCCCGGCCCGCCTCGATGGCCGCGTTCAGCGCCAGCAGGTTGGTCTGGTAGGCGATGTCATCGATGATGGAGATCTTGTGGGCGATCTGCTTCATGGCCGCCACCGTCTCCTCCACCGCCTTGCCACCGTCCTTGGCCTCCCGGGCCGAACGGGTGGCGATGTCGCCGGTGACCTTGGCGTTCTCGTTGTTCTGGGCGATGGACGCACTCATCTGCTCCATGGAGGCGCTGGTCTCCTCGACGCTGGCCGCCTGGCGCGAGGCCCCCTGGCTCAGGGACTGGGCCGTGGAGCTGACCTGCTCGGAAGCGGCCACCAGGTTGCTGGAGGCTTCCAGCACGTCGGCGATGGTCCCGCCCAGCTTCTCCACGGTGCTGTTGATGGCCTCCTTGAGGGTCCGGAACTCGCCCCTGTACTCCTGCTGGATGTTCTGGCTCAGATCGCCGGCGGACATGGCCGCCATCACGTGCTTGACCTCGTTGATGGGGGCGACCACGGCGTCCACCAGGGCGTTGAGGCCCTGCACCACCTCCTTGTAGTGGCCCCGGTGCACGCTGGCGTCGCTGCGTTCGGCCAGGTTCCCGGCCAGGACCGCCTGGACCATGTGCTGCACGTCCACGATCAGGGCGTTCAGGGGACTGATGACCGCGTCCAGGGTGGTGTTGACCCCCTCGATCACCTTGCGGAACTCGCCACTGTGCCTGGAACCGTCCGCCCGAACTTCCAGCTTCAGCCCCACCGCCGCTTCGGTGAGCATGGCGGCATCGCTCACCAGCGCGTTGAGCGAGCTGCTCACCTGCTGGAAGCTCTGGTTGATGCGGCCGAACTGCGCATGCACGTCCTTGGTGTACTGGTCCGGCACCGGCAGGGTCAGGTCCAGCTGCAGATCCCCGGCGCCCAGGCGCTCCAGGTTCAGGGCCAGCCGCTGCACTTCCCGCTCGGTGTAGTGCTTGATGCGCAGGGTCGGGGTCAGATCGGTGACCGTCTCCACGTAGCCCACCGTCTGGCCCTTGGCGTTGAGCACCGGGGCGGTGTCCTGCTTGCAGTTCATGCCGCACCAGTCGAAGAAGCTCTCCTTCACCCCGCCCCGCAGCTGGGTGATCCCGCAGTTGGGGGTCTTGCAGATGTTGGCGCCGGCCGTGGCGCAGGCGCGGCCCACCGCGTCCTGGCGGTCGCGCACACTGCCCTGGTCCACCATCAGCTTCTCGAACGAGCGGTTCAGGAAGGTCCACTTCATGTCCAGGTCGGTCACGTGGATGGGAAAGGGCACGGCGTCGATGATGGACCGGTACCACTCCAGCTTGTCCACCACCACGTCCAGGGTGCCGTTGATCCCCTCGATCACCTTCTGGAACTCCCCGGAATGCCTGGCCAGATCGGCGCGGGAGGCGAATTCCCCTTGGATGGCGTGGATGGACAGCCCGTTCACGTCGCCCACCAGGGCGGTCAGCGAGGCGCCCACGGACGCGAGGCTGTGGTTGATCTTGCCGAACTCCAGGTGGGCTTCCCGGGTGTACCCGTCCGGCTCGGCCATGGTCAGGTCCAGGTTCAGATTGCCGACGCTGAGGCGCTCCAGGTTCAGGGCCACCCGCTGCACTTCCCGCTCCGTATAGTGCTTGATGCGCAGGGTCGGGGTCAGATCGGTGACCGTCTCCACATAGCCCACGGTCCGGCCCTGGGCGTCGAGCACCGGAGCGGTGTCCTGCTTGCAGTTCATGCCGCACCAGTCGAAGAAGCTCTCCTTCACCCCGCCCCGCAGCTGGTTGATCCCGCAGTTGGGCGTCTTGCAGATGTTGGCGCCGGCCGTGGAACAGGGCCGGCCAATGGCGTCCTGCAGATCGCGCACGCTGCCCTGGTCCACCATCAGCTTCTCGAACGCCCGGTTCAGGAAGGTCCATTTCATGTCCAGGTCGGTCACGTGGATGGGGAACGGCACGGCGTCGATGATGGACCGGTACCACTCCAGCTTATCGGCCGTGGCCGCCATGGACCGCTGGAGGCCGACGGCCATACAGCCAACCCCCACCAGGCCCAGCCCCCCCGCCCCCAGGGCGATGCCGCCCGCCGACAGCAGGCCGTCGCCGCCCAGGTAGCATCCGTAGCCGCCCAGCGCCAGGGCGATGGCCGCGGCCAGAAGGAAAGTCAGCCGCACCTTGGCGGTGGGTTTCAGGCTCCGATACCAGGGCATGGCTATCTCCAGGAAGGCACATCGGGTCCACGGAACGGGGGACGTTGTTCGTCCGCTCGTCTTCAGCGCAGGGCAAGCATGACAAAGCTCAGTACGGCAAGCATCCGGGCACACGCCCACCACGGCCGGCTGGCACACGATGAGGCCCGCCCGGGAGGGGCACCCGGAGCCATGGCCCGGGGTGTAACCCCGTGACCAGCCACGCCAGGCTGCCCACACAGGACTCTTCGGCAGACTCCATGGGAAAATGAACAGGGTTTTTATTTGCGACAGGGTGTCGACCCTATCGCGGGTGACCGCGGACCGGTTCGCCTCCTGCGATGGGATCCCGGAGGGTTTGCGCCGCCCCGGGACGGGACGCCCGGAACCGGAGCCAGGGCGTGAAAATATCATGAAAAAAACAGCATCATTTGAGGCAGAATGGATCCGAACCTCATCCTCTCATAGGAGCCTACAATGCGAACGATGATGGTAGCAGCCTCACTCGCCCTGGTGGCCGCCCCCTTGGCCGCCCAGTCGGGACAAGCCTGGGTAGGCGTGGACGGCGGTTACGCCATCCAGAACAACGCGTCCCGCGATGCCAAGGACAACGTCGTCCTGGGCCTGAGCGGCGGCGCCTGGTGCACCGACCACTGGGGCTACGACCTTTCCGTGCTGGGCCTGCGGCTCCGCGGCAAGGACGCCCTGGATGGCCTGCGCGCCAACGAGGTCCACGCCCACCTGGCTGCCCTCCTGAACCTCCGTCCGGGCGCCACCTCCTGGATCCCCTACCTGCGCGTCGGCCTCGGCGCCACCCGGGTGGGCACCCCCTGGTCCTTCGCCAGCGACAACACCACCCGGTTCAGCTACCACGGCGGCATCGGCCTCCAGGAGCCCCTGGCCGAGCATTTCCTGCTCGGGATCGAGGCCCGGGAAGTGCGCATCGAGACCCAGACCTCGTACAACGAGACCCTGGGCCTGGTGACCCTGGCCTACCGCTGGGGCGGCGCCGCCGCTCCCGCCCCGGCGCCCGAACCCGTGGTGGCGCCCGCCCCGGCCCCCGAACCCGAGCCCGCCCCGGTGGCGGCACCGGAGCCCGAACCGGCCCCCGCCCCGGCCCCCGAGCCCATGGCCGCCGCGCCCGCCCCCGTGCCGCCCCCGCCCGCGAAGATCGTGCTCGACGAGGCGGTGCTGCACTTCGCCAATGGCAAGGACACCATCCCCTCGGCGGGCGTCCAGGCGATAAGCAAAGTCGCCGACAGCCTCAAGGCCGACCCGGGCCAGTACACCCTGGTGGTGACCGGCCACACCAGCTTCGTGGGCTCCCGCGCCTACAACCGGACGCTCAGCAAGCGCCGGGCCGATGCCGTCGCCAAGGTCCTGGAAAGCGAAGGCATCCCCGCGTCCGCCATCACCACCGTGGGCGCCGGCTCCGACCAGCCCGTCACCCCCGACAAGTCCAAGGCCGGCCAGGCCAGGAACCGCCGGGTGGAGATCGAGGTGAAGGCCGCCGGGGCCGACGTGGAGACCCGCACGACCGATACCCCGGTCACCGAATGACCCGTGCCGGCGCATCCCGCGCCGGCCTTTCATGGAAAGACTTGGATGATGAAACCGACCCTGCCTCTGGGCATCCTGCTCCTGCTCCTGCTCGCCCCGGCCTTCGCCCATGCCCAGGTGAGCCTCCACATCGACATCGGCCTGCCGGTCGCTCCGCCTCTGGTGGAAGTGCAACCCGGCATCCAGGTGGTGGAGGGCTACCCAGACGAGGTGTTCTTCAACATGGGCTGGTACTGGTGCCGGCGCGGCGACGGCTGGTATCGCGCCCGCTCGCCCCGTGCCAGGTTTGACCGGGTGGACGCTCGCTTTGTGCCGATCGGCCTCACCCGGCTGCCCCCGGGCCACTACCGCAACTGGCACCATGGCGACGATATGCCGGGCGACCGGCGTGGCCGGTTCGAGGATCGGCACGACAACCGACGGGGCGATCGGCGTGACGACCGGTTTGACGACCGGCATCGCGGCGGCCCTGGCGGTCCCGGGGGTCCCCGCGGTCCCCGCGACCCCGGCCGGCCTTGATCCCGGCAGCCCTCCCGCCGCACCCCCCCGGGCCCGTCACCGATCCGGTGGCGGGCCCGGCTCCATGAGGGCTACAGTTCCGTGTACTTCTCCCGGCGCCCCCGGGCCTTGGCCACCGGGTACTTGGCGGCGTTTTCCGCCAGCTTGGCGAGGATCGCCGCCTCCAGATCGATCCCCAGATCGTGGGCCATGAGCAGGCAGTAGTTGGTGATGTCCGCCAGTTCCCGGCGGATGTCCTCCCGCCGCCGCTCCACATCCTCCGCCTGGGTGGCGTCCGAACTCCACTGGAAAATCTCCAGCAGCTCCCCGGCCTCGATGGCGATGGAGGAGGCCAGCGTGCGGGGCGTGTGGAACTGGTGCCAGTCCCGTTCCTCCCGGAAGGCGACAATCTGTTCGGTGATGGCTTCCAGCATGCCCAGTCCTCCGCCGGCGTTCCGGCTGCTGCCAGTGTGGCAGCCTCGGGAAGGCCAGGCAGCAGGCGACCGTCCACGGCGGACCTTCCGGACGCAATCTCGGATTGCCAAGCGTCTCTGGCCGTGAGATAGTAACTCTTCGCGCAAGGGGCTATAGCTCAGCTGGGAGAGCGCCTGCATGGCATGCAGGAGGTCAGCGGTTCGATCCCGCTTAGCTCCACCAAAACCGCCGCAAGGCGGTTTTTTCATGTCCGCCGGAACCCGATGAAAGCAGCGGGCTTGACAGGGCGCATGGCAGCCCCACATTCATTGTAATAATTATTTCATTGAATGAGGTCGCATGTTGAAACATCGTTCCTTCCGGCTGGTCCCGCTCCTCGCCCTGGCCGCGCTCGCCTGCAAGCCGCCCTCCGTTCCCGTCACCGTCCCGGCCCCCCCCGTCATGTCCTGGCGCGTGGCCACGGCCCACCTGGAGGACATCTTCGAAGCGATCCCCAACAGCTCCATCGACGCGTTCCGCATGGAGACCCCGGACGAGGAGCGCCTCCGGGTGAACGCCTCCCACGGCGAGGCCGGCGTCCAGGAAGACAAGGCCCACATCTATGGCGAGCCGGCGCCGGCCACCACCGATCTCATGCTCCGGCGCCTGGGGGTCGGCGCGGACGATGTGCTCTACGATCTGGGCAGCGGCCGGGGCTACTTCCTCATGCAGGCCCTGCTCACCACCCCGCTGCGCAAGGCCGTGGGCGTGGAACTGGCCACCTCGCGCGTCGCCATCGGCCTGACCGCTCGGCAAATGATGAGCGACCAGGGCCTGCTGCAGGGCAAGCTCCTGGACCTGCGCGAGCAGGACATGACCCAGTCCGACTGCGGGGACGCCACGCTGGTCTACATGGATTCGGTGTTCTTTTCCGACCAGCTACTGGACACCGTGGCCGAGCACCTGTCCCACGCGCGGCATCTGCGCGGGATCGTGATGATCATGAAGGGCCTGCCACCCAACCCCTGGTTCGAGGTGGCGGGCCGGGAGCGCTGGAAGATGAGCTGGAGCCCGAAGTTCGGCTCGGAGGTGATCTTCTACCGGCGGACCGCGGCGCCCGCGGGCCGGACGCCGGAGGCCCTGCGTACGCCTGACCCTGCGCAGCCGGCTCCGACGGTGGAATAGGCAAGCGATTGAACCCGTCGATGTATGATATAGCAATAAAAATAGTTTTAGATATGATGATGCCGTACGTGCGCGCCCCTCCGGCCGCATGGAACGCCCCCGGATAAGCCTCATGCCCAAGCAGATTCGCATCCTGTATCTGGAAGACCGATCCGAGGATATGGAGCTGGTCAAGGACCTCCTGGAACGGGAATACTTGCCATGCGAGCTCATCTGGGTGAACAGCCGCGAGGGCTACCTCAGCGCGCTGCGCGAGTCCTGGAGCTACGACCTGATCCTGGCCGACTACCTCCTGCCCGGGGTCGACGGCGACGAAACGCTGGACCTGGCCCGGATCCATGCCCCGAACCTGCCTTTCATCTTCCTGTCCGGCAGCCTGGGCGAGGAGCGCGCGGTGGAATGCCTGCGCCGGGGCGCCACCGACTATGTCTTCAAGAACAACCTGCCGCGGCTGCTGCCGGTGCTCAGGCGCGCCCTGGAGGAGGGCCGGCAGGCCACCGCCCGCCGGGAAGCGGAGGCCGCCCATGCCCGTACGGCCGCCCTGCTCCGGGCCACCCTGGAATCCACGGCCGAAGGACTCCTGGTGGTGGACCTGGCCGGGCGGGTATCGGTCTACAACCGCAAGTTCCTATCGCTGTTCGGGATCCCCGAATACGTCATGGCCAGCATGGACCTGGACGCGGTGGTCCAGTACCTGGTCGGCCAGTTCGAGGACCCCAAGGGGCTGCTGGACGAGGTCCGGCTGCTGCGAACCCGCTCGGAAAAGGAGGCGACGGGCATCCTCACCCTCAACGGCGGCCGGTCCCTGGAGCAATCCAGCCGGCCCCAGCGGGTGGGTTCGGAAACCGTGGGCCGGGTGCTGAGCATCCGGGAGGCTCGGGTGGCCACCCCGGACGCCCTGGAAGCCGGCTTCGTCGAGGGGTTCAAGGGCCAGGGCGAAGCGGTCCTGGCCGGCCGGGTGGCGCCCTGGTTCCTGGTCCAGGACCGCCTGCTCATCCCCGAGTCCGGCCTGGCCATCCTGGGGGCGGCCGAGCTGCCCCGGAACCTGACCGAGCTGGTGGCGCTCATCCATCCCGAGGATATCAATGTCCTGACCGAGGCCCTGGAGCGCCCCCGGAGCCTCAGCTTCAAGCTGCGGATCCGCCGGCGCGAAGGATCCTGGCGCTGGACCCGGTGGAACCTGGACCGCGGCCCCGAAGGCTACCTGGGGGTCTTCATGGATATCACGGAGCAGGAGCGGAACCGGGAACGCTTCGGCCAGCGCAGGTGGACAGAGGGCGCCCGGGATATGGCCGGGCGGCTGACCGAGAGGCTGGATGGCCTGGTGGCGCCGGCCCTGGCCGATCTGCGCGCCCTGGACCCGACGCCCGGCCAGGCTACCCGGGTGGACGCAGCCCTGGACCGCCTGGAGGCGGCCGGACAGGCCATGGCCCAGCTCAGCGCCTATGCCCAGCTGGGCCGTCCCGGCCGGGTGGCGACCCAGCCCAACGCGTTCCTGGAAGGTCTGCTGGCGGCGGCCCGGGCCGAGGCGGGCCCGGAGATCGCGATCGCGTTCCAGCCGGAACCGAATCTGCCGCCGGTTCCCATGGATCCGGCCCAGATGGCCCTGGCCCTTATGGCCCTGCTGCGCAATGCCAGGCAGGCCATGGTCGGGAGCGGCACCATCCAGCTGACCAGCGGTCTGCTGCAGCCGCGCTCCCACCGGCCCGGCGCCATGCCGGGCCCCGAGACCTCCCGGGTCTGGTTCGAGGTCCGCGATCCGGGCGCAGGCATCGCCCCGGCCGTGGCGGAGCGGATCTTCGAGCCGCTGTTCAGCACCCGCCCGGCCTCCGGCGGCTATGGCCTCGGCCTGGCCCTGGTCCGGGCCATCGTCGAGGGCCACCGCGGTTCGATCCAAGTGGAAAGCACCCCGGACCGCGGCACCTCGGTGCGGATCCTGCTGCCGGTCTGAGCCTAGGCCGGCTTCGGCAGGGCGAAAAAGAAGGTGGCGCCATGCTCCGGCTGCCCTTCGGCCCATACCCGGCCGCCGTGGCGCTGGATGATCCGCTGGACCGCGGCCAGGCCGAGGCCGGTGCCCTGGATCCGCGCATCCGGGTTCAGCCGCTGGAATTCCTTGAACAGCTTGTGCCCCAGGCCCGGGTCGAAGCCGACCCCGTTGTCGCGCACGAACACCGTGACCTCCTGCCCCGCCTCCAGGCAGCCCACCTGGATCCCCGCCTCCGCCCTGGGCAGGGTGTACTTGATGGCGTTGGACAGCAGGTTGACCAGCACGCTCTTCAGCAGGACCGCATCGCCGCCGACCACCGGGAGCGGAGCCGTTTCCCAGCGGATGGCGCGGCCTTCCCGGGCCGGGGCGAGCTCGGTCCAGGCCTGGGCCAGCAGCTCGTCCAGCCGCACCGGTTCCTGCCGCATGGGCGCGCGGCCCGAACGGGACAGCTCCAGCAGTTGCTCGATCAGCTGGCTCATGTTCAGGGTGGACTGGCGGATGATGTCCAGGAAGTGCCGCCCCTTGGCGCTGACATTGACGTCCAGTTCGCGCTCCAGCAGGTCGGTGAAGCTGCTGATGTAGCGGATCGGCGCGCGCAGATCGTGGGAGACGGTATGGGTGAAGGCGTCCAGCTCGTGGACCACCGCTTCCAGCTCCGTGGCCCGGAGCACCAGGGTCTCGTTGAGCGCCTGGATGGCCTGCTGGGTGCGCACCCGTTCGCCGATATCCTGGTAGAAGATGGCGATGGTCATGGGCGCCGGACTGAAGGTGTAGCAGTCCCAGTGGGCCTGGGTCGCCGTCGAGGTCCGCTCGAAGTGCAGCGGCTTGCCGGTCCGGGCCACCTCCAGCACCACATCCAGCCAGAACGGCTCCGCCGTGGGCCAGATCTCCTTGTGGGTGCGCCCCACCATGTCCTCCCGACGCAGGCCGAAGAACGCCTGGCAGTGCGCATTGCAATCGACCATGCGCATGTCGCAGGGCACCCCGTCCGGGCCGACGATGATCTCGCTCCAGTGCCAGGCGATGTTCAGGTTGGCCAGCAGGAGCTGGTAGGTCACGTCCCGGGCGTCCAGCTCCCGGTGGGGCGGCCCCAGCCGCCTGAGCCTGTGGTCGTACTTGCGCACGAGCTTCTGCACGGTCGCCCCCGAAAGCTGGGTTGTTGCAGGCAGTGTCCCAGAAATCGGAACAGTTCATAGAAAAAAGGTGCGGATCAGTGGGTCGCGCCCTTCCCGGCCCGGCTCCAGGCGAGCTCCGCGCCAGCAGGAATCCGGTCAGGGAATCGGCCCGGGTTGACGGCGGGAAAGTTATATTTATAGTTAATACAGAATCGCCGCACCGATAGCCGCAGGAGATGCTCATGCCATTCCACCATGACCCCGACGTGCAACAGGGGATGCGCAAGGTCCTGGCCCGGGCCATGACCGACCCCAGCTTCCGGGAACTGTGCCTGCAGGATCCGGCGGCCGCCTACCTGGAGGCCACCGGCGCGGCCGCCCCCCAGGGGCTGGCCTTCCGGTTCAAGGAAGGCGAAGGGACCGAATGGGCGCTGGGGCTGCCCGATCCGGCGCCCCGGGAATCGCCCCTGACCGAGCAGGAACTGGAAGCCGTCGCGGGGGGCTCAGATCCGGATATCTCCACCGTCACCTGTAAGCCGTGGTGGGCCACGAAGCTCCTGTGCTCGCTTTGCCAAGCGTAACCCTTGGACGGCGCCTTCGGCCAAGCCTCTGACCCCAGGCCGCGGCGGGCCGGCCTCGCCATGCTGGACCGGGTCCTGGCACTCGCCAAGGCCTCGGCCGCGTCCGGGGGATCCGGGGCGGAGGCCGGGCGTCCCTTCCAGGAGCTGCTGGCCCCCTTCCGGGCGGTCCTGGTGGCGGAAGTCCAGCATCGCTGCCGGCGCTTCGCGGCCAATGTGGGCCCCCAAGCCTCGCTGGACGTGGGCCGAAGCCTGGACGAGCCCCTGGGCCTGCTGTGGCTGCCCACCCTGGAGGTGCAGTTCGGGGTTTACCGGTCGCTGGCGTTCCCGCGACCGGACCCGGGGGGATCGGCGCTGTACCAGGGCTTCATCCAAGCCTGTCTGGCCGATGGCTTCCAGGCCCTGTTGGAGCCGTATCCGGGGTTGCGTTCGGCCAGCGCCAGGCTGCTGGCGACCTGGGCCTGTTCGCCGGGTTCAACCAGCTGCTGGCCTGGATCAACGCCCGGGGCAATCCGCGGCCGCTGCGCCCCACCCGCTGTCTGCGGCGCCCGGGCTACGGCTGGATGGAGGAAGTGCGGCCGGAGCCCTGCGCGGACGCGGGGGCGGTGGACCGGTTCTACCACCGGGCCGGCCAGCTGCTGTGCCTGGTCTATGCCCTGAACGGCACCGATCTCCACTGCGACAACCTCATCGCCTGCGGCGAGCACCCGGTGCTCATCGATCTGGAAACCCTGCTGCAGCCGGAGCCGCCCAGCATGACGGAGCGGCGGAGCCCTTCGGCTGCGGCGAATTCCAGCTCCCGTCCTTCTTCCGCGGCGGGGCCGGGTGTGCCTGCCAGGCCCTGCGCCTGGCCCACGGCGACCGGGTGCCCTCCGTGCTGCTGTGGGAATAGGCGTCCCCGCGGCGAAGCGTCAAAGGATGACGCAGCAGCCGCTGTCCTTGACTCGCCGCAGCACCCAGGTCTCGGAGCCCTTCTCCTGCTCGAGCGTGAAGGGACCCAGGCCCATTTCCGATTCGTCGATGTCCAGGGTCGTGGCCCCGTGCCCCGCCTCCAGCAGGGGTTTCCCCGCCAGGTCTGCCCAGGACTCCGAGGTCCCGATGCCCATCGCCCCCTCGCTCTCCGGATCGGGCCCCAGGACCCGCAGGGTGACTTGGACGGTGAAGCCCCCCATGCGATGGGGCTTGCCTGCGGCCGGTGGCGGGTGGGCCAGAGCGGTCCCGAAGCTGAATGCCGCCCCGTGCTTCAACGGTCACCGGGTGTTCGATGCCCCAGGAGTACCCCGTTTCGCTGGTCACGGTGGCCCGGATGAGCACCTGGTCCGGCTGGATGGAGCTTTCGGTCAGGGCCAGGGGCCCCAGGAAGGGGTGCGCCCCGGTCAGCGCCGCGGTGGCCAACCCGGTCGGACTCAGCAGCGGCTGGCCCTGGACATCCCGGGCGTCCAGGAAGGCCACCCGGGAGCTGTAGGCACCGGTCCGGGCGAAGCCTTCCCGGGGCGCCAGGTCCAGTTCCAGGGTGGCGCCCCGAACCAGCATGAAGGCATCGTGGGACAGCCCCTGCTCGCCCAGAAGCTGGAGGAGACTGACCGTGGGGGCGGATGGAGTGGGCGGCTCGGCCTCGGAGGCCGCCACCAGATCGCTCAGCGCCGGGGTCAGGCCGCCCTGGGTCCCGAGGAGGGCGCGCAAGGCGAGCGCCCGTTCCGTGGCAGCGGGAGGCTCCCCGGCCGGGACCGCTGGAGGCACGGCCCGGAGGCAGGGGCTGCCGCAGGCGACCAGCAGGGCCATCAGGGCCGTCCGGAACCCGGGGCGGGGCGTGGCAGGGATGAAGTGCACGGTGTGTCTTTCCAGAGGGTTCCATATCCGCGAAACCGATCGCAGGGGCGGCGGCCAGGGCGGAGGCAGCCTACCCTGGCCGGACGTCAAGCCGGCCACCGGAACATGGATGGCCAGACAATAAATGGTTCAACTAGACGTTTGGTTCCCGAACCCAGCCTCGGGACCCGGGCGCTTGACGCCGGTCAAGGTGCGCGGAGGGCAACCCGGGGATGCTGGATCCAGGCCAAGCCGCCCGGATCCATCCAGGCGCCCGAGCGCCTCCCCCTTTCCATCTCCAGGAGAAGCCATGTCCATGTTCTGTTTCCAGTGCCAGGAAGCCGCCCGAAACGAAGGCTGCAGCGTCGCCGGTGCCTGCGGCAAGCAGCCCGAGACCAGCAGGCTCATGGATCTGCTGGTGTTCAACCTCAAGGGCGTGGCCCTGCTGGAGGAGCTGGCCGGCGCCAGCCGCCCGGCGAGCCAATCCGTAGGCCTGTTCATCGCCCAAAGCCTGTTCCTGACCATCACCAACGCCAACTTCGACGACAGCCGGATCGCCGACCAGATCCTGCGCGCGCTCCGCATGAAGCGCGAGCTGCGGGGCGCGCTGGGCGCCGCGGGTGCGGTGGCGCTGCCGGAAGCGGCCACCTGGGACGGGGACGCAGCCAGCTTCGCGGCCCAGGCGGAACGGGTCGGCGTCCTGGCCGAGGCCGACGAGGATCTGCGCTCCCTGAAGGAACTGATCGTGTACGGCCTGAAGGGCATCGCCGCCTATGCGGACCACGCCGCGACGCTCGGCTTCGAAAGCGAGGCGGTCTACGCGTTCCTGGCCAGGGCGCTGGCCGCCACCACCCGGCCGATGGAGGCCGGCGAACTGGTCGCCCTGGCCATGGAGACCGGCAAGGTCGCCGTGACCGGCATGGCCCTGCTGGACCAGGCCAACACCACCCGCTACGGCCACCCGGAACGCACCGAAATCCCGCTCGGGGTCGGCCAGCGGCCGGGCATCCTGGTTTCCGGCCACGACCTGGCGGATCTGGCGGACCTGCTGGAGCAGACCGCGGGCCTGGGCGTCGACGTCTACACCCACGGCGAGATGCTGCCCGCGCACGCCTACCCGGGGCTCCGCAAGCACCCGCACCTGGTGGCCAACTACGGCGGCGCCTGGTGGGAGCAGGACCGGGAATTCGCCAGCTTCAACGGCGCCATCCTCATGACCACCAACTGCATCGTGCCGGTGCGGGACACCTACCGGGACCGCATCTTCACCACCGGCCAGGTGGGCTACCCGGGCGTCGCCCACATCGCCGACCGGCCCAAGGGCGGCCACAAGGACTTCAGCGCGGTCATCCGGCGCGCCCTCAGCTGCCCCGCCCCGCAGGAGCTGGAGCAGGGCACCCTGCTGGCCGGCTTCGCCCACCAGCAGGTGCTGGCCCTGGCCGACCCGGTGATCGCCGCGGTGAAATCGGGCGCCATCCGGCGTTTCGTGGTCATGGGCGGCTGCGACGGCCGGCACCGGTCCCGGGACTACTTCACCCGGGTGGCCGAGCAGCTGCCCAAGGACGCCGTGATCCTCACCGCCGGCTGCGCCAAGTACCGCTACAACAAGCTGGAGCTGGGCGAGATCGGCGGCATTCCCCGGGTGCTGGATGCCGGCCAGTGCAATGACAGCTACAGCCTGGCGGTCATCGCCCTCAAGCTCAAGGAGGCCTTCGGCCTGGAGGACATCAACGAGCTGCCCCTGTCCTTCGACATCGGCTGGTACGAGCAGAAGGCCATCGCCGTGCTGCTGGCCCTGCTGAGCCTCGGGGTCAAGGGCATCCGGGTCGGGCCCACCCTGCCCGCCTTCCTCAGCCCCAACGTCGCCAAGGTGCTCATCGACACCTTCGGCCTGAAGCTGATCACCACGCCCGAGGCCGACATCGCCGGGATGATGGCCGGCGCCTAGGAGCCAGCCGGACGACGGGACCGGACGTCAGGGCTGGCCGCGCTGGTACAGCACCTGTTCCAGGTGGCGGGTCAGCCCCCCCTGGGAGTTGGCCTGTTCATCCAGATCGGTCAGCGGGACCGGCGTGGACGGGGTCGCGTCATCCTGCTTGTACCAGCCGTCGGCGCCGCGGATCACCGCCCAGAAATGGCCGGTGCGGAACACCGTCGCGGCCAGCGCGCGCATGGGCACATCGCCCTGCCGGAGCTCGGTCCCGTGGGCCGGGTCCACCTCATAGGTCGCAACGGCCACCTGCTCGCTGAACGGCAGGGCCCGGGTGGGCCCCGCGTGATGGTTGAATTCCAGCACCAGGTTGTCCGGGACCTGGGTGGGGAAGGTCTGCACGCGATTGTGCAGGTAGCCCGGCCGCCCGGAGGGGAAAGTGCAGGCTTCGGTGAAGGCCAGCCTGATGAAATCAGCCGTGCTGTGCACCCGGGCGGGATCGAAGGCGCCGTCGTCCGGGTCGCTGCTGACCATCAGCACATTGCTGTGGTCGGTCCCGTACCGGGGCAGGGCCAGGGGCTGCACCGGCGTGGTCTTCACCTCGATCCGCAGGGTGTAGCGGTTGCCGGCGCCCAGCACCCTGAGCGCACGGTTCACCACCATCGTGGCGAAGCCGCCGCCGCCCCGTAGGTTTTCCACCGAGGAGCGGAGATCGGGATGGGCCTGGAAGGCCTCGAACACGGCCCGGAGCAGGCCCTCGGCATCCCGCTCCGGCGCGCCCACCAGGACCCCGCCGGAGCGGATGAAGTTGATGATCCGGCGCAGGCTGGTGCGCACCCTGGCGGTGGTGGCGGCATCGCCCGGGGCGATCGCCAGGAGGGGATCCAGGTCCGGCATGGCCGCCAGCAGCTTGATGCCGGCGTTCACGTAGCACGAGGTGCCGACGTTGGGCAGGCCCGGCCACTGCTTCACCAGCGCCGGATCGAAGGGGTGCACGTCCTTGGTCAGGTCGAAGGCCGGGCGGGACGCGACCGGGACCGGGACCACCGCAGGGGGGGCCCCGCTGGCGGCGGAGGCGCCGGAACCCCCGGAGGAGCCGCAGCCGGTGGCCAGCGCCCCGAGCCCGAGGGCCGCGGCGACCGCGAGGGTCTGGAGGAGGGTGGGCGGAAGTGTTGGGCGAGATCGCGTTAAATATGTCATATTCATATTATCGCAGGCTCCGATCCTGCCGTCAAGGCCGCCTTCGGGTCATGCCCCGTGGCTACAGAAGGGCAGTAAAAGGGGTATCTTCGCCCATCATGTCGCCGGTGCCACCCTGTCCGCATTGCCGATGGCCAGGGAAGGAACTTTCACGTTAAATGTATCACTAATTATTCGACTCCAGCACCCGTCATGCCCTGGGATGCGCAGCCGACAGTCCATCGCCCAGCCGGCCCATTCCACGCTACCAACCAACAAGCCAACCGAGGAGACATGACCGACCACGACCGGATCGATCCAGCAACACTGGCGAAAGTGGCCCAGCAAGCCGAAGCGGAACGTCTCGCCGCCCTGAGGGTCGGTGCCTCCCGTGCGCCACGACCCCTCGGCGGACCGGCCTGGCAGAACCTCCTGGGCCGCGCGACGCCGGCCCGTTCGTCCTGCCCCATGGATTCCGCCGAACGCACCCGCTCCACCTGGCAGGCCCTGGCCCGGCTGGTTTTCGCCTTCGCCCTCATCGTCGGCTTCTTCGGGCTCCTGAACGCTGTCTTCTAGACTTCAGGTCCGGGCTCCGCCCGGGCCTGAAGTGGCAGCCGCGGGATCACGGCGCCCCGGCCAGCCCCAGCCCCTTGACCGTGGCCTGGTGGTCGCCGCCGCCCAGTTCGAAGCTGTTGAACCCGGCATTGACCCGGAAGGCCCAGGTGGTGGCGGCCTGGGAGGGGCAGGCGTTGGACCACCAGCCCCAGGGGATCCACTGCCGGGCGTTGGCGTACAGGTAGCCGACCCAGTCCCGGCCACCGGGCAGCCCCTGGGGGTTGTAGCAGTGGGAGCAGGCGGCGTCGACCCCGGCGATCATGGCCTGGGCCTGGGCCAGCAGCGCGGCCACCCGGGACGGGGCGGCATGGCCTAGCTCCCGGTGGAAGTCGGCCAGGACGATGGCCGCGTTGATGGCGCCCAGGTCCATTCGCCGGACATCTGGCTGGCCGGATCCCCGAAGGTCTGGGCGTTGAAGCCGATGCCGGCCAGCAGCGGCAGGCCGGGCCGGCCAAGGCCCTGGTTGTAGGCCACCAGCGCGTGGTTGAAATGGTGGATGTCCGCGCGGGAGAAGTGGCCGTTGCGGGTGGCCGAGGACATGGCGATGGCCCAGCAGGCCATATCGTAGCTGTTGGCGCCCCAGCCCATCATCACCCGCTCGATGGCCGCGTCGTTGCTGCTGCCCGTCGGTACGTCCATCTGGTGGTCGTCGTGGGCGAGGTCGTACTGGTAGTAGGCCGCGTTGTGCTCCAGCATCCAGCTGAAGTAGTCGGTGCCCAGCAGGTCGTAGCCGGAGGCCACGTCGTAGCTCCTGGGGAACAGGTAGGCGGAGGCGTCGCTCAGGTCGCCGGAACTCCAGACCTGGTTGCGGATCCAGCGGGCCTCCCGGGCCAGCAGCTCGGCGGGCGGGAAGTCCCGGGTCCCCACCGGGATATACGGCGGATAGGCCTGGCTGGAGGGGCTGGGGCGTTCGGCCTGGGCCGTGCCGGCGGACAGGAGCACGGACAGGAGCACGGACAGGACCCGTGCGGCGGATTTCCACGTCATGAAAAGCTCCAGAATAGGTTTTATATAAAATTATAAAATAAATATCATCAATGAATTCAATACGGAATCCTAGTACTACTGTGTTATAAATTATTTGATTGGCCTCCGGGTGCAAGCCCAGGAGTTGTCGGCAAACCTGATACCTCTCGGTAAGTCGATCTAAACCAATTGAATCGCAGAGAAAAACCGAGAGTGA
>Ga0302202_10003435_pt1 | contig 17401 bp, 17 predicted proteins | sample II_Bog_N3_3_FD_194579 | JGI IMG/M metagenome (GOLD analysis project Ga0302202, IMG submission 194579) | Peat permafrost microbial communities from Stordalen Mire near Abisko, Sweden - II_Bog_N3_3 | ecosystem: Environmental > Terrestrial > Soil > Wetlands > Peat | place: Sweden: Abisko...
GGCGTGATGACGTGCGGCAAGCCGGTGGCGTCGGATCGATCGGCCATGTTTCCCTCCCGTTTATTGGGAGCGACGCTAGCAGGTTGGCGGCAAAGCGCCAGGACGGGGGCCACGCCGAGCCCAGCCACACAGCAGGCCCGCGCAGCCCGCAAGCGCCGGCAAGGTGGCGGCCATCCAGAAGGCACCGCGGAATCCACGCAGGAAGGCCTCGGTTTCCGGCAGGCCGGCGTCCAGCGCGGCGCCGCGGAGGCTCTGAAACAGCAGCATCAGCACGGTCGCGCCGGTGACGACGCCGATGGTGCGGGTCATCATCACCAGGCTGCCGGCGACGCCGCGGTCGCGTCGCGGGATGGTCGCGGTGGCGATGTCGAAATAGGCCACCTGGAACAGCCCCAGCCCGAAGCCGTGCAGGAACATCACGCTCACCAGCGGCAGGATCAGCGGATCGCGTCCCGCCGATCCGATCAGCAGTTGCGCCAGGGTGAGCAGGACCGTCCCGACCAGGGCAATGCGGCGCGGCGCGATCCAGTCCGCCACCCGGCCCGCCACCGGTCCCGCCACCATCACACCGGCGGGTCCCGCGGCCAGCATCAGCCCGACGACCGGTATCGACAGACCGACGACCCGGTCCAGATAGAACGGCACCAGCAGCATGATCGAGAAGCCGGCGATATTCAGCGCGACATGGGCGGCATTCACCAGTGCGAAGTCGCGGTCGTGGAAATAGCGCAGGTCGATGATCGGCTGAGCGACCCGGCCCTCACGCAACACGAACCCCACCGCACCGGCCACAGTGAGCAGTCCCAGCAGGATGAAGCCCCAGACGGTACGGTCGAGATGCTGCAATTGATTGAGCGTCAGCAGCAGGCTGGTCACCGCGACCACCAGCAGAACCGATCCCGGCGCATCGAACCGCGCCGGACCATGCCGCTCACCGGCCGGCAAGGTCCAGGCCAGCGCGAAGGCCATCAGGGCGATCGGTGCGCGGAACCAGAACACCGCCTGCCAGTCCCAAAGCTGGACCAACTGGCCTGCAACGATCGGACCAAAGGCACCGCCCAGTCCAAAAATCATCGTATAGACGCCGAGGATGCGGGTTCGTTCCGACTCGGGGTACAGGCTGGTGGCCAGAGCCGGTCCGCAGCTCAGCGCCGCGGCAGCCCCGATGCCTTGCATCACCCTGGCGGCGAGCAGCCAGGCGAAGGTGGGGGCGGTGGCGCAGGCGACGAAGGCGATCGCACTCCAGCCACAGCCGATCAGGAAGATCCGCCGGTATCCCACCATGTCGCCGATCCGGCCGAACACCAGCATCAGCGCGGCATAGGTGAGCGTATAGGCAATCACCACCCATTGAATCGCCGAGATCGGCAGGCCAAAGGCGCGGATGATATGCGGGAATGCAACGTTGACCGCGGAATCGAACGGCACGCCCAAGGTACCCAGGGCGACGATCACGATCCCCAGGAAGGGCCGCCGGCTGGCAACGCGGCCAGGACGCGTCAAGCGCGCCTGGCCAGGTTGCATCGGGTCAGACCGCCTTCTTCAATGTGGGAGAGGCCTTGAAGCGCACGGTCTTGCCGGCCTTCACTTTGATCGACTCGCCGGTGCGCGGGTTCAGGCCCTTGCGCGCCTTGGTCTTGCGGACGGTGAAGGTGCCGAAGCTCGGCAGGGTGAACTTGCCGGACTTCTTCAGCTCCCGAACGATGGCTTCCATCAGATCGCCCGCCGCCCGATTCGCGGAGGCACCCGTCAGCTCGGCGGATTCCTGAATGACGGATGCGATGAAGGCTTTTGACATGCTGGCTCCTAGCTGTTTCGCGTCGTGGTGGTGCGACGCCCAACGAGACACTGGCCAGCCTCATGTTTGGCGGTCCGGTCCAGCATCTGCCGATTCGCGGCGTCGTTGCAACGGCTTTACCCAGATCGCGCGGTATAGGCCAGCCCCTCTGTAAGGTTTGGATGAAAAATGCTGTGGAAAATCGTGTTTGCGGCGTTTTTCGTGTCATCTGGCGGTGCCAAAGATACCGTCCCGGACTGGCACTTCCCCCCCCCGTCATGGCCTGCCTCTGTCCCGGCCATCTTGTCGCCGCACCGAGACATCATAGATGGCCGGCACAGAGAGGCAGGCCATGACGGAAAAGCGTGTGATGGCGCCGTATGCAGCGCCTATGGGAACAAGCCTGGCAATGACACAGTGGGGTTCCCGGCTTACGCGCCCTACAACACGCCGTGCCGGGCAAACACCGCACGCAGGCTGTCGCCGGCTTCCAATTCCGAACGGGTCGTGTCCTCCGCGGCGATCTTGGCCAAAGCCGCGCGGAACACCGCCTCGGCTCGGGCGGCCGGCACCACCACAACCCCGTCCACGTCGCCCAGAATCCAATCCCCCGGCGACACAACCGTCCCCGCAATCGCCACCGTCCCGTCTATTTGTTGCATTTCCGCTCGGTTTTTCGTGTCGAGGGGCCCGATGCCGCCATGGAATACCGGAAACCGCATCGCCCTGATGCGGGACACATCCCGCACCAACCCGTCGGTCACACATCCCGCCGCCCCGCGCGCACGCGCCGCCGTGCTCAGCAGCTCACCCCACGGTGCGATCAGGTCGGTCGGGCCGTCGCAGGCCAGCACCGCAACCTCACCCGGCAGCAGGCTGTCGATCAGGTCCATCTCCAACGCATAGGGGTTGTGATCGGCAGACGGCATCGTGGCCGGCAGGTAGCGGCCGGTGCGCGCGCGGCCGAACAGCACCAGGGACTCGTCGAGCGGCCGGACGAAGGGCCGGAAAGCCTGGTGCATCAGGCCAAACCCGTCGAGCACGTCTGACAGGACCGGCGTGTAGAGCAGGCGGCGAAGATCCTCCGGGGCGGGAAGCGGGTCGGTCATGCGCGGCCTCCTGTTGTTGGGACCATGGTGACAGAGACGGTGTCCGCTGTCGTGCTGCCTCGCGGCGGAGCGCCCGCTAGGCGACAGAGGTCAGGGCCGCGGCGAAACAGGCGATCGCCGACTGCTCCGGCTGCGTCAGGTCCAGACCGGCGATGACGGGTGGCACCGGCCGGCCGCACGGCGGGACCACCGTGGCATCGCTTTGCGTGGGGTTGAGTGGTGCGGTCGCTACGGTTGGGCTTGGCGGTGCGGCCGGACCACTGTCCCCGGATTGTGGTCCGGGGGCATGCTTTGCGTCGGGGTTGAATTGTCCCATCACAGCCGCGAAGGGGTTCTGCGGCCCGGCGCGACGGGCGAGGCGCACGGCGGGGCGGCGGGAGTCGATGGCGCGGATCATTTGCAGCGACGTCCGCGACAGCGCCATCGCGGTGGCAAACACCCGGCCGGTCTCGGTTTGGGATGCGTCCATCAGCGCCGCGCGGCGGAAACACGCCATGGCGGCGTGAAAGGCCGTGACCGCCTGGGCTGCGAGGCCCGCCTCGATCGCGTTGCGCACCTGAAAGGCGGCCAGCATGGCGGCGGCAGCCTGGCGTTCGAGCATCAGGTCCGCGACGTCGCGTTCGGAATCGATCGTCAGGGACGCGAGGACGGCATTGAGCATGAAGCGGAGATAGGGCGGAGCGGTATCGGTCTCGGACATGACGCGGGTTCCCTGAAAAGTGTCAGCGGATTAGGATGATATTCTGCATTCGCCCAGCGAGGCAAGAAGGAAGATCGCTGGCGCCCCGGACGGGGCAGCCGAAAATGCCCGGTTCCATGACGGTTCCGCGAAAGCATGGCTGCCGCGACGGGTTAAAGCGCGATTAAGCCTCGCTTCCGCGGCCTGTTCACCCTATGTGTGCGGTGCAACATCCCCGGCAGCCAGGCTCGCATGAAGATCCGCAACGTCGCCATCATCGCCCACGTCGATCATGGCAAGACCACCCTCGTCGATAAGCTCCTCAGCCAGTCCGGCTCCTTCCGGGAACATCAGGTCGTGGCCGAACGCGCGATGGACCGCAACGACCTGGAGCGTGAGCGTGGGATCACCATCCTGGCCAAGTGCACCTCGGTCATGTGGCACGACACGCGGATCAACATCATCGATACCCCCGGCCACGCCGACTTCGGCGGCGAAGTCGAGCGCATCCTGAACATGGTGGACGGCGCCATCGTGCTGGTGGACGCCGCCGAAGGCGTGTTGCCACAAACGAAATTCGTGGTCGGCAAGGCCCTGGCCCGCGGCCTGCACCCGATCGTCGTGGTCAACAAGGTGGACCGCGGCGACGCCCGCCCCGATGAGGTCCATAACGAGGTGTTCGACCTGTTCGCCGCCCTGGGCGCGAACGACGCACAGCTCGATTTTCCGATGCTGTACGCCTCCGGCCGGCAGGGCTGGGCGGATACCAGCCTGGACGGCCCGCGCAAGGACCTGTCGGCGCTGTTCGACCTGGTGATCAGCCATGTGCCCGAACCGACCGTCGATCGCGACGCACCCTTCGCGATGGTCGCCAGCATGCTGGAGTATGACAATTTTCTTGGCCGCGTGCTGACCGGGCGGGTCGAGCAGGGGCGCGCCACCCTCAACATGCCGGTGAAGGTGCTGCACGCCGACGGGTCGGTGGTGGAAACCGGGCGGATGACCAAGCTGATGTCGTTCCGCGGGCTGGAGCGGGTGCCGGTGGACTTCGTCGAGGCCGGCGACATCATGGCGATCGCCGGCCTGTCGGAGGCCAACGTCCCCGATACCGTGGGGGCGCCCGAACTCGCCGCGCCGCTGCCGGCGATCCCGGTCGATCCGCCGACCCTGGCAATGACCTTCCGCATCAATGACGGCCCGCTGGCGGGGCGGGAGGGCAAGAAGGTCACCTCACGCCAGATCCGCGAGCGGCTGTTCCGCGAAGCCGAGGGCAACGTTGCGATCAAGGTTACCGACTCCAACGAAACCGAGGCCTTCGAGGTCGCCGGCCGCGGCGAACTTCAGTTGGGTGTGCTGATCGAGCAGATGCGGCGCGAGGGGTTCGAACTGTCGATCGGCCGGCCGCGGGTGCTGACAAGGCGCAACCCGGAGACCGGGGAACGCGAGGAGCCGATGGAGGAGGTGCTGATCGACGTCGATGAGCCCTACTCGGGTGTCGTCGTGGACAAAATGAGCCGGCGGAAGGGCGAGTTGCGCGATATGCGGCCCTCGGGCGGCGGCAAGGTGCGGCTGACCTTCGCCATCCCCAGCCGTGGGCTGATCGGGTATCACGGGGAGTTCCTGACGGACACGCGCGGCACCGGGGTGATGAACCGGCTGTTCGACGGCTATGGGCCGTGGAAGGGCGCGCTGGAGGGGCGGCGCAACGGCGCGCTGATCTCCACCGAACCGGGGGAGGCGGTGCATTACGCGCTGTTCTACATCCAGGAGCGGGGGACCCTGTTCGTGAACCCCGGCGACAAGGTCTATCAGGGCATGATCCTGGGCGAGAACAGCCGGGGCACCGACCTGGAAGTGAACCCGATCAAGGAGAAGAAGCTGACCAACGTGCGCGCCGCCGGCAAGGACGATGCGATGCTGCTGATCCCGCCGCGGCGGATGAGCCTGGAGCAGGCGATCGCTTACGTGGAAGACGACGAGCTGGTGGAGGTGACTCCGGCTGCGATCCGGCTGCGCAAGCGGTACCTGGACCCGCATGAGCGGAAGCGGTTCGAGCGGCGGGTGGATGCGGAGGCGGCGGCTTAGGCCGCTCCGGCTCGCCGGTGGTTGGGCTGTGCCTACAGCGCCAGTTGCAGACGCACGGCTCGCTCGACCGCCGCGAGATCGGCTGCGGAAAGCTGACCCATCCGGCTGCGCAGCCGCAGTTTGCTGACCGTGGTGAGCTGATCTGCCATGGCTTTCCGCTTCTCTCCGTTCAAGCCGATGAAGGCCTCCCCGGGGTAAAGCCGGCCGACCTGACTGCCGATCGGGACGACCTGGACACGATTGAGCGCCGCATTGGCCGCATCATTGCTGAGGATCAGCGCTGGCCGCGTCTTGCGGATTTCGCCGCCGATGGACGGGTCGAAGGCAACCCACCAGACCTCGCCGCGGCTTGGGTGGGGGGATCAGCCACCACGCGCCGGTTCGTCGGCAACGTCGCCGGCCAGGCCTTCGCACCATTCCAGAGCCTCGCGTTCCCTGGCCTCATCCGCGGCCATTGCGGCATAGCCCTCGGCCAGATCGCTGTTGATTACATGCGGCCTGGCCAGGTCATTCAGAAAGCGGCTGATGCGCCGCCGGCCGATGACAGCGTGGAGGCCCTCGTAAACCTCGGCGTCCACGGTGATGGTCAGTTTCTTTTGCACGGAATACGTATAGCACACGTGTTCCGTATTGGCTACGTCGGCCGCGTGGCACAGAACAGCGCACTGCACGGGGGTTGGCATAGTTCTTGTCAGGGCAGGGCGCCGGGAGAGGCAGACCGAGCGTCCCCAAACGTCTCGCGAAGGCCGCGGAGCAGTCCCTCGGCCTCAGTCGTTTGGGACGCTTCCGACCGGCTCGTGGTCCGATGCTTTCGCAGCCACTCCCACACCGAGGTGGGCAGGTATCCCTCGTATTCCGCAAAATCAGCCGGAAAAATCAGGATCGTGTCTTTTCCTCCAATGACTTCCCTGAAGCGGCTGTACCAGGTCGCCGAGCTCGCCGATGTCCATAGAAGCCAACGAAACGGCGCGTATTCAACCCAATCAGGTGCTCGGTCGACGATTTTGAATAACGCGTCCTCATCCGGGGCCTTGCGTTCCGGGTGTAGCGATACGTGCAGGATTCGCTTAGCCATCAATCTGTGCCTTCATCCGGGTCAACGACGATTATGCGTTCGGCTGCCGCGTCATGGGACAAAGTCTCAGCTTCAGAAGGCTGACGCCCCTTCGCATGCACGAGAAACCGTCGATACTCTAAAAGCTGTGCGCCTTCCAGCAGGGCCAGTCCGGGGTTCTTCTCGGCGAAGGCGTGCGTCCGGCGTATCCACCAAGCACCGATGGCGGTTATGACGCCTGCCGCCACGATAAGGGCCGCGTCCTGGATCGCGTTGTCTGTCAACCGCCAGATCACGAGCCCCCAGACGACAACCAATGCAACATAACATATGATGTTTTGCCAACAACACCCGATCCGAGTTTGACCTGCCGAAAGGATTCCGCGAGTTGTTTGATCGCCTCCAAAGGGTCCTGACCGCCGGACATGTTACACAGTTATCGGGATGTCGGTGATGACGTACCGAATTCGACTCACCATTGCGGTTCTTCCAGGCGAACGTAACCGCTCACTCATACCCGCCGCACCCCCCAGAACAGCACCGCCGCGCACTGCACGAAATCCGCCAGGTCCTTGCGGACCGCCCAGGGATAATACCACTGCCCGACCGGCATGAACGGAATGCTCTCGAACGCCTCAAGCTGAATCTGCCGGCAGATCGCCTGCTGCGCAGCCTGGTCCGGCGCGTCGAACCAATCCTGGCGCAGCGCCTCGATCTTGGCATCCGTTGGCCAGCCGAACCAACCCGTCTTGCCATTGCCGCGCAACGGATAGGAGCTGCCGGGATTGGACACCTGCAACCCGCCCCACGTCGTGCAAAAGATATTCCAGCCGCCCTGCTCAGGCGGGTCCTGCTTCGCCCGACGAGCGACCAGAGTGCCCCAGTCCATCACCTGGTAATCGACGTTCAGTCCCAGCTTGACCAGGATTTCACGCGTAATCTGGCAGGGAGCAACCAGGGAAGGCTGGTCGGAGGGCGCCATCAGCACGATCCGCTCGCCCTTGTAACCGCTTTCCGCGACCAGTCGTTTCGCCTTGTCCAGATCACGCGGGCCGGTCAGCGCCTCCATCCCCGCATCGTTCGCCATCGGCGAGCCGCCGGTGAAGAAGCCGACCGGGAATTTCCCCAGCTCCTGCTGGTCGCCGACCCAGGCGGTGACGTATTCCCGCTGGTCGATCGCCGGCAGCAGCGCGCGCAGCAGTTTCGGGTTGTCGAACGGCGGATGCAGGTGGTTGAACGCAACGATCGCCAGCGTGCCCAGCGGATCGTAGCGCACGACATCGCAGCCGGGCGCTTTGCGGATCGTCGGCAGCAGATCCAGCAACGGAAATTCCAGCCAATCCACCTCCGCGGTCTGCAACGCCGCGGCGGCGGTGGCGGGATCGGGCTGGATGATCCACTCCACCCGGTCGAAGTGCGCGACCTTGCCGCCCGAGTAATATTCCGGCTTCTCCGGGCGCGGCACATAGCCGGCGAATTTCTCGTACGCCGCGCTGGCGCCGGACACCCATTCGCGGTCCTTGAACACGAAAGGGCCGCTGCCGATGAACTCCTTGATCTGTTCGGTGGCCGGAGTCCGCGCCATCCGTTCCGGCATCATGAAGCAGTTGCCGGCACCCAGCGCGTAGGTCATCTGCCGGAAGCGCTGCTTCAGCCGGATCTGAAACCGCTTGTCGTCGAGTGGCTTCATTTCCTCGGTGCGGGCCGCCAAGGTCTGCCCGAACGGGTCCTTGACCTGCCAGCGCTTGATCGAGGTCGTGCAATCCACCGCCCGCACCGGTTCGTTGTCGTGAAACTTCAGACCGTCACGCAGGGTGAAGGTCCAGGTCAGTTCGTCGGCGGACACCTCGTGTCCGGCCACCATCTGCGGCTGGCCGAGCAGGGCGTCGTTAATGCCATACAGCGTGTCCCAGACCATGTAGCCGTGATTGATCGCAACCGTCGCAGTGGTCCAGACCGGATCGGGATTGGCCAGGTTCGCTTGCGGCACGAACCGCAGCGGCTTTGGGGCGAGCGCCAGTGCGGGACGCGCGAGGCTCGTTGCCGCAATGCCAGTTAGCAGAGTGCGTCGTTGCATGACTCAAGCCTCCAACGGCGGGGGAAACATCCGTCTGGTGATCCAGAACACAAGTGGATTGATCGTGATCGCCAGCAGCGCGGCAGCCAGGATCAGGTCCTGGCCGAGCGGCGGCAGCAGATGCAGGCTGACGCCGGTTGCGGCGAGGATGAAGGAGAATTCGCCGATTTGCGCCAGGCCGGCAGCGATCGTGCCGGCGTCGGCCGCGGTCTGGCCGAACAACCGCAGCATCCCGAACGCGACCAGCGGCTTGCCCAGAAATATCACCGCCAGCAGCACCAGAATATCGATCGGATGGCGCACCAGCACCATCGGGTCGAACAGCATGCCGACCGCGACGAAGAACAGCACCGCGAAAACATCCTGCAGGGGTTGCGTGTCCTCCATCGCTCTGTGGCTGTGGTCGGAGCCGTTCACCACCACGCCCGCCACGAAAGCGCCCAGCGCATTCGACAGGCCCAGCAGTTCGGAGCAACCGAAGCCGACACCCAGCGCAATGGCGGTCACCGCCAGGGTGAACAACTCCCGTGAGCCGGTGCCGATCACCTGATCCAGCAGCCAGGGCAGCACGCGCGCGCCGATGACCAGCATGAAAATCACGAAACCCGCCAGTTTCGCCAGCGTGATCCCAACCGACATCGCAACCGAATCAAGCGCCCCGCCAGGTTCTTGCAGCGCCGCGGCTACGGCCGGCAAGGCGACCAGCAGCAGGACCGTCACCAGGTCTTCGGCCACCAGCCAGCCGACCGCCAGTTGACCGACCGGCGTGCTGATCAGCGACCGGGCCTCGAGCGCGCGCAGCAGCACCACCGTGCTGGTCACCGACAGCGACAACCCCAGCACGAGTCCCGCGCCGATGTCCCACCCCCAGGCCGTGGCGACCGCGATCCCCAACCCGTTGCCGGCGACGAACGCGATCGCGCCGCACGGCAAAACGGTGCGCCGCACGGCCAGCAAATCCGCGGGCGCGACATGCATGCCGACGCCGAACATCAACAGCACGACGCCGATCTCGGCCAATTGGTGCGCCAGTGCAGCGTCGCCGCTGAAGCCGGGGGTGAAGGGGCCCACGACCACGCCGGCGAGCAGGTAACCGACCAGCGGCGGCAAGCCAATCCTGGCGGTGAGCAAGCCGCCAACCAGGGCGCAGCCGAAACCCGCGACCAGCAACGTGATCAGGGCAATTTCATGCGGCATCGAGCGATCCGGAAACGATCCGCCCACCCGCCATCACCAGCCGCCGCGGCGGCGCAGTGACGATCGCCTCGGCCACAGTCCCCACGTCCACCAGCACCAGATCCGCTCGGCAGCCAGGTGCCAGACCGTAGTCGGCAAAGCCACAGCCACGCGCGGCGGCCGATGTCACGCAGTCCAAAGCCCAGTCCAGCTCGTCATCCCGTCGCAGTGCATTGCGCAACCCGATATGCATCGCTCGATCCAGCATGTCCGGCACCGCATAGGGTGTCCAGGTGTCGCGGATGCCATCGTTGCCGCCGAAGATCGTCACCCCAATGGCGCGGCACAGCGCCAAAGGCGGCACCGGACTTGCAGCCGGCGCGGTCGTGGCAATCCGCACATCCAGCCGCGCCATCCGTTCCAGCAACGCATCGCGATCCGCCGGTGGGATCATACCAAGGCAGAAACCATGGCTGATCACCACCTGCCCGGCGAGCCCCAACGCCGCGGTACGCTCCAGGATCAGGTCGAGCGAAAACGCGCCCATCTCTCCCGGTTCGTGCAAGTGAATATCGAGCGGTTTGCCGTGCTTCAACGCCAGGCCGAACAGCACATCGAGATGCCGCACCGGATCGCGATCGATCGCGCAAGGGTCGATGCCGCCGACCACGTCCGCGCCATCCGCCAGCGCCGCATCCATCAGGTCGGCCACGCCGGGCTGCCCGACGATACCCGATTGCGGGAACGCGACGATCTGGATTTCCATCACCCCCGCCAGCGCCGCGCGGGTTTGCATCGTGGCGTGGACGTGGCGCAGGCCGATGTCCGGATCAATATCGGCATGGCTGCGCAGCCGCGTCGTGCCGTTGGCCAGGAAGGCCCGACCCAACTCCAGCGACCGCGCCGCCGGATCATGGCCGCCGGGACCGCGCCAGGCGCGCTCGTTTTGGATGCGGTCGAGCCGCGACGGCCCCACCGCGTTGCGGTACCAGCCCGATCCCCAGACGGTTTTGTCGAGATGCGTGTGACCCTCCACCAGGCCGGGCAGCAGCAAGGCGCCGCCGCCGTCGATCACGTCGCAACCCGGCGCCGGATCGCCCTCGGCGAAACGGCCATCCCGCACCAGCACGTCGGTGGCCATCGCGCCGAGGGAGCGCACATTGCGGATCAGAGTCTCGGTCATGCCGGTCAGCTTGCCATCCCGGAGGTGGCGGCACCAGAATTTCCGGAGGCAATCGTCAGACGCGGCCACAGACGCAGCCACCCCTTGGAGTCCAGGCGCTGACGAAACACCGCCGGCGCGCAGTGCGGCCCCGGGCGCAGGATCAATCCCACGAGATCGTCGAACCCGTAAGCGGCTTGCAGCGCGATCCCCCCATCACGCACCACACGCGCCGCGACGGACGTGGCGGTTTCCGGCCACGCGCGCATCGCATCGAGGCAGTTGGCATAAGGCGCATGGCCGTGACGATGGTGCATCCGTGCCTGATTCCTGACCGACCATCGTACCCCGGGAAGACGGGCGCACAGGACCGTCTCCAGACGCCGGTCCTCCGCCGGGTCCGGCCGGTCCGGTGCAAACCAGATCACATCCGCGTCAGCGAGCGGCGTGGCGGTGTCATACGCGTGCAGTGCATCCCACACCGCATTGCGCACCGCCCCGGCGGCGAGCCAGGCATCCGGCAGGTCCAGCGACGCGACCCCCCGCAGCATCGCCAGCCGATGGATCGAACGAGACAATATGGTGCGGACGATCGCGTCCGTCATCGTATCGTGCCGTCGCGGCGCAGCGCGGCGATCCGGTCCTCAGTGTAACCCAGCGCGCGCAGCACGTCGTCGGTATGCGCGCCGGCGTCCGGCGGTTGCAGGCGGAGCCCGGGGGCGTCGTCACCGAAACAGATCGGCGTCGTCGGCAGGTTGGCGACGTTCCCCTTCGGCATGCGAACCGGCAGCATGCGGCCATCGGCATTCAATTGCGGATCGTCGAACAGGTCCGAGGGTGTACGCACCGGCGAAAACGGTATCCGCCCCTCGTCCAGCATGCGGCAGAGCGTTTCGATGTCGTGCGCTTGCGTGATGGCGGTGATGTAATCACGCAGCGCGGGCCGGTTCGCCAGCCGCTGGGCGTTGTTGACGAAGCGGGCGTCCGCATAAAGGTCGGGGCGTTCGAATTTTGTGCAGAAGCTGCGCCAGTGATTCTCCGAGGTGATGCCGATGAACAATTTCTCGCCGTTCTTGGTCGGAAACGTCTCGTAGATCGCCCAGCCGCCGCGGCGCGCCGGCATCGGCACCGGGGGCTGGCCGGTCGCCGCCTCGCCGGCCATATGCTGGCCGACCAGGAAGGCGGCCGATTCATACAGCGCACTGGTCACCTTTTGCCCGACCCCGTCGCGGTCGCGCTGGCGCAAGGCGGCCAATACGCCGATCACCCCCATGACGCCGCCGGTGATATCCACCACCGAGGCTCCGGCGCGCAGCGGCTGCCCGGGCGGGCCGGTCATATAGGCCAGGCCGGTCATGAACTGCGCCACCTCGTCCAGCGCCGGCCGGTGTTCATAGGGTCCGGGCAGGAACCCCTTCATCGCGAGGTACACCAGACGCGGGTTCAGCGCGTGCACCGCATCCCACCCCAGTCCCAGACGGTCCATGGTGCCGGGCCCGAAATTCTCGATCAGGACGTCGGCACCCCGCACCAGGTCGCGGGCGATCGCCAGCCCGTCTTGGGTTTTCAGGTCGATGCAGACGGAGCGCTTGTTGCGGTTGAAATAGGCGAAGGACCCCGATGCGGTGCTGCGCGCCCGTTGCGTGCGGTCCCCGTCCGCCGCCGGCTCCACCCGGATCACGTCGGCCCCGAGATCGGCCAGCACGACGCCGCAGGATGGCCCCATGACGATGTGGGTGAATTCCAGAACGACAAGGCCCTCGAGCGGCTGGATCGGCATGGTGTGTCACTCCCGGATTTTGTTCGATCCGGAAGGGCTTAGCGCACCTGATCCCGGGAATCATCTGCCAGGACCCAGTGCCGGAACAGATCGAGGTCGATGTTGCCGCCGCTGATCACCAACCCCACCCGCTTGCCGCGCATGGCATCCCGTTCGGACAGCAAAGCGGCCAACGGCGCGGCGCCGGCCCCCTCGACCAGGTTGTGCGTATCGGTCCAATAAGTGCGGATCGCGGCGGCGATTTCGTCGTCTGTCACAGTTACGATCCGCGCCGCCCCGCTTCGGATGATGGCCAGAGCCTCCGCATCCGGCTGGCGCACCGCGATCCCATCCGCCAGGGTCGCGGCCTGGTTGAGTGTGATGACATGTCCGGCGGCGAAGGACCGCGCATAGGCATCCGCGCCGGCCGCCTGCACGCCGATGATTTCGGTGGCAAGGCCCAGCAGATCACGGGTGCGAATCGCGCCGCAGATACCCGATCCCAGGCCGATCGGCACGTACAGCGCATCCAGCGGCGGCGCGGTCCGGAACAATTCCAGCGCCCAGGTCGCGACCCCGGTGACGAGTTCGTGGGCAAAGGACGGTGCGAAGACCAGGCCCCGATCGGTTGCGATTCGGGTGGCTTCATCGCGTGCGGCTTCGAAATCGCTGCCGTGTTCGATCAGGTCCGCACCGAAGGCCCGCATCGCCGCGTTTTTTTCGCGACTATTGCCCGCCGGCACGACGATGGTGACGGGGATGCCGTAACGCCGCCCCGCCCAGGCCAGCGACTGGCCATGATTGCCGCGGGTCGCCGAGACGACGCCGGCGACGCCGGGCCGGGTGCGCCGCAGCGTCGCCATATAGACCAACCCGCCGCGCAGCTTGAACGCGCCGGTCGGGGTGTGGTTTTCGTGCTTGACCCAGACCTCGGCGCCGGTGCGTTCGGCGAGCAGGGGCCAGTGGTATTGCGGTGTGCCGGGAAAGTGCTGATGCACCAGCCGCAGCGCGTCTTCCAGGTCCGGCAGGGTGAACATCGGCGCACTCCAGACGATACAGGCCGCTGCCGGGGTGGCGCCCTGGCAGCGGCCTGTTCGCGGATTCAGGTGAAGCGGTGGCGGATCAGCTCAGCTTGAGATTGGTGGCCGCGGCCTTGCCACGCTCCATCGCAACATCATAACTGAGCTTCTGCCCGTCGTTCAGTCCCTTCAACCCGGCCGCCTGGACCGCGGTGATGTGGACGAAGACGTCCTTGCCGCCATCTTGCGGCATGATGAAGCCATACCCCTTGGTGGCATTGAACCACTTCACGGTCCCGACAGCCATTGCAGTGTTCCTCCTTCCAATGCGCGTCCTCGGCACGCGCGTGACAGGATTGTGGGGTTGTGGCGGTGCGGCGCCTGGCCGCACCAGCCTTATGCGAGCTTGAGGTTGGTCGCGGCCGCCTTGCCGCGTTCCATGACGACCTCATAGCTGAGTTTCTGGCCTTCGTTCAGGCCTCTCATCCCGGCGGCCTGAACCGCCGTGATATGAACGAAGACATCCTTGCCGCCGTCCGTCGGCATGATGAACCCGAAACCTTTGGTGGTGTTAAACCACTTGACTGTGCCGATAGCCATTCTGCGTCGCTCCGTCCATGCACCGCGCGACATCGCGCAGCGCGTGAGACAACCGGGTCTTTGGGTATCTTGGGGGCACCCGAAAGTCGGAAGCGCAGCAAGGCTAGCCAAAATACGATTGCAGCGGCCAGTTGGCACAGAAAGCCGAGCGGCTGTCAATCGCGGTTGCGCTACCACATTTGCAGTCGTGGTGGGGGATGTTTCCTGCTTCGGCGGTATGAATTCCACATGCGCGCGAGTCGCTTATGTGGAGACAAGCGAGATTTTTAAGACCGGTGGAGCAGATGCAACCGTTCCATTAAATAGAGCCGGCCGGTGGTAACGAGCCAATCCGCGACCGCCTTGCGACCAGAACTGATCCGATACGACACCGATTGAAAAAGCGCGAAGCCATCTTCGCGGTGCGCCAGGCGGGACCGGATGGCTGGGTTGGGGGCAACCGCGTCTGGAACATTTTGCGCTCTGATGCCGGGATGATCGTGATTTGGCAAAGACGCGCGGTTCCGAATATCTTTAAGTGTCCGCCCGGAAATAACCGCTTCGGCTCTGGCGCGGCATCGCCCGCCATGAAGTGTGAACGATCGCTCGGTGCTCAACCCGATTCGATTGTTTCCGCACGGTCCTTAACTTGTGCGTAACAAACCTGGCATGCACGCTGGCAGCTGAAAGGCGTGGCTGGCCTCAGCGACATCCGGCTTCTGGCCCGCGATAAAGCGGCTGAGGGAAAAATACCCCACCAGCAGAGGGCAGGGGGGTCAGTGCGGACCCGGGCGCCGGCGGCCTGATGGTATAGCCATCGCCGCGCGGCGCTTCGGCTGGGATCGAGCCCCCGGGCGGACCGCGACCGCGGGCCGGGTTGATGCGGGTCCGGACGGGATCTCGTCCGACCCCGCGAAGTCCCTGGTGGAGCCGAGGGGAATCGAACCCCTGACCTCCTGAATGCCATTCAGGGCGCTTTATCGCGTCATCAGACGCCACAAAACGACACCAGATGACATTTCCCGTAAAACCAGAGGCTTGCCCGGCCGGTAATCTGACCTGACCGTGACAGGACGCGCCATAAGACGCTAGGGTTACCTTTCACCGTTGGTCCGCCGTTGGTCCGCAGGATTGCCCCCGCTCCGCCATGCCCCGCCGAATTCACATCAGAAGGTTATCGATCTATCTCGGTTCCCGAGTTGTTCGGTTTCTGTGCACAGGGAAACACTCTAAATATCGTGTTCCAAGGTGTTCCAGTGTTCCACACATATATAATATGTTGATTTCAAATGTTCTTTTGGTGAAAACCCTTGGAACACCACGGCTCTGGCAGGTGTGCCAAGGTGTGCCAGGCCGGCGGCCCAGCCCGTGAAACTGACAAAGCGGGAAATTGACACGCTCGCCTGCCCGCCGGGCCGCAAAGACCTGATCGTCTTCGATGACGCATTGCCGGGCTTCGGCCTTCGCGTCACGAAAGACGGTGCCAAGGTTTTCCTGCTGCAGTTCCAGCCTGGCGGCCGAACCGGCCCCCGCCGCAGGCTGGTGCTCGGCCGATACGGGGAAATCACGCCCGGCCAGGCGCGGCGTCTGGCGGAAGCTGCACGGGCCGCTATCCGCCTGGGACGCGACCCGGCCGCCGAACGCGCCGACGCCCGCCGCGCCACTGCCGAACGCCAGAAGCGCGACGCCGAGGCGACGGAATTCACCTTCACCCGCCTGATTGACGAATGGGCGGCCATCGCCCTCAAAGACCGGAGCGCATCGCACCGCACCGAGGCACCGCGGGCGCTACGGACCTGCTTCAAACGCCTGTTGGGCCAGCCCGCCGACAAGCTGACGGCAGCCGAGCTGCAAACCGTGGTGGACGCGATGGCCGTTGACCGTCCCGTCATGGCCCGCCGGGTGCGGTCCTACGCCCGCGCCGCGTTCAACTGGGGTTTGACCCGGGGCCGGGTGTCCGGCAATCCCTTTGACGGGGTTGTGATTGAGGCGCGCGAGACGAAGCGCGATCGCGCCCTCTCGGATCCCGAACTGGCGGAAGCCTGGCGCGCCGCTGGCTGCCTGCCCTATCCGTTCGGCCCGTTTCTGCAACTGCTGATCCTGACGCTTCAACGCAGGGGTGAAGTCGCGGCAATGGCCTGGGAAGAGCTGTCGCCAGACCTCGCCATGTGGACGATACCGGCCGAACGGACGAAGAACCGCAAGTCACACCTTGTGCCGCTGGCGGAGCCGGCCCGCCAGGTGCTCCGGAGCTTGCCGCGCCGGCTGGGCACGCCGCTGGTGTTCGCCACCCTGCCGCGGGAGCGGCCGGACGCAACGCCGCTGTCCTGGCGGCCGATCTCCGGCTTTTCGGATGCGATGGAACGCTTGCAGGATGAAATCCGCGCCGGCAGGCTGGCCGAGGCGCTGCTATCGGACGGGGGCGTTGGCCTTCCGCCCCTGGATTGGCGGCTGCATGACTTCCGGCGGACGGGGGTGACCGTGCTGGCAGGCTTGGGTACTCCGCCGCATGTTGCCGATCGCATCTTGAACCACATTGAGGGAACAATCCGCGGCGTGGCAGCGGTCTATCAGCGCCAGGAATTTTTGCAGCAGCGGGAGGCCGCGTTGCGGGCATGGGCGGCTTTCGTGACAAACGGACGGGCGGCCGGCTTACGTGTGTGGTTGGATCACGTGCGGCAGGAAGCCGGCGGCTGATGGGTCCATACAGGATATTGCCGGAGGTTACCGGATGCTTTGCCTGTGCGGCCCGGCATAGCTTGGCGCCGGTCAATCACAGGCAGCCCGGCCTATGCGCAATGAGCTTTCCGTCGCCGGCATGTCTTATGCCCGGCAGCAGCGAGTCAATCCGTTCGGAGCGGCCCCGAGTGGGACGCTCCGGCCAGCCGCGCCCAGTGCGCGGCTGTGGCGCGGCGGGGTTCTCGG
>Ga0302202_10003436_pt1 | contig 17401 bp, 11 predicted proteins | sample II_Bog_N3_3_FD_194579 | JGI IMG/M metagenome (GOLD analysis project Ga0302202, IMG submission 194579) | Peat permafrost microbial communities from Stordalen Mire near Abisko, Sweden - II_Bog_N3_3 | ecosystem: Environmental > Terrestrial > Soil > Wetlands > Peat | place: Sweden: Abisko...
ATTGCCTGGACCGCTGATGAAGCCGCCGAAGCTGCCAAGAAACTGCCCGGCCCGGTCTATGTCGTGAAGTCGCAGATCCATGCTGGTGGGCGTGGCGCAGGCAAGTTCGCTGATGACCCGAACGGCAAGGGCGGTGTTCGCATCGCCAAGTCGATCGAGGAAGTCCGCGCTGCTGCCGAGGCGATGATTGGCCACACGCTGATCACCAAGCAGACCGGCCCGGCCGGGAAGCTGGTCAGCCGCGTGTATGTGGAAGCCGGTTGTGACATCAAGCGTGAGCTGTATCTCTCGCTGCTGATCGACCGCGCCACCTCGCGCGTCACCGTCATGGCGTCCACTGAGGGCGGCATGGAGATCGAAGAAGTCGCCGAGCATCACCCGGAGAAGATTCTCCGCGTGGCGGTCGATCCGGCAACGGGCGTCTCCGGCTTCCATGGCCGCAAGCTGGCGTTCGGCCTGGGTCTTGAAGGCAAACAGGTCGGCACGTTCTGCAAGTTCGTTGAAGCGATGTACACCGCGTTCATCGCCACGGATTGCGCCATCGTTGAAATCAACCCGCTGGTTGTCACCGGCGCGGGCGAGATCATCGCACTCGATGCCAAGGTGAGCTTCGACGACAACGCCCTCTATCGCCACAAGGACATCGCCGCCCTGCGCGACGAAAGCGAAGAGGACGCCAAGGAACTCGAAGCAGCGAAGTATGAGCTGAACTATGTCGCCCTCGACGGCGTCATTGGTTGCATGGTCAACGGCGCTGGCTTGGCGATGGCCACGATGGACATCATCAAGCTGTATGGTTCCAGCCCGGCCAACTTCCTCGACGTCGGCGGCGGAGCCACGAAAGAGCGCGTCACGGCGGCCTTCAAGATCATCCTGTCCGATCCGAACGTGGAAGGCATCCTGGTCAACATCTTCGGTGGCATCATGCGCTGCGACGTGATCGCCGAGGGCGTTGTTGCTGCTGCCCGTGAAGTCTCGCTCAACGTGCCGCTGGTGGTTCGTCTTGAAGGCACCAACGTCGCTTTGGGCAAAGAGATTATGGCTAAGTCCGGCCTGCCGATCATCTCGGCCGACAACCTTGCCGACGCCGCCGAAAAGGTGGTCAAGGCTGTGAAGGAGGCCGCATAACATGGCCATTCTCGTTGACCACAACACCAAAGTTCTGACGCAGGGTTTCACCGGCGCTCAGGGCACGTTCCACTCCGAGCAGGCGATTGCTTACGGCACCAAGGTTGTCGGTGGCGTAACACCCGGCAAGGGCGGTTCGACCCATCTGAACCTGCCAGTGTTCGACACGGTGGCTGAATGCGTGCACGCAACTGGCGCCAATGCCACCGCGATCTACGTGCCGCCTCCGTTCGCAGCCGATGCCATCTTGGAAGCCATCGACGCCGAATTGCCGCTGATCGTGTGCATCACCGAAGGCATTCCGGTGCTCGACATGGTGCGCGTCAAGCGTGCGCTGATGGGCAGCAAGTCGCGCCTGATCGGGCCGAACTGCCCGGGCGTGATCACGCCGGATGCGTGCAAGATCGGCATTATGCCGGGCCACATTCATCGTCGCGGCAAGGTGGGTATTGTCTCCCGCTCCGGCACTCTTACGTATGAGGCGGTCGCGCAGACCACCGCCGCCGGGCTCGGTCAGAGCACCTGCGTCGGCATCGGTGGCGACCCGGTGAAGGGGACGGATTTCATCGAAGTGCTGGAAATGTTCCTCGCTGACGTCGAAACCGAGATGATCATCATGATCGGTGAAATCGGCGGCCAGTCGGAAATCGATGCGGCGGAGTTCATCAAGGCGTCCGGCACCAAGAAGCCGGTTGTCGGCTTCATCGCCGGTGCCACGGCTCCTCCGGGCCGTCGCATGGGCCATGCCGGTGCGGTGATCTCCGGTGGTAAGGACACGGCGGAAGCCAAGTTCGAAGCCATGCGTATTGCTGGTATCCATGTCGCTGACAGCCCGGCGGCGCTGGGCTCGACGATGATCAAGGCTATTCGCGGCTAAGTGGCAAAAACTCCCGCCGCAAGCCCATGCGGCGGGAGCATCCCAGCGAACCAGGCTAGGAACGGTTCGTCGGTTTCAATGTCAGTATACAAGCGGGCAGTTTCGGCACGGACCGCCGAAACACCCGATCAAGGAAGTGTTCCATGGCTGGTGTCGACATCATCGCAACCGCGTTCAACGGCGCAAACCTGGCCTATTTGGCCGATCTTTATGCCCGCTGGGTGGCGAATCCGAGCTCTGTCGAGGCCAGCTTTGCTGATCTGTTTGCAGCCCTCGGCGATGATGCCCGCGCTGTGCTGGAAGACAGCGCCGGTGCCTCCTGGGCGCCGCGCAGCTTCGACATTGGCGAGCCTGAGCCGACGAAGCCGACTGCCGGCAAAGACGGCAAGCCCGCCAAAGATGCTAAGCCAGCAGCTGTTGTTCCCGCCGGTCCGAGTGCCGCCGACATCCGCGCTGCCACCAAGGACAGCCTGCGCGCGCTGATGATGATCCGCACCTATCGCGTGCGCGGCCATCTCGAAGCCCAGCTCGATCCGCTTGGTCTGCAGGCCCCCAAGGCACACCCGGAACTCGACCCCGCCACCTATGGCTTCTCCGCTGCCGACATGGACCGTCCGATCTTCATCGATCACGTCCTCGGCTTCGAAACCGCCACCCCGCGCCAGATTCTGCAGACCCTGCGCCGCACCTATTGCGGCCCGGTTGGTGTGGAATTCATGCATATTCAGGATCCGGAGCAGAAATCCTGGATCCAGCGCCGCGTTGAGGGCGCGCCGTGGGCGACCGCCTTTGATGGCGACGCCAAGAAGAAAATTCTGCAAGAACTGACCGAGGCCGAGGGCCTTGAAGTGTTCTGCCAGAAGCGTTTCGTCGGCACCAAGCGCTTCGGCCTGGAAGGCGGCGAGAGCACCATTCCGGCCGTGCAGACGATCATCGAAACCGCTGCCCGCGCGGGCGTGACCGAAATTGCCATCGGCATGTCGCATCGCGGCCGTCTGAACACGCTCGTGAACGTGGTCAAGAAGCCCTACACCCAGCTGTTCAGCGAATTCGGCGGTAACTCGTTCAAGCCGGACGATGTGCAGGGTTCGGGCGACGTGAAATACCATCTCGGCACCTCAACCGACGTGGAGATCGCAGGCCACAACGTCCATCTCTCGCTACAGCCCAACCCGTCGCATCTCGAAGCGGTCGATCCGGTGGTGGTCGGCAAGGTGCGTGCGCGTCAGGATATGGCGGGCGACACCCATGGCCGTCATTCGGTTATGGGCATCGTCATGCACGGTGACGCGGCGTTCGCAGGCCAGGGTCTGGTCTATGAAACCCTCGCGATGAGCCAGCTGATCGGCTACCGCACCGGCGGCACCATTCACGTGGTGACCAACAACCAGATCGGCTTCACCACGGTGCCGGCACATGCCTATTCGGGCCTGTATTGCACGGACGTCGCCAAGTCGATCCAAGCGCCGATCCTGCATGTGAACGGTGACAACCCGGAAGCCGTGGTGTGGTGCTCGCAGTTTGCTGCTGAGTTCCGCCAGGAATTCGCCACCGACTTCGTGCTCGACATCGTCTGCTATCGCCGCCACGGCCACAACGAGACCGACGAGCCCGCGTTCACCCAGCCGCTGATGTATAAGGCCATCCGCGACCTGAAGACCACGCGCACCAAGTATGCCGACCAGCTGATCGCCGAGGGCGTGCTGACGGCCGCCGATGCGCAAGCGATGTGGGATGAGCTGACCGGCAAGATGGAAGCCGCCTATGAGGCCTCCAAGCAATACAAGCCGAACAAGGCCGATTGGTTCGAAGGCCATTGGTCGGGTTTGAGCATTCCGGACAGCGAAGCCGAATGGACCAACGAGCCGACCTCGGTTGATCTCGAAACGCTGGGCAAGATCGGCGCTGCCATCAGCTCTGTGCCGGGTGATTTCAACGTCAACCCGAAGATCGCCCGCCAGCTGGAAGCCAAGCGCATCGCGGTCACCACCGGTGAAGGCATCGACTGGGCAACCGGCGAAGCATTGGCCTATGGCGCGCTGCTGCTCGATGGCCATCGCGTGCGTCTGTCCGGTGAAGATTGCCAGCGTGGCACATTCTCGCAGCGTCATGCGGTGCTGACCGATCAGCTCAACCAGAACACCTACACGCCGTTGAACAACATTCAGCCGGAGCAGGCGAAGATTGAAGTCTTCAACTCGCTGCTCTCCGAATTCGGCGTGCTTGGCTTCGAATACGGCTACTCGCTGGCCGATCCGCGCACGCTCGTGCTGTGGGAAGGCCAGTTCGGCGACTTCGCCAACGGCGCGCAGGTGATCATCGACCAGTTCATCGCCTCCGGTGAGACGAAGTGGCTGCGCATGTCCGGCCTCGTGATGCTGCTGCCGCATGGCTATGAAGGCCAAGGCCCGGAGCATTCTTCGGCCCGTCTGGAGCGCTATCTGCAACTCTGCGCCGAGCGGAACATGCAGGTTGGCAATCTGACCACGCCCGCCAACTACTTCCACGCCCTGCGCCGTCAGCTGAAGCGGAACTTCCGCAAGCCGCTGGTGCTGATGACGCCGAAGAGCCTGCTGCGTCACAAGCTGGCGGTCTCGCCATTGGTCGATTTCGCCACCGGTTCCAGCTTCAAGACCGTGATCGGCGAAACCGACGTGCTCAAGACGGGCACCGAGGTCAAGCGCGTCGTGCTCTGCACCGGCAAAGTGTATTACGACCTGCTGGAAGAGCGCCGGAAGCGCGGCATCGACAACATCGCCATCGTGCGCGTCGAGCAGCTTTATCCGTTCCCGGTGATCTCACTGCCGCAGGAACTGGCGCATTATCCGAATGCGGAAGTGGTCTGGTGCCAGGAAGAGCCCGAGAACATGGGCGCCTGGAATTTCGTTGATCGCAAGATCGAAGCCGTGCTGACCGCAAACGGCTCCAACCGTCGTCCGCGCTTCGTCGGTCGTGCGGCGGCTGCCAGCCCGGCCACCGGTTTGGCCCGCACGCATGCTGCCGAGCAGGCCGCTTTGGTCAATGAAGCTCTGAGTTTCTGAGGGCACCCCCCGGCCCTTATCTCCGGCGGGGTGGGCCCGCCGGTTACCCCACCTGAAGACTGAACTGGATAAGTCATGGCGACCGAAATCAAGGTGCCTACCCTGGGCGAAAGCGTCACCACCGCCACTGTCGCGCGTTGGCTGAAAAAGGTGGGCGAGGCGGTTGCCGCCGACGAAGCTTTGGTTGAACTCGAAACCGACAAGGTGACGGTTGAAGTCAACGCGTCCGCCGCTGGCACGCTGACGGAAATCGTCGCTCAGGAAGGTGCGGAAGTCGAAGTCGGCGCGCTGCTTTGCGTGATCGGTGAAGCTGGCCGGTCGGTGGCACACCCGGCTGCCAACCCGGCTCCTGGCGTGAACCCGCCGCCGACCGCCACCGGCCCGGTCGCCCGTCCGGCTTACCCGGCGAGCGACGTGCCGCAGCACGCCCCGCTCCCGGCCGCTGCCAAGATGATGGCCGACAACAATGTCCCGGCGGCTGCTCTCTCGACGGGCACCGGCAAGGATAGCCGCGTGACCAAGGGTGACGTGCTCGACTTCCTCGCCCGCCCGGCCGCTGCTCCGGCTGCCGCCGCTGCTCCGAAGGCGCCGCGCGCGCTGGAAGAAGGCGAAGAGCGCGTCAAGATGACCCGTCTGCGCAAGACGATCGCTTCGCGCCTGAAGGATGCGCAAAACACGGCGGCGATGCTGACCACCTTCAACGAGGTGGACATGTCGGCGGCGATGGCGCTGCGCTCTGAATACAAGGACGCCTTCGAGAAGAAGCATAAGGGCGTGCGCCTCGGCTTCATGTCCTTCTTCGTGCGCGCTTGCGTGGCCGCTCTGAAGGAACTCCCGGCGGTGAACGCTGAGATCGACGGTGACGACATCGTCTATCGCAGCCATGTCCACATGGGCATCGCCGTTGGCGGCGCGAACGGTCTGGTTGTGCCGGTTGTGCGTCATGCCGACAGCCTGAGCTTCGCTGGCATCGAAAAGGCCATCGGCGATTTCGGTCGGCGTGCGCGTGACGGTCAGTTGAAGATCGACGAACTCTCCGGCGGCACCTTCACCATCACCAATGGTGGTGTGTATGGCTCGCTGATGAGCACCCCGATCCTGAACGCGCCGCAATCGGCCATCCTGGGCATGCACAAAATCCAGGACCGTCCGATCGCTGTCGGCGGCAAGGTTGAAATCCGCCCGATGATGTATCTGGCGCTGTCCTATGATCACCGCATCATCGACGGCAAGGAAGCCGTGACGTTCCTGGTGCGCGTGAAGGAAAACATCGAAGACCCGCGCCGTCTGCTGCTGGATCTGTAATCGCTCAATAACCGTCATTGCGAGGAGCATCGCGACGAAGCAATCCATCGAATCGAGAGCCGGGTCTCGATGGATTGCTTCGTCGTTTCACTCCTCGCAATGACGATGTTTATCTAAAAGGAGCCACCCCCCATGGCTGACCAATTCGATCTCATTGTTATCGGCTCCGGCCCCGGCGGCTATGTGTGCGCCATCCGCGCGGCCCAACTCGGCATGAAAGTGGCCTGCGTCGAGAAGCGCGCCACCCTCGGCGGCACCTGCCTCAACGTTGGCTGCATTCCCTCCAAGGCGCTGCTGGTCTCGTCTGAGAGCTATGAAGATGCCAAGCATCATCTGGCCGATCACGGTGTGATCGTCGGCGATGTGAAGCTCGACATCGCCCGCATGCAGGCCCGCAAATCCGAAGTGGTCGGTGCGAACACCAAGGGCGTGGAATTCCTGTTCAAGAAGAACAAGATCACCTGGCTCAAAGGCACCGGTGTCATCACCGCCCCCGGCAAGGTGGCTGTGGACGGCACGGAATATCTGGCCAAGAACATCGTCATCGCCACCGGCTCTGAGTCGATGCCGCTGCCGGGTGTGGACGTCGATGAGAAGACCATCGTCACCTCCACCGGCGCGCTCGAACTGGATAAGGTTCCGGAGCATCTGGTGGTGATCGGCGGCGGCGTGATTGGCCTCGAACTCGGCTCGGTCTGGGGGCGTCTGGGGGCGAAGGTCACGGTAATCGAATTCCTCGACCGGCTGATTCCCGGCGCCGACGCCGAAATCGCCAAGAATTTCGAGCGCGTGCTCGCCAAGCAGGGCTTCGCCTTCAAGCTCGGCCACAAAGTGACCGGTGCGACCAAGACCGATGCCGGCGTGGTGCTCAATGTCGAGCCCGCCAAGGGCGGTGACGTTGAGACGGTGACGGCCGATGTCGTGCTGCTGGCCATCGGTCGCCGCGCTTATACCGAAGGCTTGGGTCTGGCCGCTGTCGGCGTTGAAACCGATGCGCGTGGCCGTGTGGTCACCAACGGCCATTTCGGCACCAACGTGGCTGGCATCTACGCCATTGGCGACGTCATCGCCGGGCCGATGCTGGCGCACAAGGCGGAAGACGAGGGCGTGGCCCTGGCCGAACAACTCGCCGGTCAGCATGGCCATGTGAATTACGGCGTCATTCCGGGCGTGATCTATACGTGGCCGGAAGTGGCATCCGTCGGCAAGACCGAGGAAGACCTGAAGGCGGAAGGCGTAGCCTATGCCGTCGGCAAATTCCCGTTCCTGGCCAATGGCCGTGCACGTGCGATGGGCATGACGGATGGGTTCGTGAAAATCCTGGCCGACAAGCGCACCGACAAGCTGCTCGGCTGCCATATCCTGGGTCCGGACGCTGGCACGCTGATCGCTGAAGTGGCGACAGCGATGGAATTCGGCGCTTCGTCCGAAGACGTCGCCCGCATCTGCCATGCTCACCCGACGCTGAGCGAAGTGGTCAAAGAAGCGGCCCTGGCCGTGGATGGCCGCGCGCTGCATATCTGAGCCTTTATCTTCCCACCTGATGCAAGCCGAGCGTTGTATGCGCTCGGCTTGCATGGCAGAGGGTGTTGAAGAGAAGGCGGGATCATTCATGCAGGACGCAAAATTCAGGTCTGATTATCCCCGTTTGCGCGTCTACAAGAATGAGAAGCGCTCGGATGCGCGCCTGCAAGAGCATTACATCCTCGAAACCGGCCTCGCGCGCCGCCTGAAGGATGCTACGGCTGCCGAGCGCGCGACTGTTTACGGTGAAGTCTACACCGCCCTGTTCCAAGGGCTGGCCGACCATCCGCAGATCACCAAAACTGACGAATCCCGTCTGCGTCACATCGACCAGTTGATCGGCCTGATCCGGGGCTTCCTGTCCAAGGATGCCACTGTGATGGAGGTGGGCTGTGGCGATGCGCGGATGTCGTTCCGGTTGGCGGATCGGGTGAAGCAAGCCATTGGCGTGGATGTCACCAACGCGTTGGTGAATTTTTCCGCCGCTCCAGCGAATTTCCGCTTCGTGAAAACCGACGGCATCGCAATCGAACTGCCCGACCAGTCAGTTGATTTTGTGTATTCTGATCAGTTGATCGAACATCTGCATCCTGACGACGCACCCGCTCAACTGCGTGAGATTTTCCGTGTGCTGAAGTCTGGCGGCTCGTATTGGGTGGCCACCCCAAGCCGGGTGACGGGGCCGCACGACATTTCGCAGTATTTCGACTTCGCCGCGACGGGATTCCACCTGAAGGAATACAGCTACAGCGATCTCCGCCGGTTGCTGCGTGCCAACGGCTTTGCGAAGGTCAGCTTCTATCTTGTCAAATCCGGACATGCCTTTCGGGTGCCGACATCTTTGCTGCTGCTGCTGGAGGCTGCTGCCCTCGCTTTGCCGCCGGTTATGCGGGCGCGGGTGGTGAACAATCGCATCGGTTCGGCGCTGTTCGGCCTGTTCGCGGTCGGGACCAAGGCCTAGGCCATTCATTCCTTCCGAATTGCACCCTTGCGGCCTTGCGGTTGGTGCATTTCGCCAGGAATGGGCACCTTGCAGGGATGACGAAACTCCCCCTCGCCCTGACGATGGGCGACCCCGCCGGTATTGGTCCTGAAATTACCCTCGCTGCATGGGCAGTGCGTCGGGATGCGTATCCGTTCGTGGTTCTTGGCGATCCGGCACTCTATCCCGGTTGCCAGAGCGTGGCCTCTGTCGCTGAGGCGGTTTTGGTGTTTCCGCACGCATTACCCGTGTTGCCGATCCAACTCGCCGTGCCAGCCATCCCCGGCAAACCCGATTCCGCCAATGGTCACGCGGTGATGGCCGCCATCGAACGTGCCACGCGGCTCACCCAGGCGGGCGAAACTGCTGCCGTGGTGACGAACCCGATCAGCAAGGCGACGCTGTATGGCGCGGGCTTCAAATATCCCGGTCACACCGAATTCCTCGCAGCCCTCACCGACACGCCCCTACCGGTGATGATGCTGGCCTCGCCGATGCTGCGCGTGGTGCCGATCACCATTCACGTCTCCTTGCAGGACGCGATCCGCACGCTCACGCCCGAGATCATCATCGCCACCGCTCGCATCACCGCCCACGCGCTGCGCCGTGATTTCGGCATCGCCAACCCGCGCCTCGCCTTCGCCGGGCTGAACCCGCATGCGGGCGAGCAGGGGGCGATGGGGGATGAGGAGATGCGGATCATCCGTCCGGCCATGCAGACGCTGGCAGAGGAGGGGATCACCGTGCTCGGCCCCTATCCGCCCGACACCATGTTCACCCCACGTGCGCGCCCAGGCTATGACGTGGCGATGGGCATGTATCACGATCAGGTGCTGATCCCGATCAAGACGCTGGATATGGATGGCGGAGTGAACGTCACCCTCGGCTTGCCGATCATCCGCACCTCACCCGACCACGGCACGGCGTTCGACATCGCGGGCCGTGGCATCGCCGATCCGTCGAGCCTGCTGGCGGCGTTGGATCTCGCGGCCGAATTGGCATCACGTAAGCTGGGAGTTTGATTGAAATGTTGCCCTATCAACGGCTTGGCGTGAATGTTGACCATGTGGCCACCATCCGAAACGCACGCGGCAGCACCTATCCAGACCCGGTGCGCGCGGCCTTACAGGTGATTGCAGCAGGTGCTGACGGCATCACCGCGCATTTGCGTGAGGATCGCCGCCACATCCGCGATGCCGACATGGCGGCGCTCAAGGCTTCCATCAGCAAGCCGTTGAATTTCGAAATGGCCGCCACCGCCGAGATGCTGAAAATCGCACTCGCCACCGCACCGCATGCTTGCTGTCTGGTGCCGGAGAAGCGCACAGAGGTGACAACCGAAGGCGGGCTAGATGTCGCCGGGCAGTTGGAGACGCTGCGCCCCTTCGTCGGCCGCCTGCGCGATGCGGGCATTCGCGTCTCGCTGTTCGTCGATCCCGATCCGACCCAATTGCGCGCCAGTGCCGAAGCCGGGGCGAATATCGTCGAGTTGCACACTGGGGCCTATGCCGAGGGCAAGCCGGGGGAGCTGGAGCGTTTGATTTCAGGCGCTGGGCTGGCCGCCTCGCTCGGGCTGGAGGTGCATGCCGGGCATGGGCTGACCTATGAGAACACGCCAGCCGTGTCGGCGATTGAGCAGGTGGTCGAGCTGAATATCGGCCATTTCATCATCGGTGAGGCGGTGTTCGCCGGGTTGGATGTGGTGGTGCGGCGGTTCCGGGAATTGATGGATTTGGCGCGGGAGTAAGGCGTAGGGCGGAAGAGCGCAGCGTCTTCCGCCCTACGCGGTCTGTTTTAAGCCGCCTTCGCGCGAGCCAAAGCCTGCCACACGCTTTCCGACGTCGCCGGCATATCGACATGCGTCACGCCCATCGGTGCCAGAGCGTCCACCACCGCGTTGATCAACGCAGGCGGGCTGCCCACCGCACCGGCCTCGCCCGCACCCTTCACGCCGAGTGGGTTGGACAGGCAGGGCACTTCGACGAAATCGACTTCGATGTCCGGGAAATCATCGGCGCGTGGCAGGGCGTAGTCCATGAAGGAGCCTGCGAGCAACTGGCCGCTCTCGGCATCGTAGTGCGTCCGCTCCAGCAGCGCCTGACCCAGACCCTGCGCCACGCCACCATGCACCTGACCGCGCACGATCATCGGGTTCACGGCTTTGCCCACATCGTCCATCACCACATAGCGCTTCACCGCGATCTCACCGGTGTCCGGATCGACCTCAACTTCGGCGATGTGGCAGCCATTGGGGAAGGTGTGGCTTTTGATCTCGGCGATTTCGGCGGCATCGAGGGTGACAACATCCTCCCCCTTCGCTGCCCGCGCGCGCTGCCCCACGGCGAGTGCCACGATGTCGATGCCACGGTCAGTGCCGACGATGCTGAACTTGCCGTCCTCGAAGACGATATCCGCGCGGGCCGCTTCCAACACGTCCGACGCCGCCTCACGCCCCTTCTCGATCACGGTGGCGGCGGTGGCGAGAATGGCTTGGCCTTCCGAATACAGGCTGCGCGCACCGCCGGTGCCGCCGCCGGTCGGGATGGTGTCGGTGTCGCCCTGATGGATGCGCACACGGTCGCCATCGACGCCGAGTTGATTGACGGTCAGCTGCACATAGGCCGTCTCATGGCCCTGGCCGGTGGATTGCGTGCCGACATACACATCGACATAGCCATCCTCGGCAAAGCGGATTTCCGCGCGCTCGGTGGGGGCACCGCCGGTGGCTTCGAGGTAATAGGCCAGACCAATGCCACGACGCTTGCCACGGCTGGCGGCCTCTGCGCGGCGGGATTCGAAGCCTGCCCAATCCACTTTGGCCAGCGCAGCATCGAGCACGATGCTGAAATCGCCCGAATCATAGAGCTTACCGACCGGTGTTTTGTGTGGCATCGCATCGGGCTTGACCATGTTGCGGCGGCGCAACTCGACGCGATCAACGCCGATTTCCCGTGCGGCGGCATCGATCAGGCGTTCGACCAGATAGTTGCTCTCCGGCCGCCCCGCGCCGCGATAGGCATCGACGGGCACTGTGTTGGTGAACACGCCGATCACGTTGGCGTAGATCGCCTGGAAGCCATAGACGCTCGCCAGCACGCCGGTGCCCGCGCCGGTTGGGATGTAAGGCGCGAAGGTGGACAGATAGGCGCCCATATTGGCCACGTTGCGGGTGCGCAGGGCGAGGAAGCGGCCGTCCTTGTCCATTGCCAGTTCGCCCAGCGTGATGTTGTCGCGCCCATGGGTGTCGCAGAGGAAGGCTTCCGAACGCTCAGAGGCCCATTTCACCGGATGGCCCAGTTTGCGCGCCGCGTAGCAGCACAGCACGTGCTCGGCATAGACGAATAGCTTCATGCCGAAGCCACCGCCGACATCGGGCGTGATGATGCGGAAGGCTTCTTTGTCCATCTTGAAGACGGCATCGCCCAGGATGTTCTTCAGCAGCCAGCCGCCCTGCGTGTTGGTTCGCAGGGTGAAGCGCCCGCCCTCGAACTGCGCCAGCGCTGCGCGCGCTTCCATGGAGGCGACGACGATGCGGTTGTTGATGATCTTCAGCCGGGTGACATGCGCGGCCTCGGCGAAGAGGTCTGCGGTCTTGTCCTTCTGGCCGATTTCCCAGTCGAACACCTGATTGCTGCCCAGCTCCGGCCACACCAGCGCGGCCCCGGCATCAAGCCCGGCGGCGAGGTCGGTGGAGGCGGGGAGGGAGTCGTAATCGACGATGATCTGTTCGGCGGCATCACGCGCAATCGCCGTGCTGTCGGCGACGATGAACGCCACCGGATCGCCGCTATGCCGCACGAAGCCACGGGCGAGCACCGGATGGCCGGGATTGGCGCAATCCGAACCGTCGCGATTCTTCACCAGCGCCGCACAAGGCAGGCCACCAATACCGTCTGCATCGAGGTCAGCGATGGTGTAGACGGCATGCACGCCGGGGATGGCGCGGGCAGCTTCCGTGTCGATGGAGATGATGCGGGCTGCGGCATGCGGGCTGCGCAGCACAACGCCCATGTGCTGGCCAGGCAGCGACATATCGTCGGTATATGAACCTGCACCCTTGAGCAGACGCGGGTCCTCTACGCGACGAACCGGCTGTGCGAGACCGAATTTGGTCATGGCGATATCCCCCAAGGCGATGATGTGTTGCCTATAGAGTTGCGCGTGTGCGGGCGATTGCCAAGGGGGCGGATGGGCGGGGGATGCAAAAGGCGCAGTCACTGGCGCGTTACAGATACCCGAATCGCCGCATCACTGGCTCATGATCGCGCTCAATGCGCGCCTGTTGTGCTGGGCTGAGCACATCGCGCCAGCCCCCGGCGCGGCCTCTGCCGAAGAACGGCGCGGTTGATTCGGCGACTCGCTCGTCAAAGCCCTTCGCCTGCTCCTGCGCGCGCAATTCGTCGAACGCGCTGAAGCGAATCGCCCGCGCCAGCCGGTCGCGCGGCGGCGGGCTCGCCAGCCAGGTGATCAACGGACGGAACACCGCTTCGGGGGCTGCCAGCATCTCTTCATAGACAATCACATGCACACGAGGGTCCGGCTTGTCCGTCCAGGAGTCGACATGCTCGGACCACGTGCTGAGCAGCTCATAAATCGCCCGGTCCGTGCCGCCGGTGGCAGCGTGCGGGTTGGCCATCAGGGCGATCACCTCGTCGATCGGGCGGCCGAGATGGGCGCTGTAGGACACCGCCACGTCGCGGGGATCGCGCACGATGTAGATCGCCCCAGCCGTCACCTCCGGCGTCACCAGCGGCACGCCTGCGACCGCGCAGAGGGCGTTGTGGGTTTTGACGAAAACCAATGTGCGGTCGAACGCCATCAGGTCGTGATGCACCAGCGGGCGCATGCGCTGGACATCGGTGATGCTGTAATGCGAGGCCGGGCGGTGATCGTAGCGCTGGTAATGCCCGGCGTTGACGTCCGACAGCGTCAGTTCACCCAGCTTGTTGATGTCGCTTGGGGTGTCGGATTGGCGGATATAATTGTGCAGCAACGCCCGCACCCAGGTGTTACCGGATTTCGGGTAGGACGCGATCCAGACCAGCTTGCCCATGCCCATCTCCTCAAGCGCCGAGCGCCGAGTAACAAAAAAGGCGCGCCCCGGAAAGGGAGCACGCCTTTTTGCAATCAATCGGACGAATGTTACGCCGCCGAGGAGCTGCGCTCGCTCTTCTTGCGCTCATGCGGGTCGAGGTAGCGCTTGCGCAGACGGATCGCGCCGGGCGTGACTTCGACCAGCTCGTCATCTTCGATGTAAGCCAGCGCCTGCTCAAGGCTCATGCGACGGGGCGGGATCAGCAGGAGCGCCTCATCCTTGCCAGCGGCGCGGATGTTGGTGAGCTTCTTTTCGCGGATCGCGTTCACGTCCAGATCGTTCTCGCGCGAATGCTCGCCGAGGATCATGCCGATATAGATGCGCTCGTTCGGATTGACGAACAGCGTGCCGCGATCCTGCAGCGAGAACAGCGAATACAGCACTGCCTCACCGTCGGAGTTCGAGATCAGCGAGCCGTTGCGACGGCCTTCCATCGGGCCAACCCAGGTGTCGTAGCCGACAAACAGGCGGTTCATGATGCCAGTGCCACGGGTGTCCGTGAGGAACTCGCCGTGATAGCCGATCAGGCCGCGCGACGGCATGCGGAAGGTCAGACGGACCTTGCCACCACCGGACGGGCGCATGTCCTGCAGCATGCCCTTGCGGCGGCTGATCTTCTCGACCACGACGCCGGAATAGGGCTCGTCCACATCGACCAGCACGTCTTCCATCGGCTCTTCGCGGACGCCGGTTTCCGGGTTGATCTGCGTCAGCACGCGCGGGCGGCCGATGGTCAACTCAAAGCCTTCGCGGCGCATCGTCTCGATCAGCACGCCCAGCTGAAGTTCGCCACGACCGGCGACTTCGAACGCATCGGCTTCACCCGATTCCGTCACCTTAATGGCGACGTTGCCTTCGGTCTCGCGCAGCAGACGGTCACGGATCTGACGGCTGGTCACCTTCTTGCCTTCGCGGCCACCGAGCGGGCCATCGTTGACGCGGAAGGTCATCGCCAAGGTTGGCGGATCAACCGGGATCGACGGCAGCGGTGCGGTGACTTCCGGCGAGCAGATCGTGTGTGGAATGGTGCTCTCAGAAAGGCCAGCAATGGCGATGATGTCACCGGCCACGGCTTCATCAACCGGCACGCGTTCCAGGCCACGGAAGCTCATCAGCTTGGTCAGACGGCCGGTTTCAACGACCGTGCCATCTTCGCGCAGTACCTTCAGCGGCATGTTCAAGCGGGCGCAGCCCTGCTCGATACGCCCGGTCAGCACGCGGCCGAGGAAGTTGTCGTAGTCGAGGATGGAGGCGTTCATGGCGAACGGCGCATCATAATCGAAGGTCGGCGGGGTGACGTGGGTCATCACCAGATCGAACATCGGCGACAGATCTTTGCGCTCGTCATCCAGCGAGACGACGGCCCAGCCCTGACGGCCTGAGGCGAAGAGCGTCGGGAAGTCGAGCTGTTCGTCGGTCGCGTCGAGGGAGGCGAAGAGATCGAAAATCTCGTTATGCACTTCGTCGGCGCGCGCATCTTGGCGATCGATCTTGTTGATCACCACAATCGGCTTCAGGCCGCGCTGCAGCGCCTTGCCCACGACGAACTTGGTCTGCGGCAGCACGCCTTCGGCGGCGTCCACCAGCAGGATGGCGCAATCGACCATGCCCAGGATGCGTTCAACTTCACCGCCGAAATCGGCGTGGCCTGGGGTGTCGACGATGTTCAGGCGGGTGCCTTTCCAGACCACCGAAGTGCACTTCGCCAAAATGGTGATGCCACGCTCTTTTTCCAGATCGTTACGATCCATTGCGCGTTCGGCCACCTGCTGGTGTTCCTTGAACGTGCCGGACTGCTTGAGTAGCTGGTCAACAAGGGTCGTCTTGCCATGATCGACGTGAGCGATAATGGCGATATTGCGGATATCCATCTGGGCACCTGAGCTTTGCGCGGCAAAAACCGCGCAGGACAGGGCGTCCAGCGCGGTGGCTTCATGTTGCGGCGCACCGATAACCGATCAGCAGCGATCAGGCGAGGATTTATCGCAGCTGCTCATGCACACCAGACGCGCGCTGAACTCTCAAACCCCGGTAATCAGCCGCCGGAGCTTCTCCTTCGGTGGGCGTGCGCCGTATTGGGCGATGGCGTAAGCGGCGGCCAAGCTGCCCAAGGCTGCCGATTCGGACAGGCGACGGTGAGCGGTGTGGGCGGCGAGGAAGCCGGCGGCGAAGGCATCGCCCGCGCCGGTGGTGTCCACCACGGACGTTGCATGCGCTGGCACGTTGATGCGGGTGTCACCCTCGATGATCAGGCTGCCATCCGCGCCGAGTGTCAGGGCCGCGATGCCGACTTCCCGCGCCACCATGTCGGCGGCATCCATCCAGGTGTTGGATTCGTAGAGCGCTGTGATCTCGGTCTCGTTGGCGAACAGAATGTCCACATGGCCGCGTACCAACGCCCGGAAGGCCTCGCGATGGCGATGCACACAGAAGGCGTCCGACAGCGACAGCGCCACGCGGCGGCCCGCTTTGTGGGCGAGTTCGGCAGCGCGCAGGAAGGCTGCCTGGGCGTGTGGCGGGTCGAACAGATAGCCTTCGAGATAGGTGATCGCCGAGGAAGCCACCAGATCGCCATCGATGGCATCCGGCCCAAGTTCCACACAGGCACCAAGGAAGGTGTTCATCGTGCGCTGACCATCGGGCGTGACCGAGATCAGGCAGCGCGCGGTCGGTGCACCGCCCACCAATGCCGGCGTTGGGAAATGCACACCTGCGGCCTTGATGTCGTGGCGGAACACTTCGCCGAGCTGGTCATCGGCGACCTTGCCGATATAGGCGACTCGGGCACCAAGCTCGGCGGCAACGGCGCAACTATTGGCCACCGACCCACCGCTGCTCTCGATCCCGGCAGGCAGGGCTGCGTAAAGTTTTGCCGCGTCATCGGCATCAATCAGCGTCATCGCGCCTTTGTGCAGGTCGTGATGGGTAATGAAGCTTTCTTCGACAGCTGCCACCACATCAACAATGGCGTTGCCGATGCCGAGAATGTCGAAACGGGGGGCGGATGCGGACATGGCGCGAAATCTCCGGTAAGAGAATTGCGCGTACCACCGCGCTCCCCGCGCGGCAACCACGGAGAATCCCGGCATGATCTTCCCCGCTCTGCGTGCCATTGCGCAATTGCCCGATCCAGCGTTTTTCGGCGCTGTGTTGCGCAGCGTGCTGTGGTCGATTTTTGGCTTCGCCGTATTGTCGATGCTGGTCTCGTTGAGCCTGCATGCCGGGATTGCACTCTGGCTTGCCTCGTTCATGCAGCACGCCGAGGCGGCGGGCTGGGCGGCGGCGCTGGTGGGATTTTTTAGCACAACGCTGTTGTCCGTCTGGCTGTTCGTGCCGGTCTCCACGGCCATTGCCAGCCTGTTCTCCGACCGCATCGCTGACGCGGTGGAGCGCCGCTATTACCCTTCGCTGCCCTATGCCATCCCCGCCCCAATGACCGCTAAGGCCGC